>Ga0209997_10000001_pt1 | contig 111766 bp, 94 predicted proteins | sample CR04metaG_FD_182079 | JGI IMG/M metagenome (GOLD analysis project Ga0209997, IMG submission 182079) | Deep subsurface microbial communities from Mariana Trench to uncover new lineages of life (NeLLi) - CR04 metaG (SPAdes) (version 2) | ecosystem: Environmental > Aquatic > Marine > Ocean trench...
CGGTGTTCCGCGGGCCATGTTGGTACCAACGGTTACCGCCCACATGGCCAGTTGATCCCAGGGCAGCAGGTAACCGGTAAAACTCAGGAGCAAGGTAAAGGTCACCAGAAAAACGCCGATCACCCAGTTGAATTCGCGCGGCGGTTTATAGGAACCCGTCAAAAACACGCGGAACATGTGCAGCCAAACGGTAATCACCATGGCATGGGCGGCCCAGCGATGCATATTCCGCATCAGCATGCCGAACGGCACGTCGTACTGCAGGTATTTCATATCGAAGTAGGCATATTCCCCCACCGGCCGGTAATAAAACATCAGAATGACGCCAGTGACCACGGTGGATAAAAATAACAAAAACGTGATTCCTCCCATGCACCAAGTGAATTTGATTCTCAACGCATGGCGGTGAATTTTAACCGGATGCAAATGCAACCAGACATTACTGGCAATCTGCAGAACCCGGTTGCGGGGTGTGTCGGCGTATCCATGCCGGAACGAGGAGGTCCATATCTGGGATTCCGTAATCTGCTTGGTAAAATCCTTCCAGATCTTGCCGCTTTTGATGGACTCCATGATTTCCGCTATATTTGGAATTTTGGACTTGTTGGCCAAAACAAAAACCTCCGTAAATTTAGCTGAATTAAACTTGGCGCGAAAACATCAGACCCGGAGAAACGATCCAGGCTTACCCCATTCTCCCTTTTCAAAAAGGAATACTTTACTTTTATCGATAACGATCTGACCGTCCGGTCCGATCTCTACTTTCAAACGTTCCAGAGCACGGGGAGCGGGACCCTCAAAGTTCATGCCGTCCATGGTAAATCCGCTACCGTGGCAGGGACATTTGTATTTTCCCTCCGACCTCAACCAGAGCGGCGTGCAACCGAGATGCGTGCACCGCGCCAGAATCGCATAAAGTTTTTCATTGTCGCGAACCACCCACACGCGCTGCTCAGCAACCCATTTAGAGCTGACTTCCCCAACCGTATAGTCTCCCGGGTTGCCGGCTTTAAACCTAGGAGACGGCTCGAACAGAACGCGGGGAAACAACAGTCTCAAAAAATACAGAGATGACAACCCCAGTGTGGCCGTGAAACTGGCCCAGCCGGCGAGCGAAAAAAAGTCCCTCCGCGACCACAGCGTATCCTGGGCTTCGTCCTTTTTCCCCTTAGCTTTAGCCTCAGCCTTGGGTGCGGCCGAGCCGGGTTTGGATTCCTCGTTCACTTCACTCATAATTGTAATTATTTCAATATCTTGTGGAAACTCTGTTATGGAAGAACGCGTTGCGGATCACTGGGGTTTACCGCTAGCAGAGGAGCGTTTTTATCATAATTAAATATATGAGTCAAGGCCAGATATTGGACCTAAAACCTTGAATTAACGCTTGGCAGACAGGGCTCGCAGGCAAGCCTTGGCGGCTTTGATCACGGGCTTGAAGAAGATTGGATTTTCATCTCCGGACTGCACCACATCGCGAATGGAAGCACCCTCTCTCAGGGTCGATTGCAGATGACGCATGGACTCGGAGGCCTGGCCTCCCAAAAATTGGGCTCCGATGATCCGTTTCGAATCACGATCTGCGATCACTTTGCAGAATCCTTCTGAAGGGTTACCGGATTCTTTTCCCCCGCCGACATCATACCGGCCTTCCACCGCGCGGTAGCCCTTGAAGTGGGCATCGCCGCTAAGACAACCGATGCTCGCGATTTCCGGATCGGTGTGCAGGCAGAACGGTATCTGGCCACGTTCTAAGGTTTGCCGGCCACCGGCGGCGTTGATTCCAGCCACCCGTCCCTCTTCTTCCGAAATCTCGCGCGAATGGGATCGTCCGGTCACACTGCCCGCGGCGAAAACTCCCTGCAACGAAGTCTCCATGGTTTCATTCACCCAGATTTCATGGTTCCCGCCTTTTTCGATATTCAAAGGGTCCAACCCCAGTTTCTCCGTGTTGCCCAAACGTTCACCGGAGACCAGCATCCGCTCGGTGGAAAACTTGACGCCGCCGTCCAGCGTGATGTCAATTTGATCGTTGCCTTTAAACAGGGAAATGATTTTCTTGCCGAGGAGCACTTTGATCTTTTGTTTTTTGAATCCCGCTTCCAGAGCGCTAATTAAATCGGGGTCCTGCTGGTGGATCAGCCGGTGGTTTTTGTCCACCAGAAATACTTTGGTTCCGAGAAGGTGGAATAATTGCGCCGTCTCCAGCGCGGACGTATCGCCCCCCACGATCAACACAGAGGCCGGAGTCTCGTCCCAATTCAGCAGACCGTCGAGCGGTAAAATCGTCTGATCGTCAAAAGGAATCATCGTCACCGGTTTGACCCGCGACCCGCTCGCCAGGATGACCTTTCCGGCCTTGAGGGTGGAGGGTTGCGCGTCGTGATGAACCAACACCTGGTGGCCTCCGGCCAGGGAACCCTCTCCCTGGATCCATTCCACACCGGCGTTCTGCAGGTCCTCCAGAATTTCCCGGGATGTTTGTTCCGCTTTCTCCTCCATCGCTTGAACCAGAGCGCCCAGCGGAATTTTATCTCCGGAAGATTCCATCTTCTTGCGCAGGACCTGAAGCGGCAATTGCCCTTTGAACAGGGAATGCCCCCCCGGCCGGCGGGCTTCAACCAGACCCACCCGGGCACCCTGCCCCGCCGCGGCCTGAGCCGACGCCACTCCAGCGGTTCCGCCGCCTATGACGACCACTTCGTATTCGTTCATAAACATTCATTTCCGTATGAGGTGATCTCTGGAAATTCATTACAGCACAATTGCGGGAGTTTAGGCAATGGGATCGTTCAGGTTTAAAAAATGCTGAAGGCGGCGATGCCCACCAGCAGGACCAATCCGGTGGAAGCGATGATGGCATGCGCGGTGATATTCCATCGGCGGCTGAGGGGAATCACGGTCAGAAAATAAACCAGGACGCCGTAATTGAACAGGGAGTTCCCGATCAACCGGTGGGTGACGAACAGAAACCCTCCCAAAGATATCAGGACCGCCCCGTAAACAGCGCGGTGGAACTGGTATCGCTTTCTGCGAACATCCTTGGGCAGCATGCTGACGCCGACCATGATGTTGGCGATGACCATCAGGATGGTGAGTAATATAGTGAGAAAACTGGGATGGGAAAAAATCTCGCTTAAGCGGGTGGCCTGCATGGAGGATGAAAACCCCTGGAGGAAGATATTGGTGCCGATGGGGAGAGTCGAACTCCCACGGGTCGCCCCATACGCCCCTCAAGCGCACGTGTCTACCAATTCCACCACATCGGCATTGATTTCAGTAAAGCTCAGTCTAGGGGCAGATCTGCTTGGTTATCGAATGGGCTGGGGATCTGTTCGGTGATGCTTTCCACCTCGCTGATCACAGAATCCTGGTCCTTTTTGGTGGAAATCACCGACAGGGTTAAGGAGGTAGTCATAAAAACAAACGCCGCTCCGGCGGTGAGCTTGGTGAGGAAATTCACCGAGCCACTGCTTCCGAACATGGCCTGACTGCCCGCAGAACCCAATGAAGCCCCCATAGCGGCCCCTTTTCCTGCCTGCAGTAAAATCACAAGAATCAGAAACAATCCGACCATCACATGCAAAACGCTAAGAAAGGTATGCACGGGAAACCTCCAGAAAACGATTACGGAACGGCATCAATAATAGCATAAAACAAATCGGCGTCCAAACTTGCACCGCCCACCAGCGCGCCATCAATATCCGGTTGCGCCAGCAATCCGGGGCTATTCTCGGGGGTGACACTGCCGCCATAAACAATCCGGTTGTCTTGGGCGGTATCCTCCCCGAACTGCGAGACCAGGCGGCCGCGAATAAATTCATGAATGTCCTGAGCCTGCTCGGGCTGGGCATTTTTGCCGGTGCCGATGGCCCACACCGGTTCGTAGGCAACCACCACTTTTCTTATTTCTGGCGGGGTCAATCCCTTCAACCCCTCCTGCAACTGGGTCCCGATAATATCCCGGGTCTGCCCCGCCTCCCGTTGCTCCAGGGTTTCTCCCACGCATAACATGGGATAGAGACCCTCCGACAAGGCGGTTTTTAATTTCTGATGAACCAGAGCGTCATCTTCCTGAAACAATTGGCGACGTTCGGAGTGGCCGACCAGGACGTAACGGCATCCCACTGATTTCAACTGGGTGCCGGACACTTCTCCGGTCACCGCCCCCTGGGACAAATGCGACAGGTTCTGCGCGCCCAGATGAATACCGCTGCCGCGCAACGCTTCTGCCGCAGAAAACAACGCCGTGAAAGAGGGGATCAACACCACTTCCGCCGGACTGGATGGGTCCAGCCTGCCCCTCAAAGCCCGGATCATTTCCAAGGATTCCGGGACGGTTTTATTCATCTTCCAGTTCCCGGCAATCAGCGGTTTTCTCATATTTCACTTTAATATTGTATTCTTAAATACCTTTTTTAATTAAGTATTTTAGTACGTCTTTAGTACGGGAGGAGTAGCCCCATTCGTTATCGTACCAGGCGAGAACCTTGACCATATTCTTCTGGATCACTTTAGTCGAGGGGGCGTCGACAATGCTGGAATCCTCCGCTCCGTAAAAGTCGACAGAGACCAGGGGCTGTTCTTCATAGCGCAGAATACCTTTCAACTCGTTTTGGGCGGCCTCTTTGAATATTGCGTTCACTTCCTCTTTGGAGGTTTCCCGGTCCACCTCGGTGACAAAGTCGATCAGAGAGACGTTGGGCGTGGGCACCCGGATGGCCATCCCGTCCAGTTTTCCTTTGAGTTCGGGCAGCACCAGAGCAACCGCCTGGGCCGCTCCGGTGGTGGTCGGGATCATGGACATGTTGGCGGCCCGCGCCCGGCGTAAATCCTTATGAGGCATATCCAGAATTTTCTGGTCGTTGGTGTACGAGTGGATGGTGGTCATCAGTCCCTTCTGGATACCCAGCCGGTCATTCAGGACCTTGGCCACCGGAGCCAGGCAATTGGTGGTGCAGGAGGCATTAGAGATGATCTGGTGCTGTTTAGGATCGTACTGGTCTTCATTGACACCCATAACCAAGGTCACATCGGGATCGGTCGCCGGGGCGGAAATGATCACCTTGCGGGCGCCGGCCCGAAGATGCTTGGAAGCCGCTTCACGCTTGGTAAAGAGACCGGTGGATTCGATGACCACCTCGATTCCCAGATCCTTCCAGGGCAAATCATCGGGATCGCGGACCGACAGGACCTGTATCGGCTTGCCGTCGACCAGCAAACGGCCATCCTCTCCCTGAATGTCGTGGGGATTGATCCCCTGAATGGAATCGTACTTGAACAAATGCGCCAGGGTGGCGGCATCGGTCAAATCATTGATGGCGACGACTTCGATGTCCGAACACTGTTGGTCCTTCAAAATACATTTCAGGACGTTTCTTCCGATCCGTCCGAAACCGTTAATAGCCACTTTGGTGGTCATTGAACCTCCTTACTGCAACATGACATGGAACCCGCACTCGGCCCATTTTCTCTTTAAACGCTGATTGATTCAATGCAATTCTTGAGGAGAACGCTACCAGGAATTCTAGGGAAAACTGGAAGGAGCCGAATTATGAAGAAAATGCCGGGGCAAGTCAACCGTTGACCGCCGGGAAAACCGGTTATCGGGTGCGTTGCGCCTCCCCGGCCTGAATGGCCTGGATCATATTGCGGACCGCCTGCTTGAGGCCGTGATAAACCGAACGCGATACCAGGCTGTGCCCGATGTTCAACTCCTCGATCTCCGGCACCGCGGCGATGGCCACCACGTTTTCATCGGTCAGACCGTGCCCGGCAAACACACGCAGGCCCTGTTCCGCCGCATGGCGGGAAGCGTCTCGGATTTTTTCCAATTCCCGTTGCACCGCACCGGCTTCTCTCAATTCCGAATAGGACCCGGTATTGATTTCGATACTTTTGGCCCCCACCTCCCGTGCCGCGTCTATCTGCCGGGGATCGGGATCGACAAACAGGCTGAACCGAATTCCGTTCGATTGAATCCGGTCCCCGACTTTTTTAAGCTGTTCTTTCTGGGAAAAGACGTCCAATCCGCCCTCGGTGGTGATCTCCTGCCGTTTCTCGGGAACCAGGGACACCTGATAGGGCTGGGTGTCGAGGGCGATGTGCACCATCTCCTCCACCGCCGCCATTTCCAGATTGAGCACGGTGGTGATGTTTTGCCGGATACGGGACACGTCGTGATCCTGAATGTGCCGCCGGTCTTCGCGCAGATGGACGGTGATGCCGTCGGCCCCGGCCTGTTCGGCCAAAAGCGCCGCTACCAGAGGATCCGGCTCTATTGTTTTCCGGGCCTCCCGGAGGGTTGCGACATGATCGACGTTGACAAATAAACGAATCTTATTCCCCATGTTGGATTTTCAAAATTTCACTCACTATTCTAATGGCCCGACAGGTTTCCAGAACATCATGCACCCGCAAAATCTCCGCACCTTTGATGACTCCAATCACGGCGGTGGCGAGAGAACCCTCCAGCCGCTCGGCGACCGGCAAATCGAGAATCTTGCCGATAAACGATTTGCGGGAAGTCCCCAGCAACAGCGGCTTGCCCAGTGCGCTGAATGTTTCCAGCCGGGCGATGATTTCCAGGTTGTGTTCCACAGTCTTGCCGAACCCGATCCCGGGGTCCACCCAGATGCGGTCGGGGGCGATGCCCGCCGCTTCGGCGGTTTGAATCCCCTGCTCCAGAAACTGCCGAATCTCGCCCACACAATCGTCGTAGTAAATCTCCTCCTGCATGGTTGCCGGCGTACCCCGCATGTGCATGATCACTACACCGGCATCGTATTCGGCGATGATGGGCGCCATTTCCGAGGTGCGGAGCCCGGTGATGTCATTGATGATGGCCACACCTTCTTCCAAAACCTTTTGCGCGACCCCCGGTTTGAAGGTATCCACTGACACGGGCACCGCACAGTTTTTACACAATTGCGAAACTACGGGAAGAATAATGGCCAGTTCCTCATTTTCGGAAATGGGCTTTGCGCCGGGCCGGGACGATTCCGCTCCCACATCCAGATAGTCGGCCCCTTCTTGAATCATCCGCTCGGCCATTTTAAGGGCGGCGGTGACGGTCGGCACCCGGCTGTCGGGATAAAACGAATCGGGCGACAGGTTGATGATCCCCATAATTTTAGCTGTTGGGAGATCGTTTTTCGAATGTGAAGAAGGAGTCACCGCGAACCCGATCCGGTTAGGATGAAAAAAAGCTCCGTTCCCGATGCCTCAGGAACGGAGCTTAATTTACTTAAAACTTTTTATAAGAAACCATACTCCCTTATGCAGGAGACGGATCCGGTATGGCGCCCCCTCCCAGCAGGCCTTCGGAGCCATCCCGAGATTTTGGCTTTTTCGTGTCCTTTTTCTCAGAGAGAATCCCCTCTTCGGTATGCTCCTCTTTCGGCGTTCCATCGTCATCGGACTCCGACGGCTTGCCGTCGACGATCTCTACGATTTCATTCCGGTTCAGAGTTTCATGCTCCATCAGGGCTTTGAAAATCTTCTCAAGCGTATCGCGGTTTTCGGTGAGAATTTCTTTGGCTTTGTAGTAACCGCCCATGACCAGTGCCTTGACTTCCAGGTCGATCAATTTGGCGGTTTCGTCACTGAAGTTTTTCTGTACGGAGAAATCCCTTCCAAGGAAAATCTGCTCCTCTTTGGCTCCATAACTCAGGGGACCCATTTTCTCGCTCATGCCCCACTCACAGACCATTTTACGGGCCGTTTCGGTGGCACGCTCGATATCGTTCCCTGCTCCGGTGGTGATTTCTCCGAGACAGATTTCTTCAGCCACGCGTCCACCCATCATGATCGTAAGATTGTTGACCAGATATTTCTTGGGATAGGTGTGTTTGTCCTCCTCAGGTATCTGCATGGTTACGCCCAAGGCCTGGCCCCGGGGAATGATGGTCACCTTGTGCAAAGGATCGGCTCCAGGAAGCAGATGAGCCACCAGCGCGTGACCGGCTTCATGATAGGCCGTGTTTATCTTTTCTTTTTCCGTAATCACCATGCTCCGCCGCTCGACGCCCATCATGACTTTGTCCTTGGCGTCTTCGAAGTCGATCATGGTGACCATTTTCTTTTCGGCCCGCGCGGCCAAAAGAGCGGCCTCGTTGACCAGGTTCGCCAGATCGGCCCCGGTGAAACCGGGAGTGCCGCGGGCGATGATCTTTAAGGACACATCATCATCAAGAGGCACCTGTGTGGTATGAACTTTGAGGATGCCTTCGCGGCCTCTGATATCGGGCCGGGAAACCACGACCTGCCGGTCGAAGCGTCCGGGACGCAACAAGGCGGGATCGAGTACATCCGGCCGGTTGGTGGCGGCAATCAGGATCACCCCTTCATTGTTTTCGAAGCCGTCCATTTCGACGAGCAACTGGTTCAGGGTCTGTTCGCGTTCGTCATGGCCACCGCCCAGGCCGGCACCGCGGTGCCTGCCGACGGCATCGATTTCGTCGATGAAGATGATGCAGGGGCTGTTCTTCTTGCCCTGTTCGAACAGGTCGCGCACGCGGGAGGCCCCCACGCCGACGAACATTTCCACAAAGTCGGAACCGCTGATATTGAAGAAGGGCACACTGGCTTCTCCCGCGATGGCCCGGGCCAACAGGGTTTTGCCGGTTCCCGGAGGGCCGATCAGCAGAACGCCTTTGGGAATTTTACCGCCCAGTTTGCTGAACTTTTGGGGTTCCTTTAGAAATTCGATGATTTCGTGCAACTCTTCCTTGGCTTCATCCGCGCCCGCCACGTCTTTAAAGGTGGTCTGATTCTTTTTATCACCCACCAGCCGGGCTTTGCTCTTGCCGAAGGAAAGTGCTTTGCCGCCGCCGGCTTGCATCTGCCGCATGAAGAAAATCCAGATGCCCAGCAACAGAACGAGCGGGAACCAGGAAATCAGTACGTTCATGTACCAATTGGCTTTCTCGGGAGGCTCCACGACCGTGCGAACCCCTTTTTCACGCAGGAGTTTCAGGAGTTCGGGGTCCTCGGTTGGAATATAGGTTTCAAACGTGCCCCCCTGGTTGTATTCACCGGTCGCCTTATCCCCTTGAATCTTGACTTCCTTGATTTCGCCTTTTTCGACCTGCTCCATGAATTCGCTGTACACGATTTTGGGAGCCTCCACCGGCTGGTTAAGCATACTGAACAGGGCCAGCAGGATGAACGCGATAATGATCCAGAGGGCTAAATTTTTATAAAACTGGTTCAAAACCTTCTCCTTTTATAAACGGAAGGGGAAACCCCTAATTTTTCATTTCTTAAAATCATAGTAGCACATTCCCCGAGGGAAAGGGCTTTCTTTGGTTCGCCTTTTGGGGGTAAGGCTAGGTTAAACCTTTAATAAACAGGACCTTTTTCGTCTTTGGGGTCACCCGGTAGGGATCGGCAATTCGGGTCCCATAGACCCAAATAATATCGTTGTCCCCGGTTGTCAAGATGGGGATCCTGGAACGCATTTCCCGGGGCACCTTGTCATCGATGAACAAGGATTTCAGTTTTTTGGTGCCGTTCATTCCCAAAGGCTTCAGACGGTCTCCCGGCTGAAAAAACCGGACCAGGATGGTCCCCCCGGTTTTATCGAAATCGAGGAATGCCTGGTTGGAAGGCGGACTGGCATATGCGGATGCGGCCGGTTCGACAATTTCCGTTTTCAGGGTCACTCCGGTTTCTCCGACTTCGGTTTCGCCGGGAATATCCAGCTGGCCCACCCAGACAGAAGGCTTCTTCGCCTCAGTTGAGATGCCGGGACCGGGCTCCGGGATTTTTTTAAAGACCACCGCTTCTCCCCGGCAGACCGCTTCCAGATTTCCGGGCAAATCGATTTTTTTACCCTTCTCGGTGGCCTGAAACAACGGGAGCAGATCCTGAACGTGGAGCGAGGAAATGGTTCTCAAATCTCCCTTGAGGGCCTGCAGGACTTTCCGGACCAATCGCCGCTTCAGCGCCAGCGGGAGTGGAGAGAACGTCTCGATATCGATTTCCAGGGAATCCCGGTTTTCGGCCCATGACGCAGTGCGGTCAAATTCCCGGTCGACCAGATCATTCAGCCAGTCGTTGTCGGCCCGGAAAATTCCGGACGCCTCGAACAGGTTTTCCACGATCTTAGGGTTATAGTTGTCCTTTAAATATGGAATCAATTCGAGGCGAATCCGATTGCGCAGATAGTCGGTTTTCTCATTAGAAGAATCCTGACAGTAGGAAATGTTTCTGCTCCTCAAAAATTCGATCACTTCGGACCGGGAACATTCGAACAAAGGACGGATGTAGGGTGATCGAACGGGACTCATTCCCGCCAGTCCTGTAAGACCGGCACCGCGCAACAGATTCATCAGAACCGTTTCCACCTGATCGTCCATGATATGTCCCAGAGCCACTTTGTGAGCGCCGGTTTGCTTCCGGGCTCTTTCAAAAAATCCCAGGCGGATGTTGCGCGCAGTTTCCTGGAAGGATTGCTTCGCGGCGGCCTGTTCCGCCGGCACATCCTGCGATTCCATCACAGTTCGAATGTTGAGGGAATCGCCCAACTGTTGCACGAACCGGGCGTCCCGATCCGATTCGGCCCCACGGGCGCGGTGATTCAAATGAGCCACCACCAGTTCGATGCCCAGCTCCCGCTTCAGTGCGTGCAATCCATGGAGCAAAGCCACTGAATCGGGCCCACCGGAAACTCCCACCAGGACACAATCCCCTGTTGCGATCATTTTATGATCGGTGAGGGTCTTTTTAAATTTTTGAATTAAAGAATCCATTATTATTCGTCGTGCGTAACAGGGTCCGGCAAAGGGGGAAAACACAAAAGCAGGCAGGTTCGGCGCAGGATAGAATCACAAATAGTTCAAGAGCTCTTTTTTCTTGTGCTGGTATTCCCCTTCGGAAATTTTTTTGTTGTCGCGCAATTGTTTAAAGTATTTCAATTGATCCTCAAAAGTCTGAAACTTTGAAAATTCCGAGTTGCGTGGAAGTGTTCCACTGGGTTTCGACGGGTTTTGATGAGGTGGCGTTGCAACCGACTCATTCTGTTTAAGGAGACTGGGCTCGACCGCAATCTTCGGTTCGATCTTTTTGGCCTGTTCCACAACCGCGTGGGGAGGGGGCGCCAATTTGATCTGGATAAAGGCCTTATCCCTCAACTCCTGCAAATACGCCTTGGCCTCCCTTTGGAATTTTTCCTTCCGGAGTTTGTTTTCAATCTGCTTTTTTACCTCAGCCAGGGAAAGGGTTCGACCCGGAATGATTTTATCAACCTTAATGATGTGCAATCCGAAGGATGTTTTCACCAAACCGCTCACTTCGCCTTCTTTCAACCGGAAGGCGGCTTTTTCAAATTCAGGCACCATTTTACCGCGCTCAATTTCCCCCAAATCGCCGCCGGTGTTTGCAGTCACGTCTTCCGAAAATTCTTTGGCGATGGTTTTGAAATCACCCCCGGCCCGGATTTTTTGTAACGCCTGCCGGGCCTTTTGCTCTTTTAATCGCCGTTCCTTTTCAAAAAGATCCATATCCATTAGAAACAGGATATGCCGCAGTTTGAGTTTCTCAGGAACCCAGAACTCTTTTTGATGCTTCCTGTAATACTGATCGACTTCGGCATCACTGACAGCCGCCCGTTTGCGGACTTCATAATTCATCACCTGGCTGATCAAAATCTGGTTTCGAATATTGTTTTTATACTCGTCCATGGTTTTGGATTCAGACTCCAGCATTCGTTTCAAATCCTCATCCTTGAGGCCGTTGTTGCGCTTGATTTCTTCGATGGCTTGGGTCACACGGGCCTCGTCCACTTTCAAGCCGATATCTTTTCCTGCATCGATCATAAGCCTGTCTTCAATCATGCGTTGCAACTCTTCAAACCTCACCTTCTCTTCGGAGGGCAGGGGGTGCACATTCATTTTCTGGAGACTCATTATTTTAAAAACCGCACGTTCCTCCAGCTCGCTTTGGGTGATGATTTCCTTGTTGACCTTGGCAACAATGCGATCCACCGTGGCCGCCCATCCCGGAGCGGCAATCCACATGGCTCCGCAAAACACGCAGGCCACCCAGTGATTAAATTTTTTCCAGTACTTCATTTTTGATTATGATTTTCGATTTCTGTTTGATTTCTTCAAGCCATTGTTGAAACGCCAGCTCCTGAGCTTCCCTGAGCAACTTGGCGTGAATCTGCTTTTTGGACTCCTCAAAACTCATTTTTCGTTCGGGCTTCTTGTCGATCACCTTGAAGACATGAACACCGTAGGGGGTGCGGATGATATCGCTCACCTTATTGATTTTGAGTTTGAATACATCCTCAAACTCTTTGGGCATCTGCCCGGTTTCGAAATAACCCATATCGCCGCCCGTTTTGCCTTCCGGGCTCAACGAATGGTCCTTGGCCAGTTCCGAGAAGGATTTTCCCTTTCGGATCATTTTCAAAATTCTCCGGGCTTCGTCCTCGCTCTCCACCATAATATGGAGCGTCCGGACCTGCTCGCCTTTTTGAAACTCTTCCTTGTGCCTTTTAAAGTACTCCAAAAGGTCCTTTTCGCTGATTTGGATTTTACTGGTCAGGATTTCTTCGGTCAGCTTTTTGATCATCAAAATATCATTCTGCTTGGCGTTCCATGAATCCTGTGAAATTTCCTCGATTTCCAGCGATCTCTGAAACGATTCCTTATCATATCCTTCCTGGGACATCTCCAGATAAGTCATAAATTCCTGCCGCGACACTTTGATTCCCTGGCGCTCGGCCTCCTGGAGCAACAGGGCCTGCTTGATCAGTTCATTAAGCGAATTGGTCTTGAGCAAAATCCATTGCTCCGGCGGCAGGACGTCGTTTTTCTGGATCCGATATTTGCGCTTCGCCAATTTAAGCTCATCCTTGATTTCCTTTCGGGTGATGGGCTCATTGTTGACGATCGCAACGACATCGGACCCGCTCACATCCTCCTCGGATGCGGTTGAATTGCATCCGGCCCATAACCCGACAATCAGAACTGCCAGGCATATGCCCATAACTGCACGAATCGATATTCTGCTTATGATCTCAATTCTCATCCAGACATCCCATGAGCTTGATAAAATAAGAACAAATCAAACCGGATTCCTCTTTCCAGCCCTTATTGTTTAACTTCAAAACAATGCGGTATTCAGAAATCAATTGCATTCTCGAATCCAGGATAGCCATCAGTTTTGCAGATGAAAGGCGGGTCGAAGGATTGATCGTATAGGTGACTTGATGATGTCTCAATTTAACTTTGGATATATCCAGCCTTTGACAGTACAATTTGATTTCCAGCAAGACCAGTAGTTTTTCCACCTCTTCCGGAAATGACCCATAGCGGTCGGCCAATTCCACCTTGAGGGTTTTCAATCCTTCAAACTCGTCCAACAATTGCAGTCGCCGGTAAATCTCCAGCCTTTGATTCAAATCGGAAACATAATCTTTGGGAATGAAGCCTTTGAACTCCAGATTGATTTCGGGTTCAATTTTGGACTCAATTTTCTGCCCCTTCATTTCCCGAATAGCGTCTTCCATCATCTTACAATACAAATCGAACCCGATGGCGGAAATGTGGCCGGACTGATCGTGGCCCAGCATGTTGCCGGTTCCGCGGATTTCCATGTCCCGGGCGGCCAGCTGGAAACCCGCGCCCAGATCACTCATCTCCTCGATGGCGGTCAACCGTTTGCGGGCGTCTTCGCTGATCGCCAAGGCCCCCGGAATGAGAAGATACGCGTAGGCCTGATGCTTGTAACGCCCCACCCTGCCCCGAAGCTGATACAGTTGCGCCAGACCGAACTGGTCGGCATGGTTGATGATGATGGTGTTGGCGGACGGAATGTCCAGGCCCGACTCGATAATTGAGGTGCACAGTAAAAGATCGATTTCCTTGTCGATGAACTGCTTCATCACCTTCTCCAGCATCCGTTCCTGAAGCTGGCCGTGGGCGATCCCAATCGTAACTTCCGGGACAAGGTTCTTGAGCATTGCGGCGATCGAATGGATGCTCTGGACCTTGTTGTGCACAAAGTACATTTGCCCGCCGCGGTCCTTTTCCCGGAGAAGGGCTTCGCGGATGATCGCTTCGTCAAATTTCCTGACATAGGTTTTAATCGACAGGCGGTCGCTGGGCGGAGTTTCAATAACGCTCAAATCCCGCACGCCCATCAGTGAAAAATGCAGGGTCCGGGGAATCGGCGTTGCGCTCAGGGTGAGCACGTCCACCGAGGTCCTCAGCTGTTTCAGCTTTTCCTTATGCTTGACGCCAAAGCGCTGTTCCTCATCGATGATCACCAGACCCAGATCGGCGAACTCCACGTCCTTGGACAGCAACCGGTGGGTCCCAATGATGATGTCCACCTTCCCTTCTTTTAATTTCTTGAGGGTCTCTTTCTGCTGGCGGGGGGTGCGGAACCGGCTGACCAACTCAATTTGAACCGGGTGCATGTGAAACCGTTCGTGAAACGTGCCCCAATGCTGTTGCGCCAGAATGGTGGTGGGGACCAGAACAGCCACCTGCTTTTTGTCCAACACCGCGTTGAAGGCCGCCCGCATGGCCACCTCGGTTTTACCGTAACCCACGTCGCCACAGATCAGCCGGTCCATGGGTTTTTCCCGTTCCAGATCCTCCAACACGTCTTCAATGGCTTTCAACTGATCTTCGGTCTCGACGTATTCGAACGAGTCCGCAAAATCCTGCATCAGAACCGAGTTGTGTGAAAACTTGTGTCCCTTGGCCATTTCCCGCGCGGCGTAGATTTTTAACAACTCTCCGGCGAGCTCTTTCAGCGAATCCTTGATTTTTTTCTTTTGACGTTTCCATTGAGTGCCGCCCAACCGGCTCAACGGGGGATTCTCATCCCCCGCTCCCATATATTTCTGAATGGCAGCCAGCCCGTCCATGGGGATGTAAAGCTTTTGATCGTCCGCATAAAAAATTTCCAGGAACTCACCGCCGCCCACTCCGGTAGTCAACTCCCGGGTGCGGGTGTATTGGCCGATTCCGTAATCGACATGCACCAACAGGTCACCTTCCTTCAAATCCTTGAAGCCGCGCTGAAAAGGAATGGAACGCGATTTGCGGCGATGGCGGTGTTTGTGCGTCCTTCCGAAAATTTCGTGCTCGGCGACAAACACCGCATCCAATCCGGGAAACTGAAATCCCTGACTGATAAAACCGGTTTCGACCGGGAGGTTCATTTCCTTATCCACCAGCAACTCGTTCATGCGCCGGACGTGCCCCTTGGTGGGTGCGGCCACCGTCACCGCAAAACCTTTATCCAGCCATTGTGCGGCGTGGTCCGCAAACAGATCGAACCTGCCCTGAAACGGCGGGATCGGCTGGACCCGAAAGCGCGTTGAGGCGGCTTCTTCCTCTTCCGAAAGTTTCAGGGTATTGAAAGTCACTTGAGGCCGGGATTGAACCACCTTCAAAAATGTGTCGGTCGAAAGATATAGATCATCCGGATCGGCGGCGACATCACCCCGGTCCACACAACGATGGTACTCTTCCTCGACCAACTCTTCGAACTGGCCGCATTTCTCTTTCAATAATTCCAAATCGTCCAGAACGATCAAAGTATTTTCAGGAAGATAATCGAACAGGCTTTCCCGCTCGTCAAAAAAGAAGGGCGCCAGCATCTCCATTCCGGAAAATTTTTTCAGGTTCTCGAGCTTCTCCACCAACTCCTTGAAACGGGAAATCTCCACCTCATGGTCCCGGCCGTATTGCAAAATCTTTTCCATCCCGCCCTGATAATCCTTTTCAGTCAAACACAATTCCCGTAAGGGAAGAATTCTCACATGATCGCAGTCTTCGATGGATATCTGAGAGCTCACCTCGAACTTCCGGATGGACTCCACTTCGTCGCCGAAAAATTCAATGCGGACGGGATGCGGCTGATGGGATTGAAAGACATCCAGAATGTCGCCCCGCGAACTGAACTGGCCCCGTTCCTCCACCAGGTGCGAGCGGCTGTAGCCGTTATCGACCAGGCACATTTCGAACACATCCCGGTCGAGAGTTTGACCCTTCCGAATGTCGTAGGTCAGGTTGCGGAGAGAGGCGCGGGGCATCAGATACTGCAACGCCGACTCCACAGGCACCACCAGAATCGGACACTGATTCTCCATCAACGCGTTTAAAGTGGCGAGCCGTTCGCCGGACACCTCGCTGAACGGAGACAGCGGTTCATAGGGCAGCAACTCCCAGGTCGGGAAACAATGGGGGACCACCCGTACCTTTTCGTGATGGAGGAAAAACCGCAGGTCCGAAAGCCAGGTTTCCGCCTGAATGGGATCTGCGGTGATGACGACTTGCGGGCGCTTGGTGCGTTTCCACGCCTGGGCCAGCAGATACGCCCGCGAGGAACCCGTCAACCCCTCAACGTTCACGGAATGGTCCAGGGTCTTGAGAGATGCCAGCAATTCGTTCCATGGGTCGGCTTTCAGCGGGTGACTGGACAAGGTCGAAGAGGCGGGTGAATTCATCAGGATTTCACAAAAGGTTTGGCTTTATCAGGGAGCAAGTGATGCCACTTGGGCTTTCCTTCGGGTTTGAAATTGACGGTGACCACGAACGAATCGCCCTCATAAAAGTTCAATTTGAAGTTTCCGCCACCGAAGCGTTCCAGAATATAAGCCTCTGCAGTCTCGCGAAAGCTATTGAACTCGTCCAGCGTAAACTGGGCGATCTCGTAGAAATAAAGGGACACGCCTTCATGCACCCCGGCGAGCAGGGTCAGCCGGAGTTTCTTATAGATTTCCTCAAACCGCTGGTCGCACTCCTGCTGGGTCGGGTCGCGTTTCAGTTCCCGGCGAAGTTTGGGTTTGTAATAATCTCGAAAAGCCTGTTTAACCCACATGGTCCTTTAAATCCCGAGGGATTAAAATTTTCCTTTTTACACCATCGAACCGGCCGGGCGCAATGATAAATGACCGCAAACCGATATAACTTATTGATTTATAACATGAAGCTTGATCTCAAACAACCGGGCTTTACGGCCAGGCAGGGGAAAACTGATTGCCGTCAGAATGAAGTTCCCCTATACTCCCGATCCAATTCCATCGGACCATTATCCCTGATTTTATTAAATTATGGCCTCCAATACCAACAAGGAAATCGTGAAAATCGGCCTGGTCCAAATGGCCTGCAGTGAAGACTCCAAGGCCAATGTGCAGCAGGCCGAAGCGGGCATCCGGAAGGCCGCGGAACAGAAAGCGCAGATCATCTGCCTGCAGGAGCTGTTTCAGACCCGTTATTTCTGCCAGATCGAGGATCTTGAAAATTTCAAACTGGCGGAAGATATCCCCGGCCCGGTGACCGAGGCCATGTCCCAACTCGCCGCGCAACTGGGGGTGGTGCTCATCCTGCCTCTATTCGAGAAACGGTCGACCGGGATTTATCATAATACCGCGGTGGTGCTCGATGCCGATGGCTCAATGGCCGGACGCTACCGCAAGATGCATATCCCGGACGATCCCGGTTTCTACGAAAAATTTTATTTCACTCCTGGGGACATGGGGTTTCAGGCCATTCCCACGCGTTTTGGAAAAGTCGGCGTGCTGATTTGCTGGGACCAGTGGTTTCCGGAAGCGGCCCGCCTGACAGCCTTATCCGGCGCCCAGTTTCTGTTCTATCCGACCGCCATCGGATACCAGGCCTTTGACGAGGCGGTGGCGGAGAAACAGGTGCACGCCTGGCAAACCATTCAAAAGGCCCACAGCATCGCCAACGGAATTTTCACCTGTGTCGTCAACCGGGTGGGGAAAGAGGACCAAATCAATTTCTGGGGCGGCTCGTTTGTTTGTGATCCGTTCGGAGAGTGTTTGGCCCAGGCTTCCTCGCAGGAGCCCGAAGTGCTGGTCGCCGACTGCGATCTCAAGTTAATCGAAGAAACCCGGCAAGGCTGGCCTTTTCTGAGAGACCGCCGGGTCGACGCCTATCAGGATCTGACCCGCTTGTACATCGACCCGAATGCAACCTGATTCCTATCCCGCCGATCTAGGTTTCCGCATGCCCGCCGAATGGGAACCCCATTCCGCCACTTGGCTGGCATGGCCTCATAATCCCGAAACCTGGCCCGGTCGGAATCTCGCCGAAATCGAGGAGGTGTACATCCGCATCATCCAGGCGCTGGTACCGGGTGAAGCCATTCACCTCATGGTGAACCGGAATGCGGACAGCCTGCCTATAAAGGAGTTACTTAAGAAACAATCTATAACTATTGAAAATATAAAGACTCATGTGATAACCACTAATGACGCCTGGATACGGGATTACGGTCCCAATTTTCTGGTACGGGACACCTCCTCCGGCAAACGTGAGGTTTCAGCCAATCTCTGGAAGTTCGATTCCTGGGGCGGAAAATACGAGTGGGATCTGGACGACCGGGCCGGTTCCGCCATTATGGATGCGTTGGGAGGCACCCGCTTTGAGCCCGGCATCGTGCTGGAGGGCGGAGCGGTCGAAGTCAACGGCCAGGGCCTGTGCCTCACCACCGAGCAATGCCTGTTAAACCCCAACCGCAACGGCGGACTCGATCGGCAAACGATGGAGTCCTATCTGAAACGGTATCTGGGAGTCAGACACATTATCTGGTGCCAGGGCCAAATCGAAGGCGACGACACCGACGGCCATATCGACAATCTGGTGCGGTTTGTCAATCCCGATACGGTGCTTACGGCCTGGGAGGAAGACCCCGCAGACCCCAACCACGCCTGCCTGAATGAAAACTTTAAAATTCTTGAGTCGTTCCGGGATGCCGGCGGCAAACCGTTGAACGTGGTCAAACTCCCCATGCCCGGACGCATTGACAACAATGAAGGACGACTGCCTGCCAGTTACGTCAATTTTTATATCGGCAACCGGGCGGTTCTGTTACCCACTTACCACCATCCCAACGACGCCGTCGCTGAATCGCTGTTACAACAATATTTTCCGGACCGAGAAATCGTGGGGATCCCCTGCGAGTCTTTTGTATTGGGACTTGGGGCAATTCACTGCGTCACCCAGCAACAACCTGAACCCTGAACCGGAACTCTAAACCCGGTACTAGTATTCCTTACTTGCCAGATTCATTGTGTTCGGAAAGAGCGGACTTTTTATAGCGCTCCAGTTCCTCTGTCAGGGACTGAATGGCTTTTCCGTTCCGGCGGATGGTGGCTTTCAGTTTCAGCTTGGCAATAAATCCATCCAACCAGGCCAGGAAAAATCCAAAACTGAGAGAGGCAAGCACCACCACCAGGAGGGGAACTCGGACATTGTGGGAATTGAGGTAGAAATCGTAAAAACTGACTTCGACCAGATCCATGTTTTTAACGGCCAACACCGAAACAATGATTGCCAGAATGATAAAAATAATGAATTTTACAGGCATAATGACATTCCGAAGCCGCTCAAACAAATAAGGCCTGAGACCTCTACAAGGTCCCAGGCCTCAAATTCATAAAAATTTATTCGTCCTCTTCATCCTCTTCATCATCGGATTCGTCGCCGCCACCGCTAACCTCCTCCGCGGCGGGCTCTTCAGCGGGAGCTTCTTCCGCGACGGCTTCTATTGCCGTTTCGGCAGAAGCCGCTGTTTCAGCCGCGGGATGCGCTTCCGCCATCGGGGTGGTTTCGGCAGAGGGCTGTTCCAGGATAATTTCAAATGGCTTTTCTTCCGCGGGGGTTACCGCCGGAGCCGCCGCCGGAGCTGGGGCCGTTACGGCCGTAGCCGGAACCGAGCCGGCTGGTCCCGCGCCCAATTCCTGCAGCAGGTTTTCAATACTGGCCACGACCTGGTTGGATTTCGCCTTCACGTCCGGGGCAGTGTTTTCCGTGACGGTCTGGATCGCTACCAGCGCGCGCTTCAGTTCGGTCACCGCCGCCTGCCGCTCAAAATTGCCGAACCGTTCTTTCAATTGGGACATATCGGCATTGACTTTGGCCAGGCTGTCGTCCATCTCCTGTTTGAGGGGACCCAATTTTTGTTCCAAGGTTCCCATGGCGGCGTCTACATCACCCACCTTGTGGTCCAGATCGCGCAGGAAAAACAGAATGACGATAATCGCCAGGGCGCCCATCCCGAAACCCAAGTACGCCAGAGCTTTGGTCAAATTCATTTCTTCCTTATCTTCATCCACTTTAGGAACCGGCTTGTTGAATTCAGCTTCCGTCATTTCGTCATCGTCCGATTTGCCCTGGGCATAGTAGGAGCTGGCATCTTCCTGAGCCTCTTGTTTGATCTTTTCCAATCGGTCTTCAGGTTCAGGAGAGGGGGTCTCGTTGGCATTTTCCGGTTTGTCGGTCATGACTGCTCCATGCTGGCTTGTGGCAAATGATGGGGTGCTTACAAATTAATCAAACGATTCCCCATACCGGGGAGGACCGGTGTATCATGGGAAACATGCAGATTTTTGAATCCAAACCCTTATAAACAACGTCTTTAAGGAAAAAGACCTTAAAGTTCCAACCGGCTATCTCTGACAATCAATCTCTTCACATAAGCTGGTGAGTGAGGACCGGGGAGGTTCTTGATTATTTATGAAAAAAAACGCTTTTGAAAGGCCCTGAGTCAAAAAATGAAGCATGATATTACAAGTCTAAACCGCATTTTGTCAAGCAAAATGAAGGCCCTTTTCTTAGGGGTTTCAATCCTGTTCTTCGGGCTAGCGGGGACCTCCTCCCCGGCCCTTTCCGGCTCTGATTTCGAACCCTTTATCACCGTCCAACAACTCCAATCCCTGCCCCCGGACCAGCGGGTGGTGATCGATACCCGGCCGGGCTGGAAATACCTTTTGGGACATATTCCGGACGCGGTCAATTTAAGCGACTGGATGGAGTTCAGCACGCGGATCGGCGGCGTACCGGGGCTGATCAATCAGGACAAAAATTTCATTGTTGAAAAATTAAGCGCCCTGGGTATCGACCGCCAAAAAACCATTGTCGTTTACGGCGACCCGACCGACAAATGGCGGACCGACGGCCGCTTCTTCTGGATGTTCGAATTTTACGGCTTCACCCGCACCGCATTGTTGAAAGGCGGATTTCAACATTGGGAACGGGCCGGGTTTCCTATCCACCGGGGTTTTGCAACAGACCCCAAAACCTCCTCTCTCAAGGTATCGGAACTTCATTTCAACCGTGACATTCTGGCCGACCAGCAATGGATCGCCGCGAACCTGGGCGCGAAAGATCTGGTTCTGATCGACAACCGGGAAAAACACGAATACGAAGGCGCGACGCCCTACGGCTCCACTCGGGGAGGCCATATCCCGGGGGCGAGGCATATCGACTGGCGGGATTTTTTTAAATCGGACGGCACGTTAAAGTCGCGGGAAAAATTGGGTTCTTTTTTAAAATCCAGGGATATTCGACCCGGTCAACACATCGTGGTCTACTGCACGGGAGGGGTGCGTTCGGCGATGGCGTATTTCGTTTTCCGCTACCTCGGATACACGGTCCGGAATTATGACGGATCGTGGTGGGACTGGAGCCACAATCCCACTCTACCCATCGAATCCTGAACCGGTCTCATCTCTGTAACAGGATGTCAGCGGGAACCTTCCGGCATGCCCATGCCCGGTCCGCGGAAAGACCGCCCCGGACCCTGCTCATAGTCGGACCCCTCCTGATCGCCGCCGGACCCACCCATCATCGGATTTCCGGCCGGACGTCCCAGGGATTCTGAAGCATGGGCCAGCGCTTCGTTGTAATGCTTGAGCGCTTCCCGGGCATGCTTGAGAGCCACGGTCCCATGGGTTTTTAATTCCGGAGAGGCATCGTCCATCTTCAGACTGAATTCCAGATGCTTGACCATTTCCTGGAGATGCAGATACCCCTCTTCGCCATGTCCCAGTCCGACACTGGCATGGCCCCCGGCCTGCGCCCATACCGGACCGGACCCGAGCAAACTCAGGACCGAGAACACTCCCACCCACAAACTGCAACTGAGTACCCGTTTCATAAAACCTCCATGACCCACTGCAGGTTGGATCAAAAAGTTTTGAATTTTCCCAATATATTCTGGGAATCAATATCCTCCATTTGACCCACCTTGTCAACCGGGCGGAGTACCTCCGCAGGTAACTTTAAAACCTCGGCTGGCGAAAGCAACCTGTTGAAAGCGCCCTGATATCCCGGCGAAATCGGCCCTGCGCCGAGCAGGCGGGCAAAAAAAATCCCCCGGAAAAACTCCGGGGGAAAAAATTCTTTGGAGAACGCCCGCAGGGGGTTAGACCTGCATCCGCATGACCTCCTGATAGGCTTCAACTATTTTATTGCGCACCTGCATGGTCATGCGAAACGCCATATCCGCTTTGTTGACCGCCAGCATGGCGCCATGCACATTCTGCGATTCACCGGAAGCCAGCTTCTCGATGGCCTGGTCCGCCTCTTTCTGCAGATGGTTGACCTCCTCGATGGATTTCGCCAACGTATCGGCAAAGGACGGCCCGGCCTCACCTGTCGGGTGGGTGCTACCCTTGACATCGGCGGGCGACAGTCCCGGATGGAGGGCTGTCTTCAATTGTGTTTTGACGGTTATGTCTTCCATGATCCCATCTTCAGTTAATTTACCTTAAGTTACTGCCATTGCGGCCCTTTGTCAATAACTCCCGGGTCTAGCCCGGGCCGGCCAGTTTACCCCTGGGCGTTTTCGGATATTGCCGCCCGAATGGTGGAGCCCCGTTTGCTCAGCATCTGAATCGTCGCGTTGTACGCAATCTGATTTTCAGCCAGCTTCATCATCTCCTTGTCGATATTGACGTTGTTGCCGTTGGATTTGGCGGCATCCGGTTCACTAAAAAGTTCGGCCTGCAATCCTCTGATATCGTCCCTGCTGGGTCCAATATGGCGGCTATGAGTGGTCTTCATGGCCAAGCCCTCGCCGGTTCCCAGAGCGGCCCTCAACGCCCCTTTAAAATCAATATCCTTGGCACGATAACCCGGTGTATCGATATTGCTGATATTGCTGGATATCAATAAATGGCGCTGGGATTGAAAATCCAGAGCCTTTATCAATATTAACGGCGTTTTATCAGCAAATAATAACCGGTCAATCAGCATAATTCTCTCCTAACCGCTTTAAGAGCAAAACTGATGCCAATTCCCGCTCCCAAAGACCTGTCTCTCAAAGGCATCTAACTGTTTGTTTTTACAACATTTATTGAATTCAAGGGGATTAACTCCAAAAGTGGAAAATTTGACGGAAGGGCAATATTTACCGGTGGACCTACCCGGTTTTTGACACTCCATTGGATTCAGCGCTTTGCCATCTTGCTATAGTTTCCCAAAAAGGGTAACATTGTGTAGAAATTTTACTCATTTGGAATAGGATCGATGACTCAACTCTCCAAACTAAGCCGGACCTTAGCCAGCTACGAAAAGGAAAATCTTTCGGAAATCCTTCATCTGTTGGCCACCGGGCTGAAAAGCGCCTATCGCTGTGATTCGGTCCGTATCTACCTGGAAGACCTGTTTGAAGGGATGTTGATCTGCCATTACGTGACCGGCCAGAACCGTCCCGACCAGCACCGCATCACCAATTACATTTCGCCGAAGGAATCCATCATCTCCAAGGCCTTTTATGAAAATTCGGTGGTGGTGTCCTGGGATGTGCCCGGCGGATTTTCCAGTTTTCGCAATCCGCTGGAAGCTCTATCCAATATCAAGAGCACGGCGGTGTTTCCTATCACCTACCAGATGCGGCCCATCGGCACCCTCAGCCTGGACTGGCAAACCGAGGGAGAACATTTAGCGGCGGAAACTATTGAAGAAATCACGCGTTTTCTGGGCGAAAACAGCACGGTGATCGAAAAGGCCAAACGTTATCGCCAGAATATTTCGTTTTCCCGGCATCTGGATACCGCCCGCAAAAAAGACGGTGCCTGGCTGATGATGCGGTCGGCCGTGAACTTGATCGAAAACCTCACTCTGGCTTCGGTGCTGGTTCCGGTGTCGCAAACCCAGGCCCCTGAAGCAAGCGGAAGTCTTTCCGATCTAGTGGAAATTCTTGCGGTCTATTCGCAAACATTCGAGCACGCCGGGATTTACAACAACCGGGAACAGATTCGGGTGCTGGACGGCCATAACCTGATCAACCGCATCATCCGATTTGCTCCCGGCGAGGGGCTGGTGATGAACGACCTTTCCCAGGGATCGGTCTTCCATGAAAATGTTATGGAAGAACAGTTCCCCCGGAAAGACATTGCCAGCGAAATCAACCTGGTGTCGCTCTACCAGGTTCCCAAATACGACCGGAAGACGGGCAAATTCATTTGCGCCGTTAATTACTACACCAGCGAACCCTACGAGTTCACCCCCTTTGAAAAGGCCCTGCTCCAGCAACACGCGTCCATGGTGGAAAACCTGATCCTGGAAGAAAGCCAGGCCAATATCGAAATTCAGGTGTTGAGCGAGATCGAAGGATTGCTTTCGGAACAAAACAGTTCCCTGCAATCGTTTCTGCAAAATATTCTGGGTAAAACCTCGGAGCTTCTGGGAGCTGATTGCGGGACCATTTCGCTCCTGAAAATAATCGACGGCCAACACTGGCTGGTGGTGGAGGACGAACAGGGAAAGCTGGCCGGCGCCAAATCGCGCGCCTGGAAAAAGAGTGAAATCCCTCCCCTGCTAGTGGGAGGCAACGACCTGCCGGACGCCATGAAATCGGTCAACGGCTATTGCGCGCATACCGCCCGGCCGGTGCTGTTTTCCGATGTCAACAACACGCAGTTGACCCAGGGGTTTTATAAAAACCTGTCGTCGGCCATTCGTTCCGAACTGGCAGTTCCCATTATTTACGAAAACAATGTTCTGGGGGTCATCAATCAGGACAGTTTCAAGGTGAACTGTTTCAAGGAGGAGCATAAGAAAATCCTTCAGATCATCGCCAGCTTGATCGGGCAGAAAGTGTACCACCTGAAGCAAATCGAAAGCGTGCGGGCGGAGATGTCCGTCTTGCGGGAACAAATCGAATACCGCGACCCCAAGGTCTCCTCCTATTATCTCGGAAATGTCATCGGTAAAAGCCGCAAGATTCACCACCTGATCAAGCAGATCGACACGGTTGTGGAATCGATCAGCCACCGGATGCTCCACTGGGAGCGGGGTCAACAGCTGGAGGCGGTCATGGGACTGCCTTCCCTGCTCCTCACCGGCCAGACGGGGACCGGCAAGGAATTTTTCTTCAACAATATTTATTCGCGTCTCCTGGAAATTTTCCGGTCCAACCGGGAAGGCCAATACGAACTTCCTCTGCGCAAAACCAATATCGCCGCCTACAGCGGGGACCTGACCTATAGCGAATTGTTCGGCCATAAAAAAGGTGCATACACCGGGGCGGAATCCCACCGTAAGGGCATTCTGGAGGAGGCGGACGGCGGCATCGTGTTCCTCGACGAAATCGGGGACGCCGATCCCAAAACGCAGGTCCAGCTGTTGCGTTTTCTGGATACCGGCGCGTTTATGCGCCTCGGGGAAAACCAGCCCCGTTATTCGCAAATCTTCCTGATCACCGCCACCAACAAAAACCTGCTGGAAGAAATCGAAGCCGGGCGGTTCCGGGAGGATTTGTATCACCGGCTCAACGCGCTCCATTTTCACATTCCGGCACTTAACGAACGGCAGGAAGATATCGAGGACTTGGCCATTCACTTTCTGGGACGACTCCACCAGGCGTATAAAAAAGATCCCAACAATCCTCCGCCGCAATTCGACCGGGAGGCCATCGCGTTTCTGACTCACAGAAAGTTCCGGGGCAACGTCCGGGAATTGAAAAATCTGCTGCTGAGAACCCTGCTGTTCTGCAAAAAATCCCGGATCACTCAGGAGGATTTAATCAACGCCAGCGGGGAGGAATGGGCGGACCCGCCTGCGGCCGCAGAGAACAACGGATGGGTTCATGAAATTCTGGAAACCCTGGAACAGGGCCGGGGGGATTTCTGGACGTCCATTTATCACCCTTTCAAAAGCAAACGCCTGACGCGGGACGCGGTGTCCTCGCTCATCGAGACGGCGAAAACCCGTTACCAAACCAACCTGCCGGGCCTGGCGGTCAAACTGGGCGTGTGCAGTGATCAATTCCGAAACAATCCCGAGGAAAACAAAAAATTTCTGAGTTTCAAAAATTTCCTTTACAAGACCGTCAAAATCACCGGAAACTGATCGTCCCAATCATTCCCGGGTCTTTTTGTAGACCTCGACAATGGCATCTCGAATCTGTTTTTTGATATTGGGGTTTGTGGGGATAACAATGTCGTGGAAGGTTTGGTCCTTGCCCTGAATAGCGGGATAGGTGATGAAGATGCCGCCGTTTTCTTTTTCAAATATCTTGATACCTTTGAGGATCAACGCGTCGTCCACCGTGATTTCCGCGTAAGCTTTTAAATTTTTTTGCAAACCACCCGGTTCGAAGGGGAAAATTTTTATGGCTGTAATTTCCATGATAACGAAGCCCGCCTGACACCGATTTCAAGTGGACGAAACTCACACTCACTGTTAAAATGGACTCTGGCTGGGCCGAGTCACCCGGACACCCCCAAGGCCGCCTCGGACACATACAAGATTGAATTAACTGGGCTTACCTTCGCAGAAGACCCGACCGGACCTGTACTGAAATCATCCGATAAGGTGTGAGCCACCACTAATAATTAATATAGACTCTTTTCAGAAATTGATAAGGAGAATTAAATGACCTCGACGGTTGTTGCAGAAAAATACAAGGTTAAAGACCTTTCGCTGGCCGATTGGGGCCGCCAGGAAATTATTCTCGCGGAAAAGGAAATGCCCGGTCTGATGGCCCTGCGTGAAAAATACGGCAAGGACAAACCGCTGAAAGGCGCGCGCATCGCCGGCTCCCTGCACATGACCATCCAGACGGCGGTCCTGATCGAAACCCTGATCGAGCTGGGCGCGGAAGTCCGCTGGGCCTCCTGCAACATTTTCTCGACCCAGGACCACGCCGCGGCGGCCATCGCCAAGGCGGGCATTCCCGTATTCGCATGGAAAGGCGAAACCGAAGAAGAATACTGGTGGTGTACCGCGCAAACTCTGCCGTTCGACAACGACCAGGGTCCCAACATGATTCTCGACGACGGTGGCGATTTGACCGGCTACGTCCATGAAAAACGCCCGGAACTCCTGGTGGGCATCAAAGGCATCACCGAGGAAACCACCACCGGCGTGCACAAGCTTTATAAAATGGTCGAAGACGGAGAGTTAAAAGTACCGACGATGAACGTCAACGATTCCGTCACCAAATCGAAATTCGATAATCTGTACGGTTGCCGCGAATCTCTGGCGGACGGCATTAAGCGCGCCACCGACGTGATGCTCGCCGGCAAAGTGATAGTAATCGCCGGTTACGGCGATGTCGGCAAGGGATGCGCGCACTCCATGCGATCGTACGGCGGACGGGTCCTGGTCACGGAAATCGATCCCATCTGCGCGTTGCAGGCGGCCATGGAGGGCTTCGAGGTCACCACCATGGAAGATGCCATTGCGGAAGGCGATATTTATGTCACCACCACCGGCTGTGAGGACATCGTGCGCATCGATCACATGGAGAAAATGAAAGACACGGCCATCGTCTGCAACATCGGCCACTTCGATTGCGAAATCCAGGTGGACAAACTGAACAAATTTCCCGGCATCAACAAACAGGAAATCAAACCACAGGTGGACAAATACACGTTTCCGGACGGGCATTGCATCATATTGCTGGCGGAAGGCCGGTTGGTGAACCTCGGGTGCGCCACCGGGCATCCCTCGTTCGTGATGTCCAACTCCTTCACCAACCAGGTGCTGGCACAGATCGAACTGTTCACCAAGAAATATGAAGTGGCGGTGTATACCCTGCCGAAGATTCTGGACGAGGAAGTGGCTCGCCTGCATCTTGGGAAGCTGGGAGTAAAACTGACGAAGTTGACGGACCAGCAGGCGAAATACCTGAACCTCCCGGTCACCGGTCCCTACAAACCGGAGCTTTACCGCTATTAGCCAAAGGAATGCACTTTCAATGTGCGGCCGATGGACCTGTTAGCTGTGGTTGGGGGATTTATTTCAAATCGGCGGCACAGCGAAAACCTACCCCCTCGATCCGGTAACCGGGATAAAACACCTTACGGCTGGAGGGACGAAGCATAAAAGCCGTCGTCTCCCACGCCCCTCCTCGAACTACTTTTCGGCTGGCTGACCGTTCGGCCAGAAACAAACTATCAGGCTCACCTTGCCTGGGTTTCTGGGAAATCTGAAGAAGGGCGCCTTTCGGGTTATCCCTTGGACTGATGATGTAATATCCTTCATGGTAAGAATCAAAAACCCACTCGCTGACATTACCGGCCATGTCATGAAGTCCGAATGGGTTGGGAGGAAAGGAACTCACCGGCGCCGTATGTTTAAAACCATCCGAAATCTCCGGGAAGCGGACATTGAGAGCGCATTCCCGGTCGCAAAAATTAGCTTTTCCGGGTTCCATTTGTTCTCCCCAATAAAATTCGGAAGTGGTGCCACCCCGCGCCGCATACTCCCATTCCGCTTCCGTGGCCAATCGTTTCCCGGATTTCTGGCAGTACTCGTTGGCCTCCATCCAAGTGACGCTGTCTACTGGAAGATTCGCCCCGGGAAACAGCGAGGGGTTGCCATTCATTTTGGCCTGAAAATATTTTTGCGTCACCTCGTACTTGTCCATGGTGAATGAGGCAACGCATACTTCATGCGCGGGCCTTTCGAGAGGACCACCCTTCTCATTTCCCATTTCAAAACAGCCCCCTTTAAGGATGACCATTGCCACCGGCCCTCCAGCTTGGGTACTGGCAATCATCTTCTTTTTAACTTTTTCCTGCAACTCGACCACACGTTCCCGGATAATGCGGGGTATACCGAGATACTTGATACTGACCTGGCTTTTCGGGAAAAGTTTAACTTTTCCGTCATTCGACAGAAAGATGCGATAATATTCTGTAGGCATCAACATCGGATTTTTCATATAGGGGCCTGAGCTTTCTTCACTCATTTCCATCTTCACCACGGTTTCGTCTACCAGTTCTCCTGAAACAGGCTCCTTTTCATCTTTCAAATAAACCAGAACCTGGCGTCCTCCTGTTACCTTCAAGGCAAGCAAACGTTCAATCAAGTCATTCGCTTCCTTCACCTTTCCCAATTCAAATTTGATTTCCGCAAGGGCTTTCATGGCTCTATAACCTTGTGGATTGGCCGCCGCCGCTTGGGTGAAGAATTTTTCCGCCAAAGCCAGCTTGCCCTTAGCACGGGCTGCCGCTCCCTTGGATATAAGGTTATCGTTTGCCCCAAAGGCCGGAATCGGGGATACACTCAAAGCCAACACAAATAAAAAAAAGGTGATCGTGGAAATTTGATGAGGCCCAAGACGATTGTTCATGGCTCGGTTCATTATGTTTGAAAGAAACTCAACAACTCCGACTCCTTCATTCACAACAGGACTCCTTCGTTTTGGCTTGGGTCAAGGCATTACGTATTAATGATTCCGGGGGGATTCCCTGGAGGGCTCCATCCCCTGAATATATCCTGCATTTCAAGCCGTACTCCCCTTCACTGCCGGAGATTCCCTCCAAATCCTTTCCGCCGATCCGAATAGATGGAGAGCCTAAAAACTTTTGAGATACTGCCGTCTCCTCAGTGGTCACGAGAATCATTTCAATCGGCCAGTCAAGGTTTTCATCATTTAAAACCTCATCCAATAAATCCAAAGCAAGCAAATAATTGGGGCAATCCGCAAAATATAAAAACTCTATTTTACTCATAGAAAATATTAACCTTGCCTTATTAGAATTTGTTAATCGAATAAACGGAACTTAATGAACCCTGATTGGGCAGGCAACATCACCTCCCTGGGTTCGCCGACAGACACAATCTCCGCCCGAAACCCATCGCTTTTAAGGGCCGAGACCAATTGTTGACCCTCTACCTTTCCAGGCACCGTTTCCACCACTGTTGTACTGCCGGCTTTATCAAAATGAGTGATCTCGGCGGAGCGAACTCCATCCAACCGTTTTAAAGATTTTTGGACATCGGGGATACAGCTTTCGCATTTCAAACCCCTGACTTTCAACTGGTACTGTTGGAGTATTTCAACTTTTGAATTTACCGCCGGTTCAGCTGGCAGAGACCATGGATAAAAAAGCAAAATCAGGGCCGGCAAAACGGCAAATTTATATTTTAAAATTACCTTCATAACTTTTTATCGGAGAAATGGTAAAACCAAAAGAGCTCCGGTAGTTAAAGCGGTGCCCCATAGAAAAACACTGCCGTTATTTCTTTTCCCAGCCGCCACCTCACAAGCGGTTGAGTTGTCCTTGGGTGGGCCGGCGTTTTGGTAATGCATATAAAAAGCCGTTCCCAACAACAAAAATGCAAGCACCATCAGTGGCATATGAAGAAAACCAAAATCCCGGGCAAAACTAATTGCGCCCACCCCAAATCCCAGGCCACCCAGAATAATGGGGCCCACGCAGCAAACGGACCCAATAACTCCGGCCAAAAGGCCTCCAAGTCCTGTTATTTTTACTTTATTCATAGCTTCCTCAATTCTCAACTCAAGATCTTTTATCAGATTCAATACTTTCCAGAATGGGGCAATCCTCGGTCGGTATGGATTCCTCGCATTTATGAATCAACTGGTCCAAGGCCCGCTTCATGGATTTAAGATCCTTGATTTTGACCATAATTTCCGCTCGTTTGTGTTCAGCCTTTTTCAAAACAGAATCGCAACTGGTATTTATTTTTATACGAAGCTTTAAAAGTTCCCTGATTTCCTTCAAAGTAAAACCCAACTTCTGGGCATTCTTGATAAAACGAATCCGCAAAATGTCTGCCGGCGTATATAGGCGGTATCCGGCTTCCGACCGCCGGGGGGGATCAATTAAATTTCGTTTTTCATAATAACGGAGAGTTTCAATATTGACCCCGCTACGTTTCGCCAGTTTCCCGCGAGTTAAGGTTTCCATTATTCATCCACCCTTAAATAATATAGGCTCTGTATCTAAGTACAGGGTCAACTTAAAAATGAATCTCGTTTTCCATGTTAAATATCGCCAAACAGTGTTCCGTCCTTTAAGAAATTGCCCCTTTACAGCCTTCAAACCCTATGTTTTCTGATAGCGTTGGAGGTGCCTTTTTTTGGATTAATGAAAACCGAAAATGGGGTATTTAAGATTAATAAGATATTTGGAATCCGCCAGAGCTCGAGCCCCAATAGGGCCAATTTGGTTTTCTACCAGGGACAATCTTTCTAAATTTTTCAATTGTGCCGATTGTGCCAACCACCGGGCCCCCTCATCACCAATATAATTAAAATCCAATATCAACTCTTTAAGGTTTCCAATGTACCCGGAGCGAGTCAAAATACGGATTCCCGGGTCATGAATCTGATTGTGGGCCAGGTTTAAGGTTTCTAACTTTTGAATTTTAGGAGATGAGACCAATAATTGAATTCCGGTATCCGTTATATTATTTTTTGCGAGGTTTAACCTGCCCGTGGAAGCCATGAGGTCGGTTTCCAATAAAGCCTCCAAGCCCAGGTCCCCGATGTATCTGTTTTCCAGATTTTCCAGCAGGCCCTCTTTTTCCAGTGCTCTAAATATTATTTTAAAATCGAACTTGTCGGACTCTCTTTTTCCGGATACTCCCAAAGGATTTCCGGTCATGTTCAGACTTTTAAGATTTTTAAGATTTTTCGATTGGGTGATTTGAAGGGCTCCAAGGTCTCCGATTAAATTAAAACTTAAATTTAAAACGTCCAGGCGTTTTACGTTGTTCGATCGGGCTAAAGTTATAGCCCCTTCATTCCCCACTTTATTTCTATATAGATTCAGGGTGCGTAGTTTGGCCATAAGGGGGGAATGGATTAAATCATGTACACCCTGATCGCTGATTCCATTCTTTTCCAGGTTAAGATGCTCCAGATGGATCAAATATTTGGATTGAGCAAGCTCGCGAACTCCCTTATCGCCGATATGGGTTTCGTAAAGGGTTAAGGTATGAAGAGTTTGAAGTGACGGCAGGCGGGCGAGGAATGCCGCCCCTGAACTTCCCAACGGTTTCGATTTGATCCGCAAAACCTTGCTGTTGATTCTAATTTTCTTTTCAACATAACTTTTTAATTTGTGCTGATCCCAGGGTTTTCCAGCCCCCAGGCTGGCCGTTACAATCCACACAAAAGCCAAACAATGTACCAGGAATTTCCAATTTAAAATTGGTTTAAAAATTAATGTGATTTCGGTTGCAGTTTGACTTTTCAAGGCATTTTCAATGAACACGGCACCTTTTCACCAACGGAGCTTCTAAACACATTTTGCCGGGTTTTTATTTTCCAATATAAACTTCTAGGGTTTTGGTAAGATTCTGAAACAGAGGGGAGTCATTAAGAATCATTAATCCCTGTTAAAAAGGCTGTGGTCCCCCTTCCATGGCCTCGTAGGGACCCCTTTCTTCATACCGTTCAATCGTATTGGTCAGATTTTTCAAATTTTCAGATTTGCTCAATGCCTTGGCTCCCGTTTCTCCAATATCATTTCCCCAGATTTTTAAAATTCTCAGTTGGCCTAACATCGAAGATCTAGAAAGATTCAAAGCACCTTGGGTTGTGATTTCGTTCCAATCCAAATTCAACTCTTGCAGGTTATGCAAAGCGGCTGAATGAGCCAAATGTTGAGCCCCCGTATTCCCTATCCGGTTTCGTTTGAGGATTAATATTTTTAATGAGGTTTCCGACGATATTTCATTAAGGGCCTTCATGGCTTTTGGGCCGATGTTATTTCCCTGTAAGTTCAGGCGGACAAGGTTTTTCATATAAGGGGATCGAATAATGGCGATGAATCCTTCATCCCCGATATTATTATTGGCCAGCTTAAGTTCCTTTAAATTTCTGAAATTTTCCGATTCTGCCAACGCCTGGGCGCCATCCGGACCAATTTTGTTTTGAGAGAGATCCAAATGTTCCAAATCTCGTATAAATGAGGACGCTGCGAGTGCGCGGGCTCCTTCCGGCCCAATATGGTTTCCCCACAATTTCAATGTGGTGATGGATTTAAAGTTTTCAGATTGAGCAATGGCCTGAATGCCTTCGGGGCCTACTTTATTATGGCTTAGGTTGAATACTTTTACATTTTTAAGGAATTTAGATTCGGCTAACGCCTTTAGTCCTTCATCAGTGATATCATGGGTTTTCAGGATCAAGACTTCCACCTTTTTTAGCATTCGGGACTTGGACAATTGCTGAATACCACGATCCCCTAAAGTCCCGCTCCGGCTCATTTCCAGGTGTTTCCCGCCATCCTTCAAGTCGTTAAAAATAAGTTGATTGATATCGAATGCCCAAGCCCCGGAAGCCAAGGCCAAAAAAAATCCGCATATCGCCGAAAAGCCTACAATGTATTTATGGTTATCCGGTTTATTCATATTACGGAAAATTATGAATGATCAAGTTGATTTCTAAGCCCTCTTCCAAATATCCACCATGTTCCTTGCCTGCCACCGTGGAAATGATACCCTGGGTATCCACTTTTCTGATTCTACCATTGACCCGATCGGTAAAATACAAATTCCCCTGTTGATCAAAAACCATACTGGTCGGACCATTGATTTGGGCTTGTAGCGCCGGGCCGCCATCCCCTCCAAAACCCGCAACCCCGGTTCCTGCCACCCGGTGGATAATCCCCCGAGAATCGATTTTACGAATATAATGTCCTCGCTCTTCGGCCACATACAACTCTCCTGACGGGGAAAACTTTAAGTCGCCGGGGGAACGGATTCCGGCGTTCAAGGCGGGACCACCATCTCCATGATCTTCAAAGTCTCCATTGCCGGCAAATCTTGAAACACCCCCGTGAGAGTTTATTTTCCATATACGGCTGGACCCGGAATCGGATACATAGATATTATTCTTTGCATCCAACTCAATCCCGTTGGGGTGAATGTCTCCCTCCAGTTTTGCCCAATCGGTTCCTCCAATTCTGGTGATAATGCCGTTCCGGTCAATTTTCCGGACGAACGGATTCGCCCGATCCGCAATATACAAGTTTCCGGCTGAGTCGGCCGCCATATCGGCGATCACATAAAAAGAAGCGTTTTTCGCCGGTTCCCCATCCCCTTCGGTGCCCACCTTGCTGTTGCCCGCAAACCAGGAGATTTGCCCTTGTGGATTGATCTTTCGAATCCGCCAACCGTTTCCAGAACGAACCGCTACATAAAGGTTTTGGTGGGGGTCATAAACCAGGATTGTGGGTTTATGGAGAGTGGCCGCTTTCGCCGGTTTTCCATCGCCGCTTTCGCCGGGTTTGCCGTTTCCTGCAAAATTGAAAATAAAGCCCTCCGGGGTGACCTTTCTTAGAATGTGGTTTGATTGGTCCGCGACAATCAGGTTTCCCGACTTGTCTATTTCCAAACCCCAGGGACCATTCAACAGGGCACCGAGGGCTTTGCCCGGGTTTCCTTCTTTAAAGTGGTGTCCATTACCCGCTACCGTTGTTATACGTTGCGTTGCAAATTCCAATTTTCTGATTCGGAAGTGATTTCGATCGACAATATATAAATATTTCTCATCGGCACTTAGAGCCACTGCAAAAGGAAGATGCAAATTTGTTTCAGGAGCCAACCCCTGGTCCCCATTGAAATGGGTAACCCCTGTACCAACGATTTGACTGATAATTCCCAATGGGGTGACTTTCCGCACCAAACTGTTATTCCGGTCGGCGATATAATAATTTCCCGATGTACCCACCGCCACATCCGTAGGATAGGCCAGGTTGGCCCGAGTGGCCGGACCCCGATCCCCTCTGGATGCAAATAATCCGTCCCCCGCAACGGTTGTAATAATACCGTCGGAATTCACTTTTCGAATACGATTGTTCCCTCGATCCGCAATATATAAATTACCGTTGCCGTCCAAGGCGATACCAAACGGAAACTTCAAATAAGCATCCAAAGCGAGGTCATAATCGCCTCCGTACCAGGCGGGCCCCAAACCAGCATAAGTCGTTATGGTTCCTTGAGGGTCCACTTTACGGATTCGATTATTGGAGCGGTCGGAAATAAAAAGATTACCCTCCCGGTCCACCGCCACATCCGAGGGCAGGTTCAGGCTGGCTTCCAGGGCAGGGCCATCATCCCCAGAATAATCCCCGATGCCATTACCCGCCACCGTTGTAATAATTCCATTCCGGCTGATTTTCCGTACCCGATGGTTATTCCTGTCGGCCACATAAATATTGCCTTGCGAGTCCAAAACCAATCCGGCAGGACAATTCAAAGACGCCTGGAGGGCGGGCCCGCCGTCTCCTCTAAAATCCGCAATCCCATTCCCGGCAATTGTGGTAATAATTCCCTGGTGGTTAATTTTTCGTATCAGATGGTTGGATCGGTCAGAAAAGTAGATATTCTGATCATCCACCGCAATGCCGTCCACCAGCCCTAAAGGAACCAGGAGTGCTGGCTGACCATCCCCGAATTCGGGGTATGGGAATTTTTCTTCAACCAGGGCAAATCCCATGCCGGTTAAATAAAAAAATACAAGAAAGCCGAAAACGGCTGTTGGATGAACCTTCATAGCAGGTTTATTTTAATAAATTTGATAAAGATAACGGTTTAGCCCAGGGGATTAAAACCGACCCTGTGTTTTCATATAAAACCATAAACCCTGTATGATAGTACAGGGGCAAATAAAAAAATTTAAATCTCGTTTTTCCGCAAAAACTGAATCATCCAAGGGATAATTTCCTCGTCGGCGTCTTCCACAACATAATGACCCGCCTGCTCTACCTCATGCACTTCTGCATTCGGGAAATATTTTTTCCAACGGTCCAGAAAGTACTCGGTGAAGCAGAAATCCTGCATGCCCCAGATGATCATCGCCGGACGGTCTCGGAAATATCCCAACTGAGATTCGATATGCTCCACCACGGGGTAACTGGGGATATCAGGCGTCAGGGGGATATCCTGAACAAATCTCAAATTAGCGATCCGGTTTTCCGGAGAGTTGTAGGGCGCCAGGTATCCCTTCCGCACCTTGCCCACCATGCGGTTGGTTTGTTTGCAGGCCCACGAAGTCGCCATCCTCGCGAACAGGTTGAATTTGAGAATCGCAAGGGGTCCGATGATGGGGTATCGGCACAGGTTGATGCTGAATGGAATGCGATCGGCAATAAAAGCCGCGGTGTTGAAAAAAATGAGGCGTTTGATTTTTTCAGGAGCACGCACGGCCAGGCCCATCCCAATCGATCCGCCCCAATCGTGCATCACCAGAGTCAGGTGGTCAAGGTTCAGGTGATCGACCAGTGCCGCCAGGTTATCGATGTGTTGCGAGAGGGTGTAATTGTATTCCTGCGGTTTGTCGGACAGCCCGCACCCGATATGATCCGGCACCACACAGCGGTACTGACTTCTCAATCCTTTGACGAGGTTGCGGTAGTAAAACGACCAGGTCGGGTTGCCGTGAAGCATGAGAAGGGTTTCGCCCTGCCCTTCATCGAGGTAATGCATGCGGTGGGGGCCCAATTCGATGAACCGGGATTCGAAAGGATACAGGTCGCGAAACGGTTCTATGGATAACCCGCTCACCATTCCACGCCCATCATCAGACAGTTGAGTCCACTGCCGATTCCCAGTAACGCCACCTGATCGTCTTTTTGAATGAATCCCTGCTCTTCACCGATGGCGAGGGTAACGGGCAGGGCCGCCGATCCGGTATTGCCGAGATATTCCAGCGTCGAAAAATCCTTGTTTAAATCCAGCGCCAATATTTCGTACAGCAATTTGCGCTGCATGCGCCCGACCTGATGGCAAACCACCTTGTCGACATCCTCATTCTTCCATCCAAAGGAGGATTTGGCGATTTCCCAGGTATCCTTTGCCAGCTGGCACCCTTCTTTCATCAACGTTTCCGAATCGGTCTCCATCAGCGGCGAGGAGTCGCCGCCCATGCCCATATCCTCGCTGCCCTGGCATAAATCGTTAAAACGCGTCTCGGCCCGCGCCACACTTCCCAGCAGACGATGTCCCGAATGGGAGAGGTTCCTGTGCACCAGCAACACCGCCACTGCGGCGGACCCGATAGTCATCGAAGCAAAGGCGGTTTTGATTTTGGCCCGGCTCGGATTGGGATCGGCCAGCAGGGTTTCGATGGTGGTCTCGACGAGCGGGCCGCCGTTTTCCCCAGCGACCACCAGACCCGCCTCAATCTGTCCCAGATCGATCATGTTGGCAACGTGCACCATGCCGTTAAGCACACCCAGGCAGGCGTTGGAAATATCGAACACGAGGGAGTCATTGGGCAGTTTCAAATTGTGATGAATGATCGAGGCGGTGGCGGGTTCCAGAAAATCCCGGCATACCGAGCCGGAAATGAGGCAACCGATGTGTTGGCGGTCGACGTCGGTTTTGCCGAGCGCGTGTTCTCCGGCCAGCGAACTGACTTGGCTGGGGAACACGCCCTTTTCGAAAAACCGGCGTTCCCGGATGCCGCTCATCATTTCCAGCCGCCCGAACGGCAGTTTCAATTTTTCATACAGCGAAGCGAGCCTTCTCTCCAAATCTTCCGAGGTAACGACATTATCCGGAAGATGGTACCCGAGAGACTCGATGTAGACGTTCTCAAATCGCATAAGCGGATGTGATCAGAATACGGTTGAACTCAACCCATGACCTGCATTTCGTAGCACCTCTGGTATTGAGGGCATTGGGCCAGTAATTCATCATGGGAACCGGAACCGACAATCTCGCCATGCTCCATGACAATAATACGGTCGGCGTTTTTGATGGTCGACAAGCGATGGGCAATGACGAAGGTCGTGCGATGTTCCATGAGACGGTGCAGAGCATCCTGCACTAGTTTTTCCGATTCCGAATCCAGTGCGGAGGTGGCTTCGTCCAGCACCAGAATCGGAGAGTTTCTTAAAATGGCGCGGGCTATGGCGATCCGCTGTCTTTGCCCCCCGGACAGCTTCACGCCGCGCTCACCGATCATCGTATCGTAACCGTCATCCAGATGTTGGATAAAACTGTCCACGTGAGCGGCTTTGGCGGCGTCCAGTATGTCCTCATGGGTGGCATGGGGGCTGCCCAACCGGATATTGGCCAGGATGGTATCGTTGAACAAAAACGTTTCCTGGGTCACCAGCGCAATATGATCGCGCAGGGAATGGCTGTTGCAGTCATTGATATTTTGGCCGTCAATCAGAATTTCCCCTTCGGTGACAATAAAAAACTTGAACAGCAGGTCAACCAGCGTTGTTTTTCCGGCCCCGCTCATCCCCACGATGGCCAGCACATCGGATTTATGGATGGTCAGGTTGATGTTTTTCAAAACCATCGCATCCCGGGTGGGATATTTGAACGAGACATTTTTATATTCGATACGATCCTTAAACCCGGATATTTGTATCTTGCCGTCGCGCAATCTTTCCGGTTCCTGGTCGAGAACGGAATAAACCCTTTCGGACGCAGCGATGGCTTTTTGAACGTCGGTATAGGTTTTAAACAGAATCCGCATGGGGTCATACATCATAAACATACCCAAAATGAACGCAAAAAAGGTCCCCTGCGTGACCTCCCCGCTCAGGACCTGGGAGCCGCCATACCAGAGGACCACCGATCCGGCCACCACACCGAGAACCTCCATCAGGGGGGAAGTCAATTCCGTGTATTTCACATTTTTCTTCATGACCTGAAGAAATTCCTGATTGTGCCGGTCCAGCTTTTTCTCTTCGAGTTTTTCCAAACCAAACGCCCGGACGATTTTGATTCCCGAAAACGATTCGAGCATGGTGGAGTTGATATCCGCCAGAATTTCCTGACCCCGGCGCCCCAAATGCCTCAGTTTGCGTGCCACAGTTATGACGGGAATCAAGGCAAAGGGAATCACAAAAATGGAAATCAGAGCCCAGTCCCACTTGAGATAAAAGACCCAGAACAGCAATCCCGCAAACATGACGGCACTCTGCAAAGCGTCCTTCACCTGCTTGGTCAGCGTCAGCAACATGGCGTCGACATCGTTCACCACCCGCGACATCAAAATTCCCGTCGTGTCTTTTTCAAAAAAACCATAGGGAAGTTTATGAATATGCATAAACAGATCCAACCGGATTTTCGCCACCAGTTCCCACCCAATCTTGTAAATAGCGCAACTCAGGAAATACCGCAGTCCCCCTTTCACACAATAAAGGCCGATGAGGATGAGCGGAATCATCTTCAGCATAAAATAATCTTTTTCCACGAAAATCTTGTCGAGGGATTCCTTAACCAGTGGAACCGGCGTAGTGGACAGCACACCCACAATGACGGAAGTCAACAGAACAAGAAAAACCTGCCCTTTATAGTTGGCGAGATTCCGGATCAGGCGTTTGTAGAGTTTTAAATCCATCTAAGTATTATAAGCCGTAGTGGGAGTTTTTCGGAAGGTGAAATCAAAAGGAAAAGAAAAACCCCTGCCCGTCATAAGAGATACAACGAAACAGGGGCTTAAACTTAAAATGTTTGCAATTCGAATGTCCTTTCGATGCCCAACCCAGGAGGGCCAGGAAATTCTTTCCGAATTTATTTCTTTTGCGGGATGAAGTCTTCCAGGGTCGCCCCGTTCTTGACCATCTCGTTCATGACCTTGACGGACTCTTCAATGCCCTTTTCGCAAAACTCCAGACTGATATTATTGGTATTCTGGGAATGGGCGTAATCCAGGACCCGTTCCATGGTGTTATCCCTCATGAAACCCTGAGGCACCTTCTCAATTCGGCCAATCGCATCACCCGACCAGAAATATTGAGCGGGATCGATCTCAATCCCCTTGCTGAAGTTTTTACCTTCAAAAGGTTCCAATTCTCCGAAAGATCTGAAACCCTCCGCCGGAGCGACCGCCGCTTTGTGACCGTTGCCATTGCCTTTCGCCGGCTCTTTCTCCGTAATCTTTTCGTTCAGCAGATCCTTCGCAAAAGCCACCGAAATGGTAGAGACTTTCTGCACCCGCGCGTTTTTCTCGATACGGGCGTGGGCCCGGCGGCGGATATGGCCTTCGGGGAACTGGTTCAGGTAATCCAGTGCATCCTGCGTCCAGGTGACCTGCACCGAGTCGAAGGTGGTCACCGTGGTAGCATCGCTCCGTTCCTCATCACTGGCTTGGAATCCGGATTTATCCATCGCGAACAGGCTTTCGGCACCGGCGCCACAGACGCCGCATTTCACCACGTCTTCCGCCACGATGGTACCGCACTCGTTGCACTTGAGTGTTTTCTGATCCTGCACCTTGTTGGCTTCCTCTGCCAATTTAGCTTCCTCTGCATATTTGGCTTCCAATATGGCGCTCCGGTCCTCGATCATGCCTTCCAAAGGATCTTCGCCCCTCGCCATTTTATCGCGCATCTGATCGCCGATGTTGTTCATCGCCTGCATGGCGCCGGCGGGCAGAATCTTTTCACAGGCTTCGGTGATGACACCGGAAGTGATCATACTGTGACCGCGTTCCAGGGCGTAGCGCAGGATCGCGGTGGTCGCCATGGGGCGTACGAATCCGGGAATCCTCTTCAACCGTTCCTTCGCTTCCTTGGTCCAGTCGATGGTTTCTTCCGCCTGCATATCGATCGGCGGCTGGTAGACTTTACTGGAGAGGTAGACGTTACACGGGACCATGCGAAGCAAGTTTTCCGTGTTGCCTCCGATGTCCATATCCGATGTGCTGTGAACACCGATACGGCCCAGAATCAACAAATAGGGATTTTCCTCCCGGGCATACTGCAGGACTTTTTCGAACACCTTGCCATCCAGCAAGCGAATGGTGCATTCCAGTCCCTCATCTTCCACGATTTTGCGGGAGATTTCCAGATGCGACTGGTAAATTTTCGCAAGGCCCTTGTCGATGATATCTTCGTGCAGTTTCTCCTGCTGTTCAAATTTGAACACCTTGGCGGCATCCTTGGAGAGCACCCCGGTCAGGCTGTTGAACATGGCGTAGTGGAAATACGGATCGAAGGTGGAGATCACTTCCAGCGGCTTGTTCAGGGCTTTGGCCATCTCAATCGCGGTTTTCAAACCGCCGAAGGCATAGCCGCTGCCGTCTACCGCGACCACGATTTTATCGCTGGAGGATTTCCGTTCGTGAATGGCGGGCACATACTTGATAATGAGGGTATCGGTTTCAATACGGCGAATCACCCGCTCGGTCACGGTTCCGATCTGGCTGTCCTTGATGGCGCCCAGGCCCAGCGCTCCCATGATGACCAGATCATAATCGGATTCTTTGATGTCGCGGACCAGTTCGGTCCAGTTTCGGCCTTCCAGCGATTTACCGACATAGGGTATATTGTTCGCCTTACATTTGTATTTAGGCACATCCAGGTAGGAATCAGTGATGACCTCCATCCCCTTGGTGATCAGCTGGTCATGGATGGCGCGTTGCTTTTCGAGCTCCTTTTCATCCTGGTATTCCTCGGGCAGGCCGCTTTCCATTTGCCGGAAGCGGACGTCGTGCATTTTGGCCGCATACACATGGCTGGCGGAGATCGTGGTATCCGATCCTTTGGCGAGTTCCAAAGCCAAGTCGATACACGCATTCGAGTAGTCGGAATTATCGACAGGAATGTAAATGTTCTTAAACATTGGGTTAATTTCTCCCTTCAATATCTATAAACTCAATTCGAATTGTATGTTAGGTGAACGATCAATGAATCCAGCGCATGATGGAGGGTGTTTCGCCCCAAAAAACCAACAGTCTCAATTGCTTGCGAATTCTAGCAAAAATATGGGGGGTGTCAATACAAAAGCCCTTCTATACAACCACCTTACCGCTCCCGCCGGCCCCGCGTATTTTCCGAGGTCCGGGAAGACGGCAAATCCCATTTTCCGGAAGGTCCGGAGAAACAAATGATTGAATTCGCTGGCTTCTAAACCCGACGGACCCGGTAAAATTTTACATCCTCATCGGACCCGGTTTGGGTTATAATCCCCTTGAAATTCAAGTGAGTTATTATACACGCAATTCAGCAGAATTCGTACTGTGCAAGACAGCAACTTCGTGTAAATCCGGACTGACTTCCATCAATCAAACACACACCTATCCCAACGAGTGGGCGATTTGAGTTTTATCTTATTGATATTTAAGCCTTTAAGCCCGTAGAGGAAACCCCTGATGTTATTTTCCGGAAAAGAGGACCTGACCCGGCATCTGAAAGGAATCATCGGCCTGTCCAATGGGGCCTCGGTTCAATTGGAGAATGAGGACAAGCTGATCGGTCCCCCTTTGGACATTCTGGTCAAAAATTCCGTGTTGAACGAGAATAAAGAGGTCCGCGGACATTGCCGGTATATCATCAAGTCCGTCGCGCAATTGCTGGGAATCGTTCCGGCATCGATCCAGGGCCTTTATGAAGCCCGCGGTCAGGGCAAGAACAAAGGGTACACGGTTCCGGCTCTCAACATCCGGGGATTGCCTTACGAGATGACCCGCGCTATTTTCCGGACCGCAAAAGATACCGATTGCGGCGCCTTCATTTTTGAAATCGCCAAATCGGAAATTGGCTACACCTTCCAGAGACCGCATGAATTGATCGTGGTGATCCTGGGCGCGGCGATCCGCGAGCGATTCCGCGGCCCCGTCTTCGTCCAAGGCGACCATTTCCAGATCAATGCCGGAAAATTCGAAGCAAACCGGGATAAGGAAGTCCAGGGGATCAAGGATCTCATCAGCGAGGCCATCAGTGCCGGGTTTTACAACATCGACATCGATTCCTCAACGTTGGTCTCCCTCGATTTCGAGGACGTCAACGAGCAACAACGGCTGAATTATGATGTGGGCGTCGAGTTGACCTCGTTTGTCCGCGAACAGGAACCGGAAGGCGTCACTATTTCAGTCGGAGGGGAAATCGGCGAAGTCGGCAAGGAAAACAGCAACGAAGCGGAACTGCGAGTGTACATGGATAATTTCAACGAACGCCTGGCCCGGGCCAATCCCAGCTACAAGGGGATCAGCAAAATTTCCATTCAGACGGGCACCAGCCACGGCGGCGTACCACTGCCGGACGGCAGTGTGGCGGAGGTGCAACTGGATTTTGAAACCCTGGAGAACTTGTCGCGCATTTCACGGGAGCAGTATCATCTCGCCGGCGCAGTGCAACACGGGGCCTCCACCCTGCCCGCGGAATTGTTCCACAAATTTCCCGAACTGGAAACGGCGGAAATTCACCTGGCCACCGATTTTCAGAACATGATTTATGAAAGTCCGCATTTCCCCGCGAACTTTAAAAAGGAAATCTACGCCCACCTGCACGAACACTTTGCCAATGAGAAAAAACCCGGCATGACCGATGAGCAATTCATTTACAAAACCCGCAAAAAGGGATTCGGCCCGTTCAAGCCTCAGTTCTGGAATCTTCCGGAAGATATCAAGAGTGAAATCGGCAAAGAGCTGGAGGCAAGATTTCACTTCCTGTTCAACAAATTGAATGCACAGAATACCACGCAGTATGTCAGGGAGTCCTGTACCCCCCAATCCGTCGCTTCCAATCTCGATACGGAAATTCAATTCGGCTGACCCACCGCAATAAAAAACCTTCTTACCACTTAAGGGCAAGAAGGTTTTCGCGCTTATGCCAAAATCTATATTTTACTGTCTAATCAGTTAATTTAATTAATATTTTAGACTCATCGATTAATCGCATTGGGCGGTTCAAGACCCTTCTTTTTCTGCCATCCCTGCGTGTTTGGCTTTTCTCTCTTTAAACTGTTCCACGGTGGTTAAAACATCCGCGGGCACCTCGTCCTTATTGCTCCGGGAACGCATGAGAATAACGGACCGGGCCACCTGGGGATCCTGCAAAATTCTCAGACCGGTTTGGATAACCTCTTCTTTTTTGACTTTCTTTACAGCTTGGACCAGTTTCTTTTTGTAATCGAAGTCGCCTTTTTCGTCGACGGCATGGTAATACAAATCCCCCGCCACTTCGGCGATGCTGTCGCTTTTTTTCTCCAGTGACACAATCATACTGTTCCGGTGCTTTTCAAATTCCTCGTCGGACAGTTGGTTGAACAACCTGTCGGATGTTTCCAGCCAGGCCTCCACGCGTTTTTGCAGTTCAAAGGGACCGTATCCGGCGGACTGGATGATCATTTTAAAGAACAACCGTTCTTCCACCCGGTTCTGAAAACTCCACACGATATAGCCCAACTGCTGATTGGTCCGCATCTGGGTGTAAAAATCGCTCTCGACAATGGAAGCCACCAGCGAAATGCGTGCCTGTTTCTCAAAACTGCGCTCCCCCACCTGTAAGGAATAATAAAGAGAGTTGTTGTTGTCGGCAATTTTCCGGGAAAACCGGATCTTTTCGCCCGGATCGAGAATTCCAACGACTTCCTTGTACCGTTCGGCTTCCGGCAAGGGCCGGCCTTTGATTTCCTCCAGCACGATATCGAGGCTCTTGCGGGCCTGTGCCGGGGTCCAGTTACCGTGCACCACACCGCTGATAAAAACTTTCTCATAAAGTTTTGACGCATACTCCCGGATGTCATTCAGAGTCACCGCCTTTAACGCGGCGATCAATTCCGGTTCATTGTATTGCTTGACCGTCCAGAGCTGCCGGTTGTAATAAGACGCCCGCGAATACGCCTGCCCCAGCTTGCGGTTCTCCACATTGCGGATAACGGATTCCTTGAGATTCTCGAATTTTTCTTCATCGATGAGAACCTGTTTCAGGTTTTTTGCCACCAGCCGGAGCAAATCCATGGTTCTCTTGGAATAGCCGCCGACCGACAGGGTCAGCCCTCGCTTCTCAATGCCCAGACTGTAGGACAAACCGGCCAGGGAAATGGGATAGGTGATTTCATTCAATCCTTCATGCAGGGCGACGTCATACAATTTGGATTGTGCCAGATGTTCCACCGTGTCATAAACCAGAGGTGTTTCAATCAGAAACCGGATGAACACTTTGGGTTGCTTGAAGCGGTCGTCAAATTTGAACCAGACTTTGGCGTTCTCGTCATCCCGCACGGTGACGGGTTTGTCGTCGATCAAAGCCAGATCGTAGGGAATGAAATCGTTTCGTTCCGAATAAGTCATCCCCTCGGCCGGAGGGGGATTGGCCAGCCGTTGGAACGATTCGCCGCCCACTTCCTCGAAAGCGTATTCCGTGCCGAAATATTTTTCCGCCAGATCGGTTTCCACCTTCTGGCTCTGCAGGCTGACCAGCATATTTCCGGGTTTCAGGCTTTCCAGAATCGCCCGGTAGGCATCGGGTTCGTATTTTTTGATCAGGTACGGCAGGGTTTCGATTTCTTCCAGCGGATACTTCTGCATCTGGGCCGCCCGGCCGGCCACAAAGCCCATGCCTTCCCGCGGGCTTTTCCAGTCGAAATCGATCTGCCGCATGGCCTGATTTTCCTTGAAGGTGTATTCCCTTATACCCGTTTTGCGCAACATCTCGATATAGGCGAATATCCGTTCCATCACGCGTTGATATTCCTGTTCACCTTTCTGGGTGAGGCTCACCGTAATTTCGAAGGAAGAAAGATTCGGGTGGCTGTATCCTCCTCCCGCGGACAGGCCCAACACGAGGCCTTCCTCTTTTAACTTGGACAGCAAAGACCCCTTGCCCTCATAACCGATGACGGAAGCCACCACCGTAGCCGGTTTGCTGTCCAAATGGTCGTGCAGTTTGATGGTGGGAAAGTCGAGGCTTAAGGTGCGCGTGTCTTTAATGGTCTTGATTTGGATAAACCGGTATTTGCCGTTCAGCGGCTTGCGGTAATCGGGACTCACGAATGGTTTGTCCAAGGGAAGATCCGGAATATCGGTAAAATATTTCCGGGCCAGCTGTTCCTGATCCGACAGGGAAAGTTTGGAAAGAACCACCAACCCCATGTTGGAGGCCACGTAATATTTTTTATGAAACGCCAGGAGCATGGCGCGGTTGTCGCCCGCCAGGGTATCCTTGTTGCCGATCCCGAATTTTCTCAGAGGGTGCCCCTTCTCGGTGATTTGATTGACGAGATGATTGCTTCGCCAGCCGTCCTGCAAACGGTTTTTATCGAACTCGCTGTTGACCGCGTTGATTTCGCGCTCGGCATATTTTTTATCGAATAGCGGCACGCTGAAAAAACCGCTGAAACGGTCTATCGCGCCTTCAAATGCATCATGGCTGGACTGGAAAAAATAATTCGTGATATCCCCTCCGGTATAGGCGTTGCTCCGGCCGGAGTGGGTGTTGAGGTAATTCTTGAAGGAACTCACTTTGGGATATTTTTTCGTTCCCAGAAACAGCATGTGCTCCAGATAATGGGCCAGGCCCTGTTTTTCCCACGGGTCATACAAATGCCCGACGCCTACAGACAGCGCGGCGGCGCTCCGGTCGACATCGGGATCGTGTATCAGCAGAACCTTCATCCCGTTATCCATGATCAGGGTGCGGGAATCGCGCTGGGCGGCATCAGCCGACGTCCAGGAAAAAATCAACCAGCCCGCCACGGTCAGTTTCAGGATCAATCGAATCGAAAAAAATCTCACACAACACCTCGACAATCGGGAATGGAATTACTTTTTGAAAAGGGAAATCCTTTACCGGGACCTCGCTTTTATTATATAGTCCATCCCGGATATGGACATTAAATCTTTTTAATCAGGGAAGATCAACCCCACGCCATCAAACTGACGCCCAGGGCGGTCAGGCCGGCGGCGAGAATCCTCTGTTTTCCAAACGGTTCACCCAGCTTCCAGCATCCCCAGACGACCACTATCAGCACGCTGGTCTGGCGCACCGCCACCACTTGGCTCACCGGTTCGGATTGCAGGACCACGCAAATGAGGCCGTACGACCCGACCGTGGCCGCTCCGGCCACCAGTCCCCTCAGCCATTCGGCCCGCCAGACACTCACAATTTCCCGCCGGGGGTATTGCCAGAACAGATACAGGTTGCACAGGGAAAATCCGATCATGGCTTCGGCGAAGAAAAAAGTGAGTCCGTTGGCAAACTTTTCATCGGGACGGTACAGGACGAACAGCTCCATCCCGCGTTTGTCCACCAGACTGTACGCCACCACCAGCGCGAGCGTGATGAAGGCCCAACGCAAATCCTTGTGCTGGATGGCGTCCCACAGGTTTTTAAAACCCCGGATCAGCTGTCCGTCAAAATGGAGCATGTACATCGCCAGCAGGATCAGGGCGATGGCCAGAAAGGACGCCGGTCCCAATCGCTCTCCCAGCAAAAACCAGGAAAACGCGGGAACGAAGGCCGGGGCCGACCGCGCAATCGGGTACACATAAGAGATATCCTGAACGCTGTAGGCCCTGGACAGACTCAGAATATACAGCCCATGCAGGAAACCGGACAAAACAATCCACAGGCCGATCTGGGGCGGGAAAAATTGGTTTCCCTTCCATAGGTATAAGCCGAGTCCCAGAACCATGATCCATACCCCCTTCAACCCCGACAGCAGGCTGGAGTTGCGGCTGGTCTGGGTCAACACATTCCACACAGCGTGAAACAGGGAAGACAAAAGAATGAGGCCGATACTGAGGATGGACAACGGGACAACTCCCGAATCTCAAAGAATGCGTTACAGAAAATTCCTGAAATGCGTTGCAGGCGAAGGGCGGGGACCAGCCGGCCCGTGAAGACTATAATCATGGCGGGCGCCGTAAGTCAAACCGGGGAAACAGCCCTGCGGCGGGGAAAATCCGTCTCACCAAACGCATGCCAAAAGTGAAACCGAATAATGCTAAAATATCAGTCAGATTAGGGTGATTGATTTGTCAGCGGAATACGGCTTTCATTCCGAACTTCCATTCATTCCCAGAGTCCTTCATGATTCACAACCAGTTTGACCTCCTCAAAACCCGCCGTTTTCTTCCCCTGTTCATCACGCAGTTTCTGGGCGCGTTCAACGACAATGTGTACAAAAACGCCCTGGTGATCCTGATCACCTACGTCACCGCGGAGAAAGCCGGCCTCAATGCGCAAATTATGATCACCCTGGCCGCGGGGATATTCATCCTGCCCTTCTTTCTGTTTTCAGCCACCGCGGGTCAGCTGGCGGACAAATATGAAAAGGTATTTCTGATTCGGATCATCAAACTGGTGGAAATCCTCCTCATGATCGGGGCCACCATCGGTTTTATGATGGAAAGCGTCGCATTCCTGATGACCGTCCTGTTTCTGATGGGCACCCAATCCACGTTCTTCGGCCCGATCAAATACGGCATCCTTCCGGAAAAAATCGAACAGGACGAACTGATCGGTGGCAACGGACTGATCGAAGCGGGCACCTTCGTCTCCATCCTGATCGGGACCATTTTGGGGGGCCTGCTGGTTCTTACCGAGAACGGCCTTCTACTGATCTCCACCATGGTTATCCTGGTGGCCTTTCTGGGATGGGTGAGCAGTTTTTATATCCCCGAGGGAAAGCCCGCCTTGCCGGGACTCAAGGTGAATTACAATTTCATCCGGGAGACCTGGGCGATCGTGTCCCATTGCCGCCGGAACCGTGAAATTTTTCTGTCGATTCTCGGCATTTCCTGGTTCTGGCTGGTGGGCGCCACATTCCTCTCGCAATTTCCCACCTATGCCAAAGACATCATCGGCGGCAACGAACAATTGGTCACCCTGTTTTTGGCGATGTTCACGGTGGGCGTCGGCATCGGCTCTCTGTTGTGCAACCAGATGCTCAAGGGCGAAGTGGAAGCGACCTTTGTTCCTCTGGGGATCATCGGGGTATCCCTGTTCACGGTCGACCTCTATTTCGCCAGCCAACAGAGTTTCATCAACGTCGGTGGGGAACTGATCGGCGCGGGCGAGTTTCTCTCGCATTTATCCAGCTGGCGTATCCTGGGCGACATGCTCATGATCAGTGTCTGTAGCGGCATTTACATTGTTCCTTTGTACGCCATCATCCAGGCCCGAAGCGAACCCACCTACCGGTCCCGGACTATCGCCAGCAATAATGTCTTGAACGCGCTGTTCATGGTGATGTCCGCCGTCGGCACGGTCCTCATGCTGACTCTGGGGTTCGACGTCACCCAGGTTTTCCTGACCCTGGCGTTTATAAACACCGCCGTCGCGGTTTATGCCTGCCAGCTGCTTCCGGCGCCTCTGCTCAAATCTGTTCTTTACTGGGTCTTCAACTTTTTATACAAGGTCGAGATCCGGGGCATGGAAAACTACCGGGCCATTCAGAAGGAAAAGGTCATCATCGTCGCCAACCATTTATCGTTTCTGGACGCCGCCCTGATCGCCACGTACTTTCCCTCCAAACTGACGTTCGCCATCAACACCCAGGTGGCCAAACACTGGCTGGTCAAACCGTTCGTCAATTTAATGAAAACGTTTCCCCTCGACCCCACCAATCCCATGGCCACCAAATCGCTCATCGGAACCATTCAGGATAAAACCCATGTGGTGATATTCCCCGAGGGGCGGATCACCGTCACCGGCGCTCTGATGAAAGTGTACGAAGGGTCGGGAATGGTCGCCGACAAATCGAATGCCCACATTCTTCCGGTGCGGATTGAGGGCGCCCAATACACGCCCTTCTCCCGGCTGAAGGGAAAAGTCCGTACGCGCTGGTTTCCCCAGATCACCCTCACCATCCTGGAACCCCAGAAGATCGACATCCCCGATAATATCAAAGGCGCCGCCCGAAGGAAGATCGCCGGCACACAGCTGTATGACATGATGACCCTGATGATGTTCCAGGCCAGCAATTACCGCACGACCCTGTTCCAGTCCTTACTGGACGCCAAAGCCGCCCATGGCGCCAGCCACGTCATCGCAGAAGACGTGCAACGGGACCCAGTCACCTACGACCGCCTCCTCACCAAATGTTTCATCCTGGGAAAATCGGTTTCCCATATCACTCAACCCGGGGAATTCGTCGGAGTTCTGCTTCCCAACATGGTCAGCACCGTCATCGTGTTTTTCGCCCTGCAGGCCTACGGAAGAGTTCCCACCATGCTGAACTTTTCGATCGGAAAGCGCAATATCATTTCTGAGTGTGAGACCGCGCAGATTAAAACCATATTCACCTCGCGGCGGTTTGTGGATAACGCCAACCTCGAAGAAACCGTGCAGGCTATCCAGGAAACGGGTGTACGGGTCATTTACCTGGAGGAGTTCGCCAAAAAAATAACCTTGGCCGACAAAGTTACAGGCTTTTTTGGCGGGTTCTTCCCGCAGGCCTATTATTCCCGGGTCTGCCCCAACAAGAATCCCGACAGCCCGGTTGTGGTCCTGTTCACCTCCGGGTCGGAAGGAACGCCCAAGGGTGTGGTCCTGAGCCACGCCAACATTCTGGCCAACCGCTACCAGGCGGGGGCGCGCATCGACTTCGGGCCAAACGATATCGTGTTCAATGCGCTCCCGATTTTTCATTCGTTCGGATTGACCGGCGGTACCCTTTTGCCCATCCTTTGCGGGGCCAAAGTGTTCTTCTACCCTTCTCCCCTGCATTACCGGATCATTCCGGAACTCTCGTACGTTTCCAACGCGACCATCATGTTCGGAACCGACACCTTTCTTTCCGGCTATGCGCAATATGGACATCCCTACGATTTCTACAGCCTGCGCTATGTATTCGCCGGCGCTGAAAAACTCAAGGAAGATACCCGCCGTTTGTGGGCGGAAAAATTCGGGGTCCGCATTCTGGAAGGCTATGGAACTACCGAAACCGCGCCGATCCTGTCCCTCAACACCCCGATGCAGAACAAACCCGGAACGGTGGGACGTCTGTTGCCGGGTATCCAATTCAAACTGAAACCGGTTCCGGGGATAAAAGAAGGGGGGCGCCTGAGCGTGGCCGGTCCCAATGTCATGCTCGGTTATCTGCTAGCCTCCAATCCGGGCAAACTGGTCCCGCCCGAGGATGGCTGGTATGACACCGGCGATATCGTCGAGATCGACGATGAAGGATTCATCGTCATCAAAGGCCGGGCCAAACGGTTTGCCAAAGTGGCCGGGGAGATGATTTCTCTGACCGCCATGGAAGACTTTATTTCAAAATTATGGCCCAACCATCTGAATGCGATCGTGGCCGTTCCCGACGATAAAAAAGGCGAGCAGTTGATCCTGGTGACCGAAAATAGAGAGGCGCAGAGACAGGAAATCATCGAATATGTTCGCAACCAGGGGCTCTCCGAACTGGGCCTGCCCAAAACGATTATTCACGTGGACCAGGTTCCCTTGCTGGGCACCGGCAAAATCGATTACATCCAAACCCAGGAATTGGTAGACCGTAACAGCGGTTAAGCCGCGGGCTCCCCACAATCCTCAGAGAGCCGCTGGCGGTGTTGGAGATAACGCACCAGGGCATAAATCGCCCAGGCGGCGGTGATATGTTTCAGGGCGTGTCCTCCAAACCAGCCTCCCGTCCATTCCCAGATGTCCGCATCCAAAAACTCGAACCCCTTGGCCAAACCATACCAGCCGATCATTTCCACAATATAGCGGCCGCCGGTATATCGTGGAGGAAACAACCCGAGGATCACCAGGATCAATAACAGCGGCAGAAACTGGACCAACGCATAAGGCCGCAGGTCACCGTGACCGGATTGTTCCGTCACCTGCCAGTACACCACGCTGGCCACCCCTGCGATCAGCAACGGCACCAATAAAACCACACCAGCTCTGACGCCGATGCGTTCCGCCAGAATCGTGGAAAAGATGCCCATGAATGCTAGGGTCATCGGCAGACGGTCCCACACCAGGGTCTCGTTGGAAGGCGCCCAGTGATAATACGCCGATCCCAAACCGATCAGAGTGGTTCCGGCGAAGGCCACCGCTAGAGGAAGCGCTTCCTGTTTTTCGCTCAGGCCAACAGGGTCATCTCGTAACTGGAACAAGCGCCACAAACCCAGCATCCCGACCGCCAGAAATGCCCCATTGGAAATCACATCCCAAAAATTGGGAATACCCGCGATCACCCGCCGGTCCGCAAAATTATGATACGCCGGGTCCTGCGGGATGGGTGGGACCCAGAAGACGACCGTAACAGCGATAACAACGATTCCGATGAGAAGCGCGATATTTTGTTTCCGGCTCATGGGTTGGAAGCTCGTTTGAATTGTCCGAATTCAAAAAAGTGCAGGGTTTGCATCCAGGCTTCCTTGTTGTAAATGATAAATGTATGGGTGGTGGGAATAATGATGTGGTCGGTCAGGCCGGGCACCCGGGTATTCTCCACGGAAACTTTGCCGTCATTCGGTCCCGGAATCATCGCGGAGGAAACCGGGTCCCAGGTACGGTTTCCGGCAACCACCCCCAATTCATAATCCACGGGCCCGAGGATTCTCGTAAATGCCTTGTCCCGCGTGCCCAGATCCTGTCCCGCCGGGCCGAAAATCCATCGATACAGAAAATTATTTTTCCAGAAATCGGTGACCTCGCTTCCCTGATTGGGTGAAGCAAGTTGCACCACCCGTCCCAGATTGGCGGGCCGGTGCTTATGAATGAGCCCCCGCGCCAGCAGACCGCCCAGGGAATACCCCACAAAATGGATGTTGCGAGACGGGTCCTGATTGAACGGAACCACCTTTTGGTGAATATGCTCCACCAATGCCTCCAGCGGAAGACGGGTCGAAGGATAACCGACATTGAGCATCGGGTACCCTTTATCTTTCAATAAAATTGGCCAGTCGGCGCATGGATCGCCAGGTACGGGCAATCCCGTGCAACACCACGACACAATCTTTTTTTGAACCGGTATCCGCCATTCGCCCACCTCGTGGAATTCTACGGATTATTAGTATACGATACCCGTTACCGGCCAAATCAGACTTAACCCGGGATCACTCACCGCCATGTTCGATAAAATCGCCTTTGTCCACTACGAAACCGAAAACCTCGACCGGGCTCTCGAGTTTTATAAGGATGTCCTGGGACTCACCCTTCGGGTGCAAAACGAGGAGTGGATCGAATTTGATGTGGGCGGTCAACGCCTAGCCCTGCGAAAAGTAGATACCCTGACTCGCCAACCGGAGACACTCCATCCAACGGGCGCCAGGGTCTGGCTGGAGGCACGGCCTATCGAACAGGCCATCGCCCATCTCCAAAAAAATAATGTTAAATTTATCAATAGCTTAGATATATCTCCTTACGGTAAAACCGCAACCTTTGCAGACCCGGACGGCAACTCCATCGGCCTGTACGAACCCCCGGAAAAAAATGCCTGAATCGTTTAACGTCCCGCCCATTTTATTGTAAGATGGTGCCATGGCGAACCCGTTGACGCATTTCAATGAAGAAGGCCGCGCCAAAATGGTTGACGTCTCGGACAAGTCCGTCACCGAGCGCATTGCCACCGCCGAGGGCACGGTGTACATGCAGCCGGAGACTCTGCGCCTGATCAAGGAAGGCCAGATCAAAAAGGGCGACGTGCTGGCCGTGGCCCAGGTGGCGGGCATCATGGGAGCCAAAAAGACCTCCGAGGTCATCCCGATGTGCCACCCGCTATCGCTCACCGGGGTGGACATCAGTTTCGAGGAAAACCTCGACCCCGATCCGAAAAACGGGTTGTGCTCTGTTAAAATCAAGACGACCGTCAAAGTCACCGGTAAAACCGGCGTCGAAATGGAAGCGCTCACGGCGGTGTCCATCGCGGCGCTGACCATTTACGATATGTGCAAGGCGGTGGACAAGAATATGTTTTTCAACCAGATTGGTTTGTTATATAAAGCCGGAGGCAAGTCCGGCACCTTTTCGCGAGAGAAAATCGCCGAGGCTTGAGGATGAGGGTTACCGTGAAGTATTTCGCCAGCCTCAAGCAGATGGCCGGTAAAGAAGAAGATCATTTCAACGTCGACGAGGGCACCACCCTCGAGCAATTGAGCGTACTGATCGGGCAATCTGTTTCTCAACTCGGTGACATGGTCCGCGAAAAGAAAGTCCTGATCTCCCTCAACTACGATGTGGTTCCTCTGGACACGGTGGTAAAGGACGGTGACGAAATCGCCCTGCTTCCGCCCTTCTCCGGCGGGATTTGATAAGGAATCAACTATGAGTACCGCACTGGAATCCAAAATCAGAATTCAACGTGAAGATTTTTCCGTGACCGATGAAATCGAGGCCATAAAAAAATCCTCGCGCAATATCGGCGGCATCACCTGCTTTCTGGGCACCGGCCGGGAATTGAACAAGGGTAAAAACATCGTCGAACTCAATTTCGACCATTACCCGCAAATGGCGGAGAAAAAACTCGCGGAAATCCGCGAAAAATCCATCAAGGACTTCGGACTCATCGACATGAGCATCATCCACCGCGTCGGCAACATCGACATCGGCGAGAACATCGTGTTGATCATCGCCTGCGGGGAACACCGCCAGGAAACATTCAAAGCCTGCGAATGGGCGATCGCAGAGCTCAAACGCACCACGCCCATCTGGAAACGGGAAACCACGTCCACCGGTGAAGTCTGGGTCCAGGCGACGCCCTGACGTTTCGCCCACCGGCTCTTCCCTTTTCACTCACGATTGACCCCGCATGGTCGATTCCATCACGTTGACAGTCAATTCCCGTCTGGCTCGGTGGCTGCTGTTCGACCACAGCCGCCAGCAGGCCCGGACCGGAGGCAAGGTCTGGGAAAAACCTCCCATTTTTTCGATCGACGACTGGTTGCGGCAGGCCTGGCTCCAGTCCTGGCCCGACCAATACGTTCTGACAGAACTGCAATCCAAGCACCTCTGGCAAAAGATCATCCGGGAGGATTCGGCAACGCCTGACCTGAATTTACTGCACGTTCAGGGCGCCGCTTGGCAGGCCTTCAAAGCCTATCAATGGATCCGGCAGTACCGCCTGCCGGAAGACCCCGCAGGATTCAATCACTACACCGAGGAGACGAAAACCTTCCGGCGGTGGATGACGCGTTACCAGCAACAACTCCAGGAATGGCAGGCACTCGACCCGTCGGAACTTCTGGACGGCGTCTTACAACGCATGGAGCAGGGACACATTCCCCTGCCGGGAGAAATTATTTTTCACGGGTTCGATGAAATCACGCCACAACACAACGACTGGTTAAAATTTCTAAAGGGGCGAAGTGTTCCGATTCATTTCAAACCCTTCGAACCCGCGCCGGTCGCATCGGAAAGCCTCCGGGAACTGATTTCCCAAAAACACGCCACCGTCCAGAAATACGAAGATTCCCGAGAGGAAGTGATCCAATGCGCGCGGTGGATCCGTTCGACCTATCAAGAAGGACAAACCATCGGGATCGTCGTCCCGGAAATGGGGGTTTACCGGGGCCTCCTGGAACGGGAATTCAAAGCCGAACTCGCACCGGCAAGCGTGTATCCTTGGGAAGACCAACGTGTTCCCTTCAATATTTCCATGGGAACTCCCTTGCCCCACGAACCGATGGTGCACCTCGCGCTTCTATTGTTGGCGCAAAAGAATAATAGAATACCGCTACTCACCTTTTCGACTTTGATCACTTCACCCTTCTTAAATAACCCACCGGATGAAACGCAATTCCGCAGGGACCTGGAATGGAATTTGCGGGGCGGCACCACCACCCACGTTTTTCTTTCTACCGTACTGAAACCCAATCAAAGAGAGCAGTACCCCGCCCTTGACGCGGTTTTGAATCGGTTAATGGATTGGGTGGATGACACATCGTTTCGCCTGCCCAGCGAATGGGCCCGGGGAATCTCAATATTTTTAAAGGCCGTCGGCTGGCCTACCGGCCATGGAACCCAGTCCAGCCATCAGTTTCAAGCGCTCGAATCCTGGAATAAATGCCTCGACAGTTTATCGAGCCTGGACCGGGTCCTCCAAAAGATCAACCGGCACCAGGCGGTTTCCCATCTGACCCATATCGCCGGGGAAACCCTGTTCCAACCGCAGACGCATGAAGAACCGATCCAGGTCGTCGGCCTTCTGGAATCCGCCGGTATGAAATTCGATCACCTGTGGATCATGGGATGCCACGCCGAAGCCCTGCCGCCCATTCCCGATCCCAACCCGTTCCTACCCTTCCTCAGCCACCAGCAACCGTACCACTTGCCGCACTCGACGGCGGAGCGGGAGTTGAGCTTCACTGAACAGTCCCTGTTCCGCCTGGCCCACGCCTGCAATCATCTGGTGTTCAGTTATCCGGCCTGGCAGGGCGAATCGGAAAGGGTTCCCAGTCCCCTGCTGGCCCTCTGGCTTTTGAAAAAGAATACCATCCAGAGTTCCACATCTCACCAAGTGCAAGACCATCCGGACTTTGCGGTCCAACTGGAACGCGTCGAAGATTATTTCCCGATCCCGGTTTCTGCGGAGGAAAAGAATTTCATCAGGGGAGGCTACAGCCTTATCAAGAACCAGGCCGAGTGCCCGTTCCGGGCTTTTGCGGTGCATCGCCTGGCGTCGCAACAAAAAGAATTCGCGGAACTGGATATGGATGCTTCTTTCCAGGGCAAGCTGATTCATAAAATCATGGAGCTCTTCTGGACACAGGTCCGAACCAGCGAGCGCCTGCACGATCTGGAGAAATTGAAAAAACTCACTGAACTGATAGGCGGCTGTGTGGAACAGGGCATGCGGTTTTTCAAATTGGATACTAAAAGGCAAAAGGTTTTTTTTGAACTTGAACGCGAACGCTTGACCACACTGATTCACCAATGGATGGAATACGAACGTGAACGAAGCCACTTTGAGGTTCTGGATACGGAAAGCGAGAAAATAATCCATTTGGATGGCCTTCCTTTAAAACTCAAGGTCGACCGGATCGATCAAACTCGGGATGGGAAAACCATTTTAATCGATTACAAAACCGGCCACGCCCAGAATCTAAAAAAATGGTTTGGAGAACGAATCGAAGATCCGCAACTCCCTCTGTATTCCCTGGAAGTCAAGGCGGATGCTGTCGCCTTCGCCAATATCCGCAAGGGCGATTCCCGCTACCGCGGTTTGTCCCGCGAAGATAATATCATCCCGAAAGTGGATTCCAACCTCTCCAAAGAAAATTCGGACCTGGAACACTGGGATGACCTGCTGGCTTTCTGGAAACGGGGATTGAACGGTCTGGCCGGCGAATTTCTGCGGGGCCACCTCAAGGTCGCACCCCTGGATGTGAAGGACACCTGCAAATATTGCGATCAGGTTACGTTTTGCCGGAAAACCGAGTTGTTGACTTCCACCCACGGAGAAGAGGCATGAACGCTTCGGTGACAGACCAACAAGCCCGCCAGGAGGCGCTCGACATTACCGCCTCCTACATCGTGCAGGCGCCCGCCGGGTCCGGCAAAACCGAGTTGTTGATCCAGCGCACCCTGAAACTGCTGGCGCATGTGCAACGCCCGGAACAGATTCTGGCGATGACCTTCACCCGCAAGGCAGCGGGTGAAATGAAAAAGCGTGTGCTTGAGGCTTTGAAGCGCGCCCGCGACGGCACTCCGCCGGATGAGCCGCATGAAAAAGTCACCTGGCACTTAGCACGGCAGGCCCTGGCGCAGGACGAACGACAGGGCTGGCGCATCCGGGACAATCCCCAGCGACTGAAAATTCAAACCATCGACTCCTTTTGCGCCGCGTTGACCAAGCAAACGCCCCTGCTGTCCGGTATGGGCTCCCTGCTGGAAATCGAGGAAAACCCAAGAAACCTCTACCGCGAAACGGCGCATCAGGTGCTGGCCCTGGTGGAGAAAGATTCCGATGCCGGACGGGCGGCGCGGTCGATACTCAAACGGCTCGACAATTCCAAATTGCGGTTTCTGGACCGCATCGTGCAACTGCTCAACAAGCGCGACCAGTGGATGATTTCGTTTTTCGAGAATGCCGAGGAATACCGCTCGCGGGAAGATCAGGAACGTATCCTTTCGGAACTGGTCGAATCTATTCTCAAAGAGTGTCACGATGCTCTTCCCCAATCCCTGAAAGAAGCTCTGATCCCTCTGGCCCGCTACAGCGGCGAAAACACAGCGGCGGATAATCCCGACCATGAGCTGGCCTGTTTGGAGAAACTTGACGGATTTCCCAGTCCGACTGCGAATCAATTGAAATCCTGGAAAGCCCTTGCTGTGATGTTGTTGACGAGGGAAGGAGAACCCAGAAAAAAACCTAACAGGAGTATCGGTTTTCCTGCAGATGAAAACGATAAAGCCAGGGATATGAAGGATCGAATGCAGGAAATTCTCGAACAACTTCCGGAACAGCAAACCTTGCTGGAATTATTGAAAGAGGTCCAACAATTGCCCAATCCACGATTGAGTGACGAGGAATGGGAATTTCTCGAAAACATGCTCGAAATCCTGCCGGAAATCGATAAAACTCTTCGCCGGGTATTCATTGAACGGGGGAAAATCGACTTCGCGGAAATCGCCCTGTCCTCCAAAAAAGCGCTGGGCCAAGAGATGGCACCCAGCGATCTCCTGTTAAAACTCGATCAGAAACTGCACCACATTCTGGTCGACGAATTCCAGGACACTTCGTTCAAGCAGATCGCTCTGCTCCAGCTTCTCACCGAGGGCTGGCAGCCGGACCAGGGCAACACGCTGTTTCTGGTGGGCGATCCCATGCAATCGATTTACCGGTTTCGGGATGCGGAAGTCGGCCTGTTCGTCCGGGCCAAGAACAACGGCCTCGGCCCTATTCCGTTAAAAAAGCTCCAGCTGTTGGCCAACTTCCGGTCGCAGAAACGTATCGTCGACTGGGTGAACCGGTGCTTTGCGAAAATTTTACCGGCGATGGACGATCCGGACCGCGGTGCCATCGCCTACACCGAATGCTCCGCCGTTCAGGCCCAAGGTCTGGAGCCCGGCGTGACGCTCAATCCCATCAGCGATTCCAAAACGGATGAAGAAGCCCGGCGGGTGGTGGAGCTGATCCAAAAGATCCGCAAATCTCATCCGAAAGACACTATCGCCCTGCTGGTGCGGGCACGGACGCACCTTCTCCAGATCGTTCCGCATCTGCAGGAGGCCGGTATCCAGTTTCGCGCGGAGGAAATCGATCCGCTCACCTCACGCCCGGCGATCCTCGATCTGTTGGCCCTCATGCGGGCGTTGATCTCGCCCATGGACCGCGTGTCGTGGCTCTCCATCCTGCGCGCGCCGTGGTGCGGTTTGTCTTTGCAGGATTTGCATCATTTGTGCCGGCTGGATAATCATTTGCCGCTCTGGAACCTGTTGCATCAGGCGGAGCGTTTCGATCGATTGAGCGGGGAGGGTCAACAACGCGCCGCAAGGTTCATCCATATAATGAAACCGGTACTGGATGCGTTTCCGGCGGCTAATTTCCGTCAACTTCTGGAAGGATGCTGGATACGTCTCGGTGGCCCTGCCTGCGTCGACAGCTACACGCGCAAAGATATCCAGGTCTTCTTCGATAAAGTGAGCGAAGTGCTGGACAGCGGCGAGTTCGACAGCCTGCACAATTTCGAAGGCATCCTGGAAAACCTGTTCGCCAACCCCTCGACCGGGGAGGGCCACTCGGTACAGATCATGACCATTCATAAAGCCAAGGGACTCGAGTTCGATTTCGTCCTGCTCCCCGGCCTCGGCAAAAGATCGAAGGCCGATGACAAACCGCTCATCAACTGGATCACCCACGGCGACAACCTGCTGTTCGCGCCTATTCCACCGGCCGGAGAAAAGGATTCCGAAGTTTATAAATTTTTAAAACGGCTTGATAAAGACCGGACCCTGTACGAAACCCGGCGGATTTTGTATGTCGCCGCCACCCGCACCAAAAAGCAACTTCACCTGTTCGGCCACACTCAAATGACCAAAGACGGAATCACGCCGCAGGCCACTTCGATGCTGAGCCATCTCTGGGGGTTTATCGCGGACGACTGGCAGCAAGCGTTGGCGAACACAGAAGCTCAACCGGAAGGAAATCCGGTGCCCGAGGTGGAAGCACAATATCTGAAACGCCTGCCGCTGGATTTTGAAACACCCAAAGCCCCGGCGGATATTGAAACGGAGGCGGCCCTGGATATCAGCCTGGAAGAAGAAGTGCCCTACGACTGGGCGGGCAACGAAGCGCGGTGCCTGGGTAACGTTCTGCATCGTTCTTTTGAAACCATCGTCAGAGAGGGGCTCGACCAATGGAACGCGCGCCGGGCGGATGAAATGAAACCTGCGTTAAAGGCGGCTCTATTGGCCGAGGGCATGTCTCCTCTCAATTTGGAGGATACCGCCCAAAAGGGATTACGTGCCCTTAAAAATATTCTGGGGGATGAAAACGGAAGGAAAATTTTAAAACGTTATGAGAATGAAAAGGCGGAATATGCGCTCACCTTTATGGAAGGCCGAAATTTCCGAAACAAGATCGTCGACCGGACCTTTGTGGATGGTGAAGGTGTCCGCTGGATCGTCGATTACAAAACCGGGGAACATGAAGGGAGCAACTTAAAAAAGTTCTTTGATGATGAAATGGACCGGCACAGAGATCAGTTAGAATCCTACGAAAAGCTGTTCCGCCTGCAGGGCGAAACCCGCCCCATCAAAAAAGCCCTGTACTACCCCCTGCACCAGCGCCTGGTGGAAATTACTGAGAAGCAGGTTTAGATCAGGCGATGCCCTGATCGCCGAGCCAGCGTTCGGCTTCGAGGGCGGCGGCGCAACCGGCACCGGCGGCGGTGACAGCCTGCCGGTATTTGTGGTCATGCACGTCGCCGGCGGCGAACACGCCTTCGACGTTGGTTTCCTGGGTGCCCGGCTTGATAATGAGGTAACCGGTTTTATCCATATCCAGCTGGCCTTTGAAGGGTTGCGTATTCGGCGTGTGGCCGATGGCGTAGAAGATGCCGGCGACTTCGATTTCTTTCACTTCATCGGTCTTCACGTTTTTGATCCGTGCGCCGGTCACAAACTGATCGCCCACCGCATCTTCCAGCACCGTATCCCAGACGATGGATATTTTGTCATTGTCAAAGGCGCGTTGTTGCATGATTTTCGAGGCGCGGAGTTCATCTCTGCGGTGCACCAGGTAAACGATGGTTCCGAATTTGGTGAGATAGGTTGACTCTTCCACGGCGGTATCGCCGCCGCCGATCACCATCAACGGCTGGTTCCTGAAAAAAGGCAGGGCGCCGTCGCACACGGCACAGGCGGACATGCCCTGGTTCCATAATTTTTCTTCACTGGGAACGTGCATCCGTTTGGCGGTCGCTCCCGTTGATATGATGACAGAATGCGCCTTAACTTCGGTTTTGTCGCCCTTGATGGTAAACGGGCGTTTGCTGAAATCCACTTCATGCACGTCTTCCCCGACCATTTCGGTACCGAAGCGCGCGGCCTGTTTACGGAACAACTGCATCAGTTCCGGCCCCGTGATGCCTTCGGGAAAGCCGGGATAATTTTCAACATCGGTGGTGGTCACCAACTGCCCGCCGGCGGAGCCGCCGACGACATAGCCTTCGTACATGAACGGTTGCAGATTGGCCCGCGCCGCATACAACGCGGCGGTGTGTCCTGCCGGACCCGAACCGATAATCACCAGCCTTTTCACATCGTCTGTCATCGATCTCATCCTAACTTTAAAAAAGGTTGCAGATATTTGACTGAATTACGCCCTAAGATGCACAAGACCCCGCTTAAGATTCATTTTACGGTAGCATTCAAGAGAGAATGTGCTCACTCAATTTTTCATGGATGGTTTTGCGGATCAAATCGTGATCGGCCGGAAGCTCCACCGGCTGGAAGGGGAATGCCGCCTTAACCTCTGCCAGCTCTCCGGCATGATACTTCAGCAGAAAGTCCGTAAACTTGAGACCGTTGGCGGTCGAAATAACGATGGTACGGTCCTTCGGCTTGATCACCCCTCGCGCGGCCAGTTTTTCCATCACCGCCAAGGCCACCCCGGTATGGGGACAACACAGTAAACCCGTGCGGTTGGCGCGGCCGACGGCATTGGCCAGTTCGTTTTCCGTCGCCTGCTCGACAATCCCGTCGAATTCCTTAAGGATGCGAATGGCTTTGTTGACACTGACCGGATCGCCGATTTGGATGGCGCTGGCCAGGGTGGTCTTGGCCTGGACCGGATGAAACTCCTTGAACCCGTTCTTATAGCTCAGGTACAGGGGGTTGGCGCGCTCCGCCTGGGCGCACACCAGCCGCGGCAGACGGTCGATGATTCCCAACTCATACATCATCTTAAAACCTTTGCCGATGGCGCTGACGTTACCGAGGTTGCCGCCAGGGACAATGACCACATCCGGCACTTCCCCATCGAACTGCTGGATCAATTCGAAACTAATGGTTTTCTGTCCCTCGATGCGCAGGGAGTTCATGGAGTTGGCGAGGTAAATCTCGTTTTCCGCGCACAGGGCCTGGACGGCCTTCATACAGCCGTCGAAGTCGGTATCCAGCGAGAGCGTCAGCACCCCGTGGGTGATCGGCTGGATCAATTGCGTCAGCGACACCTTGTTGCGGGGCAGAAACACGATCGCCGGAATATCGGCCACGGCGCAGTAAGCGGCCAGAGCGGCGGAGGTATCTCCGGTCGAGGCGCAGGCCACGGCCCGGATGCTTTTTCCTTCGGCGCGCATCTGCTTGACCATGGACACCAGAACCGTCATTCCCAGATCCTTGAACGACCCGGTATGCGCCATGCCGCACTGCTTGATCCAAAGATCCTTCAGGTTCACTTGATGCCCCAGGCGTTCCGCCCAGAACAGGTTGGTTCCGCCCTCGTAGGTGGAAACGATATTTTCGTTGTCCACTGAAGGACACACCAGCTCCTTTTTGGCCCAAACCGAACTGCCGTAGGGCCATTCGTTTTTGCGGTAACGCTCCTTGAACAGGTCGTTCCATTCCCGGGCGGACCGCTGTTTTAACTGGTCCATGTCGTGAGCAACTTCGAGCAGGCTGTTGCAATCCGGACAGCGGTAGATGATCTGGTTCAGGGGATACCGGCCCGAACACCCATTGATGCACTGAAACCACGCTTTACATTTCATGGCTATTTTTCCACCCGGATTAATACGGTTTTTTCGCAGACATCTTCAATACCATCGATTTCCTTCAAAGCGGCCTGGATATTTTTTTCACGCGCCTGATGCGTCATCATCACCAGCGGCACCCCCTTGCCGTTATCGTCCTTGACGCGTTGGATCACGGCCTCGATACTGATGTCATGGTTGCCCAGGATTCCCGAAATCCGCGACAATACGCCGGGTTTATCCAACACCCAGAACCGCAGGAAATACTCGCCTTCGATCTCCGCTATATCCTTTAAGGGGATCCTCTGAATGCCGGCGGTTTGGTAGGACTGGGGCGGCACCCGGTCCTGCGCGCCAGAAAGGATGTTGCGGGCGATTTCGACAATATCCCCCACCACGGCACTGCCGGTCGGCAACGAGCCAGCTCCATGGCCGATCAAAATATTCTCTTCCATCATGTCACCACAAACCATGATGGCATTCAACACTCCATTAACGTTGGCCATGGGTTTGGATTCGGGGATCATCGCCGGATGCACGCGGACATCGATCGCCCGGCCGTCAAACTTGGAGATGGCCAGCAGTTTGATGCGGTAGCCGAATTCGTGGGCGCATTTAATATCCAACGACGAAATGCTGGAAATGCCCTGCACGTAAATATCATCGAGGTTCACCGGGGTGCCGTACGCCAGCCGGGTCAACACCGCTATTTTGTGCGCGGAGTCGATGCCTTCGATGTCGAAGGTCGGATCCGCTTCGGCATATCCCTTGTCCTGCGCCTCTTTCAACGCCGTTTCAAAATCGTGGTTGCCGTCTGACATTTTACTCAAAACATAATTGGCGGTGCCGTTCACGATACCTTCGATGGCCTGAATCCGGTTGGCCACGAACGCTTCCTTGATGGACCGGATGATGGGAATCGCCCCGCCCACGGAGGCCTCGAAACCGACCGCGATGTGGTTTTTTTCGGCGGCGGCAAATACCTCGTCCCCGTGCTTGGCGAGCAGAGCCTTGTTGGCGGTGACCACATGCTTTTTATTCTCGATGGCCTGCAGGATGAAGGAACGCGCCGGTTCATAACCGCCGATCAGCTCGACCACGATATCAATATCCGGATGGTCCAGCACCTCCTTGGCATCGGTGGTCAGCATTCCGGCATCGACCTTCACCCCGCGGTCGGTGGTGATATCGAGATCCGCGATTTTGACCACTTCGAGCACAGCGCCCAGCCGGCTTTGGATTTGACTCTGATTGTCCTGAAGGATTTTAACCATCCCGCACCCGATGGTTCCGAATCCGATCAGGCCCACTTTAACCGTTTTCATAATTTAAATATGGGATTAAAAAATTTCACGGATGCCCTGAATCGCCTGGCGAATCCGGTGTTCGTTTTCGATGAGTGAAATGCGGACAAAGTGATCCCCTCCTTCTCCGAATCCGATACCGGGGGAAACGGCCACCTTGGCTTTGTCCAGAAGGAGTTTAGAGAACTCCAGCGATCCCATGGATTTGAACGGATCCGGTATCTCGGCCCAGACAAACATGGTGGCCTTGGGCACATCGACCGTCCACCCCACCCGGTTGAGCCCTTCGCACAGGACGTCGCGCCGTTTGCGATAGGTTTCGCAAATCTCCTCCACGCAATCGCGCGGACCGTTCAGGGCGATGATGGCAGCAATCTGGATGGGTTGAAACATCCCGTAGTCCTGGTAACTCTTGACACGGGCCAGCGCATGAATAATATCACGGTTTCCCACCATAAAACCGACCCGCCAACCGGGCATGTTGTAACTTTTAGACAGGGTGAAGCTTTCCACCCCGACCTCCTTCGCGCCCGCCACCTGAAGCAGACTCGGGGCCCGGTAGCCGTCGAAAACCAGGTCGGCGTAGGCAAAATCGTGAATCACGATCAGGTCGTGTTCCAGCGCGAACGCCACCACCTTTTCGAAAAAGTCGATTTCCACCACCTGGGTGGTCGGGTTGTGCGGAAAATTAATGATCAACGCCTTGGGCCGGGGCCAATTCTGCTTGTACGCTTGAAGCAGGGCCTCGAAAAAATTGGTGTCCTTCTGCATGGGAACACCGATGACATCGCCATTCGATAAAATAAAAGCGTAGGTGTGAATGGGATACGTGGGCGTCGGCACCAGCACCGAATCGCCCGGACTGGTGATAGCCAAGGCCAAATGAGAAATCCCTTCCTTGGAACCGATGGTGGCGATGGCCTCGGTTTCGGGATCCAGTTCGACCTGAAAATTTCTCTGGTACCAGTCGGTAATAGCCAGCCGGAGTTTTGGAATTCCCTTGGATTGCGAATAACGGTGGTTGGGACCCTTGGTGGCGGCTTCGCACAATTTGTCGACGATATGTTTGGGAGTCGGCAAATCGGGATTGCCCATTCCAAAGTCAATAATATCCTCTCCCCGGCGCCGGGCCTGCAATTTCAAATCGCCTACGATGTCGAATACGTAAGGTGGCAGGCGGTTGATTCTCGAAAATTCTTTCATGGCTCTTCGGTTTGGTCTCCGGGCCCGGCTCTTCAAGGAACCCGAAACCTCCTCAATCGAAAGGGTTAAACCCCTTTAAAAATAATACTTTCCGCAAAAGCGAGTCAAGATATCATAAATCCCCCACCCCCGGCAAATTAATCTATTTAAAGGAGAAATGGAGTGGCTCAACTGGCCAGTTTCATTTTATCGACAAAATCGGAGATCGCCTTGGAGTTAATCCCGATCCCCTGCTTGAGTTGGCTGTTACGGTAGTTGGCCATCATGCTGACGATTCCGACCAGCTTGCCTTCGCATTCCACGATGGCCCCGCCGGAATTGCCGAAAAATACTTCATTGTCCTTGAAGTAGATATAGTCCGAGGAACGAATCAGCTCTTTATTTTTGATTCGCGCTTTTTGGAGGGAATAAAATTTACGGTTGGGATGTCCCACCACCAGGAGTTCCTGATTTACATCACCCCGGGTCTGCAAGTCCAGCCAGTGGGGGTACGCCTCTTCGGTTTTAATAAAGGCCAGGTCCAACCGGTCCACCCGCCGGATGGATTCCACCCGGAACACCAGTCCCGGCTGGGCCAGCCTGTCTTCCTCCACCCGGGGCAAAACGAGGATGATCCGCTTGCCGTCCACCACGTGGTTGGCGGTGACGATCAATCGCGGTCCGATAAAGACTCCAGCCCCCAGACTTTTATCCGCAAATACGACAACGGTGGCGGCGGCCACTTTTTTATAGAGTTCCTCACTGTGGTCGCATGATATATCCTTGCCAATGAGATGTTGTTCCAGTTCATTTTCGGGCGGGTTCAATAATAGGCGAATTGTCCGGTTAATTTTGTTAAAGTAGGTGTTCTCGGGATCGCTCACCGCCAATTGCTGGTTGTGAACGGCCATCAGCCCGAAGGCGGCAAAAACCACCGCGACCACTTTCCATTTTTTCATTTTTTTCTTTACGCTCATAGTAAAAACCTATGGAACTTCTTCAGGCCGTCCTTCTGGGCCTTATCCAAGGGTTAACCGAATTCCTTCCCGTCTCCAGCTCAGGCCACCTCATCCTCGTCCCCCATGTACTGGGATTGAAGGACCAAGGACTGGCCATGGACGCGTTTCTTCACTTGGCGACCTTATTAGCGATTATTATTTATTTTCGCAGAGACCTTTCGAAATTGCTAATAAGTTTGTTCACCCGAAAGTCCAATGATCCTTACCGGCCCCTGGCGTGGAGTATTGTCGCGGCCTCATTTCCGGCGGGCCTGGCGGGTTTATTTATGGGGGACTGGATTGAAACCCATCTCCGCAACCCCACCTTTGTGGCGGGAAATCTGTTGTTCTGGTCGATTGTCTTTTTTGCGGCAGACCGGGGGTCCACCCGGAAAGAGTCGGCATCGGATGAATGGGTTCAATTGAGCTGGGGCCAGGTTCTGTTCATCGGAGTCGCCCAGGCGATCGCCCTGCTACCCGGCACCTCGCGTTCGGGAATCACCATTTCCGCCGGATTATTCAGCCGCTTGTCCCAGCCGGCGGCGGCGCGGTTTTCATTCCTTCTGGGAACTCCGATCATTCTGGCGGCGGGTTTGCATAAAACCGTGTCGTTGTTCAACGACACCCAGCATGAATTCCTGTTCACACCCTTCGAGTTTCTGATGGGCTTCCTGGTGGCTTTCGCCGTCGGCTATTTATCGATCCAATGTTTGCTGGCGATTGTTGCGCGGGTGGGCTTGCTACCCTTTATTATTTACCGGGTTCTGCTCGCGGGACTGATATTCATCTTCCTCGCCCAATAAAAAACCGGCCTGCGTTACCGCAGACCGGTTTTGAACAAGCGAAAAAGAATTAACCGCAGGTGATATTCAGGTTAACCGTGCCGGTATTCGTAATGCGAACTTCACCGCTGATATCCCCAATGGAATCGCCACGGCTGAAGTTATTTTGACTCGTCAATACAACCTTTTTGCGCCCCATGCTGTGAAAATTGCGAATACCTACAAATTTAGCACCGGCTGCGCCAGCCTTAAATGCATTATTCTCCGTCGGCCCCAAGGCGATGGCATTCGTGATGGCGCTGGAAGATAACCAGATCACGGCGTTGGCGTTACTACGGTCCCCTTTGGAAGAATTTCCGGATGCTTCCAAGGTAATTGATTTAGCATTGGTGCACGTCGTCTTCTGACCCGGCTTCAAGGTTCCAGCATAGGCGGAAGCGGCAAAACAGAGAGCAACAACGCTAATGATGGTAAAGAGCACTAACTTTCTCATAGTTTTCCTCCGTTACCCAAAATTGTTAAAAAATAAAACTCCCCTAAAATTTTGGTTCAATTCCTTTTCGCTCGGTACCGCCGGAACTGAAAGCCACATTAAACCCGAACACTCTATTCAAATTGTTTTCCCACCCGGGAAACGAACCCGCCCTACCGGGTTCCGGCCGGAACTCATTGGAATGCCTGTAATAACCCCAAATCCAAGCACTATTCTAGTGCGGTCAGTATACTTACGGTTGGGTACAAGTCAACTATTTTTTGGACATTTTCCTAACAAAATGGCGGATTGTTTTCCTATAACCCTTCAGGTAGATTTCCTATAGCCCTATACCCTGTAATATTTGATTTTTAAGGGGTTACAACAATCCACCGGGGAAAAAACCACTTCCATTTAAAAACCTGTGACTTATACTAACCTCATTCATTAATACCGGTGTTTCGGACCCATCCCCAGTAAATTCGACCTATGAACGAAATCAAAGCCACCGCTACCGAGAATGCCTTATCAAAGCCCAAAAAAAAGTTCCTCAAGTTTGTTTTATTAATCCTGGTGGGCTTTGCTATCGGGTTTTATTTTACTCGCAAAGGATTTCAGTTAACTCCTGAGTCTTTCAAGGCCTTTGTGCTTTCCCTGGGTCTTTTGGGGCCCATCATTTTTATTGGAATTTTCATCATCCGGCCCCTGTTTCTGATTCCCTCCATCGCTTTATTCGTGGGAGGCGGATTGGCTTTTGGCCCGGTTCTGGGACCGATTTACGCCTCATTCGGAGCGGCACTGGGTGGGGTGGTCGGGTTCTGGTTTTCCCGTCTCATGGGCCGCGAATACGTCATTAAAAAACTGAAACTGGGGGCCCACATGATCGACAACACCCGCTTCAGTTTTTCCGTGGTCTTTCTGCTCAGCCTGTTGCCCATCATGCCGGTCACGGTGATCAATTACGGGGCGGGGCTTTCCAGGATGAAGTTCAATAATTATATCGCGGCCCATATTCTGGGAATAACTCCCCGGGCCTTCGCCTATGGGTTTTTCGGCAGTACCCTGCTGGAGATCGGCTCCCGAAAATTCATGGCTTCGCTAATGATCCTGGTGGTTATGGGTATTGTGACCGCTTATATTCGTCTCCGCTCGAAACAAAAACAACCGCCACCCCTCGCGGAAGAGACTTCCCCATCCGGCTGAACAGGAGTTTACTGGATCATCTCACGGTTCTCCAGACGGGTCCCCGCAGGAATGCGGATCGGCTGGTCGTGTGCGACGAGAGTCACCCGGCCTTTCAGGGATACCTCCCCTTCGAAGCGGACATCCCCCTCGATCTCCAGGGATTCCAATTCCCGCATATCGGGAATGACCGGAATTCTGTTTTGAAATTCCTCCAGATCGGTGAAGGGTTCTTTCCAACGGATCAAGGGTAAAGAATTCCGGGCATGGGTAGGATTGCGAACCATTCGCCCGTTTTCAAAAATGAACAGGTCGGACTGGATCAACATCAGGTCGCTGGTATTTTTGACCGGGAGAAACCGGTCGCGTCCCACTACCAGTCCCTGAGCCCCGTCGAAATTTTCCAGACCGGCCCCTATGGCGGTTTCCAACTGGATCACCGGCCGTCCCGCCGCGCGTTTTTCATTGACGATCAGGTTCAGGTCCAGAGGCCCTTGGGCCAACCGCTCCTTCAAATGCCGCAAATGGATCCAGATATTGTTGGTGTTGAACACCTTGAATTTACCGGACCCGCAAAACTCATCCTCATGCTGTTTCGGCACCTGGGCCAACTCCAGCAGGTGAAGCTTGCCCCGGGTATCCTGGTACAACGTGCCGCCTTTGATGTCGGCGGGAGTCTTCGGAGTCATTTCCATGACGAAAGGAATACCCTTCGCCAGCATGGCATGCGCGATTTTGGGATCCACCACCGCGCCCAGGTTATCGGCATTGGACACGAACAGGATTTCCCGGCCCTCGTTCAGCAACCGATCGATCCAACCCTGATCGTTCAGGCACGCAAATATATCGCCATGGCCGGGCGGGTACCAGGCGTCTTCGCCTATTAATTCGGGATCGAGCGGCTGGTCTGTATCCTTGTCCAACCGGAGAAACCGGTTCTGTTGAAAACATTCGACGGCTACCTGTGCCGGGCGGCTTTCCAAAAGTTTCAGAGTCTCCTGATGGGTATGAAAACTGTTCATCAGCAACAGAGGAACAGGAATATTCAGGGTTTTTTTGATATGCTCCAGTTGGCGGAGGGCCAAATCGAGAAAGGATTGTCCGTTTTTGACCGCAATGGATGATTTCGGTCCCGGACACCCCATACTGGTCCCCAAGCCTCCGTTCAATTTGCACATGACGAGATGAGACAGGGCTTCGGCCGTCTCCCGGTCATCGGGATCGGTCAGAGTGTCGTACGAAACCAGGCGGGACGATGCGGGCGAGCGGATGGCATTCCAGTCGACCGTAGATGTTCCGGAAGCTTTATAGCGTGAGAACAAACGAAGAAATTCGGAACGGGCGGGATCGGTCAGTCCCAACCGTTCCAGGGTGTCCTTAAATTCTGATAATTCCATTGTTTATCCCCATTCGCCTCAGATAAAATATAGAATAAGAGATTTTGAAAGCGCATTCCATTGAAACCGTAACACTCTAGCTGGAGCCCCCGGACTTTTATGCCTGAGCCATCGCAATCCGCCTCCCCCGCCACCTCCCACAACGGCAACGGCTCGGAGGATTTGAAACGTTCCATCAGAAATCATCTGAAATATTCCCAGGCCCGCGACTGGCCCAGTTCCACCCCGCTGGACCGGTACAACAGCGTCGCGTTGGCGGTGCGGGACCGACTGGTGGAACGATGGATCAGCACGCAACACAAATATCACGAAAACGACCCCAAACGGATTTACTATCTGTCCATGGAATTCCTGGTGGGCCGGGCGTTGAGCAATTATCTGGTCAACCTCGATTTCAAAAATGAGTTCTACCAGGCTCTCAAGGAACTGGGCATCCGTCTCGAGGAACTGGAGGTCAACGATATCGAAATGGGGCTGGGCAACGGCGGGCTGGGCCGGCTGGCCGCCTGTTATCTGGATTCTATGGCGACCCTCGGGTTGCCGGCCTACGGTTACGGCATCCGCTACGAATACGGAATCTTCTATCAGAAAATCGTCAACGGCTTCCAGGTGGAAACGGCGGACAACTGGCTGCGCAAGGGCAATCCCTGGGAAATTCCCCGCCCGGATTATATTTATCCGGTCAAGTTTTACGGGACCACCCGGCAGGGCATCGACGAAGAGGGCCAGCCCGTCTCCGAATGGGTGGATACCCACGACGACGTCATGGCCATGGCCTACGACATTCCGATCCCCGGTTATCACAATGAAACGGTCAACAACCTGCGCCTCTGGGGAGCCCGCTCGACCCGGGAGTTCGATCTCGAGGTGTTTAATGAAGGGGACTACATCCAGGCGGTGAGCCGGAAGCATGAATCGGAAACCATTTCCAAGGTGTTATACCCCAACGACCAAAATATGTGGGGCAAAGAGTTGCGCCTCAAACAGGAATACTTTTTTGTTTCCGCGTCCCTGCAGGACATCATCCGCCGTTACAAACGAACCCACGCGACCTACAGCCAGTTCAGCAACAAGGTGGCCATCCAGCTGAACGACGCCCATCCCGCGCTGGCCATCCCGGAGCTGATGCGCATCCTGGTGGACAAGGAATGCCGCCCATGGGAAGAAGCCTGGGAGATCGCGGTTCAAACTTTCGCGTTCACCAACCATACCGTTCTGCCGGAAGCCCTGGAAAAATGGACCGTTGAGTTAATGGCACGGGTACTTCCTCGGCATTTGGAAATCATTTATGAAATCAATCACCGTTTTCTGAAGCTGGCGCGCAAACATTTTCCAAAAGACGAGAAACGTATCGAGCGGCTGTCGCTGGTGGAAGAAAAACCGGTGAAGTCCATCCGCATGTCCAACCTCGCCATCGTCGGAAGCCACGCGGTCAACGGCGTCGCCCAGCTCCATTCGGACATTTTAAAGACCCGGGTGTTCAAGGAATATTACGAGCTGTTTCCGGATCGCTTCCACAACATCACCAACGGCATCACGCAACGGCTGTGGCTGAAGTCCTGCAACCCGGAGCTGGCGGCACTGATCACCCGAACCGTGGGCGAGGAATGGACCACCAACCTGGATGTTTTGCGCCAACTGCTTCCCTACGTCAAGGATAAGGACTTCTGCCGGCAATGGCGGGAGGTGAAACAGAACAACAAAGCGCGGCTCGCCCGGCATATCCAGGAGGAGCTTTCCATCGAGCTTAATCCGGATTCCCTGTTCGACGTCCAGGTCAAGCGCATTCACGAATACAAACGCCAGCTCCTCTGCGCCCTCCACGCGGTCGCCCTGTACAACCGCCTCAAGGAGAATCCGTCCGCGGACCCCGTTCCCCGGTCCATTATTTTTGCCGGCAAGGCGGCTCCCGGTTACGAAATGGCCAAACTCGTTATCAAGCTGATCAACAGCATTGCAGATAAAATCAACGGCGACCCCGATACCCGCGACCGGCTCAAAGTGGTTTTCGTTCCCAATTACAACGTCACCAAAGCCGAATGGATCATCCCCGGCGCCGACCTCTCGGAGCAGGTGTCGACGGCGGGGCACGAAGCGTCAGGAACGGGCAACATGAAAATGGCGCTGAACGGTGCCCTGACCATCGGCACGCTGGACGGGGCGAATATTGAAATCCGTGACCAGGTGGGGAAAGACAATATTTTTATTTTCGGGCTGACGGCGGAGGAAGTCGAACACACCCGGACACAAGGGTACCGTCCCAATAAATACTACGAATCCAATCCCGAACTGAAGCAGACGCTCGATATGATCCGGGACGGGTACTTTGCACCCGGTCATCCGCACATCTTCCAACCGCTGATCGATTCCCTCCTCGTGCATGGCGATCCCTACCGGGTGCTGGTCGATTTCGACGGTTACGCGCAAACCCAAAAGAAGGTGGAACAATTGTACCTGGATCCCGAAACCTGGACACGCAAATCCATCATCAACTCGGCCAATATGGGAATGTTTTCGAGCGACCGCTCCATCCGCGACTATTGCCGCCTGATCTGGAATATTGAACCCTGATGGAGCGTGCCCCGGCCCTCGACCGTTTCCCGTCATGCTGGTATTTAAAAAAAATATCTACTTCAATCCCATACCACCGAAAACTCCCGGCGGCCCCAAAGAGTTCCGGGATGCGGCGGATCCCAGTCCCCTGCCCTTCAACTTCATCCACCGGGCCCTGAGCAACGCCCAGAACCTGTTTCAGGAAATATGGGAAACGAAAGACCGTGAAACGTCCGACCGGTTGGGTATTCTGTTCCCTCACACTGCGCGCCTGGGCGGCGCCACGATTCTGGGCGACCTGTCGCACCGGTTATTCACCGGGCTGACGCAACCCCAACACTGGTTTTCCATGAACTGTTATCACCAATGCTTTCTTTACGATTGCCTCCTGGACGTGGTGGAAGATTACAGTTATAACGGTAAAGCGGAACGCCGGGAACTGTTTCCCGAAATGGACGGGCGGGAAATGGATTTCAACCGGTTCCTCCTTGAATATTTTTTCAACACCACCTTTCTGATCGCCCCCGAACGCTTCAACCGGATGACCCCGGCAGAAAAAAAACAGTTGTTACGGTCCCCCGATTTCGGGGATGACTTTCCCCAACTCAGACAATTCGCTGACCCGGAGGATCCGACCCTGGGGAAGGTGATCAATTGCATTCCTCCTTCACCGGAGGATCTGGAACTGAAACTTCTGGAGCACAATCCTTACCCTGTCGTTTGATGCCGTTTCGAAAAGGCGTCCCCTCCGCTACTTTATATTTGATAGAATGAAACCGCACGCGGCCCCGAAAAAAGACCAACGGGCCTTCTCACACTCAACTCTATACTTTTGCGATTGAGGTTCCCTTGCAGAAAGTGGTGACCGCAAGTGAAATGCAGGCGATCGACCGCTCGGCGATCGAGAACTTCGGCATTCCCGGCTTGGTGCTCATGGAAAACGCGGGGCTGGCGGCGGCTTGCCTGATTCATGAAAAAGTTTCCGACCTGATGGAGAAAAAAATCCTCATCGTGTGCGGCAAAGGCAATAACGGCGGCGACGGGTTCGTGATCGCCCGCCACCTGTTCATCGACGGGGTCACCGTGGACGTTCTCTTGCTGGGCAAACGCAAGCAGTTGAAAGCCGACGCACGGGTCAACGCGGATATTGCGTTCAAGATGGGCATTCCCATACATGAAGTCAGCGAAAAAAATCTCAAGGACCAAAACCATCTCTTCCGTCATTGCCACATCATCGTCGACGCCCTGTTTGGCACCGGACTCTCCAAACCCGCTGCGGGCCTTTACGCCAAGGTCATCAAAAAAATAAACGCCGCCAAAAAATACGTGGTTGCGGTCGATATCCCTTCGGGATGGGACTCCGACTCGGGCCGGGCCATCGGCCCCGCCGTCCAGGCCAACATCACCGCCGCGTTGGCCCTTTTAAAGCGCAGTCACCTGCTGTTTCCCGCGGCGGAATACATGGGCGAGGTCCAGATCCTCGACATCAGTATTCCCCATGCGGCGACCGAGACGCAGGACATCACCGTCGCCTGGCTGGAACAGGAGGACGTTCAATCCATGTTACCCAAACGGTCGACCAATACCCACAAGGGCGATTACGGCCATGCCCTGGTGGTCGCGGGTTCCAAAGGCAAGGGCGGCGCCGCCGGTTTGACGGCGTTGGCGGCTCTGCGCGCCGGAGCGGGGCTGGTCACTTTGGCGGTTCCCGAATCCTGTTACCAGGCGCTGGAGTTCCATCCGCTGGAAACCATGACGGCGGCTCTGCCGGAAACCAAAAGCGGAAGCCTGTCCACCCAGGCGATCGATGCCATCCTGAAACACCTGGAAGGCAAAAACGCGCTGGCGATCGGACCGGGACTCTCCACCGAGAAAGAAACGGTGAAACTGCTGGCGGCCCTTCTGCCGCAGGTGGAATGCCCGTTGGTGATCGATGCCGACGGCATTAACGGTCTCGGCAAAAACGGCGCCCTGATCGATCGCATCCGGACCGAAACCGTATTGACGCCTCATCCCAAGGAAATGTCCCGCCTCTCCGGGTGGAGCGTGCCGGACATCCTGGATCAGCGGATCGAACGCACCCAGGAATTCGCGCAACAGCATCACGTCACCCTGCTCCTCAAGGGAGCGCGCACGCTGATCGGGTTCGCAGACGGGACAGTGCTGATCAATCCCACCGGCAACCCGGGCCTGGCCACCGCCGGCTCCGGCGACGTGTTGACGGGACTGATTGCGGGGCTGGTTGCGCAGGGCCTGAGCGTGCCCTCGGCCACCGCCGCCGGTGCTTTTATTCACGGCATGGCGGGAGACCTGTACGCGGAGGCCCACCACGAAATCCCGCTCATCGCCGGCGATCTGTTAAACACGATCCCGGAAGCCTTTAAAAGGATTCTTACTTGAACAAACAGTTTGAAACCCAATCTCCCGAAGAGACCTTCAGCCTGGGAGAGAAAATAGGACGCCATTTGACAGCGGGGGACATCGTTTGCCTGTTCGGCGACTTGGGTTCCGGTAAAACCACGCTGACCCAGGGCATCGCACGCGGGCTCGGTGTGCCGAAGGAAGCCTATGTCCGAAGCCCGACCTTCACCCTGGTCAATCAATATGAGGGAAAACTTCCGGTATTTCATATCGACCTGTATCGCATCGCTTCCTTACAGGACCTGGAAAATCTGGGTTTGGAGGAAACCCTGGGAAGCGGAGGGGTGGCCATAGTGGAATGGGCGGAAAAATTATTTGACGCGAAACAGCCGGAAATTCCCCTGCTGGGAATGGCGCGGTGGTTGGAAATCCATATCCAGATCGAACAGAAGGATACCCGCAAATTCGAGCTGACAGCCCGCCATATGGGACCGGCCGGGCATCCTGTTTTCACTTTACAATAGATGTGCATTATGGCAATATCCAGGATTGGTACATCATTTGCATGTAAACCTGAAGTCTCCTTATGCTAGCCAACAAGATTCGAAAATTACTATTGGGCTTGATTCTGCTGTTGCTGGCGGTTTCTACCTTCAGTTTGATCAACTTATTGAATAAAGATGCTTTACCCTTAGAAACCCTGAAATTAATGAGCAAGAATGTCGATATCGAGATCGAAAATTTCGAAGTAACACATGAGGTTTTGGGTAAAAAAGTATGGAAAATAAAGGCAAAAGAAGCTCAGATAAAAAATAAGGAAAACAAAATTATCCTGACTGACGTCATGGTGACTTTGAACGGAGATGAGGGCCGGAAATCCACCATTTCGGCGGATTCGGGAACCATCAACCGGGAAACGAAAGACATCCAGCTGGAGGGCCATGTTAAATTCAAGGCAGATGCCGACAGTTTTTTCAATCCGTTTCAAAAACCGGATGCCCCAACCCAAAAACCCGACAACCCATAAAGGAAGCCACCCTTGCGAACCTTTAAATCCCTACTGCTGATATGGATCGGCCTTTCTCTGATAGGCCCCGCCACCGCCTTGTCCCAGAAGGCCAGAGATTCTATCCAACCGAATAATGAAAATCAGTCGATTGAAATCCAATCCGATAAGTTGCTGTCCCTCAATGAAGGCAAAAAATTCATTTTTAGCGGCAATGTGGTGAGCACTTGGGGCGATCTGGAGATCCGGTCCGATATTCTGGAGGTTTATGCCAATCCGAAAAGCAAAGTGAGCCGGAAGAATGTCACCGCCGATCCGGGTCAGGCGCGGCAGGATCTGGACAAAATCATTGCCATCGGCAATGTGGAAATTAAAAAGGGAGACCGGCGGGCCAAGGGAGACCGCGCGCTTTATGATAATAAAAAGCAGATTATCATTATTACCGGAGAACCGTACGCCACCGCCTGGGAAGCGGACAATATCATCAAGGGCGGGAAGATGACCTTCTATCTGGAGCGGGATTTGTTTGAAGTCAATGATCGTGTGAGTCTGGTCCTATTCCCCAAAAACCCACCTCCGGAAAAGAAGCGATAACGGTGTCCTATTCGACATAAACCCGGGCCGTCCCTTAAGAAAACTGTGCAAAGCCTGAAAACGAACAAGCTGGTCAAAGCCTATAAAAACCGGTGCGTGGTCAACCAAGTCAGTATCGAGGTTCGGCAGGGTGAAATTGTCGGTCTGCTGGGCCCCAACGGAGCGGGCAAAACCACCACTTTTTATATGGTTGTGGGCCTGACACGGCCCGATAAGGGCCAAGTTTTGCTAGACCAGGAAGACCTGACCGCTTACCCTATGTTTATGAGGGCTCAGAGGGGTATCAGCTACCTGCCCCAGGAACCCTCGGTGTTCCGAAAACTGACTGTGGAAGAGAATATTCTGGCGGTGATCGAGCACCATAAAATTCCCCATAAGAAAAAAATCAAGCGGGTCCAGGATCTGCTGGATGAATTCAATATCGGTCATATTCGCAAGGCGAAGGGATTTTCCCTGTCCGGAGGCGAACGGCGAAGAGTCGAAATCAGCCGGGCCCTGGCGACCTCGCCGGCTTTTATCCTGCTGGACGAACCTTTTGCCGGGATTGATCCGATCGCCGTATCGGATATTCAATCCATTGTGAAAACGTTGAAGAGCAAGGGAATCGGTGTATTGATCACCGATCACAACGTGCGTGAAACTTTAAGCATCACGGACCGTGCGTATATTATCAGTGAAGGCAAGATCATCGCCTCCGGTAAGCCGGAGGCGGTGGCCGAAGACCCGAAAGTGAGAAAAATTTACTTAGGGGAACAATTCACTCTTTAAGCATTTCGCTCGAGTTGGAGATTGCCCATGGCAATGGAGATGAAATTAATTTTAAAGCAGGAGATGCGGCTGGTGCCGACGCCTATGCTCCAGCAGGCCATCAAGCTTCTCCAGCTCTCCCGTATGGAGTTGGTCCAGGAGATCCGCCAGGAAATGGTCGAAAATCCCCTCTTGGAAGAACTTCTCGAAGAAGAATTGGATGAAAAAGAGGAGGAAGAAAATCCGGTCGACCCCTCCCTCGACTCCATCGGCCAGACCCAGGAAGAACCCCCATCCGAAAAAGAGAGCGATCCACTCAAATATGAACAGGATTGGGAGAATTACATCCAGGACAACCTGTCGCAAGGCAGTTCCGCCGACAACTACACCGAACGGCCGTCCATCGAAGCAACCTACAAGAGAGAGCCGTCGCTGGCCGACCACCTGTTTTGGCAGTTGAACCTTTCGGTCGATTCGGACCTGGATAAGTTCATCGGGTCCGCCATCATCGGCAATATCCAAAACGACGGTTACTGCGTCGCGGAGTTGGAAGAAATCGCCGAGATCAGCCAGGCGTCCGAGGAGGAGGTGTTGCGGGTTCTGCGCATCATCCAGACCTTCGAGCCCAATGGGGTTGGGGCGCAAACGCTCCAGGATTGCCTCCTCATCCAAGCCAAAGCGCTACCGGAACGTTTGCCGCTGGTGGAAACCCTGATCGAAAATTACCTCGAGCGGCTGAACGAGCGGTACTATCAGAAAATCGCTTCCGAGCTCAAAATAAAGGTGGAAGAGATCATCGAAGGGGTCAAAGTCATTAAAACCTTAGATCCGAAACCGGGGCTTCAATTCAGTTCCGAGGGCTTTGACTATGTCATTCCCGATCTGGTGGTGGTGAAAGGGGAAGCAGGATATGATGTCCTGCTCAGCGACGATGGCCTGCCCAATATCCAGATCAGTCCTTACTACCGGCACCTGTTAAAAAATACGTCCGAACCCAAGACCAAGGAATACCTCAAGAAGAAATATCAATCGGCGGAATTTCTGATCAAAAGTATCGACAAGAGAAGACAAACCATTTACAAGGTGGGCAACAGCATCGTCAAACTGCAGATCGAATTTCTCGACCACGGGGTGTCGCATCTCAAACCCATGGTTCTGAAAGATGTCGCCCGGGATATCGAAATGCACGAATCCACCGTCAGCCGGATCACCACCAACAAATATATCGATACCCCCCAGGGCATTTTTGAGCTGAAGTTCTTTTTCCACAGCGGCATCAAGTCCTTTATCGGGAACAATGACATGTCCTCCATCCGGGTCAAGAAAATGATCCAGGAGATCGTGAAATCGGAGAACCCCCAGAAACCGCTGACTGACGACGAAATGGTGGTGGCCCTGGGGAAGAGAAATGCCAAAATCGCCCGCCGCACGGTAACTAAATACCGGAAAGAACTGAGTATTCTGCCTGCCAGCAAGCGGAAAAAAATTTATTGATCCCCCTTTTCCCTCCTTGATATTTTGCGAGGACCAAGCTAATCTTGAGCTCTTTGCTCCACTTGTTTAATTTATTTTTTCAGGAGAAGTCCCCATGAAATTGACGGTCGCAGGTCGAAAAATCAAGGTCACTCAGGCGATCGAGGATCACTTGCACAAGAAAATCGAAAAATCCCTTCATAGCTTGCCGGATTCCGCGGACGTTCAGGTCGCTCTCACCGTCGAAAAATACCGGCACTTTGCGGAGGTGACCGTCAAAACCACAGGGTATTCGGTGCATGCCGAATCCGAAACCGACGATCTGTACACCGCCATGGATGATGCGGTGGAGAAAGCGGAAAAACAGCTGAAAAAACACAAAGACCGTTCCAAATCGATTAAAATCAAAAAAAATACCGCAGAAAAAGATAAGCAGGTTAGTTAATCCCGTAAACAACCGTCTTTCCCCATCCAGAAAAAATCAACCGGCCGGCAGATTCCATGAAAATCAGCGATATTCTTAAAGAGAGTTTCATCATCGCCGATTTGAAGGCCGGGGACAAAAAAGAAGCTTTAACCGAAATTTCGTTATTTTTGGAACACAAGGGAACCATCCAGGATCACGGCCAACTGCTCCAGGCCCTTTTGAAAAGGGAACAACTGGGGAGCACGGGGATCGGCGACCATATGGCCCTTCCCCACGCCAAATCCGAGAGCATCGACCGGATTGTGACGGTGTTCGCGCGGTCCCCGGGAGGCATCGACTTCGATTCCCTGGACCGCAAACCGGTGCACTTTATCTTCCTGTTACTCTCGCCCCCTGCGTCCACCGGGTTGCACCTGAAAGCGCTGGCCAAGATCGCCCGGCTGTTTAAAAATCCGTCTCTGCGTGACAACGTTCTGAAGCGGGAGAACGCCAGCGCCATTTACTCGTTGATTCTGGAAGAAGATTCCAAAATCGTTTAGCACCGTCTCTTGGGACGGATTATTCACTTTATTGGAGAGTGTTGCGCGTGTATTCCGGAATTGCCGTATCCAGCGGAGTGGCCATCGGGAAAGCCTACCTGCTTGACCGATCCAAGGTGTGCGTCCTCAAGCGCAGTATCCCCGAAAGCGAAATCGAGGAGGAAATCAAGCGGCTCAGGGACGCCATTGAAAAATCCAAGGCGCAGATGCAGGAAACCAAGCAACGGGCCAGTTCCATGGCCGACAAGTACGCCATCATCCTCGATACCTACACGCTTCTGCTGGAAGACGAAATCCTCGTCAACGAAACCATCGAGACCATCAAGCGGGAGCACTGCAATGCCGAATGGGCGCTGACCGTCACCCTCGAAAAGTTCACCAACCTGTTCAACAACATCAACGACGATTACCTGAAAGGCAAAAAGGACGACCTGGATCTGGTGGTTCATGGAGTCATTAAAAACCTGATCGGGCACTACCAGGAAAGCATTGCGGATATCGACGAACCGGTGATCATCATCACCCACGAGTTGAGTCCCTCGGATACGATCGTGATGTCTAAAAACTATATCCTGGGAATGGCCACCGAAGTGGGCGGCAAAACCTCCCATGTCGGGATTTTTGCTTCCGCGCTGGGTATCCCGGCGGTGGTGGGTCTCGGCGATTTCAACCAGTTCGTCAATTCCGGAGATACCGTCATCATCGACGGCATCCAGGGGGAAGTGATCGTCCAGCCCGACGAGGAACGGCTCCGTCACTACCGGAAAAAACAGCAGAATTACCAGCGTTATGAAAAGACCCTACTGGAGGACATCGGCCTGACCGCGGAAACCCTGGACGGAGAGACGGTCCAGTTGATGGCCAACATCGAAACCATCCAGGAAGCGAGGTCCGTCCGGAAATACGGAGCCAAAGGAATCGGCCTGTACCGCACGGAATTTTTGTATCTGGCGGCCAACACCCTGCCGACCGAAGACGACTTGTACCTCAACTTCAAAAAAGTGGTACAGGCCCTGGAGCCTTACCCGGTGGTCATCCGCACCCTGGATATCGGAGCCGACAAGCAACTCCGGAGAATCAGCGATATCCCCGAAGACAATCCGGCCCTGGGCCTGAGGGGCATCCGGCTTTCGCTGGCACAGCCCGATCTTCTTATGAATCAATTGAAGGGAATTTTGCGGGCCAGCCTTTACGGAAAAGTCAAAATCCTTTATCCTATGGTCTCCAGTGTGGAAGAGGTGGTGGAGGCCACCCGGTATCTGGAACAAGCCAAAGAGGAATTGAGAAAAGCGCAGATTCCTTTTCAGGATGACATTCCAGTGGGGGCCATGATCGAAACCCCATCAGCGGCTCTCATCGTCGACCGGATACTGGAAGAGGTCGACTATATCAGCATCGGCACCAATGATTTGATTCAATATATCCTCGCGGTGGACCGGATCAATGAAAACGTGGCTCACCTGTATCAGCCTTTTCATCTCTCTGTCCTGAGAATTTTGAAAGAAGTTTTTGCACAGGCGGAGAGCATGGGTAAACCCGTCTCCATTTGCGGAGAACTGGGCGGCGACCCCATGGCCACCTTTTTACTGTTGGGTCTGGGCAAAGTGGATGAATTGAGCATGGAACCTCATTCCATACCCAAAGTAAAAAACATTTTGAGAAAAATGACCTTGAAGGAAGCCCGTGCCCTGGCCGATCATGCCTTGAGCCTGTCCACCTCAGAAGAAATCAACCGGTTCATCAACAATGAGATGCGCAACCGGTTTCCTTCGGATTTTGACCGGGATCTGGCGTTTGGCGAGAAAAAACGATAATCCGCCCGGCATGGATCTTCCGTGCCCATCAGGGAATACACTCAATAGACTTTGAACCTTTTCACCCTCAAACGAAGGTAAGCTTTTATGAGCTCAGGAAATTATTCATTCACCTCCGAATCCGTATCCGAAGGTCATCCCGACAAAATTTCGGACCAGATTTCGGATGCCATACTCGATGCCCTTTTGAAACAGGACCCCCTGTCCCGTGTGGCTTGCGAAACATTGGTCACGACGGGACTGGTCGTCATATCCGGAGAAGTCACCAGCAAAGCCTACGTGGAAATTCCCAAAATCGCCCGGCAAACCATCAAGGAAATCGGCTACACACACTCCGACATGGGATTCGATTTCCATACCTGTGGGGTGATGGTCACTCTCGACGAGCAGTCCCCGGACATCGCACAGGGCGTGGATGACGATCAACACGAGCAGGGAGCCGGCGACCAGGGCATGATGTTCGGGTACGCCTCCAATGAAACCCAGGAGTTGATGCCCGCGCCCATCATGTATTCCCATAAACTCGTCCGCAAACTGGCCGAGGTCCGCAAAAAGGGAATCCTGCCGTTTCTCCGGCCGGACAGCAAATCCCAGGTTTCGATCTGCTACGAAAACGGAAAACCCCTCTACGTTGAAACCGTGGTCATCTCCTCACAGCACGACCCCGACGTCTCCAACAAAAAGATCCGGTCGGAAATCATCGAGGAAGTCATCCAGCAGGTGATCCCAAAAAGTTTTCAGCATAAAAAAATGAAAATCCACATCAACCCCACCGGACGCTTTGTCGTCGGGGGTCCCCAGGGCGATTGCGGCCTGACCGGCCGTAAAATCATTGTCGACACCTACGGCGGTTTCTCCCGGCACGGAGGAGGCGCCTTCTCCGGGAAGGATGCCACCAAGGTGGACCGCTCCGCCGCCTACATGGCCCGTTACATCGCCAAAAATCTGGTGGCCGCCAAAATCGCCGACCGGTGTGAAGTACAGTTGGCCTACGCCATCGGCGTAGCCGATCCGGTTTCCGTTTTTGTCGACGCGTTCAACACACACCACATCGACCCCAAAAAAATTGAGCAACTGATCCGCGATCATTTTGATTTGAAACCGGCCAAAATTATCAAGGCCTTGGATTTGAGAAAACCCCGGTTCAAACTTACAGCCGCCTACGGTCATTTCGGTAGAAAAGAAAAAAGTTTCACCTGGGAACAAACCGACAAGGTCGCCAAGCTGAAAAAAGCCGCCGGACTGTAACTACCGAGATATCGGATATCCTCTCCTGTCCCGTAGGAAGCCGGAAAAGGCCAAGAATAGGTTGCGGTTCCTTCTGCGTTCTGTTTTAATAACACCGCTGTATTCAATCAAGGATGATCTATGGTGGCTGAAACAGTTCGGATCGGCATCATCGGCGCGGGTTCCAATACCCGCAAAATGCATATTCCGAAACTCCAGGCCATCGAAGGAGTCCAGATCACGGAAGTAGCCAACCGGTCCCCCGCCTCGGCGCAAAAAGTCGCCGACGAATTCCAGATCCCCACGGTTCGCAATCACTGGCACGACATCATCGAGTCCAAAGACGTTGACGCGGTTGTCATCGGCACCTGGCCCAACCTGCATCGCGAGGCGTCCTGCATGGCTCTCCAGGCAGGGAAACATGTGATGTGCGAAGCCCGGATGGCGATGGATGAAGCTGAAGCACGGACCATGCTTCAAGCCTCCTACCAGCATCCGGAATGCGTCGTGCAAATTGTCCCCTCCCCATTCACCCTGCATGTAGACCCGATTCTTCTCCGGATGCTCGACAACAATGAAATCGGAAAACCACGGCTGTTTCGCTTCGAGTACCAGGCGCCGCCTCTGGTTCCCATGGGAGGAACCCTCCATTGGCGGCGAAACAAAATAAACAGCGGGTCCAATATCATGGTGCTGGGAATCATCTACGAGTCCCTGCTCCGGTGGTTCGGGTCCGCCGAGTGGGTCAATGCCCATGCCGAGGTGATCAACAACCGGGCGGTGGACCCCGAAACCGGGCAGGAGGTCGAAGTCGGGGTTCCCGATTATCTTTCGGTTCAGATGAAGATGACCCATGGCATCATGGGCTCCCTGCTCCTAAACGAACTCGGCACCCAGCCCTCCAGCTCCTCCATCCAAATTTTCGGCGATCGGGGTATGATGCATCTGGATTTTGAAATGGAAGGCAAACTCTCGATCGCCAAAAATCCGGGTGAGGCATTGCAGGAAGTGAGCATTCCCGCAGGACAGGCCGGACAGTGGCGGGTGGAAGAGGAGTTCATCAACACCATCCGCGGTCTGGAGGAAATCGAGTACACCACCTTCACCACCGGGGTGGAATACATGAAATTCATTCAGGCGGTGAACGACAGTTTCAATAACAACGGAGAACGCATCACCATCCCCACCGGCTGAACCGGCCGTATTCCTTTCCCATGAAAGTCCATTCCCTCCATTCCTGGAAGGTCACCTCTCAACAGGCCGTGGCCATCCAAAAACGTCTGGCGCGCCGGGTGGACCGGAAACACCGTCTACTCACGCCGCAGTGGGTGGCCGGCGCCGATATCAGCCTGACGCAGGACAGCCGGGAAGCCTTTGCCGGCATCGTGGTATTGAACGCCCGCACTCTGGAAATCGCCGAGGAATATTTCATGAAGGGGGAAATCGATTTCCCCTATGTCCCTGGCCTGCTCTCCTTTCGCGAGGCGCCCCTGCTGTTGAAACTTTTTAAAAAAGTTTCACCCGCGCCGCAACTGGTGTTCTTCGACGGACAGGGCATCGCCCATCCCCGCAGGCTGGGTCTGGCCTCGCACATGGGACTGTTTCTCAACTGCCCGACCGTCGGCTGTGCCAAAAGCCGGCTGATTGGAACCCATCGCGAACCGGGGCTGAAGAAGGGATGCCGGGCACACCTGAGGGATGATGAAGGACAAATCATCGGGTCCGTGGTCCGAACGCGGGAGAATTGCAAACCGGTATTCGTTTCGGTGGGGCATCAGGTCGACCTCGAAACGGCGGTGCGCTGGACGCTGAGATGCACCACCCGCTACCGCATCCCGGAACCCACGCGGCTGGCCCACAACCGGGTCAACGCCTTCCGCAAAAGCTGTTCTTGAGTTCTTACAGTTTCCGTCCCACTACGAGATCGCCGCATCCGCCATAAACGGTCTCGGACTGCTCGATGGCGAAACCCGCCGCCTCGACTTCGTCGCGCAGTTCGCCGGGGGCATAACCGTGCCATAAACCCGACTGCAATTGCCGCTCGATGTGTTTCAATCCCAATCGAAGCGTCAACGGGTAAACCAGGAATTTTTTAATGCGCCAGGGCTTTCCCCGGTTTTTTAAACTTTCCAGACTGGCGCGGATGATGTCTTTCGCATGGTAAGACCGGCTGGGGTTGACGCTCACCAGCAACCCGCCCGGCTTCAGAACCCGCCCCAATTCCCGGTGCACCCGCCGCCGGTCCTTCACCTCCGGCACCGTGTAAACGGAAAAATGCGCGACCACCGAGGCCACGGAATGGTCGGCTAATGGCAACTCCCTGCAAAGATCGGCCTGAACCGTAGAAACGGATAGCCCCAGCCCCTTGGCTCTCAGTTTCAGAGAACGAAGACCGGCGGAAAGAAGGTCGATTCCCAGGTACGTTCCCCCCTTATTTAAAGGGTCCGTCAAAAAGGGCAGGAGCATTCCCGAACCGCAGCCGGCATCCAGCACGGTTTCCCCTTCCGCCAACACCACCAACTCCGCCGCACGCCGGAGGGAATCATAATAGGCCTCGGGACACAGCCGGTCATAAAGGCGGCTTTGGAAGCCGATCCTCCAGTACTGTTTGTAGAGGGATGAAAAAATATTATGCTCTCCGCCTTGTCCGGTTACTCCAAAGTCCCTATAATAGGACCCACTCACGTTTGCGTTGGAGTTCCATTATGGCTAAAAAACCCTTTATCAACAAATACGGATTTGTGGAATATCCTTTCCTGCATGACCAGCGCAAGGGCAAAAACTGGTGGTTTTTCAATCTGCTGGAGGATCATTTGAAGCGGCGGGCCCGGCGGAAATACGGGCGCAATCACACCCGCGACCAAATGGATGAGGATATGATGAGTTTTCTTGCTGAAACATCCCTCAAAATTTATGTCCTGTTACCGTCCGGCATGGGCTTGGAATTCAAGCTGATCGGCAAATACGAAACCAAAGAACTGGTTCACCTTGAAGATCCGGTGCCCTACATCACCGAAAAATACGGCGGGGGCAAATTCAAGATCAACATTTACCACGAAGGCACCTTCGCCGGCACCGAAAACTTCAAAACCCACGGCGACCCCAAGTGGGTCGAAATCCCCGACGACAAACTGATCTGAACCGGAACCCCGTGAAACGGTAGCGGAAAGCCGAGGATGCGAAAACTCCTTTCGATTTATTTCCTTTTTTGGATATTCCTGCCGGCCTGTGGTTCGATGTATCACGCACCGGACCTGGGTAATCTTTATAACGAACTGGCGCAACGGGAGGATCCTCACCGCAACCCCATCATCGTCATCCCCGGCCTGATGGGATCTAAACTGGTCGACCAGGATTCGGGGAAAATCGTCTGGGGTGCCTTCGGATTGGGGCAGGTCAACCCCAACACTCCCAAAGGCGCGCGGCTGGTGGCCCTGCCTATGGCACCCGGCAAAAAACTGAAGGAACTGCAGGACAACGTAAAGCCTGCAGGTGCGTTGGACCGTGTCGTATTTAATTTTCTGGGAATTCCCCTCGAACTCAACGCCTACTATAATATTCTGCAGGCCCTGGGTGTTGGCGGCTACCGGGACGAAGAACTGGGCGAGGCCGGGGCGATCAATTACGGGGACAGACATTTTACCTGCTTTCAATACGATTACGATTGGCGCCGGGATATCGTGGAAAGCGCTAAAAACCTGGATCGGTTTATCCAGGAAAAAACCCGCTACGTTCAGGAGGAAACCGAAAAGCGGTTCGGCATTAAACTGGAGAAGGTCAATTTTGATATCGTCGCCCATTCCATGGGCGGATTGGTCGCGAGGTATTATCTCCGCTACGGCGGAGCGGACCTTCCGGAGGACGGCAGTCTCCCCGAACTAACCTGGGCTGGGGCCCAACATGTGGATCATCTCATATTGATCGGCACCCCCAGCGCCGGTTCATTGGGTTCCCTTCAGAACCTCATTTCCGGAGTCAGCCCGGAAACCCTGTTCCCCCACTACTCTGCCGCTTTATTGAGTACTATGCCGTCCATGTATGAATTGCTTCCCCGCGGGCGCCACCGTCCTTTGATGAAAGCGGACGGACAACCGGTGCCTGATCTCTACGATCCGGAGTTGTGGAAAAGCCAGCAATGGGGTCTGGCGGACCCGGAACAGGATCATATATTTAAATTGATCCTGCCCGACGTTAAAAGTCACGAGCAACGGCGCGAAATCGCGCTGGACCATCTGACCAAGGTCCTCCGGCGCGCCCGGCAATTCGCCGCCGCCATGGACGTGCCGGCCAAGCCGCCGGATTCACTCAAGTTGTTTTTGGTTGCGGGAGACGCGGAGGAAACCAATAGGACGGCGCAGATACAGCCGCAAGGCGGGATTAAAATCATTCAAACCGGCCCGGGGGATGGCACCGTTTTGCGCAGTAGCGCTCTTATGGACGAGCGGTTGGCGGACAATCTCCAGAGCCGCTTGATTTCACCGATTCAATGGAGCCAAGTGCTCTTCATTTTTTCCGATCACCTGGGGATCACCAAAGACCCCTCCTTTACCGACAACGTCCTTTACTTTTTGCTGGAGAGTCCCCGGGATTAGTGCGGACCTGACCGCATCAAGCGAAATTGTAGGCGAAACATCCGCTGGTGCAGGTAACCATATAATGCGGACAGCTTTTGCAGGGTTCTTTCGGTTGAGTATCCTCAAAAACATGGCCAAGGAATTTGGTGTGCATTTTCTTCACAGCGATATCATTGACTTCCTTGAAGTCCTGGACCTTCCCCAATTTAAAATCATGAAACGGAAAACAATTGAAACAGTCGCCTGTGGGACCAATATCCATCGGGCTGTCATCCGAACAACCAAAGTTTAAATCCTGGTCCTTCCACTTCGTGATATCCGGAACCGGCTGGTTGGCATGATAAAAAAACCGCTCCACCAGGGGATATTCTTTCTCTGAGATGCTGTCTAACAAACAGGGTGGAAACGAACAGTCGAACCGGAACGTCATCTGCGGAAACTCCTTGAGAAGGTCGATCATCTTGCGTCCCATCCTGGGAAAATCTTTGATCGGCAACGTGACATTATTCTGCTGCTCCCCCACAATGGGAAAGGCGGGGCTGACCCGGATTTTGTAACTCTGCCCTTCCGGCAAACCCATGTCCTGATAAATGGCGTCGATTTCGCGGCACTGGGTCTCAAGGTCCTGCTCAACCGAATACAAATTGAGGCTGAACATGAGGCAGTAGCCATTTTCTGCGAGAAACGCTTCCGCCACCTCCCGGCAGCGTTGATGATTGCGCTCGCTGATGTTTTCCATGGTCTGCCAGTTCAGGAGAATCGAAAATTGAATCTGGCGTTGGACACTGCCCTCCGGCCCGACCGTCTTCAACAACAGGTCCAGAGTCTTGTCCGGCATCAATCCATTGGTGAAGACCCCGAGATAGGCGAACGGTTGTATGGTCTGCAGGGTGCTGGTAAGAATATCGTTGAATCGGGGGTGCAGGGTCGGCTCGCCGCCCATGAAATTGATAAGGGTGACGTTTTTAATCCGAGGCAACAATTCCTCGATGAAAAAATCGTAATCCATGGACTTGCCGGGGGTCTGCACGGTCTCTTCCATGTATTCATCGGCGAAGCAGTAATTACACTTCAAATTACAATAACTATTCAAAATCAGGTTCATTGAATAACGGCTCCATAGCGCAAGGCCAATCCCAACATGGAGGAGCCCTGCGAGACACCTTCCGGATCACCCCTGTTTACCCCGTCAAAAGCCTATCCCGCTCGGTCCGGCCCAATGGTCAAACCGCGCTTTCTACAGGGGATACCGGTTGCTTGCATTATATAGGAAGTTTCCTATAATGGGTCTAAATTCACTTATACGCATTTATATTATGGGAACCGAATGGATCCCCCATCAGGAATCCCAAAGCCTCTGAAACACCATGTTAGCGTTTGCCAAAGACATCACCCAAAACGAACCCAACCATCGCGATGAGGGCAAAAATCCTGATCTTAAGAATTACATGAACTACCAGCGGCAACTGAACCACGTCCGCATTGTCTATTACTCCCTGAAACATGCCAAAAACGAACTCCAGGAATACCTCCAGCAACTCAGGAAAAACGGTGAAAGCGCGAACCTCTACCTTGAACAGGCGTTTCCGTTATCCCACCATTTCGCGGATGACAGGATCCTCACGTTGATGCTGAAGAAACTGGTCGGCGGACATAACGAAGGCAAACAATGGTACCGGATGAATTCCTATTACTACGCCCTGGTTTACGACTGCATGAAACGGTTCATCAAACATTACAATCAAATGGTGCGCGACGCCACCGAAGAGGCCGGTGAATTCACCTTTGCCGGAGGTAAAGAAATCGATTTTGGCGATTGGGTCTATTTATATTTTCCGCATCTGGATTTTCATATCGGCACCCCCTTGGATCAAACTCAATATCCATTTGCCAAGCGCAACAAAACCATCGAAGAGGAGATCGACAAGAAAACTCACAACGGTGAGACGTTGCAAGAAGCTCTGAAATCCCTCAAGGGGCAATATGAGATCGACGACATCGCCATCAAAGTGGTTTTGCATAAACCCATCAGCCATGACGACCTGGAATTGTTTCACACGTCCATCAAAAATCCCATTTACGAAGTGATGACTCACCAGCAGGGCGGAAGCTGGGAAGCCCTGGACGGCGAAACCCTGATGGACCAAGCTTATAATTTCGGCTCGCAATTGAAGACATGGACGTGGGGTAAAAAAAAGAAGAAATTAAAAGCGGAGGGTTCGTCTTAAGATTTTATTCAAGCGTCTCTTCGGGATTAATCGGTTTCTGGATGGTGGGGATTTTGAATTTGAGGGCTTCCGGCGGTTTGTGCTCGCCTTTACCCACCGCTTTTAGATGCGCATCCTTTTCGTGTACTTCGATGCCAATCCGGATCTTTCCTTTGTGCAGGCGCACCGGGTAGATTTTGGTTTTCATGAAGGGATTCTGCCTGCAGACCCCGGTGTTGAGGTCGTAACGCCATTCATGATTGGGACAGATGATGACGCCCTCCTCGATCCGCCCTTCCCCTAAAGGCGCTCCCTTATGCAGGCACTTGTTGGCAATGGCGAAATATTTTCCCTTGTAATTGAACAGGGCGATCTCCTCATCTCCCGCGGAGATGATGGCGGATTTGCCCGGCGGCAATTCCTCCTCTTCCATGACCCTGACATATTTCAGCATGACAATTTATTGAGCACAACCCATCCCGGAAGAGATGGGACGTATGATTATTTCGGCGTCGCTTCCTGAGTTTCCTTGGTCTTCTGCACTTCCTTATTCATATCCGCTTCCGACAGATATTCAAACTCGCAGTGCGAGAAAATCAGATTCAGCGCCTTTTGACCCAGAATGCGGTTGCTGGTCTGGGTCATGTAATCCTGATTGGAGAACAGGGATTTCTTAACGTCTTCGACCGGCTTTTTGGTTTCCTCGGCCAGGCGTTTGTATTCATCCTCCATGTCCGATTGCGCCACATGGATGCCCTCGGCCTTGGCAATGCCTTCCAGAATAACGTAGCCCTTGGTGTTGAACTCCGCCCGATCTCGCCATTCCTTTTCAGCCTGTTCCGGATTGAATCCCGAATCCTCCAGCTTCATCCCTGATTGCTCGATCTGAAACTGCATCCCGCCGATCATGAATTTCAGTTCCTGTTTGACCAGCGACTCCGGCGGATCGAGGTCATGTTCCTTCACCAGGTAGTTGAAAATATCCTGCTTGATGCGCAACTCTTCAGTATGCTCCTTCAAGGCCTGGATGCCGGCTTTCACTTTCCGACGGAACGCCTCGACCGATTCATCCCCCTGTTGCTGGACAAACTCATCGGTCAATTCCGGCAGTTTCAGTTTTTTGATCTCCTTGATCCGGACCATAAACGTCGCCAGGTCATCCGCTTCCTCTTGTTCGGCGCCGGGAATCGGCATGCTCACCCGCCTCAGTTTCTTGTTCCAGTCGAGCGGAAGGGTGACCTTGACCTCAAACTCTTCGTTTATTTTTTGCCCGATCAACTGGTCTTCGAATCCGGCGATCATTTTCTGCTCGCCCACCCGCACCTTATAATCGGTGGCACTTCCGTTTTCCAGCGGCTCGCCGCCGACAGAGCCTTCGAAGTCCACGACCAGATGATCATCCCGCTCCACCGCATGACCCTCGCGGTAAATTTCGAACGCCCCGAACGGCTCCAGATGTTCTTGGATAGAGGTCTCGATTTCCGCCTCGGTCACCTCGAACAGCGTTTTTTTGAATTTCAGGCCTTTGTAATTCTTGAATTGGACCTCGGGTTTGACGTCCAGCATCACCGAAAAAGAGAACGGCTTATCCTTTTGGATTCCATTAATCGCGGAATGGTCGATCTCCGGCGGCCCGGCGGGAACGATTCCCGTTTCCACCAGCGCCTTGTCATAGTATTCCTGCATCAGCTCCTGCCACAACTGCGACATGGATTCCAGCGGCACCTGCTTTTCTAGAATATGCTGGGGAATTTTACCCGGACGAAACCCCGGCATTTTGACCTGCTTGTTGATCTCCTTGTACGCGCGGGTGATCCGTTGGGCCATCACGTCGCCCGGGATTTTGATATCCAGCTTGCGCCGGACCCCTTCCAATTCTTCCACTTTAAATTCCATAACCCTTCTCTGTTCGCAATCTATTAATCGGGAACCACCGGGGTTCCGTATTTCTGCCCGATCAGCTGGTCGAGTTCCTCCTTGAGCCGCGCCAGAATTTCATCGTAGCCGAAGGCGCCAACGGTCTCCGGTCCCTTTTTCAGGTTGACGTGGGCCGGGCCGCACCACAGGCCGAGATCGGCGTCATCGGTTTCGCCGGGGCCGTTCACTCGGCATCCCATGACGGCGATGGTGATCTTGTGTTTCTCAGCGTATTCGGTCATTTTACGCACATCCTGCGCCAAATCCACAAATTTTCCACTCTCGACCCGCGAACAGCTGGGGCAGGCGATGATGTTGAGACCGTCCAGGAAATTCTCGGGAACCGACCGGAACCGCCCTTCCTCAATATCCTTGAGTATGGCCCGTCCTACGCCGATTTCCTCGCCTTTGTCGTCGTCGGGCACAGTCAGGGATACCCGGATGGTATCGCCGATTCCCGCCGGAATCAATTGTTCAAACGCGATACGGGTTTTGATGACACCCTCCGGCGGCATACCCGCTTCGGTCACCCCCAGATGCAAGGGCACGTCCGGCCGTTCGGCGGCAAACCGCTTGTTGGCCTCGATTACCTCCCGGTAATCCGAATCCTTCAGCGACACACAATAATTCTCAAACCCCAGATCGTCCAACAGTCCGCAATGGTCCACCGCGCACCGGACCATGGCCTCCAGCGAATCGTCCGGATACTGTGCCTTGTATTCCGGGTCCACGGAGCCGCAGTTGACCCCGATGCGGATGGCGCAATGGTTTTCCCGGGCGGCTTCCACGATGAAGGCAACCTTCTCGGGAATGCTCTGTTCCTTGTCGAGATGGTACAAATGACCGGGGTTATACCGGATTTTATCCACATAGGGCGCCACCAGCGGCGCCAACCGGTAATTTTCCTGCAGGTCCACGGAAAAGATGGCCTCGGACCCCTGCCTGAGAGTCTTCAACGCTTCGACATCCTGCTTGCTGTCGACCGCGATGCGAATGATATCGGCCCCGGCTTCCTCGAGGATCCGGATTTGCCGGGCGGTGGCGTCGATATCCACCGTACGGGTCGCGGTCATGCTTTGGACGGCGATGGGAGAGTCGCCGCCGATGGTCAGGGAGCCGATTTTGATTTTTCGGGTTTTGCGCGGTTGGGTATTGGAATTCACCATGTGGGCTCTTTCATTCCAAAGTTGGTGTGAAATAGACAAATAATATCAAAAGGTTATCAGAAACCCGACGGGTTCTCAATTGAATCCTGAATTTCCCGGATACCGCCCGCCCGTTTTCCCGCCGGTTGCCCGCTTGGAATCGCCAAGCTTTTGATTTATAGTTGAATACTTGGCAAAGACGGTTGGTGTTTCAGACAGCCCCTGCAAACCCTGCACCCCGGGCCGGCCCGCCAGGTCGGACGGGATGAATCCAAAGGCATATCCCATGAGACACTTCTGGTTATCCCTCGGCCTGGTATCGGGCCTGACCTTGTTGATGGCCTCTTCCGTCCCGGCGGGGCAACCTTCGCACGGTCTTTCCCTGTACGGTCCGCAGGACCTGAAATACCAACCCGGCGAACCCTACCGCTACGCCAACCCCAAAGCCCCCAAGGGCGGCCTCCTGACCCTGAACACGCTGGGCGCGTTTACCAAACTGAATCCCATTTCCCTGAAAGGCGTGCCCACCCCTTTTGTCGACATGCTGGTGTTTCAAACGCCGATGGACGGCTCGATGGACGACAGCGAACATTTTTCCCAGTACGGCAATCTGGTGGAAAAAGTGGAACTGGCGGACGACCGGCTGAGCATGATTTATCACATCCGCAAAATCGCGAAATTTTCCGACGGGCACCCGGTGACAGCGGATGATTTCGTGTTCTCGTTCAACCTGATCCAGGACCCGGAGTATCACCCCTTTTACAAACATTATTTCGCGAATATCAAAACCGCGGAAAAGCTGGACAGCCATCGCGTGAAATACACCTTCGCCTTCTACAACCAGGAACTTCCCCTGATCGTCGGCCAAATGACCATCCTCCCCAAGCACATTTACGGGCAGAAAGGGAAAACCTTCGGATCTGACTTTGACGATAAAGCCGTGGGCAGTGGTCCCTATACGGTGAAAAAATATGAATTCAGCAAATACATCACTTACAAGCGGAATCCCCACTGGTGGGGCAAGGACCTGACCATCAACCAAGGCCGCTACAATTTCGACGAGATCACCGTCAAGGTTTACCTCGATCCGGTGGCCATGAGGGAAGCTTTCAAAGGGGGTGAGTTTGACCTGAACATGGTCGGCAGTTCACGCGACTGGGCGCTGGATTACCAAGGGGATTTCGTCAAAAAGAAATACTATCTGCGCAAGGAGTTGCCCCACACCCGGGTGTCGGGCATGCAGGGATTCGCCATGAACACGCGCCGCGACCTTTTCAAATCGCGCAAAGTCCGCGCTGCCCTCGCCATGGTCATGGATTTCGACTGGAGCAATCGAAACCTGTTTTATAACCAGTACACGAGAAACGATTGCTATTTCGACAACGACCCGGAGATGAAGGCCCAGGGTTTGCCTCAAGTAAAAGTTAAGGAATTATTACTTAACCTTAGGAAAAAACACGGAAAAAAGTTCGTTCCTAAAACGGTGTTCACCAAGCCGGTGGGGGCGCCGGGACAGGGCATTCGCATCGCCAAAAACCTGGCCCTGGCCAACAAACTGCTGGATTCAGAAGGATGGCGACGGGGCCCGGACGGAATTCGCCAGAAAAAGGGCAAGCGGTTGGAAATTGAATACCTGTATTTCAACCAGCAGTGGGAACGCATCGTTGAACCCTTTCAGAACAATTTACAGAAGATCGGCGCCAAACTGAAATTAAAGCGGGTCCAGGCGCCTCAATACGAGGAACGGCTCCGCGAATTCAAATTCGACATGGCCCTGGTCAGTTTCGGGCAATCCCGTTCGCCGGGAAACGAACAGCGCAGTATGTGGACCAGCGAAGCCGCCAAAGTTCCCGGATCGCGAAATTTCATGGGGATCGAAAACCCCGCCATCGACGAGCTGGTCGATATCATCGTCAAGGCCAAAACGCGTCAGGACCTGGTGGACGCCATCCAGGCCCTGGACCGCATCCTGACCCATCAGTTTTACATCGTGCCGCACTGGTATATCCGCTACGACCGCATGGTGCACTGGAACAAATTTTCTCATCCGAAAGTCATTCCATCGGCGTCGAACCGGCTGGTGCATTTTCTGCAATGGTGGTGGTGGGACGCGGCCAAGGCTGAAAAACTCAAAATCGCCCGCGCCGCAGGCAAACCTGTGAATTGACCGAATCGGGGTTCAAGCCCGGCTCTGGCTTCGTTTGCCCTGCCTTCACACCGCTTGGTATACTATGACTGTTTGCAAAACCTCTCACCCGGGTTACCGCTTCTGACCCATTCATTCGGATAGCTTCATGATCACCTATATCATCCGCCGTCTTCTGTTGATGTTCCCCACCCTGATCGGCATCCTGACCATCACCTTCGTGTGCATCCAGTTCGTGCCGGGCGGGCCGATCGATCAGATGAAGTCCCTCCTGCGCGGCCATTCCGGGGTTCTGGGCGAAGCCGGCGGCGGTTCTCAAATGGCGGCCCAGGGTCTCAAGGCCCAGGAGATGGACCCGAAATACCTCGAGCAGTTGAAAAAAATCTATCACCTTGACCGGCCCCTCTGGGAACGCTACCTCCGTACTTTTATCTGGTACGCGCCGAAAGACCCGGAGCAACCGTTCACCGAAGGGTTGTTCAACCGGGACAACTGGGAAGGGTTTCTCCTGTTCAAATTTGGCAACTCGTTTTACCGAAACAAGTCGGTGCTGGAATTGATCATCGAAAAACTGCCGGTCTCGGCGTCCCTCGGCGTCATCAGTTTTTTCATGACCTACACCATCTGCATCATGCTGGGAATCGCCAAGGCGGTTAACAGCGGCACCCGGTTCGACACCGGAACCAGCGTCGTGGTGCTTTTGGGTTACAGCACGCCGGGCTTCGTTCTGGGGCTCCTGCTCATCGTATTTTTCGGGCCGGGCGACCGGGCCATCGCCCATCTGATTCCCATCTCGGGGCTCACCTCGGTGGGCGTTCCCGGGTATGAGGAGTGGACCTTCTGGCACAAGTTCACCGATTACCTGCATCACTTGGTGGCTCCCTTGACCTGTTACATCATCGGCGGTTTCGCCACCCTGACCATGCTGACCAAAAACGCCGTTATCGAAGAGATGAGCAAGCAGTACGTATTGACCGCGAAAGCCAAGGGTCTCACGCAGAACACCATCCTCTACAAACATATTCTGAAAAACGCGCTGATCCCGCTGGTCACCGGGTTCCCCATCGCTTTTTTGACCATGTTTTTTTCCGGTTCATTACTGATCGAACAGATTTTCACGCTGGACGGTCTGGGCCTGTTGTCTTACCAGGCGGTCATCCAGAGGGATTATCCCATCGTATTAGGGAGCCTGTTTGTTTTCACCTTGCTGTATTTGGTCGGACAGTTGTTGACGGACATTTCTTACGTGATCATCGACCGCCGCATTTCATTTGAAGAGTCGCAGGGATAACGGCCATGAAACTCAGTCAGGACCTGCAGATCAAATTTCAGAAGTTCAAAAGCGACAAACGGGCGCGCTACAGCCTGATGGCCCTGATGATCGCTTTTTTCCTCACCCTGCCCGCTGAGCTTCTGTACAACGTCCGCCCGATTATACTGGTAGTGGATAGCAAACCGTACTTTCCCATCCTCTTCACCTATAGTGAACAGGATTTCGGCGGGCCGCTGATTTCGGAACCGGATTACAAATCGCAAAGGTTTTTAAGAATCCTCAAAGGCGAACCGCCGGACGAATCCGCGGGCCTGAACCTCAGTGATTTCGAGGAGGACGGTGCCGGCCTGTCCCTCGGCCTCGGAGATTTCGACGAAGGTGAGGATGAAACCTCTGGCTCTCCTCTGGTTTTAACCCTGGATGATTTTGAAGAAGACGATTCCGTATTGCCGCTACCGGAACCCGAAAAAGCAACGCTACCGGAATCACCCGGTAGCGCACTCCAGGCCCGTGATTACTGGATGATCTGGCCGCCGGTGCGGTACGACTACAAATACATTCCCAGCCACGCCACCACCGGCCGGGTGGTCCTCGCCGCTCCCTACGAGACCTTGTCTTTCGATGGGAGTAAAACCATCCCTTCTTCGTGGCAGGACGGGCATTATCTGGGAACCGATGATCGCGGCCGGGACGTGCTGGCGCGTTTGGTTTACGGGTTTCGCATTTCCATGATCTTCGGCCTGTCGCTGGCGGTGACGGGCACCCTGCTCGGATGCCTGCTCGGAGGCATTCAGGGATTTTTCGGCGGATTGATCGATTTGATCGGGCAACGCCTGACGGAGATGTGGGGTTCCATCCCGCGCCTGTACATTCTGATTATATTGAGCGCCATGCTCGCCCCCTCGGCGTTACTCCTGTTTGCGATTCTGAATCTGACCGCGTGGATGGGCATGGCCGCCTACATCCGGGCCGAGTTTCTGAGAGGACGCAACCTGGAATATGTAAAGGCCGCCAAGGCCCTCGGTGTATCCAATTTCCGCATCATGGGAAAACACATCCTGCCCAATTCGCTGACCCCGGTCATCACCTTTTTTCCATTTGAAGTGACGGCGGGCATTCTGGCACTGGTGAGCCTGGACTTTTTGAACCTCGGCGTGCCCAGTCCCGCCCCCAGCCTCGGCGAACTGCTGGCACAGGGCAAATCCAACCTGCAGGCGATCTGGATTTTACTGCCCACCTTTGCCGTACTCACCGGCGCGCTGACCCTGCTGACGTTCGTCGGCGACGGCATCCGCAACGCGTTCGATCCAAGAAAGGCGGAAAACTGAATGTTGTTGGACGTCGACAATCTCAGAACGTATTTTCGGGTGGGACTCCACCAGGTGGCCCAGGCGGTGGACGGCATTTCCTTCAAGCTGGAGCCGGGCAAAACCCTGGCCCTGGTCGGAGAATCCGGATGCGGCAAATCGCAGACGGCGTTTTCCATCATGCGCCTGATTGCCGAAAACGGATTTCATCCTTCCGGGACCATCCGGTTCGGCGACACCAACCTGTCCGAACAATCCGAAGAAGCGATGCGCGCCATTCGCGGCAACGATATCGCCATGATCTTCCAGGAACCGATGACCTCGCTCAATCCCCTGTACCGCATCGGCAACCAGCTGGAGGAACCCCTGCGCCTGCACCGGCTTTTGGAGAAAGGCCCGGCGCGGCTAAGGGCGATCGAGTTGCTGGACCACGTCGGCATCCCCGAGCCGGACAAACGCATCGACGACTTTCCGCATCAACTGTCCGGCGGCATGAAACAGCGGGTGATGATCGCCATGGCCCTGGCCTGCGAACCGCAACTGCTGATCGCCGACGAGCCGACCACGGCGCTGGACGTGACCATCCAGGCGCAGGTGTTGCGGTTGATGGCCGACCTGCAGAAGGAAACGGGCATGGCGATTCTTCTGATCACCCACGACATGGGCATCGTCAACCAGATGGCGGACGATGTCTGCATCATGTACGCTGGACGCATCGTGGAACAGGGAAGCCGCGACCAAATTTTCGGAAACATGATGCATCCGTACACCAGGCGGTTGTTCGAATCGATCCCCAAACCCGGCGACGAGTCGTACCTCCTGAACACCATCCCCGGCCTGGTGCCCCCCGCCACGGACTACGGCGAAGGCTGTCTGTTCGCGGACCGGTGCGCCCATACCATGGACGTCTGCCGCTCCCACGACAGCAAATTTCATTCGATGGAACGCGGCCACACGGTCCGCTGTCATTTATTTGAAGGCGGCATGACCGCAACCGCCGTGGAGGCGGAACCGAAAATTCTCGCTCCCAAAAAACAGATTGGACGCGAACCTTTGATCTCCGTTCGAGGATTGAAAACCTGGTTCCCGGTGCGCAAGGGCGTTTTTCGCCGGATTACCAACTATGTCAAAGCGGTGGATCATGTCGATCTGGAATTGATCAAAGGCACCACGATGGCGCTGGTGGGGGAATCCGGTTGCGGCAAAACCACACTGGCTGAATCCATCCTGCGGTTGAACCGCGAGGTTCGCGGGACGGTGCGGTTTAAAAATATCGATGTGATGCAGCTCGCCACCCCCGAGCTGAAGAAAATCCGCCGCCACATGCAAATCGTGTTTCAGGATCCCTTCGGCTCCCTGTCACCCCGCCTGCGGGTGCGGGAAATCATCGGCGAAGGTCTCCAGGTGCATTTTCCGGAATTGGGCCCGGCTGAAACGGATGAAAAAATTTCAAAAGTGTTACTGGAAGTGGGACTCGATCCTTCGGTGGCGGACCGTTATCCGCACGAGTTTTCCGGGGGGCAACGGCAGCGCATCAGCATCGCCCGCGCCCTGATCCTGGAGCCGGAGTTTCTGGCGCTGGACGAACCCACCAGCGCGCTGGACGTTTCCGTGCAGGCGCAGGTGCTCAACCTCCTGCGGGAACTGCAGGTTAAACGCAATCTCACCTACCTGTTCATCACCCACAACCTGAACGTGGTGCAGTACATTTCCGACGAGGTGTCGATCATGTACCTGGGCCGCATCGTGGAATATGCATCAGCCAAGGAGCTGTTTAAGAACCCGCAGCACCCCTACACCGAATCGCTGCTCAAGGCGGTGCCTTCTCTGGGCGAACGCATACCGTTTGAGACGGTGGTGGGAGACGTACCCTCGCCCCTCAACCCGCCGGCCGGATGCCATTTTCATCCGCGTTGCCCGATTTACAGGAACGAACCGGAAGGATCGCCGTTGCGGCAAAAATGCCGGACGCAGTATCCGGAGAAAACGTTTCGGGGTAGCGCTTTCGTGGCGTGTCACGCCCGGGAATAGAAGCCCTGCTTCACGCAGGGAAAGGAAGGGTCAACTGTTTTTCTGGCTGGTGACGAAATAAAAGAGCAGTGCCAATACGGCAAGAATGACCAGGGCGGTAATAATCAGGCATTGCAGGTTCATAGCATTCCTCTAACGACAAAATGAAAAGGGAGATTTTAACCCAACCCGTCCCCTAAATCCAAAATAAAAATGGTCCGGGCCGTCCTAATTTTTTGCCCTGCCCCGGCGGATCGTTTATATTATAAGTGTCAGTTTTGTATTGGGTTTTTCATCGTCGCCCCATTTCTTACAACTCCTGGGATGGGCCCATCTGCACCCCGACACAGGGTGAATTGAAATGAAAATTCTTTATCCTTTTGCCAAACGGTTTATCGCAGGGGAGGACCGGCAAACGGCGTTGAAAAACATCAAATCTCTTTACGACCAGGGATTCCTCTGTACGGTGGACGTTCTCGGGGAAAGCATTCATACCGAAGAGCAGGCCGCCGAGGCGAAAAGGGAATATCTGGCCCTGCTGAAGGCCATCGAAACCTTTCAGCGCCCGGTCGACATTTCGGCCAAGGTCAGCGCCCTGGGGATGAATATCCGTTACGACCTCTGCAAACAAAACGTTGAAGAATTGATGGCCGCTGTGGGGCACCACACGGTGCGATTCGATATGGAAGGATCGGACTTGACGGAGCGCACCATGAAGCTGGGTCTCGAGCTTCAGAAAACCTACAAAAACCTGGGGGTGGTCCTGCAGGCGTATTTGTACCGGACGGCCGACGATATTCAATCGGTGATCCAGCAGGGCATTTCCACCCGGTTGTGCAAGGGAGCGTACAAGGAACCGGAGGGGATCGCTTATCAGTCGATGGATGAAATACGCGAAAACTTCTACACACAGGCCTGCCGGTTATTGAAAGAAGGCAACCTGCCGGCGATCGCCACGCATGATGAAATTCTGATCGTCCGGCTTGTCGAGTTTATCGAAAAGGAACGGATTGCGCACGACTCGTTTTATTTCGAATTGCTGTATGGCATGCGCCGCGACCTGCAACAGACGCTCCTGGACAAGGGATACCAGGTCCGCATTTACGTTCCCTACGGCAAAGCCTGGCTCCCGTACACCCTGCGGAGGCTGGCGGAACGCAAGGAGAACATTATCTTTGTCGTCAAAAACCTGGTGCTGGAAACTTTGGGATTGGGGAAACTTTTCAAATCGTAATTTCCACCTATCTATATGCAAACACCTAAAAAAGTACTTACGATCTATTTCAAATTCAAGCCTGATGGGTTCTGTAAGCGGTTCAGATTAATGATTGAAGCCTTTCTGGACCAAGGTTGCCAGGTGCATTATATCGCCGTAGAGCCCTACCCTTTTGAACATAAAAACCTTATTCCCCATATTATGCCAACGCCTATGAAGAGTCGCGAAAGCTTGGCTTTCTGGTCGTATTTTTTTGCGGTGGCTCCCTGGCATTTACTGTGGGTCTCTTTAAGAAACCGGGTGGAATTGATTTCTGTGGGTTCTCCTTTATACGCGTGTCTTTCGGGGATCGCTAAATTAGTAACCCGGGTCCCACTGGTCACCTTTATCTTTATTACTCCCAATTCAGTGGCACAATGGCGGTTTGATTACAGTCTTTATGAAAAAATCGAAACTCTGATGGAAAAGTTGGGATTGAGGTGGTCCGATCTTTTGCTGGCCAATTCCTGGGGAGCGCAGTCCGCCTGGAAAAATGTTTATCCCAGCACACCGATAGAAGTATTTCCCAACAACGTTGAGGAACATCCATTCGAAAAGAAGAAACAACGGCAAAAAATATTAAACGAATTCTCTTTGCCAGAAGACCGGTTTTTGATATCTCACTCGGGCGTTTTACTCAAACGCAAGAATCATGATTGCCTGATCCAAACCATGGCTCTATTAAAAGGGTCGCGGGCCGTTTTGTTTATTATCGGGCAAGGACCCCGGTGGAACGAACTGCAATCAACGGCAGAATCTTTGGGAGTGGCAGATCAAATAATTTTCACGGGGTATAGAAAGGATGTCATCGAATTGATCCAAGGAACGGACGTCTTTGCGTTTCCTTCATTCGCCGAAGGGATGGCTGAGTCTTTGCTGGAAGCCACAACCTGCCAACTACCCTGTCTGGTCAGCTCAATTCCCGAAAACATGGATGTTATTTCCAATACCGAACAACATTTCCCAACGGACCAACCTGCGGTTTTGGCTCAGAAAGTTGAGCGGTTAATGAACGACAAAGAATATTACCAACGGCTTTTGGCTGCTACGCAAAAAGATAAAAACCGGTTTATTTTCGATTGGAAGGGCCGATTTTATGAAAAGGTTCTGTCTTTACTTAATAACAGCCAAAGAGCTTGAAGGGAAGTTGCACATAGGAGATTAAATGTTCGCCGCTCGCGCTTGTTGCTCTGCTTTGAAAGAGCTTCTAACAAGCGGACCGGACTCGACGTGGTCAAACCCCAGTTCTTTGCCGATGTCCCGGTATTCGGCAAATACCTCCGGGTGCACGTATTCCACCACCTCAAGATGGGATCGGGTGGGTTGCAGGTATTGGCCGATGGACAGCATGCGGCATCCGGTGTCCCGCAGGTCTTTCAGAGTGCGAACCACTTCCTCGCGGGTTTCGCCGTGGCCCAGCATGAGACTGCTTTTGGTGATCATCCCGAACCTTTGCGCCGCCAGTTTCAGGGTTTTCAGCGACCCGTCATAGCGGCATTGTGGGCGGACCCGTTTCTGCAACGAGGCCACCGTTTCGATATTGTGGGCGAACACATCCGGTTGCGCGCGGCAGACGGTTTCAATAGGAGCCACATCGGCTTTGAAGTCGGGCACCAGAGCTTCCACCCCAAGTTCCGGGCACAGACGGCGAACCTGCCGCAGCGTCTCGGCCCAATGGCCGGCGCCGCCATCCGGCAGGTCGTCCCGGTCGACCGAAGTAATGACCACATAATTCAGATTCAATTGGGAAAGCATTTGGGCCACGTGACGGGGTTCATCGCCGTCGGGAGGCTGTATCGGCCCGGTGGGGACATCGCAAAACCGGCAGGCCCGGGTGCAGTGATCACCCAAAATCATCAGCGTCAACGTTCCTTTCCCCCAGCACTCGCCGATATTGGGGCAGGAAGCGGATTCGCATACGGTATGCAGACGGTGTTGGCGAACCAGGGAACGCAGACGGAAAAAAGACTCTCCCGAAGGCAACGGTGCTTTCAACCAAGCGGGAAGCCTGTGGCGGGAGGAAGTGGCAACCGGGGATTTCTTCAACACTATTTTCCTGAACCGGAGCGGGTAAATCGATAGTATAATGTTTCGATAAACCCATCGAGGTTTTTAAAATTTTCCCGGCCCTTGAATCGGACGGGAATTCCAACCACGCGAATTCTATCAGTATTCATGAAAATCATCCATCGCTATATTTTCACCGAGATGCTCAAAATTTTCGCCTTGAGCACCATGTTTCTCACCATGATCATGTTTCTCGACAAGGCGATGTTCATGACGGACCTGATTCTCAACCGAGGGTTGACGATGCTCGAGGTGGGGCGGATGGTGCTCTATATTTCCCCCATCTTCCTGTCCATCACCATTCCGATCAGCGTTCTGGTGGCGGCGGTGATGACGTTCAATCAGTTTTCCGCGGAAAACGAATTCGTAGTCATGAAATCCTCCGGCTGGAGTTTTATCTATCTTCTGCGGCCGGTCTTGCTGTTTGCCTTCCTTGCGTATCTGACCACCAACGCCATCATTTTTTATGCGCTCCCTCTGGGCAATCAGGCGCTGAAGGAAATGGTCTTCAATATCGTGAAAACCCGCGCCAACATCGACATCAAGCCCAACGTCTTCAATCAGGATTTCGATAACCTGGTCCTGATGGTCAAAGAAAAAAAGGGGCCGAACACTTTCAGAGGAGTGTTCATCGCGGACAGTTCCTTCAAAGGGTCGACCAAAATCATTCTCTCTGAACAGGGTACTATCCTGACCGACCAAGCCAACCTGAGAATCCAACTGCAATTGAGAAACGGATCCATCCACGACTTGTCCAAGCAGGGAGAGGATTACCAGATCATGAAGTTTGACCGTTACAACCTGACTCTGGATATCTCGGGAACCGATCAACTCAAACAAAAACAAATTCTGAAACCCAGGGAAATGTCGGTTTCCGAACTGAAGCAACGGATCGAGATCAACAAGAAAAGAAATGGGCACGATCATCTGGAAGAGGTCGAGCTGAGCAAACGGTTTTCCATCCCACTCACCTGTATCCTGTTTGGAATAATTGGAGTTCCTCTGGGCATCACCTCCCGGCGGTCGGGAAAATCCGGCGGATTTATTTTTGCAACCTGTATCATTTTGATGTATTACGTCAGCCTGGTCCTTCTGCAGAATTTCGGGCGTGCCGGCAGGATCAATCCATATTTTTCGGTATGGATTCCCAACATTATTTTGTTGATTCTGGGGCTCTATGTCGGTTATAAAACCCAAAAGGAAATTCCGTTCAGAACCTTGAACAAAATCAACGAAAAGCTGACCACATTCGGGGAGTACCTGTTAGGATTATTCGGTTCCCGGGAAACGCATTCCCTTCCCACCCATCCCCCGAATCCACCCGATTAAGGGTTTACTGAAAGGCTTGAGGTTGCGAATGATTACGGCAAAAGAAATCATGACGGACAAGGTGCTCACCGTCACCAAGGAAACGTCCATCAAGGAATTGTCCGATTTATTTATTAAGCACAAGGTCAACGGATTTCCGGTAGTGGATGAGGCCGGACAGCTGACCGGTATCGTGACGGAAAAGAACCTGATCGAGCAAAGCAAAAATCTTCATATTCCCACGGTGATCGCATTATTCGATGCGGTTATTTATCTCGAAAGCGGCAAAAAATTTGAAGCGGAAGTGAAGCGTTACAACGCAACCCAGGTCGAGGATATTTATACGTCGAAGGTGGTGACGGTTTCCCCGGATACCGGGATCCACGAGGTGGGCGCGCTCATGGCCGAAAAAAGCGTGCATTCCATACCGGTGGTGGAAGGCAAAACCATTTTAGGGATTATCGGTAAATTGGACGTGATCAAGGGCCTGGCCCGGGAATAATTCACCCATTAATTTAGACTTTCATTTTAATTCCAAAACAGATATAAATAAGTATACAGCTCAGTTCAGAAATCTCATCCGGAGAAACGGAGGAGGTATCGGCATGCTTAAATCAAAGTTTTTTTTCATTTCCCTGCTCTCTTTTCTGTTTATCATATTCTGGTTCTTCATGGCCCCGACCGCGGCCCACTCCCCTGGCGAAAAAGGCCATATACCCGCCCTCCGTGCGGCGGAATATATTCATGCGGTTATCGAGGCCAACCGGACCATTTACTCGCAATATATTGTGGAACGTCTGGGAGAAACAGTTTCCCTGAAAGCCACCGAAAAATGGAAGGAAGAAAACACCCTTCCTCTCCCAGCCCAGTTTCTGATGGTTTCCTCAAAAATCGTCAATTCAAAAAACCTGGGCATTCGGTACCGCTTGATGAGTTTGTGGCCGATCAATAAAAAAAATGGTCCCAAATCCAAACAGGAGCGATCCGGCTTAAAAAAAGTGGCGGAAAAACCCGGCCAACCGTATGTGTGGTCGGTTAAGAAAAACGGCGAAATCCTGTTCAACGCCGTGTATCCGGATTTGGCGGTCACCAAAAGCTGTGTGCAGTGCCACAATAACCATCCCCGCAGCCCGAGAAAAAACTTCAAGCGGGGCGATGTCATGGGCGGAATTCATATCTCCTTTCCCATTTCCAAACTGAAAAAAGGATCGTCATTAAAGGATTACCGGGTCGCTCCGGAGGTGGTGGCGGATTATGTGCATGCAATTCTGGAAGCGGACCGCACGGTTTATGCCAAGCACATCGTCAATCGCCTGCAAAAGAAAAACATTATCTACGCATCCGAAAACTGGTGGGAGGAAAACACCCTGTTACTGCCGGCGCAATTTTTACTGAACGCTTCCGACCTGATCAAGAACATGAGGATGGGGCTGGATTACAAACTGATCAGCCTTTGGCCGATCAACCCGCACAATGGAGCGGCCAATCGATTCGAACGCCTGGGACTGGAAGCGGTGGCGTCTCAGCCCTTCCGGCCCTATATCGGCAGCGTTCAGGTGGGCAACAAGTCTTTTTTTCAGGCGGTGTATCCCGATATCGCGGTGACTCCGGCGTGCGTGACCTGTCACAATGCACACCCCAAGAGTCCCAAGCACGATTTTAAACTGTACGACGTGATTGGCGGAATTGTGGTCAGCATTCCGATGGGGGACAATTAACGGGTTGTGCGGTACTGCAGGGAATGAGATATAAATTCGCGGAACAAGGGATGGGGTTCCATGGGGGAGGATTTGAATTCGGGATGAAATTGTCCGGCGAGAAACCAGGGGTGGTCGGCCAGTTCGATAATTTCAACCAGGTTGCCGCTGGGTGAGATTCCACTGATCTTCATTCCCGCCTCTTCCAGCTGAAACCGGTATTTGTTGTTGAATTCGTAACGGTGGCGGTGGCGTTCGTTGATTTCCAGGTGGCCATACGCGGCATAGGCAATGGAACCCTTGCGCAACTGGCAGGGATACTCGCCCAGGCGCATGGTACCGCCTTTGTTGCCGTTGACCTCCTGATCGCGCATCAGGTCAATGATGGGATGAGGTGTATCCGGCCTGAATTCGGCGCTGTCCGCATCGCTGAGCTTGGCCACGTTCCGGGCCAAGTCGACCACCGCCGAATGCATACCCAGGCAGATTCCCAGGTAAGGCACTTTGTTCTCGCGGGCAAATCCCGCCGCTTTCACCTTCCCCTCAAATCCCCGGTCGCCGAAACCTCCCGGCACCAGAACGCCATCGCATTCCTTTAAAAGTTCGGTCCCGTTTTCTCCTTCCAAATCCTCGGCCGACACCCATTTCATATTGACCTTCACCCGGTTGCTCACGCCACCATGGACCAGGGCCTCTATCAGGCTTTTGTAGGCTTCCTTGAGCTCGATATATTTCCCGACAATCGCGATATCGACTTCGCCTTCCGGCGCTTCCAGATATTTATTGATCGTTTCCCATTGGCTGAGGTCGGGTTGCACTCCGGGCATGCCCAGTTTTTCGAGAATGATCCGACTCAAACCCTCATGATGCAGGTTGAGCGGCACTTGGTAAATGGATGAGGCGTCCATGGCGGTAATTACCGAATCCACATCGAGATTACAAAACAAGGCGATTTTACTTTTGATGTCCTTGGAAGGCTGCCGCTCCGTCCGACACAACAGAATATCCGGTTGAATACCGATCTCCCGCAACTTCTGCACGCTGTGCTGGGTGGGTTTGGTTTTCAGTTCATCGGCAGTTTTGATGTAGGGGAGGAGGGTCAGGTGGACGTAAATCACATTTTTGGGATTGTTATCGAAACGGAACTGCCGGATCGCCTCCAGAAAAGGCAGGCTTTCGATATCTCCTACGGTACCGCCGATTTCACAAATGACCACGTCCACGCCCTCGCTCACCGCCCGGATGCGTGATTTGATTTCATCCGTGATGTGGGGAATCACCTGTACGGTCGCTCCCAGATACTCGCCCCGGCGCTCTTTTTCGATCACGTCGTAGTAAATGCGGCCAGCGGTCACATTATTGATTTTCCCCATCCGTGCATGGGTGAACCGTTCGTAATGGCCGAGATCCAGATCGGTCTCCGCACCGTCATCGGTGACATACACTTCCCCGTGTTGAAACGGGCTCATGGTTCCCGGATCGACGTTGATATAGGGATCGAGTTTCAGCAGGGTGATTTTCAATCCACTGCATTCCAGGAGACTCCCGAGGGATGCGGCGGCGATCCCCTTGCCCAGCGAGGACAGCACACCCCCGGTTACGAAAATATATTTTACTTTTTTGCCGTTATGTTTTTTGGCCACACCTGAACCTCAACCGCGCCGGTTAAACGGATTAATCCTGATTCTGTTTTTCTAGGAACCTTTCGACCCGCTCCAAGTCTTCACTATGATCCACACCCATGGATGGCTGTTCCGTAATCCCTATCTGGATGGGAATGCCATGCTCAAGAATTCGCAGTTGTTCCAGCTTTTCCAACTGCTCGAGCGGGGTGGGCGCCATCCGCGACAATTCCAGCACAAACGACCGGGTATAAGCATACAGACCAATATGCTTGTAAACCTGCCTCATCACCTTGTCATTGGATTTGGATAGATCCTCCGGCGATCCACTTTTCCACTCATCCCGGTGAAAAGGAATGGGGGACCGGGAAAAGTAAAGCGCTCTTCCCTTTTGATCGGCAACCACCTTGACCACATGGGGGTCGGCGATTTCATCCGGATCGTTAATGGCCATCATCAAGGTGGCCACGCTCAGGGAAGGATCCTTTTCCAGGGTATCGACCACCTGATCGATATTCTGAGGAGGAATGAGTGGTTCATCCCCCTGAACATTCACTACAATATCACACTTCAGCCCGGATGCCACCTCCGCAATGCGGTCCGACCCAGTGGCATGATCGGGTGAAGTCATGACCGCTTTTCCGCCGAACCCGTGCACCGCTTCCACGATCCGGATATCATCCGTCGCCACGATGACTTCCGATATGCGGGAAGCCTTTTGAGCCTGTTCCACCACCCATTGGATCATGGGTTTGTTTTGAATTTGCGCCAGGGGTTTGCCCGGAAACCGGGTGGATGCCCAACGGGCGGGAATAATCGCAACCGCCCGGGGTTCAATAGGCATGCCGGTTGATCAACCCGTTCCACAGGGTTTTAATTAAAATCTTGAGGTCAAAAAACAAGGACCAGTGTCGAATGTAATACAGGTCATGCTCGATCCTTTTTTCCACGCTGGTATTGCCCCGCCACCCGTTGACCTGGGCCCAACCGGTTATTCCGGCTTTCATTTTCAAGCGCAACATGTAGTGGGGAACCGACTTTTTAAAATCCTCGACAAACACCGGCCGTTCCGGACGTGGACCGACCATGCTCATGTCCCCGGCAAACACGTTGTAAAACTGCGGCAACTCATCCAGGCTGGTTTTCCGAAGCACAACACCCAGCCGGGTTCGCCGGTCATCCTTCTCTTTCGTCCATACCGGACCGGTTTGGGATTCCGCTTCCGTGACCATGGACCTGAATTTATACATTTTGAAAACTTTGCGATCCAATCCGACACGCTCCTGCACAAAAAAGACGGGCCCGCGCGATTCCAGCTTGATCAACAGAGCAATCAAAATCATCAGGGGACTGGTGAAAGCGATGGCCAAAAATGAGATCGCGATGTCGGTGAGGCGCTTGAACACCCAGTTCCAACCGTAAAGCGGTGATTCGGATAAATTGACGATGGGCAGACCGTCGAAATTGTCCACCCCTCCGCTCAGGCTCATATACTTCAACAGGTCGGGAACCACCTTGATATCGACCGATTCCTCACCGAGGTTGAACAGCACCCGCTCTAAATGATCCTGGGATTTCATGGGAAGAGTGATAAACAATTTATCCACCCCCTGTTCCCGGATGTGGCGGGAAACGTCGTCCAGCAACCCCAATACCGGATAGCCCCCGACCTTCTTGCCCAATTTTTTCTTGTGGGTGGTCAGAAATCCGACGACCTTGAAACCCATTTCCGGATGCAGGTCGATGCGCTGGGCCACTTCCCGCCCCAGGGCCCCGGCCCCGGCAATCAACACGTAACGCAGGTTTTTGCCCCGCCTGCGTAACATCATCAACACATTTCGAATGACCATGTGGGAGGCCACCAGAAGAAACGTGACCATCAGCCAGAATATGCCCACCACCAGCCGCGAATAGGTTTCGTCCCGGTAAAAGAACAGCAGAGCGGAGAGAATCAGGACCGAAATGGTGTTGGCCTTGATGATATTGTAGTAATCCACCCACAGCGATTTTCCCCGTAGAGGTTGATACAGGCCCACCACTTTGAAATTAATAAGAAACAGAATCCAGACCGGGATCAATAAATTCTGGTAATGCTGGAAAGAAGGGATCCCCTCGGTTAACGGGATCCAGCCGGAATGAAACCGGACGTAATAGGCTCCGATCCAGGAGAAAAGAATAACCAGGCTATCGGAAATAATCAGAGCAGATAGAAACAGCTGGCTATATTTTTTCAGCATGAGATTTCTTCAAATACTCCTGAATAAACATCCGGATCCGGTATTTGAATAGATCTAGATCGAATTTCAGGGCATGTTCTCGGATGGTATGTGCATCGAATCGGGATTCAACGGTTGTAAACGTTTCAATCGCCCGGCAAAGGTCGTCTTTTTCCGCTTGGTAAAAAAACAATCCTGTGGGTTTTCGGGTCTGGTCTTCCGGGATACCGGTCCGGGGTTTCCATGAACCGGTTTCAGGGATCACCGTTTCCAGCGCCCCACCTTTGCCGAGAGCTATAACCGGACACCCCATGGCTTGGGCTTCCAACGGGACAATTCCGAAATCCTCCTCCCCGGGAAACACCAATGCCCGGCACCGGGCATAATGAGACCGGACCTGTTCATCGTCCACAAACCCCAAAAACTGAATATGGGAAGCCGCTTTTTTTTGAAGATGGGATTGTTCCGGGCCCCAGCCTATTATTTTTAAAGGATATCCTAATTCATTGAAGGCTTCAACTGCTAAATCAACGCGTTTATAAGGGGATAAAGCCCCTACGACGAGAAAAAAATCTTCCCGGGATTCGCCGGTCGGCGAATAAAAACGGGTGTCCACCGGCGGGGTGATCACCGTCGATTCTCTTTGATAATAATCCTTTATCTTTCTTTGAATATGCCGGGAAATGGCGATGAACTGATGAACTCCGTGACTGGATCGGATATCCCAAGTTTTCAATAGCGGACGTAGAAGACGCATGGGGACGGTTTGAGCCCACCGACCCTCACCCGAAAAATAGGTATCGAACTGGTCCCAGATATACCGCATGGGGGTGAAACAGTAACAAATATGCCGGGCGCCGGCGGGAGGGCGGATTCCCTTGGCCACGCAATGGCTGCTGCTCAATACCAGATCGTAACCGGTGAGATTAAACGAACCCACGGCCCACGGCATCAACGGAAGATAATAGCGGTAAAACTTTTCGATTCCGGGCAGGCCCTGTAAAAAAGAAGTGTGAATCCGCATGGACTCAATCTGCGGGGAAACACTGCCGGGAATATGAAACAGGGTAAACAGATCGGCTTCTGGAAATAATTCACAAAAAGCCTCCAGACACCGCTCACCGCCTCGCATACCGGTCAGCCAATCATGAACCAGCGCTACTTTCATGGAAAGTACAAAACGCGTCAGGCCTTCCGCCTGAGGTTGGAAAGTAAAGGAATCGGAAAACGGAGTTACTTGATTTCCATCAAATGCTTTTCAATCTTCTGGCGAACCTCGGAGGGAGGGTTGCTTTTCAAAGCCACTTCGAGGGCATCCAGGGCTCTTCCCGTGTCGCCTTTTTTCTGATAACTGACCCCCAGCATGTAACGCGAATCGTGGACTTTGTTGCCTTTAGGATACTGTTTCACCACGGATTGAAACTGTTTGATGGCCTCATCATACATATCCAGTTTCAAATAATTATTGCCCATCCAGAAAAGAATATTGTCCTTCAGGTGTAGCGGAGGATTCTTCAGGCTCATTTCCTGAAACAGCAAAATCGATTCATCATACCGGCCGGCCTTATACGCGGCCAAAGCCTGGTCATACTCCACGGTTGTTTTCGTGGGTTTTTTAAACCGTTTCAGCGGCCTGATTTTCCGAATCATCTTGGCCTGCCTGGAAGGCGCGTTCGCTTTTTTGAAAGACGCGATTTCGTTTTTCAGCTGTAGGATTTCCTTTTTCAGGGACACGATGTCTTCCTGAACCTTGGGAGATTCGGACCCGGACCGCAGCGAAGACTCCAAGCGTTGCTGAGTAGCGGCCAGACGCGGCTCCAGGTTACTGACAATCTTCTGGAGTTCCTGAACCCGGAACATCAGATCCGCCTGCTGGCTGTGCAGGGCGGCCACATCCATTTTGAACTCTTCACGGTCGGTTTTTTGATCGACACTAACGAAGCCGCCTCCGTCACTGATCACACCGCTTTCCTGCTGAATGGCTTCTGCACGTTCCGGCGCGGGTTTCGGCTGGGCTACCGGCGCAGGTTTGTTTTCGGGAACATCAAGGAAAAAATTTTCCTCGTCCGTTAAAACCGGGGCGGCCTCGGTTTTGAGTTGGGGTTGGGATTTCCCTAGCAGCTTGGTTTGTGCCAGCACTGGGT
>Ga0209997_10000003_pt1 | contig 81439 bp, 93 predicted proteins | sample CR04metaG_FD_182079 | JGI IMG/M metagenome (GOLD analysis project Ga0209997, IMG submission 182079) | Deep subsurface microbial communities from Mariana Trench to uncover new lineages of life (NeLLi) - CR04 metaG (SPAdes) (version 2) | ecosystem: Environmental > Aquatic > Marine > Ocean trench...
CCTGATAAGGAGCGCCCCCCCCCCTGGTGCGTCTTCGCCCGTCGGCGTCAGCCTAAGCACGTGGTCGTCCCCGCACGCTACATCCAATGGGTTGTCTTGAAACACATAGTTATTGGCAATCCATGCGTTCCCCTGAGCGTCGAAAGCCACGTTACCCGGTCCGTTGATCTCCTTACCGTTTCCGACGTACCTTATAGCAATAATCCATGCTGTTATATCTTCTGTCGATCCAAGAGAAGGTCCGTAGACCTGCTCATCAAGAGAGAGATCAAAGAGGCCCTCTACGTTCTGCCACGGGAAATGGGCTATATTCACAGCGGCCATTAGGGTGTCTCCGGGCACATCCTCTCCGGGCGTTGTGGCGAGATCAAACAGCGTATCGCACTCATTTTCGTCGCGCACGCATGCGGCCAGCATATTAGCAAGAGAGTTAAACGCGCCTTGCGTAGTAGTGCTAGAGCCGTTTGGGAATGTATTCAGGAAAAAAGTAGTATCGCCGGTATCAAGCTCCACCAGTCTAGTCAGTATAGCCGCTGCGTTCTGTAGTCCCGGTGAAGGGCCGTCGATTTGGTCCTCGTCAAAAAATTGCGCCATTGCATATGCAGTCGCCACAGTCGTCCGCTCATTAATTACCACATCCCTTTCAACCGGCCTCTGACCTAGTACTGTCGCTAATCTAACTTGCTCAGAAGGAGTTATGCCACTTGTAGAAGCATTGGGCACAAAAATTATCTCGCCAGAAGTTAGATATAGTACAGCATCAGGATCTAACGGCGGGTTGTAATTTATACGGAAAAAACCAGTTTCATCGGTTTGAGCTGTTCCTAATATCTCAACTCCTGCTTCAGTCCCGGTACTTCTGAGAACAACATTGGTAAATTCAATCGGCAGCTCACCGCTCAATACAAAACCGATTATTTCATCTGAGTTATCACCAGATGTGCAAGAGGACAGAAAAATCCCAGAAGCTAACAGTACAAACAATAAGGTAAAGCGCAGGATTATCCGGTGAAAACAATTAAACATAAGAATCTCCTTAAGTCACGGGGTTTTATGAAACTTACATCCAATTTAAATTCTCATTCAATAAATATTTTAAGCGATTCGTGTTGCCATCCAGAATCCAATTAATATTTATATTATTCATTCAAAGGGTGAGTAAATCAAATTTGATATGGATTATTACTTAACCAGAAAATGCTTTCCCGGAAGCTGGGCTATATAATCATTTAACTCAAGGGCAAGTAATATGGAAAGTAAATTTGAGGGTTCAATTCCTGTAAGCCTGATTATTTCATCTATATGAAGAGGTTCTCTTTTTAAAACCGAAAACACTTCTCTTTGGTTCTCAGAGAGTGAGGCAATAATTTTATCAATCCGATCCTCGTCAGACGAATCTTCCCTGTTTAGATTTCTTAACGCTTCTACCTCACTCAAAATATCATCAACTGTTTCAACAAGCTTGGCGCCTCTTTTGATTAGCCAGTTTGTACCACGGCTGAGTTTTTCACCTACATTTCCTGGAACTGCAAAAACCTCCCTATTTTGATCGAGAGCAAATGAAGCGCTTATAAGTGAGCCGCTTCTCTCAGATGCTTGCACCACTACAACACCAAGGGAAAGACCGCTAATTATTCTATTTCTTCTAGGAAAGTTTTGTGCGAGCGGCGGTGTTCCCAAAGGAAATTCTGAGAGGATCGCTCCATTTTGGGATACTTTTTTATTGAGTTTCACATTTTCGGGAGGATATACAATATCTAAACCGCAGCCTAATACGCCAATAGTACGCCCTCCCCTCTTAAGGGCTTCAGACTGAGCAATCGAATCAATACCCCTAGCCATACCGCTTACAATAGTAATTCCCATAGACGCCAGCTCTCCTGAAAGGGTTTCGGTTATTGATCTTCCGTACCTGTCGGGAATCCTGCTGCCGACAATTGCAATAGAGATATTATCCTCTGGCAGAATTTCTCCCTTCATATAAAGCAGCGGCGGCGGATTGTAGGTTTGTAATAGCAAACGTGGAAATTCCGGGTCATTAAGAGTAAGTAATTTAATCCCTCGTTTCTCAATCTTTTCTAATTCCTGATCTACCTTATCCCAATTGTCAAAATTCTTTATGGATTCAATGTGTTTATCGCCAATCCCCTCTACTTTGAGTAACTCTTTTTTAGGAGCTTTAAATATATCCTCAGTATTTTGGAATTTATTAAAGAGGTTCTTAGTAAATACACCGCCTATCCCACTTACCATACTAAGAGCAATACAGTATTTCCAATCTTCACTCATATTGTCAAAAGTATTAACCTTAAATATGCAGGGCAGTCAAGAAATAAGTTATTAATTATAAATTTTGGTACAACTATAATTTCTCATCTAGGCTAAGCATCTTCCCTTCCATTGTATATGGTTTGTCTGTCCTCTCGCTTATCTTGAGTGAAGTGCTTATACGCTCCACACCCATCGTTTTAAGCTCTTCATGACACTTTTTCACTAGCGGGATAATATCATCCCAATCACATTCTATATTAGTCCCCATCGAGTGTGATTCATACTTTAGACCACTATCTTGAACTACCTTCATCACGCATGCGACATATTCTGAAAGTGAAGTACCAACGCCAATAGGAATTACGCTCAATTCGATTATCATACGAACCTCCTTCTGTGTTAATGCTTAAAAATACATACGGCAAGAAATGCCCTTTGCTTTATTAAGCTCACTTGCTAACCTGTAATAATATCAGATTTTAATATCCAAAAGGAGGTTTCGCATATGAAAAGCTTTACGGAGTACTTATGGTTCAACACAGAGCAAAAAAGGGAAATGGTGCATATAACGGACACAATTAGAAATATTGTGTTTAAGAGTGAGGTACAAGAAGGTTTTGTCCTGGTATCGGCAATGCACATTACGGCGGCGGTTTATGTTAACGACAATGAGGACGGGTTAATTGAAGATATTTGGGAGTGGCTAGAAGGCTTAGCACCTTACAAGGAAGATTACAGGCACCACAGAACAGGTGAGGATAACGGAGATGCCCATCTAAAGAACCTTATAATGCATCATCAAGTAATTGTGCCTATTACGGATGGCGACCTGGACCTGGGTCCATGGCAGAGGGTATTCTATGCGGAATTTGACGGTGGAAGAAAGAAAAGAGTGGTTGTGAAAGTGATGGGAGAATAACGCCTTATATTCTAACTTCTCAAATTCATTATAATTAAAAGACTATGAAACAAAAAGAGGATCCTACTAAGCCCAGATTCTATATTGATAAAAGAGGGAATTGGTTTCAGGACGGAATTAAAATCAAGCACCGATTGACCTATCTATACAACAACAAGTTACTAAGCCGTGACGATGAGGGGAGATATTATCTCGATGAAGGAAGCGGGAAACTCTATATTGAAGTTGAAGACACGCCTTTTGTAGTAAAAATGGTAGATAAAAAAGGAGACGACTTTTACATTATTCTAAATGACGAAACGGTAGAAAAACTCGATCTAAACACTGTTAACATAAACCATGAAAACATCCCATACGCCAAAATTAAAAATAGGAAATTTGAAGCCCGGTTTTTAAGACCAGCTTACTATGAATTTATGAAATATCTAAAAAAAGAGGACGATAACTACTTCATTATGTCAAAGGGAGGAAAACACGTATTAAAAAAGATCACTTAATTTAATGCTTCTACAAAACGTAAGATAACCGCGTTTGACAATAAATTACCTTTTTTAGTTAATCTGATGGAGCTGTCCGAGTACTCAAGAAACCCATCTCTTACAAGGTGTCCAACCTTATCCATATTTGCTTTCAACTGAAATGTATTTTCAAGCTCTAAGATGTCTATGCCGTCTTTTAACCTGAGTCCCATCAAGACTTTATCTTCTATCACTTCTTCTCTCTTTAATTCTTCAGTAAAGTCCAGAGGTTTTTTCTCTTCATTTACAGTTTTCATATAAAGCGCAGGGTTCCTCAGATTAGCCCACCTCTTACCCCAGAGACTAGAATTACCCATAGCGGAATGAGAATGGGCCCCCGCTCCGAGACCAAGGTAACTCTCCCCTCTCCAATAGAGCATATTATGACGGCATTCAAAGCCATGCTTAGAGTAATTTGAAATTTCGTACTGCCTGTACCCCGCATCTTCAAAAAATTCAGTTGTATAAATAATAAAATCGGCAAGTTTTTCGTCGGTAGGCAATTTCAATTTACCAAGCGCGTAGCGTTTCCCAAATTCCGTGCCGTCCTCAATAGTTAAGCAATATGCCGAGATATGAGGGGAATCAAAACCAAGGGCCTCTTTTAAATCAGCTTCCCATTCAGATAAAGTTTCATCCTTAGTCCCGTACATCAGATCCATGCTATAGTTTTTAAATCCTGCATTGATAATGTCTTTTAGTATCCCTCTGCTATCTTCGGGAGCGTTAATTCTTCCAAGGAAACTGAGCTTTCTTTTAGAGAAAGACTGGATTCCGACGCTTATTCTATTTATCCCCGCACTTCTGAGTCCCTTGAGCTTTTCTAAATCTGCAGTTTTTGGGTTAACCTCTAAGGAAACCTCCAAATTATCGACAGGACATGTAATTTGATAAATTTTAGAAATAATTTTTTCAATACTCCTGGGATCAAAGAGAGAAGGCGTCCCTCCTCCGAAAAATATAGAGCTTAGCCGAGCCCCCTGAATCTCGCTGCGATAAAATTCTAGTTCATGCAATATTGACTCGGTATACTCTTTTTCCGGGAAACGCCCACCCACCCCGTAAGAATTAAAGTCACAGTAGGGACATTTTGTAACGCAGTAAGGGATATGAATATATATTCCAAATGACATGGTGATATTTTACGGTATGAGAAAAATGTTGCAACGTATATGTTTTAGAGTCATATTATTGTTTTAAATTATGGATTACAAAATGGAAATGCGCTTTAAATTACTATTAATACTATTAACTCTTTTTTCTGGCCTTAATTGTGTTTACGCCCAGGAAAAAGAACTACTCACTCTTGATCAGGCTATTAGCATAGCAATTGAGAATAACCCTGCGATATCAATATCGAATGCTAATGTAGATATATCGAGAGCAGAAGTTAAAAACGCTAAATCGATATATTATCCCCAGATAAAATCAAGAATCATTGTCCCTTTCATTGGCCGTGAATCGGGTTTCTTTTTAGATCAGTTAATTTGGGACTTCGGGAGAACTTCAAACCTTGTTAAATCGACAAAAGCACTATTAAAATCCACAAAGTTTGATAAAGATACAACAGAAGATGATGTAATTCTTACTACAATTATTAGTTATTACACTGTTTTATCAGAAGGGCATATTGCGCTTGCTCTGGAGAAAAAAGTAATTGAATCCGAAAAGCGCATTGAGCAGGCCGAGGGGTTTTTTAAGTCCGGCAGGGTTCCACAGATTGAAGTAACAAAAGCAGAAGTAAACCTTGGAAATGCTAAGCTCGAGCGGATTGCAGCACAAAATAATTTTGAAATCGCAAAAGTAAACCTTCAAACAATTATGGGTATTGAAGACAGCTCATTTAACTATGAATTAGAAGATTCCATAGAGTTTTCAACAAGCTCATATCAACTTGAAGAATCCATAATTCAAGCGTTAAGCTCAAGGCCTGAATTAAAAAGCTTAGAAGCACAAAAAGTAGCAATGAGAGCAAACTTAAAGGCTTCTAAAAAGGAATTTTATCCAGAGATATTCGGGAGAACAGCTTATAGATTTGAGGGAGAGGGCGCTGAAACTCCGGCTTTTATCGCTGGTGTTGGCGTTAAATTTCCCATCTTTGAAGGGTTTTCAAGATTTGCCAAGGTAGAAGACTCAAAAGCAAATTTAAGACGTACTAACGCTGAGCTTAGGTCAACTAAGGCAGGCATCATATCACAAATTAAGCAATTATACTTAGATATTCAATTCTCTAAGGAAAACATCAATGTGACCAAGAGGACCAGGGAATCCGCCGAGCAAGGTTTGCTCTTGGCACGGGAAAGATATAAACTGGCTAGGGCTTCTACCGTAGAATTGGCAGAGGCTGAATCACTATATGCAATTTCTAACGCGAAATATATGCAGGCGATTTACAACTATAATATTAACGTTGCAAGGCTACTAAGAGCTACCGGGGAAATGGATGAATCTCAAAAACACTAAGGTATATATTGCATTATTAATCATAATTGTTATTGCGATATTCTTAGTACCCCGCTTTTTTGGCGACAGCACATCCTCTATTGTCTATGTGACCGCTGAAGTTGATAGAAATAATATTACTTCTCTAATCACTTCATCTGGCACAATAAATCCTTTAAAAACTATTGAAGTTGGCTCTCTAGTTTCAGGTTATGCAAAAAACATTTTTGTCGACTACAACACTGAAGTTAAAAAAGGGGACCCGCTTTTAGAAATTGATCCCTCTACGCTGGGAACTGAGCTGAAACGAGCACAAGCTGACAAGAAAAAAGCAGATGCCGACTTTAATCTAACAAACTCTGTCTATAACGCAAATAGGGAACTCTACGACAAAAGGCTTATTTCTAAAGAGGAGTTCGATGACTCTAGATCAAAATATTTATCTGCACTAGCTTCACTTGACCAATCTAAAGCTACTATTGAAATAACAGAGTCTAATTTAAGAAACACAACCATCCGCTCCCCAATAGATGGGATTGTACTTTCCCGAAACATTAATACCGGAGAGAACGTTGTACCTAATAGCAAACCCCTATTTCTCATATCTCAAGATCTATCTAGCATGAGAATTGACACAAATGTGAGCGAGGCAGATATAGGTAAAATACAAAACGGACAGAGGGCATTCTTTACTGTAGACGCATACCCAAATCAAACGTTTGAAGGGGTTGTCTCCCAGATAAGAAACGAACCTATAACAAACAACAATGTAGTAACCTACAACGTAGTCGTTTCGATAGGGAACAAAGAAGACAAGTTAAAACCCGGAATGACTGCTGAGGTAAAAATAACGGTTGCAGAGGAAAAAGACGTAAAGCGGGTACCAACTTCAGCCCTTAGGTTCATACCACCTTCTTCTGCAAATATAGAATCCAACAGCGTAGAAACTAATAATTCGCCACATGTATGGGTACTGGGAAAAAACGGACAAATAAAAGCCGTTTTAGTAAAACCAGGTGTAGGGGACAGCAGGTATACCGAAATTGCTGAGGGTGATCTTAAGGAAGGCGATGAGGTAATAGTAGAAGCTATTATAAAGAACAATTCCGGGAACAACTCATCTTACTTGCCTCAACCCAGGAGATTCTAAAAGATGAGTGGTGATAATAGGGTCATCGAAGTCAAGGATATTCATAAAATTTATGATTTAGGGGATATAAAAGTCCATGCCCTAAAGGGTATCTCCCTTGATATAAAAAATGGGGATTTTGTATCCATAATGGGAGCATCAGGTTCCGGAAAAAGTACATTCATGAACATAATTGGATGCCTGGATAAACCCACAAAAGGGGAGTATTACCTTGACAACAATCAAGTCTCATCTTTAGATGCAGACGAATTAGCAGAAATAAGAAACAAGAAGATAGGTTTTGTATTTCAGAGTTTTAATCTTCTAGCAAGAACTACGGCCCTTGAAAATGTTGAGCTTCCTATGATTTATAACAATACCGATTCAAAGAAAAGAACAGAAATGGCAAATCAGGCAATCAAGATGGTAGGTTTAGACGGTAGGGAGCATCATCTTCCCTCGCAACTTTCGGGAGGAGAGCAACAACGGGTAGCGATTGCTAGAGCGATCGTCAATAACCCTAGCATTATATTGGCTGATGAGCCTACGGGTAACCTTGACTCTCAAACAAGTATGGAAATAATGGAAATTTTTAAAGCCCTTAACAAACAGGGTAAAACAATAATTATGATAACTCATGAGCAAGATATAGCTAAACATGCCGAGAGGATTATTATGTTTAAAGACGGATATATTATTAAAGAAAAAGGACAGGGCAATCTAAACTAACCCAACTTGAATTTTATTATTTACCCTGAAAATTTAGTACAATTACAGACAACTAAAAGATAATGTTAGGATCCTTTAATATACAACTCTCATAAACTCAGAGCCGCCTGCTGCAAAATCTTCAAAATTATCACCATTTACATCCCCCAGTCCTTGCACCTCTATTCCAAAATCTACTTCTCCTCCCTCCCCTACAATATTAATGTCGGATTCTGAAGCAGAAACTACAGCCGGGAAGTCGTCCCGTCCGAAGAATAGATATACTATACCGTTTGTAGCTCCTGGAGCTCCGACGCCAAAATCAGCATTGCTGACTTCAAGTATAAGCACGATAGCAGTGTCCCTCTGCTTCTTATCAATCTCTGGTGTCAGATTAGGCATAACTCCTACAGAAGTTCCAAAGAAGTCTCCTGGACTAATCCCTGTAAATTCAGTCTCAAAGCCCGGACTAGTTTCGTCCTCAAACGAAGTGTCGATGTCTTCACCCGAATATAAGAAAACAGAACCTGAAGACATATTGGAATCAGGAGCCCCTACAACAACATCAGGCGTCTCTTCGCCGTCTTCATCTATATCTCCGTCACCCGAAATGCTAATTCCGAAACTATCGGCAGCACTTCCTTCAAGTATAACTACATTAGTAGTATCGACGGCTAAATCCCTACTATCTATATTATCTTGCCCCAATATTACATAAGCTCTTCCTGCACCAGGTGCCCCAACGCCAATTTCGTCAAAACTATTCCTTCGAATCCTGCCAAGATTGGCAAGATCAAAACCAAACATATCTCCTGGGGCCTGTCCTGTAAACATAGCATCGGCATCTGTTGCCGGCACCTCTTCGTTCTGATCTAACCCTTTGCCCCTAAAAATGTATGCCTTTCCCGTGTCAGAGCCAAAAAAAGGAGCTCCAACCATAAATAATCCAGATCCTTTAGTGACATCATCTCCATCGGCTACAGAAAAACCAAAGTTATCACCGACGTTTTCTCCAACGACTTCTATTCTATCAACACTACTATCTGACAAATCAATTACACTCGGCAACTCTCTGCTACCAAATATCACAAAAGTTTTACCTCTGTCATTATCAAATCCCGGAGCTCCAATAACAAGTTCCTGAGCTCTAATATCACTCTCGAAATCAGGGATTCCGGCAAGAGAGGCACCAAATAGATCCTCAGGATTACCAATCACAGTCACATCCGCTGCTGTTACATCAATTAAAGTACTGCCGTTATCGGTTAAATCATTTGCTCCGAAAAAGATATAAACTTTTCCGAGACATGGATCTCCTATAGCGTAATCGTTAATAAATTCTCCGTCATCTTCCTGGTCCCCGTTAAAATTTCCTTCCGCAATTGATTCCCCTATACAGCTACCAGCTTCGCTGCTGACATATTTAACAGATTCTAAAGGTGTTGATAAATCAGATACATTAGAGGGCTGTGAGGAATTACCTACTTCATCATTAGTACGGATTGAATAAAAGAACATCGTCTCTCCAGTTAAATCCAGCCTTGGGGCTAGAAAACTCTGCGGACTTCCCGCAACATCCGGACGTTGGAAATCAGGAATTTGAGTAGCATCGTTATAATTATCCCGAACAGCCTCTTCAATTTCGATAAACGGCACTCCGTCTAGATTTGGGACACCCAGAATCGCCGCTACTTCTTCGTTATCAAAGAATCTTATAAAGTAAATCGTAGCCCTTCCACTGTTCCCGTCATCTCCAGGTGCCGTCCAATCAAGTACTCTACTAATAGCATCAACTGTTAGATCGGTTATCGTGGCTGGCGGATCGCTGTCACCAACGCTACAAGAAGTTATGAATAAAACAAAAAATAAGAAGCTAAGACTTAATAACGACTTTACTTTAAGAACAAATTTCATATTAATTACCCTTTCCCATCATTTTTAGAATTTAAGATTGTACCGAACTAATGTTACTTTTCCAACAACGTTTTTTCATATAAGAAGATTAACCGATTTGATACGCATAGGTTGATATGGTAATTTCCCTTAGCCAGAAGTGAAATTGCAGGGAGGATAGCAAAGTGGCAATTATAGAAGCAATTAAGGCAAGAGAAATTCTGGATTCACGCGGAAATCCTACTGTAGAAGTAGACATCATTTGTGATGACGGATCCTTTGGAAGAGCCGCAGTGCCTTCAGGAGCTTCTACCGGTGAGCATGAGGCAATAGAATTAAGGGACAATGTAAAAAAGAGATATTTGGGTAAGGGAGTCCAAAAAGCTATAAAGAATATTAATGATATTATCACTCCAAAGCTAATTGGTGCTGACGTTACCGTGCAGAGTGATATTGATCAGTTGATGCTCAAACTCGACGGGACCCCTAATAAATCAAAATTGGGTGCAAATGCAATATTGGGTGTCTCACTTGCCGTAGCAAAAGCCGCTTCCAACTCTCTTTGGATTCCACTTTATGCTTATCTTGGCGGGATCTCTGCAAATACCCTTCCTGTACCTCTAATGAATATCATTAATGGGGGTGCTCATGCTGATAACAATCTGGATTTTCAAGAATTTATGATTGTACCGCTAGGCTTTACTAAATTCTCAGAAGCTTTAAGGGCAGGGGTTGAAGTATTTCATAATCTAAAGGCTATTCTTGGAAAGAAAGGATATGCGACTTCAGTAGGAGATGAAGGCGGTTTTGCCCCTAACCTAAAATCAAACGAAGAAGCTATTGAGTGCATTTTAGAGGCAATAACTAAAGCAGGATATAAAGTAGGCGACGGAATATCATTGGCGCTCGATGTAGCATCAAGCGAATTTTATCAAAAAGGCAAGTATAACGTAGAGGGCAAAAAGATTGGAAGAGATAAGCTTATTGATATTTATGGAGATTGGATAAAGCAATACCCTATTATCTCTATTGAAGACCCTCTAGCTGAAGATGACTGGAAAGGCTGGCAAATAATGACTAAAGAGCTTGGGAAAAAGGTGCAAATAGTTGGAGATGACCTTTTCGTAACTAATACAAAGAGGCTGGCAAGGGGGATTAAAGAAAATGCAGCAAATTCTATCCTGGTAAAGGTCAATCAGATAGGCTCATTAACTGAGACGCTTCAAACTATAACAATGGCACAGAACGCTGGTTATACATATATAATATCCCACCGCTCAGGTGAAACAGAGGATTCCACAATTGCAGACATTGCAGTTGCTACAAACTCAGGGCAAATTAAGACAGGATCAGCATCTAGAAGTGACAGGGTCTCTAAATACAATCAGCTCCTTAGAATAGAAGAGGAGCTCGGAGAAGAAGCCATTTATCCTGGCAGAAAGGCATTTAAGGTATAATATCTTGATAATTTTGAATTCGTATATATTTTCATAGAGCGGTTTGGAAATCACTACTAAATCTAAAAAACGATGATTTATTGTGTATAATTAAACCTTTAGCACAATTTATAAGGATAAAGATATGTCGGCTAGAACACTTTTTGATAAAATTTGGGAACCACATGTAGTATTTGAAGAAGAGGGGCAACCCACTCTTTTATATATAGATTTACACCTCGTCCATGAAGTTACTTCACCTCAGGCTTTTGAAGGGCTTCGACTTACGGACCGAAGAGTTAGAAGACCTGATTTAACTTTTGCAACTATGGATCATAATGTTCCTACAACGGACAGATCGCTACCTATTGAAGACCCAATTTCGGCAAAACAGATTGAAGTTCTGGAGAAAAACTGTGAGGAGTTTGGAGTTCCACTGTTTGGATTAAATGTAAATAGCGATATGCAGGGCATTGTTCATATAATAGGCCCGGAGCATGGACTTACCAAACCCGGAATGACTATAGTTTGTGGAGATAGCCATACCTCAACGCACGGTGCATTTGGGTCATTGGCCTTTGGTATCGGGACAAGTGAGGTAGAACATGTGTTTGCAACACAGTGTTTAAGGCAAGACAGACCAAAACAATTTGAAATTCGTGTAGAAGGAGAGCGGGGTTACGGCGTTACCGCAAAAGATATTATCTTAAATATTATAGGACACATTGGCACAGCCGGAGCAACAGGGACTGTTGTTGAATACAGGGGATCGGCCATTGAAGTTCTTAGTATGGAAGAGAGAATGACTGTCTGTAATATGTCTATTGAAGCAGGAGCTCGGGCCGGAATGATTGCTGCCGATGAAAAAACTTTTGAATATGTAAAAGGACGCAAATTCGCCCCTAAGGGAGAGGACTTAGAAAATGCGCTTGAGCACTGGAAAGATCTCAAGACCGACGAAGGGGCTAAATTTGATAAATCAATTACCTTTGACGCCGCAAAGATAGTACCGCAAGTAAGCTGGGGTACTAATCCCGGGATGGTTCTCGATGTAACAGGAAAGATTCCTAACCCAGAGGATATTGAAGACGAAAATACTAAAAAGGCTACAATTAGCGCACTGGAGTATATGGGACTTGTTGCCGGAACACCTATCGAAGATATAAAACTGGACCGGGTATTTATCGGGTCATGCACCAACTCAAGGATTGGAGATTTAACACTAGCCGCCAAAGTGGTAAAGGGCAAAAAAGTGGCCCCGACAGTAAGTGCAATGGTAGTACCTGGATCACAGATGATAAAATGGCAGGCCGAGAAGCTCGGTCTGGATAAAATATTTATGGACGCCGGGTTTGAGTGGAGGGAGTCAGGATGCAGTATGTGTTTAGGGATGAACCCCGATATACTTGAGCCTGGGGAAAGATGTGCCAGTACCTCAAATAGAAACTTTGAAGGACGCCAGGGCAAAGGTGGAAGAACGCACCTTGTAAGCCCAGCCATGGCAGCCGCTGCTGCAATTGAAGGACATTTTGTGGATGTTAGAGGCTGGGACTTAGAGAAAGAACTATAAAGAGGAAAACACAATGGAACCGTTAGAAAGAGTACATGGTATTGTAGCCCCACTAGACAGAATCAACGTGGACACCGACCAAATAATTCCAAAACAGTTTTTAAAACGAGTTGAAAGAACCGGTTTTGGAGAATTCTTATTTTTTGACTGGCGTTATTTAGAAGATGGAACACTGAACCCTGACTTTGAACTCAATCATGAGCACCATCAGAATGCTAAGATACTACTGACAAGCCACAACTTCGGGAGCGGAAGCTCAAGAGAACATGCCCCGTGGTCCTTAAGAGAATATGGATTTCAAGTAATCATCGCACCCTCATTCGCTGATATTTTTTATAACAACTGTTTTAAAAATGCAATACTCCCAATCGTCTTAGCGGAGGATAAGGTCAAAGAGCTTTTTAAAATTGTAGCCTCAAAGAAAGGTCATGAACTAACGGTAGATCTAAGATCTCAAACAATATCAGACGATGAAGGCTGGACTGTAAATTTTGATATAGATCCATTCAAGAAGAAAAGCCTTTTGGAAGGCCTTGATGAGATAGAACATTCGCTAGAACACGAGGATAAGATTAGAATTTATGAAAAGAGACACTCTTCTGATATGAAATGGGCACTGCCAAGTGAGACTTTATAAGCTAGCTATAGGGCACCTAATCACTTAATACTCGATAAGAAAGTAAGTGTTATAGTTATAAGCAGACTGAGAGTTATTAATGTTGTAAGCGGAAAATAAAAAGAAAAGTTTTCTCGTTTTAAGTAAATATCCCCCAGGCAACTTACCTAAGTGCGGAATCTTCGGAAAAAACTGAACTATTATTCCCACCATATAAGTGAAATCCCTATATAGATTATTATTTCCCCTAATTTCTCTAACTCCATCGAAATACAATCAGAACTCATATTAAGCCAAATTATAAAAGAACTGCGTAAAACCTCAATGATACCGTATTATTACGCGTAAAAATTCTAAAATCTATGGTATACTCATTCAAGTGGCACAAATCTTGTATATAGTTTAGGTTATATTATAATTTAGATTAGTATCGGGTCTCGAATTCAACATTGGGGTAATAGCAATTATGAGTATAAATTTAAGCCAAACTACTTCGCAAAGACTAATATTACAACAACGGTTGGTATTAACTCAAGAGCTGCAGCTATTCCTAAAGCTAATTCAAATGACCACACTTGAATTAAAAGATTATTTGGAAGAGCAGCTCATCGAAAATCCTACCTTAGAAGAATCACAAGACCAGACTGAGAAGAACGAAGATAGCTCAAATGAAGAGATTGATTTTAACAATATGGGCAATGACCGCCTGTTTAGAGATCAAAACAATGATATTCCACATTATTCATCAAGAGAATTCTTTGATGATAGCCAAGAGGATACTACCTGGGAAAACAGGATAAGCTCAGCGGAATCGCTCATAGATCACCTTAGATGGCAGCTTAAATTATCAGCTCTCACAGCTCAAGAAAAGGAAATAGCCTCAATCATAATAGGCAACACCAATGAAGACGGTTATTTAGAGATGGATATTGAGGAGATTGCGCTTATATACCTCAAGCAATCCGCGAATCAAACTAATGGAATATCTGAAAACATAACTAATGAAAAAAGTTGCAATACCGAAAAGGCGTCCCAGGATTCAGATAAAAAATATATCGCTATAATTAAAGAAGTTTTACATAAGATTCAGTCATCTTTTGATCCCACAGGGGTTTGTTCGAGAAATTTAAGGGAATGTCTCAAGATTCAGGCGCTTGATTTGGGTTATCCTGAAGACGGACTTGTCCTGGAATTGATCGATAAATATTTGGAAGAGCTCAATGAAAATGATTTGAGCAATATTGAGGATATTATTCAAGATTCCGCACAACAGATTCAAGAGGCAATGTCAGTTATTTCTTCCTTAGAACCAAGACCTGGGAGACCATTCTTTGCTAAAGATTCTGAAAAATATATAGTTCCTGATTTCTATGTCTATAATGTAGGGAATGAATTGCAGATACAGTTAAACCGTGATTTCCCCAAGGTTAGAATAAGCAATTATTACAAAAACCTTATAAAAAAAGAAAAAAGTCTTCCGCCCGATGCAAAGAAATTCATAAAAGAAAAACTTGAAGCAGCTCATAGAATAATGAAATGTCTCGATGAAAGAGAGGCCACAGTAAAAAAAATCATATCGAAAATCGTTGATGTCCAGCGTGATTTTTTTGAGCATGGGAAAAAGTATATTAAGCCACTAATATTAAAAGATGTAGCTCAGTCAGTAGGAGTTCATGAATCTACTGTAAGCCGAATTACCAGTAGACGATATATCCAAACACCTCAGGGCACAATTGAGCTTAAATCATTATTCTCACGTAGAATTGAATCATCAAATGGAAAAGATGTTTCTTTTGAGAAAGTAAAGTCGATTATGAAAAATATTATAGACGGTGAATTACCCCTAAGCCCATACTCTGACGAGGATATTTCTAAAATATTTGAAAGAAGAAAAATAAAAGTTGCAAGAAGAACTGTTGCAAAATACAGGAAAATACTTAAAATACCCTCTTCTTCAACCAGATCTCGTCAATATAAGGAAAATTCAAAATGAAAGTAACTGTAACTACTAGACACATCAACAATACAATGAATTCTGAAAAAATTAAATCATATGCTCTAAAGAAAACTAAGAGGATCGAAAGGTATGTAAAGTCAGAGAGGGACCCCTCAGAATTAAGGTTCATTTTATCATCAGAGAAATTCAGGGATACTGCTGAGATCTCTGTGAGTTGTGGAAACATAAAAGCCACTAGCTCAGTTGAAACTAATGACATGTACACTGCGATAGACAATGCTGTAAGCACTATAGTAAAGCAGCTAAAAAAGCAGATAGAAAAGAAAACTAAAGAAAGAAGAAGAACAGGTGCCAAATCCAAAGAAGACGTTATTCAAACCTGGCTCCCTGTAAAATCTGAGAGTAACGAATTAGAAGATATAAAAGTTCATAAATTGCCTTCAAAACCAATGTCCGTAGAAGAAGCTTCACTTCAACTTAAGGTTTCGGATGCAAATTTTGTAGCATTTAGGAACAGTGAGAATGGTTTAATGAATGTCATCTATTTAAGCCGACGAGGTCAAAAAATCTTGATTGAGCCCTAAGTATTAACAAAAATAGTATAAAAAATATACAATGAAAATTGCCGAAATACTTGAACTAAACACAGTAGTTCCACACCTCCGTTCCACCAGCAAAGTAGACGTTATTAAAGAACTTGCAGACAACATATCATCAGTTTATCCAAATATTAATACTGAAAGATTAGTTGAAGTTCTAATTGAACGTGAGAATCTCTGTAGTACTGCTGTTGATTCGGGGGTAGCAATCCCACATGCGAAGCTAAGCGGTATTACAGATATGATTGTAGGTTTCGGAAGGAGTATTGAGGGAATTGAATATGAATCTCTTGACAAAAAAGCAACACACTTTTTTATTACTCTAATCGCCCCAGAAGATTCTGCCGGTTCCCATATTCAGATACTGGCAAGAATATCCAAGGTCTTTAAAAACCCAGAACTGAGGGCCAAATTAATGAGGTCCGAATCTGAGGAGGATATATACGAGGCAATAACATTAGAAGATGAGAAGTATGGATAGTGTTAACAACCTAGAAGTTGCTAAGCTAGCCAGGACCTGGGGAAAAGAACTCCAAATAGAACTAATAGCAGGTCTTGGTGGTCTTAAACGTAAAATTATTATTAATACAGTACGAAAGCCAGGACCAGAATTAATAGATCCTAAGATAAAGCATATGCCAGGTGCAATACACTTACTTAGTAGGACGGGTATTTCTGACTTCAACAAACTCACGGATTCAAAAAAACAAAAAATTTTAAGGGCTCTTTTTTCTCTAGACATTCCATGCTTGATCACTCAAAGGGGGCTTTTACCTAGCAAAAACTTAAGAGATAAATGTGAAAAAAGAAAAGTACCACTTTTTACAACTAAACTCCCTGAACAAAAGCTAATAAGTCTTCTTAACAAAATACTGCAGTACCAAATTATTCCCTTTACTACGACGCATGGAGTCCTCATGGAGATACTGGAACTGGGAGTTTTGATACTTGGGAAAAGCGGTATTGGGAAAAGTGAAAACGCACTTGACTTAATAAATAGGGGTTCTAAACTCATTTCAGACGATGTGGTAGAAATAAGAAAATCAGTTTCCGGCGAGCTATTTGGAAATGGTCCTGAAAGAATAAAGCACCTAATGGAAATAAGGGGTGTTGGTATTATTAACATCAAAGACTTATTCGGTAGAGCCTCTGTAATGGACACAAAGAGGATAAACATGGTGATTGAGCTTGCTCAATGGGATTTGGATACTGAATATGACAGACTAGGAATAGATAAGAATACATACAATATAATGGGGGTGGAGTTACCATATCTATTAATTCCTGTAAGATCGGGCAGAAATACTGCAACTATAATCGAAGTTGCCGCACGGAACCAACTGTTAAAATTAAGAGGGGCCCATAGCACAGAAAAAATTCTAGAGTAAATAATCACTATCATGCTAACCAAAGGTATTAAATGACAAACCTAGTTTTCATAAGCGGGCTTTCAGGTTCGGGAAAGAGTACGGCTGTAAACGTCCTTGAAGACTTGGGTTATTATTGCGTAGATAATATCCCTCCGATCCTGCTCCCAACATTCATAGAACTTTGCGAGAACTCAGAAAAAAGGATAAGTAAAGTAGCATTAGTTATTGACATCCGCGAAGGAGTATTTTTTGACCATGCTCCCGGGGTAATAAAAGAATTTAAAAAAAAGGGCTATCCTGTCGATATAATATTCTTAGAATCATCTGATACAACTCTTGTGAATAGGTACAAGGAAACACGCAGGAAACATCCTCTATCATCCTACGGAAATATTTTAGAGGGGATATCGAAAGAAAGAAAAATGCTTGAAGAACTTAAAGAGCTTTCTAATTACACGATTGATACGTCGGATCTGAACGTTCATCAATTAAAAGATATTATTAGAAAGAAATTTGATGTATCGAGTACGCAGAATCTTTTGATAAACATTATATCTTTTGGCTTTAAACATGGCATACCTTACGATGCGGATATGATCTTTGACGTTAGGTTCCTTCCTAATCCATATTTTGTTGAAAGTTTGAAACATTTAAATGGACAGGATAGTGAGGTCTTAAACTTTATGTTAAGCAATGAAGAATCCATAAAATTTATAGAGAAGCTTACTGAATTTCTAGAATTTCTAATTCCAAATTACGAAAAGGAAGGAAAATCTTATCTGACTATCGCAATAGGTTGTACTGGCGGCAAACACCGATCTGTAGTAATTGTAAATAAAGTAGCAGAGCATTTTAATTATCTGTCACCAATAACGAGGCATAGGGATATATCTAAAAATTAAGGAGAAATAAATGGTTGGGATAGTCGTAGTAACACATGGTGCATTAGCTAAAGAACTTATTTCTGTTGTAAATTTTGTCCTATCCTCAAAACCATCTGTAAAAATTAGCGGGGTATGCCTAGATCCCGATAAGGAGTTTGAATCTTTTAAGCAAGATATTAAAAACGCGATTAAAAAAGTTAGGGGGAAGGACTGCATTTTACTTGTTACCGATATGTTTGGGGGGACACCTTCAAATATTAGCCTAACTTTCCTTGAAGAAAATAAGGTTGAAGTAATATCGGGAGTTAATCTTCCAATGCTGTTAAAACTTGCTACTCTTTCTGAGAATGTAACCTTGGAGGAAGCAGTAAAAATAGCTGAATCGGCTGGCAAGGATAATATTATTGTAGCTAGCAAGCTACTTCACAATAGAAATTCATAGGAATCTTTTAGCCAACAATACATTTAAAAAATATATTGATTGAGTATACTATCATTTTCTTACAAGACTCAAATCGAGAATGAAATACCAAAAAAGGGCGAAAAAATGAAGCAGGAAAGCATAGACAAGATCATAAATGCATGGAAAAGTCACTTACTTACAGGTGAATTAGAAGATTATCAACTGGAAATTGATGAGAAAGTGCCAATTAAATTTGCTGCGATAGCTTTGCATTTAGACTCAAGAACTGTGAAAGCTGCAGGTAAAAAGGAAGAATACTACGAAGGTTACAAAGACGCTGCGGTTGGGGTTTTAAATATACTTCAAATTGAAATTTTTCAGGATGATCAATTAAAAGTCATATCGCTCTTGTATAAAGAGTTAGATGATGATAAACAGGAAGAATTAAAACAACATATATGGGGTTGACAAATTACTGTAATCAAACCCACCTAAATCATTAATATTTCTGTAAGATAATCCATTCCCTATTATAAAAGAATATGAGACTCTTAGATTTATTTAACGGCTTCCTTATAGATATGGACGGTGTAGTCTACTTGGGCGAAATTCCAATTGAGGGCTCACCTGATACTATAATGCATCTTAAAAACAACAGGAAAAGTGTATTATTCCTGACTAATGACCCAAGAAAATCTTCTTCCGAATATGCGGATAAGCTTAGAAATATAGGCATAGAAGCTAATTCTCAGGACGTAATCACTTCGGCAATGGCTATAGCCCATCATATAAGTGGAAAATATAACAAGCTTGCGGATATGACAGCCTATGCGATTGGAAGCAATGCACTCAAAAAGCTAATTAAAGAAACAGGCCTCAAAATAGTTGTTGGTGAGGAAGCTAAAAAGGCCGATTTTGTCATTTTAGGAGGTCATCCCGACTTCCACTATAATGAAATGAAACTTGCCACTTTGGCTATCAGGAATGGCGCCCATTTCTACGCAACTAACCGCGATCCCGCTTATCCTTCGGATGAGGGTCATGTTCCCGCAACCGGTGCTATGCTTGCGTCCATTGAAGTTGCTTCTGGAAAAGAAGCTATTGTGGCCGGAAAGCCTGAAAATATTATATTTGATGTTGCTCTAGTAGAACACGGGTTAGAAGATAGGGAAGGGCTAGTAATGATAGGAGACCGACTCGATACTGATATTCTGGGCGGCAATAATGCCGGAATGTCTACTATTCTCGTACTCTCAGGATCAACAAAAAAAGAAGACCTCAGAGATTCCGAGATCAAGCCTGATTACGTTATTAATGATCTAAGAGATCTTTTAAAAGATATTCCTACAAAATAAAAGAAATACTCTTCACAACCGCTACCAGACGTATTTATTTCATAACTACTCATCAATTTCTTTTGTACTAACAGCGTCATAAAGTTTATCTGGTAAACTATTAATAATAGATTTTTATATTTCTTCTATAAAGCTGCACTGAGAGTAACAACTAATTACCTGCAGTAAATAATAAAGAGCTATTAAGAAGTTCCTATATTATGATAAATAAAAGTATAGCTGCACATTTTCCAATGACTTCAAATAGCAAAGGCATCTTGTTGATGGTTTTTGGTGGATTTGCGTTCGCTACAATGGGTGCTCTTACGCACGAGCTTGGCAAACATTGCGACTGGCTGCTCATAGCATTTTTTAGAATGCTTATTTCTTTTATAATAACCTTCGGGCTAGCACTGAGAGCAGGAATTAATCCATTTGTATTTAATAATTCGACTCTATGGCTTAGAAGTTTAGTTGGAAGCTCTGCGATGCTTGCAACTTTTTATGCCCTTACGCAATTACCTATATCCGAGGTCGCTGTAATCACAGAAACAAGACCTATATGGGTAGCAATAGTAGCAGGCTACATATTGGGGGAGACATCTAGTAAAAAAATATGGCTTTCAATAATATTTGGCATGATAGGTGTAATTCTTGTAGAACACCCAAGGATTCTGGAGCTGAACTTTGCGGGACTTTTAGCTGTCTACGCGGCGTTTGGTGGAGCAGTGGTGATGATCTGCTTAAGAAAACTAAAAAATTTAGATCCCAGGACAATAGTGATCCACTTTTCGGGAACAGCAACAATTATTACTTTGATTACATTACTTTCCGTCCGTGGCGAGGTTGATCTATCTGTTTTTGATAGTACAACAATAATCTTAATGCTGCTTGGAGTAGGTGTATTTGGAACAATAGGACAGCTTGCAATGACAAAAGCATTTTCAATCGGTGAGGCACCTAGCGTGGCTTCTGCGGGCTTTATAAAAGTCGGTTTTTCAGCAGGCTATGATTTACTAATCTGGAACTATATATTTAATATACCTACAATAATAGGAATGATATTAATAATAGCCTCAACAGGGTGGTTATTTAGCAGAAAGAAGAATTCTACTATCGAAAGTCAAAACCTTGACCATGATCTTAAAAACAAGGGATTGATAATTGAAAAGTAACTATGTGTTAGAAGCAATATATTATTCGAAGGACTTCCAAACTAACTTCCCTTTTTTGTCTATATAACCCCACTTACCACCACCCAATTCCACAATAGCAAGCCCGCCTGAGAAACTCACCGCGTTTTCAAATTGAGGCTCAATTACTATTTCTCCCTTCTTGTTAACAAACCCCCATTTATTGCCTATCCTAAAAGTCGCAATACCATCTGAGAAATCTCCTACCTGGTCAAACTCAGGTTGGACTATAAGAAGTCCGCTCCTATTAATAAACCCAAATTCCCCGCCTCTGGATACTGCGGCCGCCCCTTCACTAAAGTGCCTTGCGCTTTCGAAATCGGTTTTAAGTATAACCTCTCCATATTTGTCTATATAAACATATCTGCCGTCCTTTAAAACACACGCAACCCCCTCCGAATAACCCTCTGCGTAGTCAAAGACAGGTCTTATATAGACCTTTCCATCTTTTTTGACATACCCCCCTTTTCCATCAACTAGTACGAGCGCTAGCCCATCAGAAAAGCCAAATGCTTTTTCATATTGCGGCTCTATTACAGTCTCTCCCTCTTTATTGATATATCCCCACATGCCGTTGTATTTAACACTTGCGAGGCCCTCTGAGAATGGGATTACCTTCTCAAATTTTGGTTCAATCACCATTTCCCCCACATGGTTGATATAGCCGTATGCGCCGTCCACTTTCACATGTGCTAGCCCTTCAGAGAATTTATGAGCTTCCTCATATTCAGGCGTAATTACCAATATATCCCACTCGTTTATATATCCCCATTTACCGTCTTTTTTAATCAGCGCCCTCCCCTCTGAAAAATCCACAGCGCCTTGATATTTAAGCGGGATAACTGTATCGCCTTTTTTATCTATAAAGCCCCAGCTCTCACCCCTTTCAACCGGGAAAAGCTGCCCCTTTTCTGACTTGGCAATATCCGAAGGAGATGGACCTGCGCATGATAAGAAAAAAAGAAAAAATAAAACAAACAGAACTTCAACAAATTTCAACTCAATCTCCCTTTTAGCATTTAATAGAGAACCCGCCTCACCATCTGATGAAGAAATAATCTTAATCAAAATAACAATATTTTAAAGAGGATTGCGAATGTTAAGGTTAATAAATACGTTTTTTCTGACCAATTATTATTAAGTTTAGTCAACCACATATAAAAAAGGACCCAGAAAGACAAAACAAGCCTTGCCTGAGTCCTGATATGATATTCTGGTATTTTCTAAATTAAGTTTCAAGAACAACCTTTATGGCGTTATCAATTCTCTGATCCATTAATTCATAACCCCTTGGGCACTCATCTAATGGAAGTCTATGAGAAATAACATGCGTAGGGTCTAATTTCCCCTCTTCAACATGTGACATAAGCTTTGGAATATATTTCCTGGAAGGTGTTACTCCGCCTTTTAAATTGAGATTCCTCAGGAAAAAGTCTGTCATGTTAAGCGGAAATGGTTCCCAGAAGAGCCCCGTTATTGATATAGTGCCCCCAGGGCGAGACATATCCAGAGATGATTGTAAAGAGTCAGTATTACCCACGCACTCGATTACAACGTTAGCCCCGTGTCCATCACTTAAATTCTTGACAATATCATTCGGATCTTCGTTCTTTGAATTTATTACTGTTGTAGCTCCGTATTTCTTAGCTATATCGAGCCGATAATCATGATGACCAATTGTTATTACATGCGCGGGATCAAAGAGTGTGGCCGCATAAGTAGCAAACAATCCTACAGCCCCATCTCCATAGATTACGACTACATCCCCAGGCTCTATATTCCCATTCTGAGCCCCATGATAGCCTGTACAGATATTATCACCCAGAAAAAGAGTCTTCTCATCTTGGCTATCATCTGAAAGACTTTCAGGAGGCTTTACTAAAGTGCCCTCCGCATGTGCAACCTTTATGTATTCTGCCTGACAGCCTGGTTGCCCTCCGAGCAGGTCTCCAAAACCAAAACACCCGCCATGCATACAGGAAGTGTAAAGACCCTTTTGGCAGTAATAACAATCTCCGCAGCTTACCCAAAACGGACCGATCACTTTATCACCCTTTTTGAGCTTAGTAACTTCGCTTCCGACTTCTTCAATACGGCCTACAAATTCGTGTCCCACAGTATCACCTTCATTTAGTGGAAAGTGGCCTCTATAAATATGGAGATCCGAGCCGCATATTGCACCCTTTGTGACTTTTACAATGACATCTGTAGGATTCTCAATCACAGGATCCGGAACTTCTTCAACCCTTACATCTTTTAATCCATAGTAAACAGTAGCTCTCATATTTATCTCCTAATAAACATATTTATTTGTAGGGAATATTTTACATCATAACTATAGCCAATTTCAATTCGGATTGTTTGTATTATTTTGATAGCAATTTACAAAATGGTAGTATTTTATCTACTTAGTCTGCACTAATTTAAGATATCACGATGGGGAGGAAAATTAATGAGAAAAGTTAAGGAACTAAAACACACTCAGGTTTACAGAATTTGTGATTTGCGCTCTCTTAAATTCAAAACAACAGAAGATTTAACTCCCTGCAAAGATTATATAGGACAAAAAAGAGCGGTTGAGGCAATTAATTTTGGTTTGGGAATGGAGTTCAAGGGATACAATTTATATCTTTCGGGCCCTCCTGGAGTAGGAAAGACTACAACCATTAAAACTATTCTTTCATCAGTAGCCAAGGATAAACCATCCCCACCAGACTGGTGCTATGTTTTCAACTTTCAAGACCCAAATGAGCCAAATGTGATTGAGCTTCCAAAAGGTAAGGGAAAAGAATTTAGAAGTGTTATGGAAGATTTCCTCCAGGATTTCAAGATGGATATCCCAAGAGCCTTTGAGAGTAAGGAGTTTGAAGAGCAAAAACAAAACATGATGAACGAATTTCAGAGAGAAAAAAATAATCTCTTTGAGGAACTGCAAAAAAAGGCTGCTGATAGTGAGATGCAGGTGCAGTTCTCGCCAACCGGCATAATTACAATCCCTCTTGTTGAGGGTAAAGCAATATCCCAAGAAAATTATAACTCTTTAGATGAGAAAACAAGAGAGAAAATAAAAGCGAAAAAAGAGAAGATCGATATTGAAGTTGCCGAATCCTTAAAGATCGCTCGAAAACTTGAGAAAGAAGCCGGAGAAAAAGTTAAAGAACTTGAGAAAAAAGTTGCGCTGTTTTCAGTACGAGATCTAATTGAAAACATAAGAGAAAAATATAAGGCATACCCACAAGTTATTGACTATTTTGATCAGATTCAAAAACATATTTTGGGAAATATAGACAACTTTCTCCCTGCTAAAGGAGCACCGGCGGGAGCTCAAATGCCTTTTAGAATGCCGCAGCAAGAACCGACATTCACAGAATACAAAGTGAATGTCTTCACAGACAACTCAAATACCAAGGGGGCACCTGTAATTTATGAGACACATCCCACCTATACTAATTTATTCGGTTCCATTGAGAAAGAAGCCAGGTTCGGAGCACTGGTAACAGATTTCACGATGATACGCGCGGGCTCGCTCGCAAAGGCAAACGGAGGCTATCTTGTTCTAGATGCACTTGATTTATTTCAATACCCTTTCGTATGGGACTCACTAAAGAAAGCCCTTGAAAATGAAGAATTAAGGATAGAGGACTTATACCAGCAATACGGGTTCTCAGGCACGGTCGGGATCAAACCTGGGCCTGTAAAATTAGACGTTAAGGTAATAATAGCGGGCAACTCACACCTATATCACATGCTTTATACATACGATGAAGATTTCAGGAAATTATTTAAAGTAAAGGCTGATTTTGATTACGTGGTAGAAAGAAATGATATGACATTGTCACAATACTCCTGCTTTATAAAATCTGTTTGTGACAGGGATGGTATTAATAAATTTGATAGAAGCGGTGTGGAAACCGTAATTGAATATTCATCAAGGCTTTCAGGGGATCAAAACAAACTATCTGTTCAGTTTGGGTCAATTACTAAAATTTTAAAAGAGGCGGATTACTGGGCCAAGGTCGACAACAACAGTAAATCTATAACGAGACATTATGTAGAAAAAGCTATAGAGGAAAAGATATATAGATCAAACATGATCGAACAGAAAATTCAGGAAATGATAGCTAAGGGGACTATTCTCGTAGATACAGAGGGAATGGTGGTAGGGCAAATAAACGGGCTGGCAGTTTATAACAGTGGAGACTATGCATTTGGAAGACCTTCCCGGATAACATGTGAAACATACATGGGCACTGAGGGCGTAATAAACATAGATAGGAGAGCGAGGCTAAGCGGGAACATTCATGATAAGGGAGTGTTAATTCTAAGTGGTTATTTAGGAACTAAATATGCCCAGAAAAAACCTCTAAGCCTATCCGCAAGCATAGGATTTGAGCAAAGTTACGAAATAATTGATGGTGACAGCGCGTCAACTGCTGAATTAGTAGTTCTTTTATCGAGCTTATCGGGAATACCTATAAAGCAGAGCTTTGCAATTACTGGCTCGGTAAATCAAAAAGGACAAATTCAGCCAATTGGTGGAGTAAATGAAAAAGTTGAAGGATTTTTTGAAGTGTGCAAGGCAAAGGGGATTACCGGAGAGCAGGGAGTTATAATTCCATATCAAAACGTTAAAAACCTGATGTTAAAAAAAGAAGTTGTTCAAGCTATTAAGGATAAAAAATTTCATATCTACCCCGCGGAATCTGTCAATCAGGTGATTGAGTTACTAACCGGAAAAGAAGCTGGCAGCAGAGGATCTACCGGGAAATTCAAAACAGGTACTGTCAACTACCTGGTAGACAAAAAGCTTAGAGAGTTCGCAGAGGATTACCGCAAATTCGGAAGGCAAAATACCAATAATAAAAAAAGAACTGGGTCAGATTAGAAATTATTGGTCACTATCTTGAAGGTAAAGTTTTTCGCTTCTTATTATAGCCGAACAACTCTATAAAATTGCCGAATACCGAGTTGCTGAGTTCGTTAAGGCGACTAATAAAATCCGGGGTCTCGACTCTAATTTGCTCCGAATCAATCTTACCGTTTAAATCCTCGATCTCTTTCTTGTTTTCAGGCACTCGGAGCCAACGCTCTATCATAGGCGTATCAACTTCAAGATGAAACTGGAAACCATATACATACTCTCCATATCTAAACGCTTGGTTTTTACAAAGAGGAGAAAAAGCAAGGAGAGTAGCTCCTTCAGGCAGCTCAAATGTGTAGCCATGCCACTGAAAGATTCTTTCTACATGCTTAAAATTTGAGATCAGAGGATCGTTTTTTCCCTCTTCTGTAGGAGAAAGGTCATACCATCCTATTTCCTTTTCAGGATTTTTTCTAACCTTAGCTCCAAGGGCTTTTGCCAATAGTTGTGATCCAAGACATATAGCTAGGATTGGGAACTCTTTTTCTACCGCCCTTTTGATAAGATTCATTTCAGTCTGCAAATTAGGGTACTTATCAACTTCATCAACATTCATAGGCCCACCCAAAACAATCAACCCATCATAACCCTCTAATTCAGGCTCGGCATCCGGATGACGTTCGAAATTAACATATTTGATCCTGAATCCGGCATCCCTTAATAGCGGATCCAGAGTACCTAAAATTTCATGTGCAACATGTTGAAGAACTAACAACCTCGGCATTGTCTTGATGCACCCCTATTTCATATTATGAGTTTAAATAAAGAGAGAGTAGATTTTACCTTGTTATTACAGTTAATAGAATAATACTAAAGTTTTATTTTCCCGGTAAGTATATCTTTAAACATGACCCAGTCACCCATTAAACTGTACAATGGGTAAGTAAATGTTGCAGGCTTGTTCTTTTCTACAAAATAATGTCCTATCCAGGCAAATCCGTAACCCAGTATAGGCACTAGGATAAGAGCTATCCATGTTTGGGTAATAATTACGAATAAAACTACTATTATTGTTAATAAGGATCCAAAGAAATGGAGCCTCCGGTTTACAGGATTCCCATGTTCTGAAAGATAATACAGATAAAATTCAGAAAAGCTTTTAAATTTCTTTTCTCCTTCTCCCATAATTTATCCATTCCTTTTGAGGAACAATATACTTTAAGAAAGTTTATCTGAAATCAACAAGTTAAAAAAGAGGATATATCAAATGAAAATTAGAGACGGCTTCCAAAAACCGTCCCTATTAATAATCTGAATTTTCTTTAGGAATAAGAAAAGAAGGGAAAAAGAGAGTTAATTACTCTCCCTTAAGATATCTAACGACATCTGCCTGGATTGATTCATCCACTAATTCTCTCCATTCATCGTTACCTTCAGTAACTGAAGCTCTGATCTTAGTAGCGGAAACCCAACCAATATTTTCAGGCGGGGAGAACTCATTCATTTCATAACCGACACCTCTTCCCCAATTAACGGACTCAATATCAGGAATTATCATTACCACAACATCATCACCTTTACTCTCATGATATTTCTTAATCATGTCAACTGTCTGCTCAGTTGTAAATGGGTTTTTGTCATCCGGCGGTATATCTCTAACCATAATTAAGCATGGAACACCATTGTCCAATTTCTGTTTTATCAAACTCACATGTCCAATGTGATAAGGTTGATACCTGCCTATAAAGATAGCCCTTTTACCGTTATCAGGCTTTATATCAGGATGTCCATAATTTGTAAATGTCCATTCACTCATAAGAAGTCTCCTTTCATTATAATTTCTGATTACATTTAATGGATAAAATAGGATGTGATTAAAAAGGCGTAAAGCACTGCGCTATCAATCATCCAACTTAAACGAAGCTGTGATTATACCAGTCTGTACTTATTTTTCAATTTAGATCAATCTGACTTTATTATTCTAAAATTAAAGACCCCAGTTACCCAATATGGTTTTCTTTCCTAATGAACTTTCTAGCATCCTGAGAAACTCCTCCCTCTCTAATTCCCTACCTCCCAAGCCTTTCATATGGTCGTTTGGTACTTGAGAGTCAATAAAGTCAAAATCCCATGAACGTAGTTTCTCCACAAGATGATACAATGCAACCTTTGAGGCGTTGTTCATTTCAAAAAACATGGACTCTCCGAAAAAGACACCTCCCAGAGAAACCCCGTACAACCCTCCTACTAACTTCCCGCCGTGAAATGTTTCAACTGAGTGCGCATACCCTTCTTCATGCAAATTGACATAAGCTTTGACCATATCATCCGTAATCCATGTTCCATCCTGCCCCCTCCGATCATTCTGAGCGCATCGTGTAAGAACATAGTGAAATGAAGTATCGAATCTGACCTCAAAGATATTTGATCGAATGATTTTTTTTAATTTGCTTGAAACATATAAATCATCCAGGAATAAAACCAGTCTAGGATTCGGAGAGAACCACATTATTGGATCACCTTCTGAGTACCATGGGAAAATGCCATTTTTGTAAGCTAAAAGCAATCTGTCCACACTAAGATCGCCGCCAACTGCAAGTAGACCGTTAGGCTCCGCACACATCGGATGCGGAAATACTAAAGTATCATCTAGTAAATGGACTGTCATTTGCCTGGGAATTTCTTGTTATATATATCATAAAAATACTTGATTTACATATCTGTATGCCCCAATGATTTCTCTGGAGCAATCTAAAGAGAGAAGAAGCGGCCCCAGAAATACCTCCACAACCGCCAAAAGAGGAACAGCTCGTAGCAGAAATCAGGGACCTTCTAAGACAGAAGTAATAGCAGGATTAATAGAATGTATATTTAATCCCCAGAGGGCTCCTCAGATGATTCGGACTCAGCCTTTTCTTTTTTCTTGCCGGAGTCAAGAGGTTTAACTAGAGTTACGGGGATATTTAAAGTCTGTTTAATAATTCCTAATAATCCGGCTCCTATTGTATGAGGAGACAGTTCTTCTATTTTAGGGTCTGAGATATCCCCTGTTACCTTAATAGGTATAGAAACGAAATCTTTACCTAAAACAGTTTTAAGCAATGGTATCTTTTCTATCACGGAATCCACCGCCATGACTGGAATTATTAAGATCTTAAGGTCGAGTTTTTGATTTACCAAGTCTATAGATCCTTCACATACAATTTTAAGTGAAGGGCCATCCATAGCGGCTTCCTTAATGATTAACTGGCCGTCATTTATCTCCGCGGTCACAGTTATAAAGCTATAGGGAAAACCCTCATCTTCATAATCAATGCTGTTTCCCCTAAAAATCTCACCAAAATTAAGCGCCGAGAAAAATCTTGCCAGTCCTCCATATTTGGTAACCCTTCCTTTAGTTGATGTTAGCTTCAACTCTCCCTCAAGAGAATTCATAACATTCACAATGTCCCCATCAGAACTTATATTACCATCAAAGTTAAATTCTCCAGTGATAATACCGGCTGTATCGAATAAGCATTTAATTGCGTTAGCTAAATCCTCTTCTTCTGTGAAAGGTTTAAACTCTAGCTTTAACAATGAGGAAGAGAGCTCAATTAGACCAGGAGTTGAAATACCGCATAGACTCGCCTCGTTAACATCTATATCGACCACCCCTTCCAGTATTGAAACTTTGGCATTTAAGGTATCCCAGTCAAAACCCTTAAAGCTAAAATTATCCGATTTCACATTAATCTTTCCGCTAAACGTACTTCCATCATTTTTTTGTTGACTATCCTTGCTCAGATCTGTCACTTCAATAGTTTCTAGATCCTCATTTTCATCAACATCTACCCATTCAAAGGATTCAGCACTAATATTCATAATCAATTCTATTTCTTTACTTGTACCAGAAATATTAGAATCTCTTTGAGCATCAGGAGCCTTGGATAATGCATCGACCTTTTTTTTTACTATCAGGTTGGAATCGGTGATTGAAATTGGGCTATTAAAATTTATCTGCTCAGGGACACTAAAGTAATCTGAAAAAAGTTTTGCCGCGTCAGGAAGCATATCACCATAAAAATCCATACGAAATCTCAAACTATCTTTAAAATAATCATTTAATACCACCCCGACACTCATTACACTCTCCTTGATTTCAACACTTGCATCAGACAATGTCATATCTTGAGAGGAGGATTTAATTTCTGCCTTTGAAATGATCATCTCACTTCCAAACCCGTCTAAATTCAAATTGATGCTATTAATATTGCCAAGGGCACTTATTTCCCACTCGCGGGACTGAGATACCGGACCCGTAAAATCAATTGTAGAGAAAAAGGCCGACCCCGACATAGATTCAATATGTCTTAAATGCGGTCTTATAATTTCAAACGAGGAAAGCAAAGGAAATATTATGCTTAAGTCAACCTCTGTATCTTTTAAGCTAAGATTTAGGAATTTGTCCTCTTTCCAATGGAATGATCCCGTAGTGTGAGGGGAAGAAAATTTGCCGATATCAATATCCAGTCCCTCAAATTCTATCGATTTATCCGAGAAATCAAACTTGTTGCCTTGAATATGCACAGGTTCAGGCGCCCTTTTGTAATCACCTGTTATATTTAACTCCGAAACATAGACACTAGTTTGAGGCGACTTTTTATTGTCTCCGATTTTTAACTGACCAGTTGCTTTGCCCTTTAAATTGCTAATAAGTTGAAGCTCATATAAAAGCCCCTCATCATCAATAAACTTTTTCAATATTGAAGGAATCTCGGCAGCATCCGAATCAACTGTAATATCCAAATACAAAGGACCTATTGGACCCTCTATACCAATCACAAAGGTACCGTCATAACCTAGAGAGTTGCCTAATTTTGCTTTGAGATTTGTTCCCTCAAGTTTGCCGTCAGCTATGACCGCATTCCCGGATACATCTACTAAATCAAAATCACCTATAGGAACAAATACCTTTCCGTCAGTCATACTTCCTTTAATTTCAAAGTTCCCTCTTTTCCATAGATCTTTAAAATTTTCTCCGCTAGCTTCAAGGCTGATCTCAGTAATAGTCCCGCCCCTTACTATATTAAAAATAAGATCGACAATACGATCTTCTCCGGCTATAAAGAGAGCCGCATCACGGGATGACTCGACATTTATATCGTTCCCTTTGAGATTTAAATTAATCTTATTAAGATTTCTATCAATTCTATGCTCACCGCTTGCCTTTATATCCGGATACGTAAACTCAGCATTATTTAAAGTGAGGACTGTCTTATTTTCATCTAGATATATATCTGCATCTATTTCCTTTGCGCTAATCTCAAACTCTTCATCTCCCTTACTTAGAGTTATCTTTGAATTAGTGATAACAAGATCACCCTGAAGAACTTTTAATTCCTTTGATTTATAACTTAAATCCATGTCTATCTTGGATTCTGAGATTAAATCATTATTTGGGAAAAGATATTCCAGAAGCATATGAGGTTTAAACCCATCGAGGTTAATGTTGCCTTTTGTATCAAAAGATTTTGTATTAATCCACCCCTTAAAGAATATTCTTTCGCTTATATTGGAATTGCTGTTAATTCTGTAGCTCAGTACGTTGCCAGGGAAAGATATAACTGCATTTATATTATTAAAGTTAAGTAGGTTTTCTCCAGACCTAGTTAACTTTATTTTGCCGTATTCAATTCGTGCATCAAGACCTTTTTCATGAGAGTTTAGATGCTTTAGAATATTTATGAACTGTTCTTTATGTTCATCAAAAGAAAAGGCCCCTTTATCTTCTTCTTTAGGCTCAAAAATCTTGTCAGGCAAATTAATTGTAATATCAGGTCTATAAAGTATTAATGTAGATAATTCAAAATTACCTAATAGAAGTGGAAGTATTTTTGGATAAATAACTAGAGTATCAAAACTTCCGTTAAGCTTGTCAGGTATGGAGATCTCGCCATTCTTAACAACAAAATGCGGCCAGTGAAAAAGGTAAAGATTCATACTCTCATATTTAACTTCACCCCCCACCTTCTTTGAGATAATAGCGTGAATCTTCTCTTTCATCGAATCTTTCTGTATTAATTTAGAAGCGACAAAAAAGGCGCCGGCTATGAGAATTACAATAATCCCCAGAGATACCGATAACCAGATTGAGAACTTTTTAATTTTGCTCACAAGTTATACCTAACAGCTAATTAGTTAAATATCCGCCCGTCCTCAGTCTTATAGAAATATATCATTATGAATTGCAGAATAAGGGTAACTCACAAGAAGATGTTCCACAATCAATTTTTTATGTATTTGCAACAATATTAAAGCAAAACTTGAGGATTTACCTTTATTGTTATAAATATATGTAGAGGGAAATTTCTTGACAGATATATGTACTTAATCGATGTTATTTTGGCTAACTTTTCCTTTAACAAAAAATAAAGCTAACAAAGCCCCTACAGCAACAAACAAAGCTGCAAACGCCAGTCCGGCATCAATTCCAGTTATATAAGCATGGTGTATATGTGTGAAAACCTCTACAAACTTTTCCTGTCCTAAACTATCAGACAGCACCTGTTTACTTCCGCTCCCCAATATAAAATTAATTATTTCCGATCGTTCTGTTTGAGACACGCTTATACCTGCGCCGCTTAGCCTAATTAACAGATCGTTTTTGGCAAAATCGGTAAAAATTGTAGTTACTACAGCCAGTCCCAAAGCTCCGCCAACTAATTGAAACATATAAACTATCCCGCCCGCGAGACTCGCCCTAGACTCCTTTACCGCTCCAACTGCGGCAGTAGTAATAGAAGGCACGGTGAAACCAAGCCCTATTCCAACAATTACCAGACCAGGCAATAAACCATAATAGTTAGAGCCAAAACCGAATTTAATAATGGCTACAGTGCCAATACATGTTAAGACCATTCCTATAAAGATAGATATTTTTGCACCTATCCTATTAAAAATCTTACCGGATATAGGTGCTACTAATGCGAAACTAAGGAGCATAGGAACAAGTGCGGCACCAGCACCTAATGGTGAGTAATCTAGAAATTTCTCCACATACTGAGGTAAATATAAAAGCAAAGCGAAAAAAGCGGGTATAACGGTAAACATTGTTGTTGCCGAAATCATAAACGGCACGTTTGACATAACATCGCTAGGTATCAAGGCTTCCTTAGTCCGCCGCTCAATCGATATAAAAAGGGCCATGGCAACTAAGAACATAACAAGGAGTAAAATAGTCTTATAAGATAACAAGCCCCAATTAGGAAACATATTCAAAGCATAAAGTAGGGATACTAATGAAAATGAAATTGTAAATATCCCAAGATAATCGACTTTCTTTTCCCCGGGCTCCACATCCTGTTTCTCAACTTCTAAATATGTGATAATTCCAGCAATAATACATAGAGGCACATTAACGAATAGTACCCAGCGCCAGGACGCAAATTCAGTCAAAAATCCACCGATTAATGGCCCTGCAGCATTTCCCACCCCTGCAGCGCCGAGAATTAGGCCCATAGCAAATCCCTTTTGTTCTTCGGACACTGAGGAGTAAATAATTCCTATTATCGAAGGCCACAACATTGCAGCCCCCACTCCCTGAACCACTCTTGCCACTATTAGCAGACTTGCGCTATTTGACAAAGAACCCAAAAGGGACGCCAATGCGAATATTAATAATCCTATAAAGAATATTTTTCTACGTCCGAAGGTGTCAGCTAACCTACCGCATGTAACCATCAAAACCCCAAATGATAAGGCATAACCGTTTATAACCCACTCTATTGTTCCAACCGTAGTCTTAAAGCTCTTTTCTACAGCAGGCAGAGCAACATTAATAGCCGCAATATCGACTGTGATTACACTAACTCCTATTCCCATGGCTATAAAAGTAAGTATCTGTTTACGTGTCACTGAATCTTTTCCTCGATTTCTGCCATCTGAACTTATTGAGGTTAATCTGAGATATTTCTTGACTTTACCGAGTCAATCATATATCTATGAATAATCAAAACTAACACATATGGGGGAAATTAGTATGAAAATTTTGAGCTTATTTCTAGTTGTAGTTTTTTCTTTCCTTACTATAGCGGCATCAGCCAAAATCGTGGGAAAAGATGTAGAATACAAATCCGACGGTACAACTCTGAAAGGATATTTAGCCTATGATGACAGCGTAAAAGGCAAACGCCCCGGTGTTTTAGTAGTTCACGAGTGGTGGGGACACAACGATTATGCAAGAACTAGAGCAAATAAACTTGCTGAGCTAGGTTATACCGCATTAGCAGTTGATATGTACGGAGATGCTCAGAATGCTGATCATCCTGAAAAAGCTGGAGAGCTTGCGGGAAGTGTTTTGGGCAATCTGGACGTTGCCGAGAAGAGGTTTCAGGCAGGTATAGATTTATTAAAAGAACAGCCAACAGTGAATCCCGAATATATAGCCGCTATCGGGTATTGTTTTGGAGGAGCGGTTGTGTTGAACATGGCTCTTCGAGGCGTAGACCTGGACGGAGTGGCAAGCTTTCATGGACTACTTCCACAAGAGGCCCCTGAAAATGCAAAACCAACAGCAGACATAATTGTTTTCCACGGTGGTGACGACCCGTTTGTACCAAAAGAGCAGCTTGACGTTTTTAAGAAAATTATGGAAGACACTGGTGCTAACTATGAACTCATTGTATATCCTGGGGTTAAACACAGTTTTACAAACCCAGATGCCGACAAATATGGTAAGAAATTTGATCTTCCTCTTGTATACAATGAAGACGCTGACAAGAAATCCTGGGAGCAAACCCAGGCATTTTTAAACAGAATTTTCCAACCAGAAAATAATTAAGAGCTAAATATTAATATAGCGGGGAGGGCCAACGGCTTTCTCCGCTATATTTTCTATCAGGAATTATTTGTTACCATGTTAAATATCAACTACCAACTGCATCCCTAGAACCAGAGCGTTAGGAATATCAGAGCTCCCGCCTGGATGCACAATCCACTGTACATCAGGCTGAATTTGGAGCCATGGAGTCGCCTGAATGATGTACGTCAGCTCCAGCATTAACTCGTAATCTTTATCCTTTATATCGTCGCTTATTGTTCCGTATGCAAAGCCAAATGCTGCCTTATCATAATTTCTATTGGGAACTAGACCTTTGTATATAAATCCGCCAGAAATAAAAAAAGGAAATGTGTTAATACTCTCGTCAGGGGATATAGTAAGCGCTGCCCAAGGAGTAAGACCTTGATCATCCTCTGTCATCTCACGATAAATCATTTGCTCAACAATCCAATATAAACCGTAGTTCCCATCTTGCTTTTCAGACTCATTAGCTAGTTCATCAAATTTTCTGGTATCGTAAAAAGCTCCGAAAGTATATCTCCCCCGAAGACCTTTTGAGAACTGTTTTTGATTATGTAAGTAACCGATTTCACTTATGACTATTACCCCTTTACGAAAAGAAAAGTCCACTCCATGGGCGCTATCTCTTCCAACAGCCGGATTCGAGTTATACACACCTGCCTTTATATAAAATTTCTCAGTAGGAGTGACATGTATTCGAGCTGCCCAGCTCGCCTGTGGATCGCTAAAATATGCCGCATCATTAATTGCAAGACTTATCGGGTGGGCATCTATAGCGGTGCTAACATAATTGTAGAAGATCTCAGATGTACTGAACTCATCAGCAATACCCATTCTGCCAACCGCTGCTCTCAGAAAATTCTCCAAGAGCTCCGATTCAAAGAAGAGCTGGTATAGCCGTACCGACCTGCCGCTGAATACTTCGGATGCCGTAAAGAAATTTCCTATATCTTCATCACTCAAGCTCCTACCGGTCGCCCAGGAGCCGGAAACTATGAATTTGCTTCTTTTAATACTGAGGAGCTTCTCTAAATCGAATTTCAGATATGCATTTAAGAGACCCGCATATTGAACGCCTTTTTTCTTACCGCCAACGGGATTCCCCAAAATAGTAGTATAATACTTTGCTATAGGAGTGATACCTAAATTATTAAGTTTTCCTCTAATCCCACCCCAGTCACCAGTTAAGTAGTTTTTAGAATCGTAGACTTCATCTGAGCGTAAATCTCTATTGTAAGAAAAAGAAACTTCAGTGTCCTGGGCAACGGATTGTGAGACCACTACTATAAGAATAGAAAAAATTATCAGAAGAATTTTAGGAGGACTTAGAGTCATTAAGAGTATTGTCCGAGAAATAAATTAAAGTCGAGATCAGAAGTTTACTAGTTAGATGAACATGCCGCGAATTCTTTTATAAAGAGAACATACTAGTCACTATAGAGTCATGATTCGCTAGAAAAGACCCCGCCAGGATTCGCGAAGATCATAACCTACACTGTCCCAGAACTCGCAATTAGCACCCAGATCGGATTTAGCACTAATGGCGCTAAGAGGGGTAACAAATATTAAATTAAGAGCATCAGGCTCAAATTGAGACCAATTATTTTCTGAATGACTCGGGTTTAATTCTTTTGCAAAATTTGTCCAGTATCCGATCATCAAATTAGAAAGCTGATCTTCGTTAACAGTAAATTTATAACAATCCATTTAATATTATCTTTGGCCATTTAATTACAATTACACTGAGTGTGAAACTCTACCTATGCTCCGGGTTCTCATAGTCAAAGCGGCATCCGGCATCCCATTCGGAGCGCTGATTGCCGTGAGCGGGGATTCCGCCTGAGTCTTTGAGCATCCTGGCTATATGCATCAGATTCCAGGTCATAAAAGTAGTATTACGGTTCGTAAAATCATTCTCTGGACCGCCTGAGCCCGGATCGAGATAAGAAGGCCCTGGTCCCGCTTCTCCTAACCACGCCGCATCGGCCTGGGGAGGAATGACATATCCCAAGTGTTGCAGGGAATAGAGAATATTCATAGAGCAGTGCTTGGCCTCCATCTTCGTTGCCTGTAATGAGACAACCTCCTACCTTACCGTAGTCAGCGTACTGACCCTGATCATTAAGCAAGTGTGAGTTTGCGTAGAGCCTTTCAACCACTTGCGTGCAGACTGAGGTTTTTTCTCCAAGCCAGATAGACGAGCCTAAAATTAAGATATTAGCTGCTTCCACTTTCTTATAAATCTCTGGCCAGTCATCCTTGTCCCAGCCGTGCTCTGTCATGTCGGGATAAACACCAGTAGCTATGTCATAGTCAACCGGGCGAAGAAGCTCAACTGAGACTCCATTCTTCTCCATAATAGTTTTGGATATGGTTATAAGCCCTTCAGTGTGAGACATCTCGGGCGACTTCTTTAATGTGCAGTTCAAGATTAATGCCTTGAGATCAGAAAAATCCCATTTGCTATCCGCACACATCTTTAGTTGTTTCTCATTTAATTCCATTACAATCCTCCTTTTTGTTTGGTTGCCATCTCATTAAATTCAAAGAATCCAAGAGCAATCATATATTATATACACTATTTGATAATACATTTACAAGAAAGTTGCAAGCTATTTGGTTATTTTCTTTGCTGGACTTTGTTAGACATTATATCTCTTCCCAAAAGCATGGATATAAATGTTTGTATCTTCTCGCCGTTTACAGACCGCTCGTAATTATCCATCGAAACGTGCTCATTTTCCTCATCAGGGTTAAATTTAATACCCCAAATTGGTTTAATACTGTTTGGCAATATCCCCATTCTCAAATCACCGATAATATCGGGATATTGAGGGTGAATAACTAGAAAATCCGTAGCAAAACGCCTAAAACGGTTGATATCGCCATACAAAACCGAATTCGGATCTAAACCAGTCAGTTCTTGGATAGGGTCAAACACTTTTATTGAGCCACCATTGTAAATCTTAGGTTCAGAAAATAACCCTACACGGACAGCTTCGACATAATAATTGCCATTTGATTCATAAATTGAGCGCCAGACCAGCAAATTTCCAATCGAAGGGTGAACTAGTGTTCTCTCTACTTTGTGACCTCTACTTTGCGCTAATGAGAGAAGAACCTCTTGGGCCCTTTCTCTCTGGTAGAGTCCAAAAAGAAGATAAATTATTGCAAACAATAGTCCTATTCGAGCAATTAAAGGAGACTTTCTAACTACGGCAATTATTACTAAAAACACCAATGTAAAAGTAAATATCGGATCGATAATAGAAACTACATTCCACGCAACCCTCGCGTCTGAAAACGGCCAAAGCAACTGAGTGCCGTAATTAGTGCAGGCATCTAGGAAACAATGTGTTCCATAACCCAAAAAAGCATAAAGATATATTTTCCAAAAACTTAAGCGCTTTTTTAAGAATAGCCAACAAAATCCCGCAGCCACTAACCCTCCTATTGGGATAAAGATTAGAGAATGAGTGAATTGGCGGTGGTAGTCTAAAAATAATAGCGGATCAGTCGAGGAGCGTATAAAGACATCGATGTCAGCAAGCAATCCTGATAAAAATCCTATTGCCGCTGCGAGTCGTATTTCTTTTTTGTTGGAAACGCTTTGGGGAAGAATTGCTCCAATTAATCCCTGGCTTACAGGGTCCATATTTTATCCTTACTCAATATCGCATTTAAAATCTAACTTTAGCTCAGATTGAACTATACTGTTGTCCAGCCGCCGTCGATTACCAAATCTGACCCCGTAACATATCTTGCCTCATCACTTGCCAGATATAATACAGCATGCCCCACCTCAACAGCTTCTGCGCGTCTTACAAGTGGAATCATATCCGCTGCGATCTTGTCAAGCCGCTCTTCTGCATCAGGAGGGTTCCCCATAAATTCAGGATCCATTTTAGTTTTAATATATCCCGGGCATACGGAATTTACTCTTATATTATCACTTGCGTGATCTAGCGCCATACTTCTAGTTATTTGCCTCACAGCCCCTTTAGAGGCATTGTATGCAACACAGTTTTCCATACCGACCATTCCCAGCACAGAAGAGTTGTTAATAATTGCCCCTCCGCCCTGTTTCACCATTATCGGCACGACATGTTTGCTGACGAGAAAGACACCCTTAACGTTTATATCCATAGTCCTGTCCCAAACTTCTACCGGTGTGGTAACCACTGAGCCACCTTCGAGAATACCCGCATTGTTAAAGAGTATGTCGATCTTTCCATACTTTTCGTAGAAATCTTTTACAACCCTTTTGACATCCTGTTCACTAGAAACGTCTCCCTGAAATGCGGCAATATCCCCTGGACCCTTAGCTTCTTTCACAACATTATCTAATTTGGACGCTGTTCTTCCCATTATTCCAACCTTTGCACCTTCCTCACAAAAAAGAAGTGCAGTAGCCTTTCCGATACCCTCTCCCCCACCTGTAATTAATGCTGTTTTGCCCTCTAATCTCATATCCTAGCCCTCCTAAATTACAAGATAAAAATTGATAGTTTATTGATTATTGCATGCTAGAACAAATCATATACCAGGGCCGCATTCCATGCTGTTTTCGTCTAATCCGGGTCCCATGTGAAGTTTTTGATTCGCATCTCTGAGTGCGGTTCTTAGCCCTTCTTCTATCACAGGGTGGTAGAATGGCATCTGCAGCATCTCTGGTATGCACATTCTTTTCTGATATGCCCATGCCAGTAAATGAGCTATATGCTCGGCGCGGGGACCGAACATCTCCCCACCTAAGAATAATCCTGTACCATATTCTGCATAGATATGTAGAATGCCTTTATTTTTAAGCATTACACGGCTCCGACCTTGGTTCTCAAACGAAACCCTGCCCGTTACAAAAGAGCAATCAGGAGTCACTTCTAGCTGATTATGACTATTGCCCACAAGTGCAATCTGAGGATCTGTAAAAACCACTGTGAGCGGTGCAGTTCTTTGACCGGCGTGAACTTCGGGGAATTTTGCCGCATTTTCTCCTGCAATTCGTCCCTCGTCGGCAGCCTCATGCAACACCGGAAGGTCGTTATCAGCATCCCCCGCTATGAATATTGAACTATTTCCGCACTGAAGAGTAAACCGGTCAAAGACTGGAACTCCTCTTTCATCAAGCTTCAAACTCGTGTTATACAAGCCTAGATTTCCCACGTTTGGAGTCCTCCCCGTTGCGGCTAGAAGATAATCAAATTTTTCGTTTTGCAGGACACCGTCTAAATCCTTAAACCTAACCTCTACCTGGTCGCCAACTTTTTTAATTTGAAGAACATCGGCATCCGTATCTAAATAAAATTCTTCCCGAAATGCTTTATTGGCATATTCTATTATTTCAGGATGATTGAGCGGTCCAAGTAATCCGAGTTTGCTTAAAATCTTTGTTCTTACCCCAAGACGGTGGAGCGCCTGTCCAATCTCAAGTCCTACTATTCCCGCTCCGAACACTACAATGGACGCGGGCAAATCATCCCAGTAAAAAACATCATCGTTCACAATTAACCGATCTCCTGCTTCTTCAAACATAGGAAGAACCGACGGCGACGATCCCGTTGCAATAACAACTGATTTAGCTTCAATAGTAGTGTGGTCATCCACTTGAAGTGTGTGATCGTCAATGAATTTGGCATAGCCGCTTATTTTATTTTTAGGTGGAATTGATTCAATTGAATCTAAGACAAAACTCACAAAACGGTCCCTTTCACCCCGAACCCGTTTCATCACCTTTACTCCATCGACTCTAGGCTCACCATTTGTATATACTCCAAACCCCGGAGCCTCTTCAATAGCATGAGCCGCTTCTGCTGCAGAGATTAGAAGCTTGCTCGGCATGCACCCTACCCTGGCGCATGTCGTACCGTACGGTCCGCCTTCAATAAGTACTACATTTTCGGCACTCTCTTTCGCTTTACGATACGCGACCATCCCGGCAGTTCCGGCACCTATTACAGCCACATCAACTGTTACATTCTTCAAAGCTAATTCCTCCGTAACTTTCTAGAGTCGTTACAATATTGTCTGATTAGAAGTTAGACCAACATGGTTGAGCCCCTCTTCTCGGCATCACTTTCAGTATACTGTTTTGATTCAGGAACATTCATACCCCGTATTACCCCCGGACGCTCTGCTATAATTTCTTGCCATCTTTTTAGATTTGCGAGATCATCCATCTCGACTCCGGCCCAATTGTGAAGTGTAATCCAAGGATATGTTGCAATATCGGCAATAGAGTAAAAATCCCCTGCAAGATACTCGTTATCTTTAAGACGATTCTCAAGAACCTCGTAAAGTCTCCTGGTCTCTCGCTGGTAACGTAAGATAGCGTATTCAATCTTCTCAGGCGCATATCTGTAAAAAACATTTGCCTGCCCCTGCATAGGACCTATTCCGGCCATCTGGAACATTAGCCACTGTATCACAGTGGAACGCCCTTTATAATCTGACGGCAGAAATTTTCCAGTCTTTTCAGCAAGATATATTAATATAGCACCCGACTCAAACACAGCGAAGTCGTCGTTATCACGGTCTACAATTGTAGGGATTCTACCATTTGGATTAATCTTTAGATACCAGTCTTCTTTTTGCTCCATTCTGGTGAGATGAATATGCTTTAAGTTGTAAGGAAGCCCTATTTCCTCTAACATAATAGAGGCTTTTCTACCGTTTGGCGTAGTCGATGTATATAGATCAATCATTTAATAAACCTCCGTTCATACAGGACAAAGTTAATAAGCCCAATACAAACAATATCTGATTTTTATCATCTTGTGTCAACTATTTAGTTGGAAAAATACGGACTTAGGATTCAGAAAGGAAATTCTTTGTTTTATCAAGTTCTTCCCTGGTAAGATTGTGCCCGCTATCATGCCAAAATATTTCAACTTCGGCACCGTAATCTTGAAACATGTTATTAAGCTCCAGGGTCTCTTCACGGCTTACGATCGGATCATTTGTGCCCGCCGTGATTAATATACTGGTATTAGATAAATCAGGAGGGTTTTCGGGAACAAACGGAATCATCGGGTGAAATAAAGCCGCTTTTGAGATGAGCTCCGGATAGGTAAGCATTACACTTGAAGCAATATTCGCTCCGTTTGAATATCCCAGAGCTATAACCTCATTAGATTCTAAACCATATGTCTTGCTGGCTGCCTCAATGAATATGGCTAATTCTTGAGTTTGGAATTTTAGATCCTCAAGGTCAAAAACTCCTTCTGCAATCCTTCTGAAAAACCTGGGCATTCCGTTTTCCATAATCTGCCCTCTCGGGCTCAGAATAGCGGCATCAGGCAAAACCATTTCTACTATCGGAATAAGACTCTCTTCATTTCCCCCGGTACCGTGAAGTAGTAAAACCGTTTTCCCCTTAGTAGGGTCAGAAGAAGGGACGTATTTGTGTTTAAAGTTTAATTGCTCACTCATCTAACTCAACTTTGGAAGAACATTTCCAATCTCTTTTCTCCGCGGCTCAAGCCACTCGGGCAGTTTTAATTCTTGCCCAAGATTTTCGGCTTCTTCATCAGCTGTAAATCCGGGGAGATCGGTCGCTATCTCAAACAACACCCCGCCAGGCTCCCTAAAATATACCGACTTGAAGTAATTTCTATCTAACTGGGGAGTTATGTTGTATCCCATTTCGATTAATTTTTCTCGAGCTTCGAGCTGTTCTCCTTCATTTGCTACCCTAAAAGCTATATGGTGGACACTGCCTCCTGCTACACTGCCTCGCTTTCCCGAAGGCAGACACACCAAGTCTATAATATTTGCAGTTTCGCTGTTCTTATTTACAAATCTGAAACGGTTTATATGTTCATCAGCAAGTTCATAACCAAATAATTCTGTCAGCAACTTTGCAGTTCCTTCATACCCCTCTAAAGTTAACGTGACATTATAAAATCCCTTGAGCGCTCGATCCTGAGAAATTTCAGAAGTGCTCCAGGGCTTTCTTTCGTCTTTAGAAGAATGCGAAACGAGCTCTAGTTTAAGACCGTCAGGATCTAAAAAGGTAAGAACCTCTTCCTCAAATCTCGAAGAGGAATTGTCGTAAATCACATCATACTCTTGAAAACGATTGAGCCAGAAGCTAGCTGAGTGCTCAGGAATTGAAAATGAAGTCGATGTGGCCTGTCCTGTCCCAATCCTTCCTCTCCTAATCCCGTCCCAGGGGGAAAAAGTTAGAATAGTTCCGGGTTCCCCCGTTTCATTCCCATAGTATAAGTGATAAGTTCCGGGATCATCAAAATTAACAGTCTTTTTAACAATACGAAGCCCAAGAACTTTTGTATAAAATTCGTAATTCTTTTTAGCGTTACCTGCTATTGCCGTTACATGATGAAGACCCAATATATTAGCTGACATATATAACCTCTTAGTGCATTTGAATATCTATTCTATAGTGACAAATATCGATCTTCGGGGTTTATCTGTTATAGATTTAGTTCTATGACCTTTACCGGAGATATCCTCAACCAAAATGATATCGCCTCCCCTAAAAACACGCTTTTCTCCGTCGCTTACTTCAAGTTCAATCTCACCATCGAGCAAAATAATGTACTGCCTTTTTGGGGCGGGGTGCCAATCGTAGTCATAATCCGGATCATTTTCACGAAAAATAATATTCTCTACAGGATAATTATCGGATAACCGTCCAATCTCACCTGCAGATTTCAATTCTATCTCAATTTCTTCAAAATGAGATTCCCCATCTTTATCTGAATAAACTCTTGTAATGTGCATTCTTTGGTATGAAAATCAGTTATCTGCGTCTGTAAAACCAGCTTCCGTATGCGAACCGTCGCAATAAGGTTTATTTTTAGAAGCACCGCAGCGGCAAAGCACGTAATGCTCTTTTGAAGGTGGCTGTAATTCTTCTTCAAGATTAATCTCTATATTTCCCGTAACACTGTATGGGCCGTTCTTTGTTATTATAATTTCTGGGGAGTGGTCAAAATCTCTTTGATGAGTACCTTGCACTGAATAACTTAAGGCGCCTGAAGGGCATTTCTTAATTACAGATATAACTTCTTCCACACTCGCGTTATCAGGAGCTATCCAGGAACGTTCCCCCAGACGAAATACAGAAGGAAGATTTCTAACGCACTCTCCCGCATGCGAGCAAATAACACGGTTATCGTAAATGGCTATGTCTTCTCCCCCATACTCTCTTTCTTTATCTATAGGTTTATCAATCTCTCTCTTTCCTGTAAAGCCAACTTTTTTATGAGTACCGTCACAAAAGGGCTTATTAGAGGAGTGTCCACATCTACATAGAGCCGTTATCTTCTGAACTTCTACTTTTTCACCTTTTGAGTTTTTTAAAGTTTCAAGCCCCTTAACTATTAGTGGACCGTCTTCCGTTATCTCTATTGTGATTCCGTTAGCTGGCTGATCGCTCATCTTTTTTCTCCTAAAAAAGTGATTTTACTCGTGTGTTAATTTTTAGCTATTTAGCAATCTTTAATTCCAGTTCTTCGATTTTCCAATTTGCGCGCTTAGCCCCTGCCTGATAGGCGCTTTCCAGATAATCCAATAGGGCTTGCCTTGGGGACTGCGTTTTTCTAAGATCATCATACATCAATATAGCCATCGATCCCGCGCCTTCAGTGTTCCAAAAAGCTTCTTTTGGGGCTAACGGCTCCTGAGCGAGCCCCTTGGGCTCTGGATAAGTGTAGGAATAAAAGGCTGGTGCTCTTACCTTCTCATCACCAGCCCAGAATCCAACACTTATTACTTCATGTGAGTAAGCCTCCCTATCGGCGGCAGTACCACCCTCATAATCAGGCGCTTTCTTGCCGGAGTATCTGGTAACGGCTAGGTCAGCATGATGCCAATAAAGATGAACGGGGGTACTCTTTCCTATAAAACGGCTTCTAAATTCTTCAAACACGGAATTAACCTGTACGAGAATACGCCAGTATCTGTTTACGTATTCTTTATCATATGAGGAGTGCTCTTGGTCTGATTCAAAAGGCACTTTACCGAAGGGGACATCGTAGGGGGTTGCTTTAATATGTGCTTCTATGCCTAGTTCGTTTAGAGCTGAAGTAATTTGTTTGTAAAAATCTGAAACGGATATTCCTTCCAGACCAAACGATTTTTCCTGACCGTTGCTAGTTCTAATAATTATTGTGTGGTCAATAAAATCAAATTCGATTTCAAATATGATATTCCCATATGGAATGGGTCTGGTCGTCATTCCTCTTGGAGAAAGATAAAGCGTAACATGCCACCAGTGATTCATTTTGGGAAACAGAGTGAGGCGAATTTTTCCAACTATCTGAAAAAATAGGTGGAGTGTGTGTTTAGTTTCTTCCCACTCCTCAATCGGCAAAGGAGGGAATATACTATCCGAATCAGAGAATTGTATTTGATCTTCAATATGTTCAGTCATTTTTTATGGCCCCCTGTAATATTTAAAGAACTTGAATTTTATTGTAATCATTCAGTATAATATTACAACCAGGTACATTTTTGTTATATAGTATTAAATGTATACTAATAATAGGCTCTATGTATGGATAAAAAGTGGAAAAGTTAAACAAAAAAGAGAACAATACTTGCCCGATAGCAGGGTCAATAAATATATTCGGTGGGAAATGGAAGTCTGAAATACTTTACTATATTAATCTGGGCCCAAGGCGCTTTAATGAATTGAGGAGGTTGATCCCGGAGGTAACGCAAAGAATGTTAACTCAGCAACTACGCGAGCTCCAGAGGGACGGCATAATAAACAGGAAACAGTATATGGAGATACCTCCCAAAGTGGTGTATTCAATGACCAACTTAGGCAATTCATTAATACCTATATTCAATCAGCTTGAGAAATGGAGCGCTCTTAATATGAGTAAAGTTGAACAATCCCGTAGTAAATACGATAAGAACAATAATTAGCTCGGATGTATTATATAATATTATCTTTTAACCAGTTGTGTAAAGGCAGCATATCTTTGAATATTCCATAAGAGTAATCCAGAAAGTCCCTAGAATATACTTCTTTTGGTATTGGCCCTTCATAATAGATGTAGAGTCCGTTATGAAGCAGTAAATCCACATTAGGATTTTCAGAGTCATAACCTCTCGGCACTCTTTTATAATGCATGCCACCTAATTGGTAAGAGGGATTTTTAGTTATCTTTTTTAATATTTTTGCTATTTCCTTTCCTTTTTTCGAGTCGCTAATAGCATCGCGGTACGTTTTTACTATATCGTTAGGGAGGCTATAAAGGCCACCCGCAATTAAAATTGACGATTTATCGAGCTGTAAGTAGTAACCTGGGTTCCCGAGCTTCTTTTTTGGCCCTTCCCAAAAGAAAATACCCAGATGAGTTTTGTAAGGGGTCTTGTCTTTACTAAATCTCATGTCTCTATAAATCCTGAAAATCGATTTATCCGTTTTAGGAATCGCTACTATTTTAGGCGATATTGATTTGAGCCGCTCTCCCATCTCCATCACAAACTCCTGGGCAGGTTCCAGAACATTTTTTTCGTAGATCTTTCTATTTTCTTCAAACCATTTTTTTGTATTACTTTTTTCAAGATCTTTAAAGAACTTGAATGTCGCCTTGGTAAATCCATGGAAGCCTTGTTTCTTAATCATTGCTCTATACTCCTATATTATTGTCAAATGTCAGCTTAGCTAGATCAATTATTACCCGTGAAGCTAATGAAATTTAGAGTTTTATATAACCGGCCCTTCTAGCTCTATATAGTCTAATAAAAATAATAATATGAGTAAAAATTAATATTGGTACTAAAAAGGTAGGTAGGAGGCTTAAAGGCAGCTTTAGCAGCTCACTCATGGACTGAGGGTCTGCAATTGTCAGTCTTGCCGCCGTAGCAATCACAAAAAGTATATCAACCAGACCTATAAGATTCCAGACTAAGCATATTATCCAGCCGCTCTTACCAACTAAAGTGGCTAACAAAATGACCAATAGGGCAGCCGTAGCCACTATGATATCACCCCATCCGCCTAGGACAGCAAAGTCGTATGGTAGCTGACCGCGGGAGTAAAGAAATAGGAAGTAAAACCCTACGAACCTTGTTAGATGTAATGCAACGAGCAATTTGATATTAACAGACAGAACCCACTTTCTGAAGCTCTGGGATAACCAATATAGCAGTAATAAGAGAACAACTAATCCGAAAAGAACAATCTGAGGCAAGGGAGGAACCATACGCAAGGTGAAGCCAGAACCTCCGGCAAATATGGCAAGTGCATACCAAACAATAATTGCAGCTAAGACTTTGTTTTGCGGTCTGGGATCAACTCTGTTCACAACTTCGACAATATTAATGCATATACACCTATTTTTCAAGCTTAAATAATTTGAGTGGGGTATATACCGACCCCTCGGGTCTAAGCTCACTCTTTATAAGACCAATTTGAGTAATGTCGAAGATACTTTGAGTAATTGGAAGGCTCTCTTTTATATGAATTCTCTTCTTTACCCTACCCACCGTTATATGAGGAATAAATCTACGTTTTTCTTTCTCAAAACCTATTTCAGACAGACTCTTCTCTAACTCATTCTGAAATTTAGGAAGCTCACTGTTATGAGATAAGCCAATGTATAGCACCTTTGGATTTTTAAGATCCGGGAATCCGCCAAAATCTAAAATACTCGTGTTAAATGGAGAATAATTGTGTACAAGTTTTTCAAGTAGATTTGAAATCTCATTCACTCTGGACTCATCTATATCGCCCAGGAATTTTAGAGTAACGTGGAGTTTTTCGAATTTTTCCCATTTAACTCCATCAATATTGTGCTTTAGGAAATTAATATAATTCGTTAATTGGGTTCTTATATCCTCTGGAATTAAAGCGGCGATAAATAATCTCAATTTATTCTATCACCTCTATATCATGAGTTGAAGCAGCTTAAGAAATCATTTACACCAGGTTGGAAATGTTTTGCCGCCGCCCTGACTGAGCCTCACCTGATTTTCACCATTTACATACATGAGATAAATATCCTTGGCTCCAGCCCTTGAAGAGCTAAAGGCTATGTAATATCCATCAGGTGACCACGCCGGGTTTTCATTTCTACCACCGCTGAACGTGAGTCTTTGCTCCCCGCCGCCACTTGGATCAATTGTGTATATATTGGCTCCACCCTCTACCCTAACAAAAGCAATCTTGTTTACATCTCTGTTGGGTGACCAGGAAGGGTCCGTGTTATATCCACTCGATGTGATTCTTCTCAGGCCGCTGCCATTAGAATTCATAACATATATCTGAGGATTACCGCTTCTATCAGACACGAACGCTATTTTGCTCCCATCCGGTGACCAAGCCGGGGATACGTCAATAGAGTGTGAACGTGTTAAATTTCGAGCCCCCTTACCGCTTATACCTGAAACGTATATATCACCGTTTGCGCTAAATGCCAGCTGTTTACTGCTTGGAGACCATTCCGCGCTCTGCTCAAGCTTAAATGCTCTTGTCAGCCTGCGTTCTTTTATCTTTGATCCCAGGGTAATTATATATAAATCCTGATCCCACACTTTATCAGAATTAAATATAATTTGCCTTCCGTCAGGGGAACAATCCGGAGACATAAGAAGCGAATTATGCCTTGTAAGCTGTCTTTTATTAAAACCGTCATAATCCATCAAGAATAGATTTCTCTTGCTTCTGCTACCCAAAACAAAAGCTATTTTTGCTGTGAAGAATCCCTCTTTACCAGTAATCTGCTTCATGGCGAGGTCGGCAAACTTATGCGCTGCCTCTCTAACTCTACCTGGTGTAGCAACATAGGATCTGCCCAATATGGGTCTTTCTTCTTTAACGTTATAAAGCTGGACAGCAAATTTAATTTTATTGCCAACCGTTTGATATTGACCCGCAATCAAGTAATCGACTCCGGCGTCAAAAATGGCCTGAAAGTTAATGTTGTTATGATTTCCTATTGTTGCGCCACCTGAACTCACATCAAATAATGCGGCATTCTGAAGATCATTTCTCAATACTTCTACAAACTCTCTTCCCTTCGGGTTACTTGGCCCCACACTTGAAAGATCGGGTATAAATACCGGCAGTTTTTGTACTATCGGCCCCGTAACGTCGGGTAATCTAATTTGGGAAAACGATGTGCCGCTAATACCGATGAATAATGCAATTGTTAGGAATAATACTCTATAAACCATTAAAACCCTCCGTCTTAGTGCTATATGAAAATTGTTTACTAAGGTCACTTATGTATAGAATAAATTTAGCTTATAGATAAGCTAAAAACCAGCAATAATCTATTTTATAGAAATAAAAAATAACTTGCTTATTCTTCGAGCTCTACGTTCCAATAGGATATATCAACAAAATTCAAGAAAGGCTCCCACTCTTTATATCTAACAGCTTTGATATATATATTTGAGAATGGATCCCAAAGCGGCTTCTTAGGCTTGGTTCTCAGTTTCATTCTTGCCTGTGCCGGGGTCTGGCCGCCCTTTTTCCTATTACAAGCTATACAACAACAAACTACATTATCCCATACACTCTTACCACCCTTTGAGCGTGGCACAACATGGTCTATAGTAAGCTCAGAACGTGAAAACTGTTTATAGCAATACTGGCAAGTTCCCCCGTCTCTTCTGAATATATTTAAACGGTTAAACTTTGCCTCTTTTCTTATAACCCCTTCATATCTAATCAGTATTACTACCCTAGGGGTCTTAATAACTGCGCTTACAGTACGGATAACATCGTCTTGCTCTTTAAATTCAGAAATTTGTGACCAGGACTCAAAATCAAAGGTGTTATATTCTAAATCTACAGCCTTCGCTATACCGCCATATAGCATTACAAAAGCTCTTCTGACACTTGTAATCGTGACTGGAACAAAATAACGATTGAGAACTAACACGGGGGCCGTCAGCATTTAGTGAATCTACCTATTTTTACTTATATTTCAAGTTAAAATATATTAATGTTCGGTTAAGAAATAATTGCGTTTGCTATCTTCATATCAATATGTATTGACTTCTACTTTAATACGTTAAAATTAATTAGGAGAATTAATCATGAATAGCTTATCGACAGCTCTAATTATTCAAATAGTACTATGCGTGATTCTTTTTGGGATTCTATTTTATTTGATGATCAAAAACTCTGAACTCAAAAAAGAACTCAGCTCAAAAATAAAGAATCCCCCCACTAAAGGAAGCGAGGACTAAATGTATCCTGAACTCATAAAAATAGGCGACTTCACCATCTCTTCATTCGGCATAATGATGGCTCTTTGCTTTTTAGCAGGCTATTGGCTTATATCCCTTGAAACAACGAGAAAAAAACTAAACGAAAAAGTTATAAGCAATATGTTCCTTGCTACCATGATCGGCGGGATCGTAGGAGCAAAACTACTCTATCTATTAGAAAACGTACCGCTTGGAGAGTTAATCAGACATCCGTTGACTCATCTTTTATCCCGCGGCGGCCTTACATTCTACGGGGGCTTTATCGGAGCTTTTGTAATAGTCTGGTTAATTGCCCGGAGAAACAAGATCAGTATGTGGATAATAGGAGACCTAACCGCCCCTGCAGCAGCATTAGCGTATTCCATTGGGAGAATAGGGTGTCTATTGGTAGGTGATGACTACGGGGTGCCGTCAAACCTACCCTGGGCTATAGCATTTCCCAATGGCCTTCCACCAACAACCGAGGCTGTCCACCCCACACAGCTCTATGAAATAATAATTATGTTTATAGCCTTTTTATACATATGGAAAATTAGAACCAAAGTAAGACCAGCCGGATGGCTTTTTTCAATCTATTTGATTATTTCAGGATTTGAGAGGTTCTTTATAGAGTTTCTTAGAAACACGACTCCTAGCCCTATCCCCAACCTTTCAATAGCTCAGGTTATAGCACTTGGATTAATCGTAGCAGGAGCAGTTAAGTTATATACTTTTACTAGTTCAGGTGAAATTACCGAGGCTCCTGATCCACCTAAAAAATCCAGAAGAAAGAGAAAAGCATAGATAATGAGCTTAATAATGGCCTCTTAATTTCCCTTAGAAAAATGCATCTTTCCCAACTCACTGTGCTTGGGTATGTTTAAGCACCATGTCTGAGATTAAAAAGTCCGATCTAGCTCTCTCTGCACTGACCGGTGTGTTATATCCACTTACTTTTATGGTCCCGTATTCAGGAATTCTTGCCTGGATTCTTTTGATACCGCTATTTTGGGCAATAGTTAAAAAATCCCCAAGAGACGCATTCAAGCTCGGCCTTCTGGCGGGAACAATTGGAAACTTTATCGGAACCTACTGGTTAATAGGAACCCTCGCTAGATTCGGCGGGTTTTCAATTATCATAAGCTTCATATTTATCATATTTTTGAGCGCCTTTGCCGGTCTTTCTTTTGGCATATTTTCATATGCAACCACCAGACTCGGATTGTTTAGAAAACCCGGCGTTCTTTCGGTACTACTTATAGCATCAATTTGGACATCAATTGAATATCTCTTCCCGTTCCTATTTCCCTACGGTATTACAAATTCCCAGGCAGACTTTCTACCCGTTATTCAGGTCTATGACCTGTTAGGTATATACGTCCTTAGCTTCATAATTGTCGTCATAAATGTCACATTAATGAGGGCAATCAAAAGATTTAAACTAAACGCGCTTCTGCCTGGTGGGGAAATCTTACTATCATTCATACTACTGGTATCAATACTTGCATACGGATATTTCAGAATTGCTCAGGTTGATGTAGAGATATCTCAGTCCCCCAAACTTAAAATAGGAATGGTGCAGGCTAATTTTGATTTCCTGGAAAAAACCGAGAACCAGGAAAAAACAGTTACCGACCGACATAAAGAGATGTCAGAAGACCTTAAGTCAGCTGATCTGATCATCTGGCCTGAAACCTCAATCCAGGCTTGGTTCTCAAACTCCTCAGACTATCTTATAGTAAGGGATGAATTAGGAGTGCCCGAAATGGAGGGTAAATATTTTATTGTGGGCGGGATGTCTTTTACACCTACCGATCCGAATTCGGAAATCCTAACGGATGAAAATATAATAAAATACAACACTGCTTTCTTCACTGACTCAAACGGTATCATATTGGGCCGATACCATAAAATTAAACTCCTCTTATTCGGCGAGTATCTTCCGTTTGCAAAATATATCCCTGCAATTAAAAACATCAGCCCCGCTTCAGGGGATTTCACGCCCGGAGACAAACTTGATCTCTTCGAGATTAAAGAAAAAGGGGCTAAAATAGCCCCCCTCATATGTTATGAGGACATTATCCCGTCATTTAGCAGGCAGTTTGTGAATAAAGGGGCGAATCTAATTGTCAATATCACAAACGATGCATGGTTCGGCAAGACTATAGCGCCCTACCAGCACTTATTTATTTCAATCCCCAGAGCAGTAGAAACCAGAAAGTATCTGCTTAGGTCGACAAACACAGGTATAAGCGCAATTATCGACCCTGTGGGAAGAGTGGTAGACAGGACAGATAACTTTGTACAAACAAACCTGGAGGGAGAAGTAAGTCTCATGAATGGGGGAAAAACTCTCTATACAAGAATAGGAGATATCTTCCCTATTGCATGTTCAGTCTTCTGGATTGGTTTTGCAGTAGTTGTAAAACTAAGAGGAAAAGATTTCACCTAAGGCACTTAGGAAAGCATCATTCTCTTCAGGTGTGCCTATTGTTACACGCATAGAGTTGCTGAGTATTCCAGGCCTATTAAAATTCCTTATAAGAATATCCTTCTCTACTAGTTTACTAAATATAGAATCCGCGTCATCTACTCTAAAAAATATAAAATTCGCATCACTTGGATAAGCCTTTATCTGCTCTAGAGATGATAAGGCCTTATAAATGCGATCCCTTTCTCTAATTATAAGTTGAATGTTTTCCGTCACGAATTCGTGGTTTTCAAGCACTACCTCTGCCACCACTTGGCTTAGCGAATTGATATTGTAGGGATAACGGACTTTGTTTATCTCGTTTACAAGATTATCCCTTGCAAAGAGCTTCCCTATCCTAAGTCCCGCAAATCCAACTTTCGATAAGGTCTTTAGTATTACAAGGTTCTCACACTCCTTTACCAACGGCAGGAACGTATACCCGCTAAAATCAGAATATGCCTCATCCACAACGACAATCCCCTTTGCTACGCTTATGATCTCCGCTATTTTATCGGCAGAGTACATGTTCCCTGTAGGATTATTAGGAGAAGCCAGGAATATCAAATCTGGATCGTTGTTTTCGATCATACTAATAGTTTCATCCAGATCTATATCGAAGTTCTCATCTAACGCAGTTTCTACAATATCCGCTCCCATAGCCAATCCCGCAAGTCTGTACATGGAAAAAGTAGGCGTTGGACACAGAACCCTTCCTGTACCGTTTGAGAAGGTTGTAATCAGCATCCCTATGAGCTCATCTGATCCGTTTCCCAATAGAATCCCCTCTTTAGGAAAATCACAGACTCTGGATATTATCTCAATCAATCTCTTTGCCTCGGGATCCGGATATCTGTTAATATCAATTTCTTTTATAGCCCTATCTACTTTCTCTTGCACTTCCTTTGTAAGGGAAAAAGGGCTTTCATTACCGTCTAGTCTAACTTTACAATTGAAATGTGGGACCGAATAAGGGGATATATCCCGAATTTTCTGACTAACCCTTGACTCTATAATGTTTGAGTCATTGGGTTGTGATTTTTTATCTTTAGAAGTCATTTTATTTAACCATATATATGTTTATGCACTACTTATGGTTTCCCGTAGATAGCGCTTAATTCCTCACTTTTACGGATAGAGCATGAGCTTCAAGCCCTTCGCTATAGGCGAGGTTCATAACACAGCCACTTAGTTTTTGAAACCCCTTTTTCGAAATTGATATCACGCTAGGCATTCTTAGAAAATCATAGACGCTAAGCGGTGAAGAAAACCTTGCGGCTCCCCCCGTAGGAAGAACATGACTTGGCCCGGCTACATAATCACCAAATGCCTCAGTAGACATGGAACCTAAGAATATAGCACCTGCGTTCTTGATCTTCTTAAGAAGGGCTTTTGGATTTTTAACACACAATTCCAAGTGTTCAGGCGCTAGAGCATTTGCAACTTGAGCTGCCTCATCAATATTCTTTACAATAAATATCCTTCCCTGGCTTTTTACAGCCTGGCTCGCTATGTTTCTTCTTTTTAGCGATTTTAATTGACGTGAGACTTCTTTCTGAACCTCTTTTCCGAACTCACGGGAATCGGTAACGAGAAGAGGAACAGCCATTTCATCATGCTCAGCCTGAGCCAAAAGATCAGCGGCCACCCAGCTTACGGGAGAACTCCCGTCCGATATTATCAAAACCTCACTGGGCCCGGCTATCATATCAATATCCACTTGTCCGAATACGAGCTTCTTTGCAATCGTCACATATATATTCCCGGGACCTACAATCTTATCTACCTTTGGAATCGACTCAGTACCATAAGCCATAGCAGCAACAGCCTGCGCCCCCCCTACTTTATATATGGAATCCACACCGGCAATTGAGGCAGCTACTAAGACAGTCGGATTTAGCTCACCGCCAGGACATGGTGTAACTAGGACTAGCTCCTCCACGCCTGCTACTTTAGCCGGTATAGCAGTCATCAAGACAGTTGAAGGATAAGAAGCTTTTCCGCCGGGAACATATAACCCCGCTCTTTCAATAGGCCGAATGAGCCATCCAAGCTCGTTTCCGAGCTTGTCTTTGTAAATATTCTCTACGGGGAGTTTATGTTTATGAAATTCTCTTATTCTTTTGGCCGCGTTTATAAGATCAGCTCTTAATTCTTTAGATACCAGCGACTCCGCTCGCTCAAATTCACGAGCCTTAACCTTAACAGTTCTTTTGGTGAGGTCTAACTTATCAAACCTCTTTGTATATTTAAAAAGAGCTTTGTCACCGTTTCGTTTTACATCATCCACAATTTTTTTTGTAGACGATTCCAGCTCAGGGTCGGAAAGAGAAGAACTCCTCCTAAGACCGCTCAATTGGGTTAGTAAATTTTTTATATTAATTTGTACAATCTTCATAACGGGAAAGGATTATACATCGGAAAACCGATATTCAAAAGTTATTTATGATCTATTTACTCTGAACACTTGTTGCTTGGGAATAACTAGAGGATTATCCCCACAGTTTTCTTAATTTCCGGTAAACTAAATCTCAAAAGGATATTAATATATGAAAATATATTCTTTAGAAAGTGAGTTTGGCACAATAGAATGAGATATAAGTTGAAAAGTTAGAATCTATTATTAAATTTAACACTAAGGAGCAGTTTAAAATAAGATGACTGAATCTGTGGTAGATATTACACAATACAAGTTTGATCAGGCTGAAAAGGAACTCAGGGAAAAATTGGTAGATTATTCTGAGCGTCCGGAGATGCAGTCCCAAATCGGAGAAGCTTTTTATATTTGGAAGAATGACCCTGAATTTACAAGTGAAGATATTAGTGAAGAGGAGATAGATGAGCTAACATTTGAGAAATTCTTGGATTGGTTCTTATATGACTTTAAGCTGCTGGATTCAAAAGAAAGGGTAATAGAAAGATTTTACATTGATGAGGGCAAGGAATTATCGGATGCTGAGAATAGGCTAATAAAAAACTGGATAAAAAGCATATACAGCTTTTTTGAGGTTGAAGAAGTCCTGTCCGGCGAAAAGTGCGTTATAAAAGATATATTTACAGGAAAAGTATTTGAAGTTTTGGACAGGGCATCTTCCAAGCAAATAAAACGTAAGGATATAATTGCAGCAAGACCCCTTAAAATTGGGAATCAAAATTACTTTTCAGGAATAGTCTCACTTTATCCGGCTACTTTTAAAAACCTAATTACTGAATTTTTCGATCAAGAATTTAAAGAGTATAAAAAACTATACGGTAATCAAAAAACTAAAAGTGAGTATTTAAAAGACTGGGGATTTCAGATTGGTTATTACATTGAGGATGTTGCCAACCACCCGCATTTTGTTACGCCCGAAGGTGATGAATTTATACTGGCAATAGCAAATTATTTTGTAGACAAATACGAACAATGCATAAAGAATATCGAGAAAATTAAATCATTAAAAGAGATTAGCGATAAAACCGAAGAAATTAGAATATTCTCTTGGGAAAAAATAGGCAGAAATAAAATTACCGGCATACTTGAGATAGAAAAGACTAAATTACGTATCGAATGCTATTCGGTAGATATGCTTGCAAGAGCAAAATCTAAAATTGAGAAAGAATGCAAAGGGCTCATAAAACACTTGGAAGACACTATAAAAGAACAGGACACGCTCATAGATAGGAACATAAGTGAAACGAAAAAATTAAAGAAATATCCGCTTGGAGTAAAAAACAAGAAGGAACTCGATTCAGAACTAGATAAGCACTACGATAAATGGCTAAACATGCCTCTTGAAATACTGGACGGCGAATCCCCTAAACAAGCTTTAAAGACTAAAGATGGAAGAGTTAAGCTAAGTTCCGTGATAAATGAGCTTGAGGTCATTTATGAACACGCTAGAAACCGCGGAGAACCTTATTACGACGTGAGTAAACTCAGAAAAAAACTCAAGCTAATTTAATTTCAAATTAAAGGCCTATCCATAGCTGTCTTGATGGTCGCTATATCCGTAAAGAAACCATATAACTATAATCATCAAAGCGGCTAGAGAAACCTGTAGAACTAGTAACGATGCTATCTTTAAGTAGGCAAAATCGGGGCTTACATATAGTATAAGCCATCCCCCGGCTATATCGCCCAACGCCGATAAATACGAAGATAGTATAAGCAGGAGTTTCCAGAAGTTGCCAATCTTTGTAAATAGAATCAGATGATTTAAAGTTACAAGGATTATAGCCATTGCGAAGAAGTGGAAATGGGCTTCTTCCAGCATTCCAAGATAACTTCTCGGTGGCCTGAAGTCCTGCTCAGAGCCGAGGTAATACTCCACAACTGACTCATAGCTAAAACCTATTTGAAAATACAAAAGAAAGTTAGTAATCCATAGGAAAAGAAAAAAAAGCACTGTAAAAGCCACAATCAGTTTTAGAAGTGTATTTTTTTTAATATCGGGTGAGATGAAAAAACGCAATATATTCGATCCTCTGTTAGTTTAACTGTCCCTGATCCGAAGCCACTTTAAATACTGCCAGTATTCTTCTTATCGCCTGTGACAAAGAATTTGCTGTAATTGTAGCCCCTGTAATATTCGGTATATCTTTTCCTACCCTTAGAGTATCATCCAAAGTTTTGCCCTCGAAAAGCTCTATCCAATTCTCTCCTGCTTGATAATCCTGCGGTTCGAAAAATGCCAATATTTCCGCTTGCCTTAAGCTCCCATCAGGGTTGATTACAAACATTACAGTCTCGGTCTTGGTTCTTAGCAAATGTGTGTCTATTATAGCATAACCTAAAGTTTTCTCTCCATTTTTAGCCTCATAGATTATATATAGTTTGGACTCATTTTTAGAATAAGCGAGGGACTCAATTGTTTGAGATTGATCAGATGATAAAAAGATTTCTTTTCTCTCTATCTCAACCGCATCAGGGAAGGCTGTATTTAGTGCTTCATCCCTTTTCATATAAACTTTGGATTCTGAAGGAGAAACCATGATGAATGAATATATTGTTATTACTAATAACGCTATTATCGTCTTATTCATAATTCAAGCTACCTTATTAAATACAAATAGCGTAGAAAACGAATTCCTACGCCCTAATTCGCGGACTATATTTAACCAGACTTAAAAGACATATCCAAGTCCAAAATTAAACTGATCCTGAGAATTATTGGCTTCATTATCGAGCCTTTGATACTCTGCTTTAATAACAACATTCGGAATCGGCTTATAGTCAAGCCCGATTGTCAGGTCATCTCTGTCATTAGCAGGGTTTCTAAAAAAGCCTGCCGGCACTTTCGCTTGAGTATTATACTGTTCCCACCTTATAAAAGGGGCCAAATACTGCGCGTACTGACTAGTGAAATTAGCCAGTGAGAGCACATTATATGCTCCTACAACATAATATCCCCACTGTTCGCTGCCTACGGAATCGTCACCTTCCAAATCGTTTAAAGCATTAATCCTAGCACCGTCATCGAGTGTTGTATAAACAAAAAGCCCTCTCGCTTCAAATCCTCTGTACTGAAGCTGCAAGTCCGCCTCATACATCTGGAAGAAACCGCCGAACTTCTCCCCGTTAAATGGTGAGTCAGGGTTATCGATCGCCTCATCCTGACCTGTGTTGCCAAGAAATATGGAAGCTCCCAAAGCCACATACGGGACCGGCTTATAATTCACCCTGCTTACCCAGGCAATGTCATTAAATCTTGCGCGTGAGCCTTTTATACGAAGAGATCTGTTATTTGTGGCTCTAAACCCTCGGGCGTCAAAACTGTTCATTGCGTAGGATCTATAATTTATCGAGCCTGCGGCTCCCAGATCAATATCTCCGAAAACACCCAAGCCATTTTCTCTCCATGTTGTGGGAATTATTTGTGTTTCAACTGAGGGTCTGAATACTCCGAAGAAAGTCGTAGGCTCATGCACTTCGTTTATTATGCCGAAAGGAGCAAGTAAAAGCCCTGCTCTTAAGTTAAGCTCTTGCCAGAGGAGAAAATCTAGGAGGGCAAACTCTACAGATACCGAGCCCGACTGCCCATCCTTGTTTGAACTAGTCGTTGCGTGCTCAAACTCGATTTCAGAATTAAAGATTATCCTGTCGGTAAATTTATACCCGAAATAGAGCACTACTCTCTGAGCGTCTACTACATCATTCCCGTTTTCTCTTACCTGACCGACTAATAATTCGCCGTAACCACCGATAGATAAACCTTTATCTTTTAGATATACCTTTGATGCTGCCGGAGCCGCCCCATAGACCTGGTTGTATGTGGGATCGGGAACAACAGATGCGGATTTGATATTATCGATCTCTTCTGCCAATATGCTCAATTTATCTTCAATCGACTGTAACCTGTCATCTACCATGCCAGTACTTTTAAGCTCTTGTAATTCTTCTGTTACATTTTGAAGTTTCTTCTCAAGTTGTTTGATCCTCTCATCCTGGGTTTCTGTCTCATCATCACTTAACCTCTGGGCGACTTCAATATTTTTAGCCTCTGGCTTGGCTTCATAGTCTTCTTGTTCAATTATTTTCTGCGCTCTTAGGTTGTTATAAGCCTCTATGGAATTTGAGAACTCTTTTTGATTTTGATTGAGTTCATCGGATAAACCATCTATAGAAAACATCACAGTAAAAACCAGAAAAAACGGAATAACAATCTTAGGAAATAACCGAATATCTAATAAAGACAACAACTTACCCATCTTTAAATTACCTCCTTTGCTCAATATTGATATTCGTTTTCAATATCAATATACCGGAGGACAACATATTGTCAAAAAGTTGAACTTACATTATCACTCAAACTGATAATCCATTGCATTTCCTTAGAAAATTTGGTATATTTGGATTAACCATTCTATGGAGGAAGTACCAATCAAAAGGAGGAGAAACAAATGAGAATTTTACTTTAGTATAGGTGTATTGCTTTTTGCAGTTGGACTATATTTCCCTGCAAACGCACAACCACCACTCTGGCAGAATGATTTCGGGGATGAACTTACGGACCTTACAGGTGAGGACGACGAAGTAGAGGCAATTGCACTGCCGTTCCCGTTTCCGTTCAACGGCAGCACATTCGATATGGCTTATGTGGGCACTGATGGCTGTATGCAGCTCGGAGGATTAGGTCTGGATGGTAATATAGATCATGATCTCTGGATTTACATGGACGCGTTTTTGAGTGATTCAGACCCCGACAACCCTCTTATTTGTCCTTTCAATATTGACTTGGATTTAAGTACTATTGGTACTATTTATTACAATAACGCACGCAGTCCCTTAATAATTACATGGGATGGAGTAGGTACGAACGAAAACGAAGTTATTCCGTCGACATTTCAAATACTCTTATATCAAGACGGGAGGATTGTGCATAACTATAACGGCATGATCGTAGGCGGAGATTTTCTTACCGATCTTGATGATGGCATTGTAACAGGGGTTACGCCGAGCGATCTTCCGTTTTTCCCCGGCGACCCCCCTACTATTCCGAGCGACCCGGGTCCCGTTGATTTAAACCAGGGTCCGTTTGACTTCGGCCCGACTGTTTATGAGCGCTGGTGCTTTAATGTGGCAGACAGCTGTGGTGTTGGTGGAGATGACACAGGACTCCCCGGACCAATAAATACAGCGTTTGATCTTGATTTTTGGAGTATTTGCTTTACCCCAAATGAGGATGGTTTTTCTATTAACAGCGGCTTTCAAGGTCAAGTGGGTAACTGTGACGAATTTGTTTTCCCAACAATCCCAACCCTTTCCGAATGGGGGCTTATAGCTATGGCAGGAATTTTGGGGTTAGTTGGATTTATGGTTCTTAGAAGAAGAAAAATAACAGCTTAAAGTCTAAAAACATTTAAAATTAAAACTTACTAAGGGAGCATAGGGAGATTATCTCCCTTTTGGCTCCCTTTTTTGTTTAATCCCTAAATAGTGTTATTACATTCATAGTACTTAATAGTATCAATTTACTATAAATAGCCCGCGCGATTTACATTTGGCGGGTTTAGGCTCCCACTCGTCTATCATGATTTGCGCCTCTTTAATCTCAGCATCACTCACTTCTTTACTGATGCGATCTAAAGATTTTTGAGCCAATTCGATCTCACGAGGTGGACCATACTCCTTCGCAAGACCAAACCATTTATAAGCTTTAACAAGGTTTTTAGCCTCGCCACACCCTTTTTTACAATCAAGTGAGGTATAAGGAACCCGAAGATGAGCATATACTATTCCAAGAGTATTTAATGACTGTGGTTGAGCCTGCTCTGCAGCCCTACCCCACCAGGTTAATGCATTTTTGTAGCTCTTTCTTACACTAAGACCGTTAAAATATAGCAAACCTATTGCGTATTCAGCGTCACAATCGCCATTTTGAGCCATAGGTTTCCACATTTTCCTAGCAATGTCATACTGACCCTGCTGATACCACCTGAGTCCAAGCTTGTATCTATCGTTTTCTGTAAAATCACTAACTGGATTTGGAAGCTCTTTAGGTATCTGCTTAGGAATTTCTTTAGCTTGCTGACAGGAAAAGCTGAATATTAGAACCAAAAATGCTAGCATGAAAACTATATGTCTAGTATAGAAAGAAAACATGCCGTACTCTCCCCGGTTAATCATTATCAAAGCAAAAAGTTGCTACTAATTTTTACAATCAAATATAGGAAATAAATACCCTAAGTCAAATTAAGGCGCAATCGGTTATTTTTATAAGGTCATTAATTTGACAAAGCCTTATTGAAGTGAAAGAATTTACAAGTTTAAGAAATTTAAAGGGGAGATTATGCTCTTTTCCGATTATTTTAAACACAAAGACAAGCGAGCTATTATATCATTTGAAATTTTCCCTCCCAAGACAAATAAGGGTATGGATAACTTAAAAAATGAGCTCTCGGAGCTTGCCCAGCTTAGGCCGGACTTTATCACGGTTACATACGGGGCAATGGGTTCTACAAGGGAAAAGACACTGGATATAGCATCTCTTATCCAAAATCACTTTGGCGTCGAATCAGCCTGTCATTTAACCTGTGTGGGAGCAACGAAAACAGAGTTAGATATCCTGCTTCAAACAATATATGACGCCGGTGTTAGAAATATAGTTGCACTAAGGGGGGATCCACCGGAGGGAAAGGAAACCTTCGTACAAAGTGAAGACGGATATTCCTACGGTAATGAACTGGTAGAGCATATAAGAAATTTTGAAGTGAGGACCGGTAATAAGCACCATTTTGGAATAGCCGTAGCAGGTTACCCTGAAAAGCATGTAGAAGCCCCTGAAATAGGAGCTGATCTAGCTAATCTAAAAAGGAAAGTAGATGCTGGCGCTGATGTGATAATTACACAACTCTTTTTTAACAATGACTTTTACTTCGACTTTGTTAAAAGAGTGAGAGATATTGGAATATCAGTGCCGATAGTACCCGGTATAATGCCTATACTATCAGCTAAACAAATTAAGAGGATTACAACAATGTGCGGCACAACCATACCTGAAGAACTCAAGGGAAAATTAGATGCCGCAATCGACAATGACGATAAAGCGCGTGATATTGGTATAGCGCAGTGCATAAGACAATCAAAAGACCTTCTTATGCGGGGTGTCCCGGGAATTCATTTCTACGTGCTTAACAAATCCAGGCACATGATAAGGATTATGGATGCTTTATCAGAGAATTTGGACAATCATAAGATTACTGCCAATACTCCCTGATCCGATGTCAGTTACAATAAGATAAAATGCCTGAGACAACCTCTCTTTTTAATAAAATAGCAAAGCACTACGATTCGCTAAACACATTCTTTAGTTTTGGAATGGATAAAATATGGAGAAAACAGCTTGCAGAACAAATTAGAGGATCACATCTAATTCTTGATATAGCTACTGGAACAGGAGAAGTAGCTATAGAAACAATCAAAAAATTAGAGGACTCAAAAGTAATAGGAATAGATCCTAGCGCTCAAATGCTTGAGCTCGCAAATCAAAAATCTAAAAGTCCCCAATATAGCAATAAAATTATGCTTGTACAGGGATTTGCCGAATATCTGCCTTTTGGAAACGGAGCGTTCGACGCAATCACAATAGCTTTTGGAATAAGAAACACAGTTAACCCTCTTCAGGCGCTTACAGAAATGAAAAGAGTATTAAAACCCGGGGGAAAAGTCGCGATCCTAGAATTCACTACTCCTAAAAATAAGATTTTTGCTCCGATCTATTTATTTTATTTTAAGAAGTTCCTTCCCTTTGTAGGATCAATTTTCGGAAACAAGAAAGAGTACAAATATCTTTCCGACTCAACCTCAGAATTTCCCCAAAGAGAAAAATTTATTGAGATTATGAAAGAAGCAGGATTAAACCACCAGAAATCAATAGAGATTATGATCGGGACCGTAATTATTTATACGGGGACTAAATAATCTAGGGTGCCAAGCGCTCTATCAACCACTGCCCACCACTTAACAACTTGTATCTTAACCTATCATGGAGCCTGTTATCCCTGCCCTGCCAAAACTCAAGGGTATCTGGAACTAATCTATATCCATTCCAATATGGCGGTCTGGGAACAGATTTATCACTATATCTATGCTCAAACTCATTAAATCTTTCCTCAAGTATTTCACGATTAGGTATTACAGTGCTTTGATGAGATGCCCATGCACCTATTTGACTACCCCTTGGTCGACTCGAAAAATATTCATCTGCTTCATCATCGGACACTATATGAATCTTTCCCTCTATTCTAACCTGCCTTTCGAGTCTCCCCCACCAGAAACAAAGGGCCGCAAAAGGATTGTTGGCAAGATCATCCCCCTTTTTACTTTCAGAGTTACTATAGAAAATAAAACCTGCTTGATCAAAACCCTTTAGAAGAAGCACCCTTGCTGAGGGTTTGCCATCTATTGTCGAAGTGGCGAGAGTAAAAGCGTTAGGATGGATTAAATCCGCTCTGAGCGCCTCTTCATACCAAAGACGGAACTGTTCAATCGGGTCTGGACTGACGCCCTCTTCTTTTAACTCATATAATCCAAATTGTTTATTAAGCGTATCTTCAGAATTGCTCATTTACTTGTTTTTAAAATACTATTTAGTGTTTGCTGTAATTCAGGGTACTTGAATTTATATCCTGAATCTAATAATTTTTGAGGCTTTACACGGGCACTTGAAAGCATTGTCTCATCCGCCATTTCCCCAAGTAGTGCCCGGGCTGCAAAAGCAGGTAGTGGAAGTATAGTTGGGCGGTTAAGTACTCTACCAAGGGCAAACGTAAACTCACTATTCGTAACAGGATTTGGAGCGACAGCATTTACGGGCCCTTTTAAATCCTCATTTCTGAGTAGATAATAAATTATTCCAATAAGGTCATCAATAGCAATCCAGCTCCAATACTGTTTCCCCCCCCCTATCTTTCCGCCAAGACCTATCCTAAAGGGCAGAAGCATCTTTTCAAGGGCGCCACCATCTAAACCCAGCACCATGCCTATACGGAGGTTTAATACGCGTATACCGGCGTCATTTGCAGCCTCGGTGGCATTCTCCCACTTTATGCTCACATCTGCCAGAAAGCCCTCTCCTGGAGTGCTTTCCTCGCTCAGAATTTCATCTCCTCTATTTCCATAATAACCAATCGCAGAAGCCGAGATTAATACTTTTGGTTTTTTATTAAGCTTTGCCAGTGACTCTGATAGCAGTTTAGTCCCCAATACTCTACTGTTCTCTATTTTTGCCTTTTTATGATCCGTCCATCTTCCTACAATATTCTCACCTGCAAGATGGACCACCGCATCAAGATCTTGAAGTGATTCAAGTTCTATTTCACCTTTTGCGGGATTCCAATAGACCTGATCGTCCGAAGAACCCGTTAGTGATCTTGTAAGTTTTATAACCTTATAACCTTTCTCAAGCAGAAGCTCCGTTAAATGAGTTCCTACAAAACCACTGGCTCCGGAAATAAGAACATTCTTTGACATTTTATAGGATTAAGAATAGCACAGCGAATGATTTAGGGAATATATAACTAACTAAACTATTGGCCAAATGTATCTAAGATTGCATCTTGAAAGCCCTTAACTTCTTGGAAATCTAAATAATAATGAGGCGCGCTTAATATGGGAAGATCTATATACTCTCTATATTCGTCAATCTTATTTCTACATTCTGAAGCTGATCCGACCACAGCAAACGTATTAACCATATCATCGCTAACACTTTTAATCATTTTTTTAATATCACGATTCAAAAAAGCAGCCCTTACTTTTTCTACCTCGTTTTCAAATCCATGGAGCTTAAATGGGGGTTGATAAGTTTTGACAGTAGCATAAAAAGCAATTGTGGCTCGTGCAGCCTCTAGCGCCTCTTTTTTGTTCTCAGATATAGCGCAAGTAATAATGGAGCACGATTTAAAATTATCCCTTGCTCGCCCGGAATTCTGAAGCCCTTTTGCAATGCTTTTATAGGCGACTTCTCTTATATATCTCAAAGAACATACTACATGGCCCAAGTAGCCGTCTGCTACCTCCCCTGCTGCACTTATCATATTACTTCCGACGCCGGCTAAATATATCGGGATTCTATCCCTGAACGGTTTAAAAGCCCTGTGATATCCTTTAGTAGAGATATCATAGTACTCACCTTTATAGGACAAAGGGTTCCCTAGATGCACTCCTGAGGTCATAAGCCTTATTAACTCAATGCACTCTTTTATCCTCGTTACAGGTTTCCCGTGATTTAGGCCGTGCCACATCTCATTTGTACGTTTTGCTCCTGTGCCCAACCCGAGTATCAATCTCCCGTTTGATATTTCATCTACGTCAAGTGCTGTAAGAGAGGTAATCAGGGGGCTTCTGACAAAAGCAAGCGCTACTGCAGTTCCAAGTTTAATCTTTTGAGTCGAATGTGCTACTGCTGAGAGTTGTTGAAAGGAGGTTCTATAAAGCTCCGTTGCCCAAACAGAATCGAAATTAGCCTCTTCCGCTTGTTTGGCTAAGAGGACAAGATCCGAAATATTATTTGCATCTAAAATTAATCCGACTGCTTTCACGTATCTCTATCCATCCTTAAAACTACCATAAAAACAAAGGCGACCCATGGGCCGCCCGTTGATAAGCAAGTTCAATCTACAGATATAGTTTATATATTATCAGCTTTTATTTTTTATTTTGAATACTATTCGTCTTCTTTCTTTTCAGTTTCTTTATCTTCTTCCACTTCAGAATTATCTTCAGCTTGTTCTTCTGAAGATTCTTCCGCCTTAGCTTTTACCTGCTCTTCTGGCTGTGCTTCAGCTTCCTCCGAAACCTCTTGGGCTTTAGCCTCAGGGGCATCAGATGATTCTTCTTGGGCCTCTGGAGTTTCTTCCGCTTCCGCCGCTGAAGGCTCTTTTACCTTTTCTTCTTCAAGAGTTTCTTCAGGCCCCGTCTCAGCTGCAGGTTCACTTTCAACTTCTGGTGCTTCCTCCGAAACCTCTTGGGTTTTAGCATCAGGGGCATCAGATGATTCTTGGGCTTCTGGAGCTTCTTCCGCTTCTGCTGTAGGTTCTTCTTCTGCCATTGCTTTAGGCTCCGTTTCTTCTTCTGAAATCTCTATAGTTTCAGCTACAGCCGCAGCTTCAGCTGCCAAGACTTCCGGAGTTTTCTTTTCTTCCTCATCGATTAACCCAAGCTCTTCCGCTGACTCTTTTTTAGAACTCTTAACTTTAGCAGAGCCGGCTTTTGCAGTAGCTTTAGGTTTTTGCTTCTTAGGAGCAGCTTTGGCTTTCTTTTTCTTCTTCGGCTTATATTCTTCTTCAACCAGTTCAATAATAGAAATTGGGGTGTTATCTCCCCTTCTAAAACCTAACTTTGTTATTCTCGTATAACCGCCGGGACGATCCTTAAACCTCTCAGCAAGCTCCTCAAAAAGTTTTCTTAGTACTTCATTATCCCTTATATAAGCTCCCGCTTGCCTTCTTTTATGAAGAGTCCCCTGCTTAGCCATGGTGATCATCTTCTCGGCAACTCTTCTAATTTCTTTGGCTCTAGTATCAGTTGTCTTCAATTTGTCATTTCGAAACAAATCGGTAACCATATTGCGAAGCATAGATTTTCTATGTTTAGTTGTAACTCCGAGTTTTCGTCCTATTCTTTTATGTCTCATCTTCTAATCTCCAAATTGCTCGCAAAAAATTATTGAGAAACTAATCTCTCACTGCGTTTTGCTTTCTCCGCATCGAACACATCTTGGTCAATGGTAAGTCCAAGACCAAGACCCATTTCCTCCAGCCTTTCTCTAATTTCAAATAAAGATCTTTTACCAAAATTTTCTAAATTGAGTAAATCATCCTCACTTTTCTGTATTAAATCTCCTGCATATTCTATATTTGCTTTTCTCAGACAGTTAAGAGATCTTGCAGAAAGGTCCATTTCCTCAATTGTATTAAATAGTATTTCTTCAGTTCCCCTAATTTCCTGTTTCTCTTCACTTTCGGGTTCTTCGTCAACTTCTAATTCATCAAAATTGATAAATATTGTAAGTTGGTTTTTCACAATTTTGGCTGCATATGCAAGAGCATCTTCAGGCAAAATAGTACCATTGGTCCAAATCTCAAGTGTAAGTCTTTGAAAATCCGTACGCCTTCCTACTCTCGAGTTTGTAACAACATAGTTAACCTTTCTTACAGGGGAGAAGAGAGAGTCAACCGGAATAACACCAATTATAGTCTGCAGTTCTCCTCTTCTTTCAACAGGCTCATAGCCTCTTCCCATCTCCACAGTCATCTCCATTTCTAGCTTGGCACCTTCGGCCAAAGTAGCAATATGGTGATCAAGGTTTAATATTTCAACATTCTGATTAGTGATTATATCTTCTGCTTTTATATCACATTCTCCACTCGCGCTTACTGTTATGACCTGAGGTTCATATGTGTGCATCTTGAGCTCTATACCTTTAAGATTTAAAATTATCTCTATAACATCCTCTTTTACTCCAGGTATAGAGGAGAATTCGTGTAACACACCATCTATTTTAATGGAGGTAACAGCAGGGCCCTGAATAGAAGAGAGCAGTACCCTTCTAAGCGCGTTGCCTAATGTAACACCGTACCCACGTTCCAAAGGTTCGCATATAAATTTTGCGTAAAATGGAGTACTACTTTTTTCTTCCATCTCTATTTTCTTTGGTTTAATAAGGTCATGCCAATTTTTTTGAAAATCCTTTATCATGTCTTCTTCCGTCACCTTGTCTTCCTCCATTTTCTCAATCTAGCCATTGTTTACCCTTAAGGAACTTAACAAAAGCCTCTTTATATTTACACTCTCGAATAAAATTCAACAATAAGCTGCTCTTCAATTGGGAATGTCACGTCTTCTCTGGTAGGCAGCTTTGAAACTGAACCTACATAGTTTTCCTCATCAAGATCGAGCCATTCAGGCACTCCCCTTCTTGATCTGAATTCCAGAGCTTCGTGTATCCTTTTCAATTTCTTGCTCTTTTCCCTTACTTCAATCTTATCACCTTCATTAACCAGGTAAGATGGGATATTTACTACTGAACCGTTAACAAGTATATGTTTGTGGCCAACTAGTTGTCTGGCGTCACTGCGGGAGCTGCCAAAACAAAGGCGATAGACTACGTTATCGAGCCTTCTTTCTAAAAACGATAGCAAAATGGATCCTGTAACGCCTTTAATTTTTGAAGATTTCATAAAATATTTCTTAAATTGCTTTTCCCTAAGGCCATACATCCTTTTTACTTTTTGTTTTTCTCTTAGTCTTACCCCAAATTCCGAGAATTTGCTCCGGAACTTTCCATGTTCCCCGGGAACTTGATCCGGCCTTTTCTCAATGGCAGTTTTACCGTTATAGCTACGTTCCCCTTTAAGAAAGAGGTTAACTCCTTCTCTTCGTGAAAGTCTATCTGTTGGCCCAGTGTATCTTCCCATGTACTATAAAACCTCCTTAAATTCTGCTAAAACAAACTTCACAGCTTATCTGCACGCAATTGTTAAACCCTACGCCTTCCGGGTGGTCTGCAACCATTATGAGGAATAGGTGTTACATCCCTTATAAATGTTATTTTTAGTCCCGAAGCCTGTATTGATCTTATTGCAGGCTCTCTTCCCGGACCTGGCCCTTTTACATATACGGACACGCTCTTCATGCCGACAGCGGCAGCTTTCTTAGCCGCATCTTCAGCAGCAATCTGGGCAGCAAATGGGGTACCTTTACGTGTCCCCTTAAAACCTTTCATTCCGCCGCTCGACCACGCAACAACATTACCGCTTGTATCGCTTATAGTAATTAGAGTATTATTAAAGGTGGCTTTAATATTTATAACCCCTTGTTCTACAAATTTCTTAGCTTTCTTTTTACCACTTTTTTTAGTAGCCATTGCTTATCTCCGGAAAATGATTATTTGCCAGCCTTTTTCTTCTTCGCAATTGCAGTTCCACGAGGACCTTTCCGAGTTCTGGCGTTAGATTTGGTTTTTTGACCTCTCGATGGAAGCCCGATTCTATGCCTAATACCTCTATAGCATCCTATTTCAACCAGACGTCTTATATTGGATTTAACCTCTTGTCTAAGTTCGCCCTCAACTGAATATTTATTCTCAAGTATATCCCTTATAGCAGCAATATTCTGGTCTGTAAGGTCCTTTGACTTAGTATTTATATCAATATTAGCTTCACTTAATATTTGATTAGATATTACTTTGCCAACACCATAAATATATGTAAGCCCTATTTCAATTCTCTTCTCTAACGGAATATCGACACCAGCAATTCTAGGCATTTTTCTCTCCTTCTACCCTTGCTTCTGTTTATGTCTTTTATTAGTGCAGATTACTCGAACCACACCTTTTCTTTTAATTATTCTACATTTATCGCAAATCTTTTTTACGGAAGCTCTAACTTTCAACTTTATAACCTCCCTACTAAAAACTTATTTTCTCAATCTATAGGTAATTCTACCCTTTGAAAGATCATATGGTGATAGTTCAAGCTTCACCTTATCCCCGGTCAGAATACGAATAAATCGAGTCCTCATTTTACCAGACACATATGCTAAAACCTCGTGCCCCTTTCCCCCGTCAACCTCTACTCTAAACATAGCATTAGGAAGCGCTTCAATTACTGTGCCTTCAAACTCTATTCTTTCTTCTTTAGCCATATGCTCCCTATTGTTACTGAGTTAAAATGACGGGTCCTTTATCTGTTACGGCAACTGTGTGCTCAAAATGAGCAGATAGTGTACCGTCAACAGTAACAGCAGTCCATCCGTCACTTAATATTTTAATATCAGGATTGCCCACATTGACCATAGGCTCTATAGCAATCACCATACCGGGTTTTAACTTTACTCCATTTGTACTGCTTCCATTACCGGGAACAAAGTTCGGAACTTGCGGATCTTCATGCAAGCTCTTGCCAATTCCATGACCAACATATGATCTAACAATCGAAAAACCCATATCTTCAACATGCGATTGTATGGCGCGCGACACGTCAAAAAGCCCGTTATCCGGAGACGCTTCCTGAATACCTTTTAAAAGAGATTCTTCAGTCACCTGAAGTAACTTATGAGCCAGAGCAGATATCTTGCCCACAGGAACTGTAATTGCAGAATCCCCATAAAATCCATCCAAGATTACGCCAAAATCAATCCCAACTATATCTCCTTCCTTCAATATCTTTTTCTTAGAAGGAATACCATGGACTACTTCACTATTGATGGCAAAACATACAGACCCCGGATAGTCAGAATACCCTTTAAAAGCTGGTTTTGCACCTCTTTTTATTGCAACTTCCTCAGCCATCCGGTCAAGATCCCAAGTGGACACTCCAGGCCCTACACTTTCTTTAAGAGTGTTTAGAACCTCAACAACTATTTGAGCCGCAGACCGCATCTTCTTAATTTCTTCTTTACTCTTTAGATGAATCATAGTTCCACTTTTTCTAATACAGCCTGAATTCTTTCAAATACTTCATCAATTGTTCCCATTCCGTCAACCTCAGCCAATACACCAGCACTCTCGTAATAAGCTTTCAATGGTTCAGTCTGGTTATGGTAAACATTTAAGCGATTCCTGACTACATCTTCAGTATCGTCTTCCCTTCCTTCAATCTTTGCCCTCTGCAATATCCTCTCAATAATTTCTTCATCATTAACTTCAATGGATACGACAGTATCAATAGACTCGCTCTCAGCTTCAAGCATTTCACTCAGAGCTTCAGCCTGTGTTATAGTACGGGGAAATCCATCTAGCATAAATCCTTTTTTTGCATCTTCCTCTTTAACCCTATTTTTAATAATCCCTATAATTACATCATCAGGAACAAGTTCCCCTTTATCCATATAGGACTTAGCAAGTGTGCCAAGATCCGCTCCGTTTTTTACAGCAGCCCTTAGCATATCACCAGTTGAGATGTGAGCAGCCACATAGCTTTTAGCTATATTATTAGCCTGAGTACCTTTTCCCGCTCCTGGCGGTCCAAATAATATTAATCTCATTATAACTTAAAACTCCCACATCATACGTTAAACCTTGTTGGTCCTTTCATTCCTTTTTTCTTCACAAAACCCTCATAACTATGGGTTATTAAGAATGATTCGACCTGCTGCACAAAATCCAATGTCACTCCGACTACAATAAGAAGGGATGTACCTCCAAAATAAAACGGCAAATTAAATGGCTCTCGTTCTAATAATGAAGGAATTACGCATACAAACGCGACATAAACCGCACCTATAAATGTAATTCGTCCCAGTATCTTATCAATATACTCAGCCGTTTTCTTACCCGGTCTGATTCCGGGAACAAATCCCCCGTTTTTCCTCAGGTTATCCGCTAAATCCTCTGGATTATAAATAATAGCGGTATAAAAATAGGCAAAAAATATTATAAGCCCTGCAAATATTGCATTATATATAATGATGTTGCCAAATAACAAATCAGACATATCCCTTAAAACCGGAACGTTTATAAATGTAAGAATGGTTGCAGGAAAAATCAAAAGCGAGGATGCAAAAATTGCTGGAATAACTCCGGCCGTATTTGTTTTAAGAGGAAGGTGAGAAGACTGACCACCATAAACCTTTCTACCTACAACTCGTCTTGGATATTGAACCGGTATCTTTCTATATGACCTTTCAACGTAAACTATGAAAGCTATTATAGCAATTAACAATATAAAGATTAGAACAACGCCGAATACAGTCAATTCTCCGGTATTAACAAGCCTTACTATATCCCAAAAGGCACCCGGTAGACCTACTATGATCGATGCAGCAATGATTAAAGATATACCGTTTCCAATACCTCGCTCGGTTATTTGCTCGCCTATCCACATAACAAAAAGAGAACCCGCTGTAAGAGTAAGTACAGTCATAATTCTAAAAGTCCAGCCGGTTTCTTCTACAACAGTAGCACCGGAACCCAAACCACCTTCAAGCGTTAAAGCTAACATTAGCCCCTGTACCACACATATCAAGACAGTTCCATAACGTGAATATTGGTTAATTTTCCTACGGCCAGCTTCTCCTTCTTTTTGCATAGCTTCCAGGGTAGGGAATGCCTTTACCAATAGAGACATAATAATTGAAGAGGTAATAAAAGGCATCACACCCAATGCAAATACTGAAGCACGCTCGAGAGCGCCTCCTGAGAACATATTTAAGATGTCAAAGATCGTACCACTTGTCTGTTCAAAAAGCCTTACTATCTGCTCGGGATCTATCCCCGGTATGGGAACAAATACACCCAGCCTGTAAACTACAAGCATCAGCGCAGTAAACAGAAGGCGCTTATTAAGCTCAGGTATTCTAGGAATAGAACCTACATTCCTATTCATATAGTATCTGCCTTCCCGCCTTTTTCTTCTATTTTTTGTACAGCGCCTTTACTAAATGCATCGGCCCTAATTGTAAGAGCAAAGGGAACTTCTCCGTTTCCAAGTATCTTGATTGGCTTTTTGCCACTTGCAAGACCCGCATTTATCAGCTCTTGAGGTGTAACAGTATCGCCTTCACTAAACTTGATTAAATCACGAACTTGTACAAGATCAAAAACAAGTTTATTGCGACTGGTGAATCCCCGCTTTGGTGTCCTCATCTTAAGGGGAGTCTGACCGCCTTCAAACCAAAGAGAGACTCCTCCGCCGGTACGTGAATTCTGCCCCTTATGTCCCCTACCGCTTGTTTTCCCTGTACTACCTGTTCCCCGTCCCACTCTCTTTTTATTCTTTTTTGAGCCGGGAGGAGGAGATAAATTACTAAGCATAATTTTTTACCTTCTTAATATAAAGTCTACTATAAATCAAACTGCTAAAAATCCGAAACAACTAAATATTTTAAGATTGAATAATCCGTTAATTAAAATAAGACCTGGGAAGATCTAATTCACTAAGTTCCTTCCCCCTAGCCTTTGCCACTTCCTCAGGCATTCTAAGTAATAACAGCCCATTTACTGTAGCCATCACAACATTAAGAGGATTTGTAGATCCGACAACTTTAGAAAGAACATCATGAATCCCCGCTAGCTCAACAACCGCTCTAACAGCTCCTCCCGCTATAACTCCCGTACCCGGAGAAGCCGGGTGTAGCATTATTCTACTTGACACATGTTGCCCTATTACCTCGTGCGGAATAGTACTTCCATGCCTTGGAACCCTGACCAAGCTTTTTTTAGCTTTTTCCATTGCCTTTCTAATTGCATCCGGCACTTCGTTAGATTTACCCAAGGCTACTCCAACGACACCGTCTTCATTCCCAACAACAGCAAGCGCGGTGAAATGGAACCTCTTACCACCCTTAGTCACCTTAGCTACTCGCCTGATGTCTACTACTTTTTCCTTGAGTTCAAAGTCGTTTGGATCTATTTTTTCTTTTTGCAAAAATACCTCCTGAAAAAACACTTATTCCGTTTCTTTAAAATACAAGCCCCGCTTCTCTAGCTCCCTCGGCAAGAGATTTTACCCTGCCGTGGAAAGTGTAGCCCCCGCGGTCAAAAGATACTTCTTTGACTCCTTTTGCTAGTGCAAGCTCCCCCAAGTGCTTCCCCACAGCATTAGCAATACCTATCTTGCCACTACTATCTTCAGCCAACATTTCTTTAACCTTAGGTGTCAAAGAAGAGGCAGATACAAGAGTAGTCATATTATCATCATCTATGATCTGCGCATAAATGTGCCTTGATGATTTAAATACGGAAAGCCTAGGTCTGGAAGAACTTCCATTTACTTGTTTTCTTACTCTTTTATGTCTTAAATTCCTTCTGCTCTTTCTACTTGCTATTTTCATAACGCTTTAGCACCTGCCTTTCCAGGTTTTAGTCTCAAGATTTCTCCAGCATATCTGACTCCCTTTCCTTTGTAGGCATCAGGAGGTCTTATTTTCCTTATTCTTGCAGCGGTTTCTCCAACTAACTGCTTGTCAATCCCCTGTAGTATTAAGCGAGTTCCCCTTTCTTCTACAGTTACCGATACACCTTCGGGAATTGTGTACTCAACAGGAGTTGAATAGCCCAAATTGAAAGTTAATGAATCCTTTCCCTCAAGCTCAACTCTGTAACCTACTCCGACTATTTCCAAAGTTATGCTAAAGCCAGCGCTAACCCCTGTAACCATGTTTGACAACAGTGCACGTGTAAGTCCATGAAGCGCTTTTAGTCTTTTCTCATCACTTTTTCTTTCAATGAGGATTTTATCTTCTTCAATTCTCGCATTTATACCTTCGGGAATATTCCAAGAAAGTTTCCCTTTTCCGCCTTCAACTAGCACGAGTCCTTTTTTGAAATTTATTTTTACACCCTCTGGAACAGGTATCGGTTTTCTACCAATTCTTGACATTAGAATATCCTTATAATATTGAACAAATAAGCTCCCCACCTATACCCTGACTACGTGCTTCGGAGCCAGTCATAATTCCCTTTGATGTAGAGAGCACACAAATACCCAAACCACCTTTCACTCGAGGGATCTCAGTTTTGCTTACATAAACTCTTCTACTAGGCTTACTTATTCTCTTGATTTCCTTAATTACGCTTTCTTTATTTGATGTGTAGGCAAGATCAACACTAATTGTTTTTCTACCGGAATCCTCAGTGATCTTCCAATCGGAAACATAACCCTGCTCTTTTAGTATCCTTGCCAATTCAACCTTAAACCCGGACGAAGGAATTCTCGTAGTTTTATGCCCAGCTGTTATAGCATTTCTAATTCTTGATAACATATCAGCAATCGGATCTGTCATTTATTATCGCCTCATAGCAGTTAATTATTTTAAAGCAAAAACTAACAATTATTTACCAACTAGCCTTTTTTACACCCGGAAGTCTTCCGAAACTCGCAAGACCCCTAAAACAAAGCCTGCACATATCAAACTTGCGCATATAACCCCTGGGACGGCCGCAAAGCTTACATCTATTCCCTTTTCGGACTTTAAATTTGGGCTCTCTATTCGATTTTACCATTAATGATTTACGAGTCATTAAGTCTTTCTCCTAAATTTTTTACAAAAGGTATTCCAAATTCTTCTAATAATCCTCTGGCTTCTTCATCTGTCTTTGCCGTAGTTACTATAGTGACATTCATTCCCTTTATCGTTTGGACCTTGCTGTAATCGATTTCTGGGAAAATCACTTGGTCTCTAAGCCCTAGGGTATAATTGCCGCGTCCGTCAAACGCTTTTGAAGACACCCCTCTGAAATCTCTAATCTGAGGAATAGCTAGACTAATTAGTCTGTCTAAGAACTCATACATTCTGATAGAACGAAGCGTAATCGAACAACCAATCGGCACCCCTTCTCTTAACTTAAATCCTGCTATAGAATTCTTTGCCTTTCTTACTACAGGCTTCTGACCCGTAATACGCACTAACTCATCTACAGCTTCGTCCATAACTTTATTATCTTTTCCAGCATCGGTGAGTTTACCAAGCCCCATATTAATCACAATCTTCTCTATTTTGGGAATCTGCATAGAATTTCCGTATGAGAATTTTTCCATTAAAGCAGGGGCAACGCTATCTTTATAGAAATCTCTTAATCTGGGAGCCATTATGAACTAATCTCCTCTCCGCTCTTTTTGCTGTATCTAACCTTCTCCCCTGTACTCAAAACCTTACGCCCAATTCTTGTGGGGCTTGCCTCACCCTGATCGTAAAGCATTAAATTAGATATATGAATTGGAGCTTCTTTCTCTATTATCCCACCTGCAGGACTTGCCTGAGTAGGACGTTGATGGCGCTTAACTATGTTCAGCTTTTCAACTATGGCCCGGTTTCTATCCCTAAGCACCTTAATTACTTTTCCGGTTTTACCTTTTTCTTTGCCGGATACTACATAAACGGTATCACCTTTTTTTACATGTATTTTTTTTCTATTGTCTTTATTACTATTCATTTGGGTACCCACTTTTATACAACCTCCGGAGCCAGTGAAATTATTTTCATAAAACCTTTTACTCTAAGCTCACGAGCTATAGGACCGAAAACACGGGTTCCCATCGGTTCTTTATCTTTTGTTATCAGTACAGCAGCATTATTATCAAATCTCACGTAAGAACCATCCTTTCTTCTTTGTTCTTTTCTTGTACGCACAATAACAGCCTGTTGTATAGAGCCTTTATCCACTTTTGAATTTGGAATTGCTTCCTTTATAGAAACTACCACTACATCTCCAAGCCTTGCATATCTTCTACCCGATCCGCCAAGTACTTTTATGCAGAACAAACGTTTAGCCCCAGTATTATCGGCTGAATCTAAATAAGTGGTTGATTGAATCACTAAATTACTCCTCCTAAATTATCACTACTCTATTACTTCAGCCTCTAACGTATTACATTGCTCTAAAACCTTACTTACTTTCCATCTTTTGTTTTTACTAAACGGCCTTGCTTCGAGTATTAGCACTTTATCGCCTATTTTACATTGGTCGCTTTCATCATGTGCTATAAATTTAGAATTTCTTTTGATAGATTTCTTATATCTCTTGTGCTTTTTAATCTGCATTACTTCAACAATTACAGTCTTATCCATCTTGTCGCTAATTACCGTTCCCACTCTGGATTGAAATTTTCCTCTAGACATTATCCAAAATACTCCTTCAATTAAGACCCTTTTCTTTTTTAATTGTAAACACTCTTGCCAGATCCCTCTTAAGGATCCTTATCCTTGCAACATTGGTGGTCTGCTGAGTTGCTATTTGAATCCTTAGATTGAAAATTTCTTCTTTCAATTCGGATTCCTTATTAATTAATTCGTCCTGTGATAATTCTCTTATCTCTTGTGCTTTCATCCCAGTATATCCCCCTCGCCCCTGGTTACCATACGTGTCTTGACCGGAAGCTTATGAGATGCCAATCTAAAGGCCTCTTTAGCTAATTCATATGAAAGTCCGGCAATTTCGTAAATCATAGTTCCCCTCTTTAAAGGAGCTACGTAACCTTCAACATCTCCCTTACCTTTACCCATTCTTGTCTCTGCGGGTTTCTTAGTTATTGCCTTATGAGGGAAAACCCTAATCCAAAGCTTAGCACCACGTTTCACATGACGAGTAATTGCTATACGAGCAGCTTCGATCTGCCTTGAAGTAAGCTTACCGCACTCAAGGGACTGGAGGCCGTATTCACCAAAGGCCATTGACGCTCCCTTTGTAGCTTTTCCTCTAATCCTGCCTTTAAATACCTTTCTATATTTTGTTCGTGAAGGTTGTAACATCTCTAGTCACCATTAAACCATTTGTTTACTTTTTTTCTCCAGCACTTCACCTTTAAAAATCCAAACCTTAACGCCAATAACTCCATAAGTTGTTTTTGCCTCAGCAAAACCATAATCTATATCAGCTCTTAAAGTAGTTAAAGGAACTCTACCCTTTCTATACCATTCTTTTCTTGCTATCTCCGCTCCACCTAATCTTCCTGAGACCATTACTTTAATACCGAGTGCTCCCAATCTAAGAGCAGAGGCAATAACTCTTTTCATCGCACGTCTATAAGCAACTCGCCTCTCCAATTGAAGTGCGATATTTTCAGCCACAAGCTGTGCATCAATTTCGGGTCTTTTTACCTCTCGTATATCAAGATAAATATCCTTGCCCGTCATCTCAGACAATCTGCGTCTGAGAGATTCTATTTCCTGCCCCTTTCGGCCAATTATCATTCCAGGACGGGCTGAGTTTATTATGATTCTAACTCTTTCAGAAGCAGCCCTCTCTAGTTCGATCTTTGAAATAGCCGCTTGATAAAATTCGGTTTTTATCAGCTTCCAAATCTTTAAATCTTCATGAAGGAGCTCGGTGTACCTTCTTTTTTCGGCAAACCATTTAGAATCCCAAGTTTTAGTAATTCCAAGTCTAAGCCCAATAGGGCATACTTTTTGACCCAATTTAAAGCCCCCTTTCTTCGAGCACTATTGTTATATGACTCATTCTTCTCTTCCTTGCGCTAGCCCTTCCCATCGCTCTAGCTCTAATTCTTTTTAGCGTAGGGCCATTCGATGAATAAATCTCCTTAATATATAAACTTTCAGTGTCCGAATGCCCCTTCTCGGCAGCATTGGCAACCGCTGACTTAAGCAATTTAGCTATATCAGGAGCGGAGCGCTTTCTAACGGAAGAAAGTGTTGCAAAAGCATTTTCTACCCCTGCGCCTCTAATGAGATCTAAAACCAGTGAAATCTTTTTTGACGATGCCCTGTAATATTTCTTTACAGCTTGAGAAACCATTATTCACCCTATTATCAATTATTTTCTACTATCTTTTCCCCATTTTTGACTTTCTATCTCCGCCTGCATGGCTATGGAAAGTACGGGTAGGAGAAAACTCCCCTAACTTATGACCTACCATATGCTCAGTTACATAGACGGGAATAAACTTTCTTCCATTATGGACTGCAAAAGTAAGACCTATCATATCCGGAGTAACCATAGAGCCTCTAGCCCACGTTTTAATGATACGGGGATCGCCGGAAGCCTTTTCTAACTGTATTTTTTTTAGCAATTTTTCGTTTACGTAAGCACCTTTTTTGTTCGACCTCGGCATAATTTCTCCTTAATCCATTCCGTAGCCAATTCTTCTACGCTTTACTATAAATTTATTAGTTCTCTTGTTATTTCTTGTTTTATATCCAATCGTGATCCACCCCCACGGAGAAACAGGATGCGGATTACCTGCAGAAGCTTTTCCCTCTCCTCCGCCGTGCGGATGATCAACGGGGTTCATAGCAACACCCCTAACTACGGGGCGTTTACCCAAATGACGCTTCCTGCCTGCCTTACCCAGCACAACCAGCTCATGCTCAATATTGCCAACCCTACCTATTGTAGCCATACAGTCCAAATGAACTAAACGAATCTCACCTGAATTTAGCTTTATCTGAGCGTAAGAACCTTCTTTAGCGGTAATTTGAGCCGAGGAACCTGCTGCCCTTGAGAGCTTGCCCCCGCCTTTGGGTTTTAATTCGACATTATGAACAATTGTTCCCACAGGGATACGCTTAATTGAAAGAGCATTTCCCAGTGAAATTTCGACATTCTCTCCCGAAATCACAGTATCACCGACCTTCAGTCCATCTGGCGCTACAATATAACTCTTATAACCGTCAGCATAGTTTAAAAGCGCAATTCTGGATGAGCGGTTCGGATCATACTCTATTGAGGCAACTTTTGCGGGAATATCAAATTTATTTCTCTTGTAATCTATTTTCCTATAAAGACGTTTATGTCCGCCCCCTCGCTGAAAACTTGTAATCCTACCCTGCGAGTTTCGGCCACCCGTTCTTTTTGAAGGCTCAGTAAGCGGTTTATAGGGCTTGTCTGTTGTTATCTCCGCAAAATCGGGCCCCGATCTAAACCTTGTTCCCGGAGTTACCGGTTTAAATTTTTTAATACCCATACCTAAACTCCCTCATAAAACTCTATAGTCCCTTCTTTAAGCTTTACATATGCTTTCTTTATCGAGGACCTTTTACCCGCAATACGACCCATTCTTTTTACTTTTTTAGCAGTTGTAATAAGTGTTCTCACTTTTTCAACTTTAACTCCAAATATCTTTTCAATAGCATTTTTAATCTCAATTTTATTAGACCTTTTATCTACAGAAAAAACATGCCAATTAATCTCTCTGGCATCAGAGGACTTTTCCGTAACCAAAGGACGTTTTATTATCTGTCTAGGATCTTTCAATGTTTAAGAACCTCCTGCGCACGGGCTAGAGATTCTTCAGTAACTATAAGATTTTCAAATTTTAGTAAATCATATACATTAAGCCCGTCTACTTGGATAACTTTTATGTTTTTCAGGTTCTTAGCTGATTTAAGTAGATTCTCATTCTCTCCGCTCACAACAATCAATGCCGATTTCAATTCAAATCTTTTAACAAAATCTGCTACTTGTTTTGTTTTTATTTCAGGGAGGTTAAATTCATTTAGAGCTATCAAAACGCCTTCACTGTATTTAAGAGAAAGAGCGCTAATCAAAGCTTGGCGTTTAGTTTTTTTGTTGACATTATAAGACCAATCCTTAGGCTTCGGCCCAAACACTACCCCACCTTTTCTCCATTGAGGAGCCCTGATGCTTCCCTGACGGGCACGCCCCATATGTTTCTGTTTCCAGGGCTTCGCTCCACCGCCGCGAACCTCTCCCTTCGTTTTCGTTGATGCAGTTCCGGAACGCCTTTTTGCCAATTGCCAATTCACTATAGCATGAAGCAAATGCTGTTTAACAGGCGCTTCAAAGATCGAGGGATCAAGATCTACATTGCCCACTTTACTTTTATTTATATCATAAACATCAAGCTGCGGCACTTTCTATTCTCCCTTTTGTTGTACGCTTAATTATCAAAGTACCCCCGTTGGGACCCGGAACAGAGCCTTTAACTATCAGCACGTTTTTCCCCGCGTCAACTCTAACAACACTGATACCCTGCACTGTAACTCTTTCATTACCCATCTGTCCCGGCATCTTCATACCCTTCCATACTTTCCCCGGGTATGAGGCCTGTCCGATACCACCGGGCCTTCTATGGGCCATACCCCCGTGTGATGCAGGTTGGCCTCTGAAATTATGCCTTTTCATAGTTCCGGAAAACCCTTTTCCCTTACTATTGCCAACTACATCAACAATATCTCCTTCCTTAAATATCCCGGCATCAATAGTATCCCCAAGATTATAATCCTCCCCCTCTGGATCAAACTCTATAATATGTCTCAAAGGCGGCACTCCCGCTTTTTTGAAATGCCCAAGAAGAGGTTTACTTACCCTTTGAGGCTTTACTCCTTCAAAGCCAATCTGAACCGCTTCATATCCATCCTTATCAGCAGTTTTCTTCTGCACAACAAAGCATGGACCGGCTTCGATCACTGTAGAGACGACAACTGTTCCGTCATCAAGAAATATTTCGGTCATACCTATTTTTTTACCTATTAATCCATTAATCATAATTATTAAGATCCCGTAAGCTTAATTTCCACCTCTACACCTGAGGCCAGATCAAGCTTCATAAGAGCATCAATTGTCTGTTGAGTAGGCTCAAGTATATCCACAAGTCTTTTGTGGGTCCTAACCTCAAAATGCTCTCTAGAGTTTTTATCTACGTGTGGAGACCTTAGCACGCAATAACGGCTAATATGGGTGGGTAGTGGAATAGGTCCCGCAACCCTAGCGCCAGTTCTTTTAGCAGTATCCACAATTTCCACAGAGGAGCGGTCAAGCAACCTGTGATCAAACGATTTTAGCTTTATTCTTATTTTAGAAGCACGACTCATATATAAATTCCCTTAAACCTATTTACTCTATGATTTTAGTAATAACACCAGCACCTACTGTTCTTCCACCCTCTCTTATTGCAAAACGAAGTTTCTCTTCCAATGCTATTGGTGCTATAAGTTCCCCATC
>Ga0209997_10000004_pt1 | contig 70469 bp, 70 predicted proteins | sample CR04metaG_FD_182079 | JGI IMG/M metagenome (GOLD analysis project Ga0209997, IMG submission 182079) | Deep subsurface microbial communities from Mariana Trench to uncover new lineages of life (NeLLi) - CR04 metaG (SPAdes) (version 2) | ecosystem: Environmental > Aquatic > Marine > Ocean trench...
CTGCCGGCTCAGGCTTTCAAGATTGCGCTTCCGATAATCCTCATCCCTGAAAACCTTTTCCTCCACCCCTTTATCCTCGAAGGTCACCACCTGAACATCGGCATGCTGGGTCCGGTCGAATCCGTTAAACAAAGTGGCGTGATGGGTGGCCTCCAGATCCAGCGGAAATCGCCGGGCGATTCGTAGACTCCGGTCCGGTTCGTGCAAATCCACGCACAGGAAGTTTCCCTCCAGCCAATAGTCGATTGACTGACCCTCTTCCTGGCCTAGAACGAACACCCGATCGTCCACTTTGACGGCGAAAGAGGTTCCAGGTTTTCCGCGCATCCATACTTTTCCGTGATCTTTGATTTCCGGCATCGACTCCACCGTTACCGTTCAAGGCAATTTTGACAAGGAATCGCTTTTATACCATAATTTTTCCAATATCCATTTCAGAAGAACCGGACCCTTGACCCATCCCCTCGAATCGCGACTTCAAAACGAACTGGACCAGAGAAAAAAGACGGGACTCCTCCGCACTCTGGAAGTTCTCGATGCGTGTAAAATCAACCTGATCGGCAATGACTATTTTCAGTTGCGCTCGCATCCCGAGGTCATCGCCGGCGCCCGCGATGCGCTGGAACGTTATGGCGCCAGCAGCAGCGCTTCTCCCCTGCTTTCAGGATTCCTGCCCTGTCACCAAAACCTGGTGGAGCAATTGAAGGCCTGGAAACAAAAATCCAGCGGTCTGTTATTCAATACCGGCTTCATGGCGAATCAGGCCGTGCTGACCCATCTGCCTGGACCGCGGGATCTGATACTCGCCGATCGCCTGATCCATCACTCCATTGCCCAGGTGTTGGGTAAGGGTGAAACCCGTTTCAAACGTTACCCACATTTGGATCTGGATCAGCTGGAGGAATTGCTGGAGCAAAATATCAACGCTTACGAAACGGTGTTCGTCGTCACCGAAAGCGTATTCAGCATGGACGGAGACTACCCAGACCTCCCGCGTATGGCCGTCCTCAAGCAAAAATATCCCTTCGTCTGGATATTGGACGAGGCCCACGGCACCGGGGTCTTTGGTCCCACCGGCGGCGGCCTGGCGGAAGAACAGGGCGTGCTGTCCGAAGTCGATATCCTCGTGGGCACGCTGGGCAAAGCGCTGGCGAGCATGGGAGCCTATGTGCTGACGCATTCGGAGACCCTCATCGATTACCTGATCAACTATTCGGGGGAGTTTATTTACTCCACCTACCTGAGCCCTCCGCAGGCGGGAGCCGCCGAGGCGGCCCTGAAAATTATTCAAAAATCGCAGGCCACCGCCCGGAACATCCGGGCGGCCGCCTATCGGTTCAGGGAACGCCTGGAGCAGGATGGATGGCAAACGAATGATTTCGATTCTCAGATTGTTCCGGTGATCGTGGGCGACCCTAAGGAAGCGCTTGAATTGCGCAATAAATTGCTGGAACATGGGATATTAGCAGGAGCGGTGCGGCCCCCAACGGTTCCGCAAAATTCCTCCCGCCTCAGGTTTTCGTTTCATTCAGGTATCGGCGAGGACCAGGTGGACGCAATCATGACGATCATGAACGCATGGAAACAAAAATAAAAATTACCGCCATCTGCGGCTGGGCGCTTCCGGAAGACTGGTTCAGGCAACTGGTGGAAGGTTGTTTCCCACGGGCCGAGGTCCGGGCCTGCTATCCGAGGAATCCGGAAGACGGAGAAGAGGCCGCTACCCACCTGGCGCCCCAACCGGATTGGGTGATCGGTTATTCGCTGGGAAGCCTCTGGCTTCTATATCATAAAAATAAAATTCCGTCCGGGACCCGGGTGGTTTTGATGGCTCCCATTCTGGCCTTTACGGCGGAGAAACAACTGGGCGGAAAAACGCCTTTGGGTAAATTGAAATATCAGAAAAAGATGCTGAACGCCTCTGAGGATTATGCCGCTGCGCTTAAAGGTTTTTTTGATTTGAGCGGCATTCGCCTTCCTGAAAACGATCTCAGGGAACCGTACGACCGGGATATTCTCATTCAGGGCCTGAATTTTCTGGAAACCGCCTCCGTTTCCCCTCAATCCGCCGAAGGCTGTACGGCCATTAGCGGCCTGCGGGACCCGCTCCTGGATGGCAACCGACTGAAAGAACTCATCCCTCATTTAAATTTGGTGGAGGGATGCGATCACTCGCCGCACAAATTACTCTCTTTTCTGGCACAGCAGAACCCGGGTTTGAATGAACCCTCAGCGCCGCACACCCAACCCCTCTTTCCTCAACGGGCCTTATGAAAATATTCGGAATCGATTTTACCAGCGCCCCCCGCGGTACCAAACCCATTACCGTTGCGGAAGGTGAATTCAAAAAAGGAACTTTGACCCTCCAACAGATTCACACCCTTTCGGATTTCGACGAGTTTGAAAAATTCCTGAATCAAAAAGGCCCGTGGGTTGCGGGAATCGATTTCCCCTTCGGCCTTCCCGGTGCTTTTTTGTCCGCGCTGGGATTGCCCCACGATTGGGAGAATTATGTTCAAACCCTGACTCGCCGGTCCCGAACTGAATTCGAGAAAAAGATCAAAACGTTCAAGTCCAGGCATTCGTCTCCTTATAAAGAGCCGCTACGCTTCACCGACGTTCTGGCGTCGGCTCAAAGTCCTTTGAAACTGATCAACGCGCCGGTCGCCAAAATGTTTTATGAGGGTTCCCGGAGAATTTTGAAGTCAGGGGCCTCCATCGTTCCCTGCCACCCGAAAAAAACCAATCGCATTATCCTGGAAGCCTATCCCGCGCTGGTGGCTCGCCGGTTTGCGACCGCTTACAAAAGCGACGGCAAAGACACCTCTCAAAAAAAGGCGGCCCGTAAAAAAATCGTGGCAGGCCTATCGGGCATCGGCTTTAAACGCGAGTTCGGTTTTTCCATTAAGATTGATGATTCCCTTAAGCGCGAAATGCTTAACGATCCCAAAGGCGATTGTCTGGATGCGGTTCTTGGTTCCTTGCAGGCGGCCTGGGCCTGGAATCAGGGAAAACCGCATTATGGAATTCCGGCGGGCGCGCAAAGCCTGACTCGGTCGGAAGGCTGGATAGTCGATCCCTCCCTGCGGATGCCGCTGGATTCCCGTCCGAGCAAACCCAATAATTTCTCTCCGGTTCAAGCCGCCACCAACGGTCACAACGAACAAACCATAAAAAATCTTCTTGGGAAATTAAGGAAGCTGACCGATATCGGTGTGGCCCTGAATGCGGAGCGCAACCTGGAAGTCCTGCTTGAGTTGATCATGCAGGAAGCCTGCAATTTCACCAATGCCGACGGCGGAACGTTGTATATTCTCGAAAAGGGCAAACTGCATTTCAAGATTTTCCAAAACGACACGCTGGGCATCCGGATGGGAGGCAACAGCAAATCTCCCATCCCCTTCCCGCCGCTTGAGATGAATCCTTCCAATGTTTCCTCTTATGTCGCCATGACGGGAAATACGATCAATATTCCCGATGTCAGTAAGTACACTGAGCGCGATTTTTCCGGCCCGCGGGTGTTCGACAGGAAATTCAATTACCGAACCCAGTCCATGCTTCTGGTACCCATGAAAAACCAGGATGAGGAGAACCTCGGTGTTATCCAGCTGTTGAATGCGAGAAAACCGGGCGAACCGAAAAAGGTCATCCCCTTTTCCCATGAAGATGTCCGCTGGATTCAATCCCTGGCATCTCAGGCGGCGGTGGCGATCACCCATGTGTCCCTGGTGCAAGAAATACAGAAGGCTTACTCGGAAGTGGCCTCGGCGCGGGATATGGCGATGGAAGCCAATGCCGCTAAGAGCAAGTTTCTCGCCAACATGACGCACGAACTGCGGACTCCCATGAACGCGATCATCGGATACACCGAAATACTCAAAGAAGAAATGGTCGAGAGGGACTTGCCCCAATTTCAGGAAGACCTGGAAAAAATCGGCGATTCCGCAAAAATACTGATGGAGTTGATCAATGGCATTCTGGACCTGTCCAAAATCGAGTCCGGTAAAATGGAAATCAAATTGGAATCGTTTAAAATACAGAACGCCATTCAAGCGGCGGTCCAGACGATTGAACCCATGGTTCAGAAAAATAAAAATACGCTGAAAGTCCAATGCGAAGAAAATCTGGGCTACATGGTCGCGGACCAGGCATGGGTTCGGCAAACGTTGATCAACCTGCTCAGCAACGCCTGCAAGTTTACCGAAGGCGGAAAAATCTCACTGGAGGTTATTCGAGTCAACAGGGACAATACCCCCTGGATTATTTTCAAGGTCATCGATACCGGAATCGGTATCGCCCCGGAGAAAATCAGTTCCGTTTTTTCCGAATTCACCCAGGCCGACTCCACCATCACCCGAAAATTCGGCGGGACGGGATTGGGATTGGCTATCAGCCGCAGGTTTTGCCGTATGATGGGCGGCGATATCAGCGCACAAAGTGAATTGAATAAAGGGTCCACCTTCACCGTTCAATTACCGGCCAAGGTCATCCCCTACGCGCCGCCTCCCAGAAGGCGTTCGACCGACCTTTAGGATCGGATGACCATGAGTAAAAACTCAGAAATTCCCGCCGAATCGGATTACGAACAGAAAGTCATCGAAAGTTTTTCCAAGCATGTCAAAACGTATGACCGGCATGCGCAACTTCAACGCTCCATGGCGGAGCGGTTGGCGGCCCTGATTCCCCACCCCTTTTCCCATAAAACACTGGAAATCGGTTGTGGCACCGGAGTGTTCACCCGCCACCTGCTGGCCCGTTCTCCATCCACCATTATTCTGAACGACATTGCGCCGGCCATGATCGAACATCTTAAAAATCACTTGGAAGTCCCCACTCAAACAAAATTTCTTGTGGGCAATGCAGAGAGAATTCAGATTCCGAAAGTGAAACTGATTGCCGGCAACGCCGTATTCCAGTGGTTCCGCAACCCGGGAAAAACGTTGCGGCGATTTTATTCCGGTTTGGAAAAAGAAGGGTACTTGGCATTCAGCACCTTTGGCCCGAAAACCCTGCAGGAGTTCAGGGATACGGCGGAGTTCCAGAGCCCCACCACCCTGCTGTCGCAAAAACGGTGGAAAACACTTCTCACTCAAGCCGGATTCGAGCTGATCGCGCATCAGTCCGAAACCCGTCAGATATTTTTCCAGAACACCCAGAGCATGATCAAAAACCTGCAACAGATCGGCGCGGCTCCCCTGCGAATGTTCAAACCGGGAGAGCTCAGGCAGTTGATCCGGGATTACGACCGCAATTATGCGTCGCCTCAGGGCGTTTACACCAATTGGGAACTGTTTTATTTTTTTGCGGTTAAGAAATGAGATTCAATTGTCGTGGTTATTTTTTAAAGGCCACCAGCATTCCCGCCCCTTCCTTCAGGGGGAACCGCCGGAACTTATGAAACCCGGTCTGACTCAATAGATTTTCGGTTTCATCGTAGGAATAGGTTTTCCCCGTCGCGGTAAACAGTAACATGGTGACTCCGAACAGGGCGGCTTCGTACGGGCGCGAATAATCGAGGGTATGGAAATAATCCACCAGCACCACCCGCCCGCCTTTGACGAGGGCCTTCTTCATTTTTCGGAACAGTTTTTTATTCTGCTCAGGATTATAAACGTGAAGAATGTTTGAGTAAAAAACCGTGTCGTAATTCTCGCCAAACGCAGTCTCGAACAGATCGCCCGGTTTCAATTCAATGCGTGGCCAAATGGAGGATCGGGCGTGCAACTCCCGGGCAACCTTCAACGCGGTCGAACGATCGAGCAAAGTCGCCCTGGCTTTTTTATCTTTCCGGAGGATCGCCGCGCTGTAGGTTCCCGGCCCCGCCCCCAAATCCAAAAACCTCCCCGCCGGCTTGCGCGTGACAAGCCGGGCGATGTCCTGCGCGAACGGACCGCTGCGGTCGTGCATGGCATGAGTGAAACAGTGGCGAAAACCCGGGTCGTCATCGCCTTCGTATTCCGAAACATTGCGGCCTTTGCGAATAATGTCGATCAAACGCGCCCACTCGTCGTTTTTCTCCAACTTCAAGAAGGTGGTGCCTTTCTGATAATGGGGGCTCGACTCGCACAAGTATTTATACATGTGCGGCGCGCTGGAATAGCGTCCCTTATCGTAACGGAGGGCTTGCATGGAAGTCAGGGCGTTGAGCAGGGGCTCCATGCCATCCAGCTTGGTTTTGGTGTGCTGGGCCATCTGCCGGGCCGTCATCTTCTTTTGACGTAAAATCGAAAAGATTTTGAATTCGAGCGCCGCCATCAGGATCCGGGCTTCTTCCAGGCGGTCGATGGTTTCCGTAAATTGTTTAAGAGTGAGCATCGCAAACAACCTATTCGTTGATTAGAGGTTCAATATGCTTTTCCAGGTCCAGTGCGGACCCGAACAACTTGTGCCGTATGATTCCTTGTTTGTCGATAATAATGGAAGAGGGAGTGCCCCGTAATCCGTATTGGTCGAACGTCAGAGCATCGTATTCTTTTTTCTCCAGATATTCCCGAACCTGTTGTTTAATCTGAGAACGGTGAAGCTCTGGCATGTTATCGAAATCTGAAAAATCCCGCTCGCTCCACCGCCGGACCTCCTCGTCGGTCACTCCGCCTTTCCGTTTCACCACCTGATCCCAAGCCACAGGAAACGGCATGAAATATTGGAGGCGCCCCATGCTGAGCATATCCCGTTCGGACAGACGGGCCATGGTTTCGCCCACCACTTCCCCGGTATCGATGAGCCTTTTCAAATTTTCCAGATTGTTCCAACGATGGTCCTCAAAAGCGGTGGCCAGCCCCCACACCGTCAGCGGTTTTTCCTTGAAGGTCATAGAGGTCTGAATCGCCTCCGGCAGGCCGCCGATAAAACACCCGGGGCAATTGACCTGAAACACTTCGATGAGGATCACCCGGCCGCGTTCCTGATCGACGTTGGAAGGCCGACCCTGCACCCACTCCGCCACCTGCAGATTGGGAGCCGGTTCGTTAACTGCTGGCATCCACCGCCCCTCCCTTCGCCAGGCTCAACAAGCGGTTGATGATTTTGAGGAGATCCGGGTTCGGCCGGTGTTTGAGTGCGGTTTCGAGAATCGACACGGCCTTGTTGTATTGTCCCTGAAAATTATAAATCAACCCGGAAATGGCATGCGACACCAGCCACTTGTCGCCTTTGGGATGATTGCGAATAATGCTGTTCAAATACCCAAGGGCCTGACCGTATTGCTTCAGCTTGTAAAAATTGGAGGCGAGACCGAACAGGATATTGTCCCTCAACGAAGGCGCGTGTTTCTTCCCGAGAATCCTTTTGAAGGCGGCAATGCTCTTCCGGTACTGCCCGTTGCGGAACAACAGAATGGCCAGCCGGTAATCATCCCGGGTGACCTTGCGGGCGGCCTGCTGTTTCTGAAGCGTGGCCAGGTCGGAATCCATTTCACCGATGGCGCCTTCCATCTCCTGGACCGCTTGGTTCATTTCCTTGACTCTCTGCTCATGCTGAGCCTGACTTTCATCCAGCCTGGCTTCCAGTTGCTGGAGTTGGGGCTCGGTCCCGCGCAACAGGTTTTCGAGGATGATCTCATCGCCCAGGATGTCGGCATAGCCCATAAACAGACGTTCCAAGTCGGCGGCTACCTGGTCCAGCCATTTCTGGTTCCGGCGGCGTTTCTCCAGTTCTGCCTCACCGGGAGGCATCCAGATATGGCGTTCCTCCGGATTCATATTCCGGAATTTCTGTGCCTTCGTCACTTCAGGCGGCTTTTCCGGCGTTTGGGCACACCCCAGAGCCACCAGGAAAGCGACGATCCAAAATTTTTTAATTGTCATGGTCATAAAAATAATATAATACAAGGGGTTCCATCATAGATTAAAAAGTTAACCATATCAATTATTTAGAAGATGAAAAGTTACTACAAAATTTTAGAGGTGCCGAAAACCGCGTCTGAGGATGAAATCAAAAAGGCCTTCAAGAAAAAAGCCATGAAATACCACCCCGACCGCAACGAAAACGATCCCAAGGCCGAGGAAAAATTCAAGGATGTCAACGAGGCCTATGCTGTGTTGAAGGATAAGGACAAAAGAAAAAAGTACGATATGTTCGGCGCAGAAGGGTTCCGGAAACGGTATTCCCAGGAAGATATTTTCAGCGGGTTCGACGTCAACGAAATACTTCGCAACTTCGGTTTCGGCGGCGGGCGCGGCCCCTCCGGTTTTGACGATATGTTCGGCGGCCGGGCGCGGGCTCCCCGCCCCCGGAAAGGCCAGGATATGGTGAGCGATCTGACCATCTCATTTGAAGAAGCCGCGCAGGGAACCGAAAAAATGTTTACGATCGATCGTGGCGGCCGGACCGAAGACACCAACGTCAAGGTTCCGCGGGGCATCAGCGAAGGCAAAAAACTGCGCCTCGCCGGCAAAGGCTACCCGGGAACCCACGGCGGCCCGCCGGGAGATTTGTATTTCAAGCTGCGCGTCCTTCCCCATCCGGTATTTAAAAGGGAGGGCCATGATGTGGTGATCGAGCACCCGGTGAACCTGACTGACGCCCTGCTCGGAGCCACCATTCAGGTGCCCACCCTGGACGGGGAAAAACAGGTCAAGGTTCCTGCCGGCACCCAGCCGCTCACCAAACTGCGTCTGCGCGGCCTCGGAATTCACAATCGGAGGGGCAAGCGGGGCGACCACATTGTGAAAATCATCGTGAACCTCCCCAAAAACCTGACACCGGAGCAGAGCAAGCTTATAGAATCCCTTAAGGAGCAGGGTCTATAACTATAATTTTATAAGGAATTTTGACTTGATTGAATCCCCATTTTTCTTAAATCCTCGGGCGGGCCATTCGCATCTATAAACACAGTCCATCCAACGATATCATCTTTGGGAAATTCTCATGGCTAAGGTAATATTTCAACCCGACAACCTCACCCACGAATGCGAAGACGGCATGGCGTTGATCGATCTCTGCGAAGACGTGGAGACGGAGCTGTCATTCGGGTGCACCGAGGGCAGTTGCGGGGTGTGCGAATTGACGGTGTTGAAAGGCCGGGAAAACCTCAACAAATTCACCGAAGAAGAAAAAGAATACCTCTACGAAGAAGACCTCGAAAACGGCATGCGCCTGGGCTGTCAGCTCAAAATCCGGAAAGGCGAAATTACCATCACCTGGAAGGGTAATCGGGCTAAATGAGCGGTCAGGGTTTCCGTTTCTCATTTACCTTAAAAAAGATGAAGAGGGCCATTAAATTTAGGCAAAAATTCGTTTATCCAAAGATTTTATTTTCCTAACAATTTCTTCCATTTTATCATCATCTATTATTATTTCATCTCCCTTAGAAAACCATTTGAAGACTTGGCAATCTTTAATTTCTGGAAGCGCAATGCCCGCGTGATGAATAATAGAATTTCTAATAATTCTCAAGTCTCCCATAACGGGGTCTTTAAAGTCTCCTCGTTTTATTTTGAATTCTCTTGCGATCTCTTCCCTAAAAAAAGCTTCCCAGTATTGGTAAATATTGACCACGCACATCCGGCCAATAATTTTATGGTTAAATCCATTTTTGTCATTTCTTTCTTTGTATTGTTTTTGGGTGCATTGATGTTGAATAACGGCTTGAGGGTCGGTGGGGTCAATTTTTGAAAAAAATATGGGCAATGAATCTAGGTATTCTAAGTTAGCTTCATTTGGATTATCGCGTTCCAGCTCAACCAAAGAATACTTTTGCATTTGTGTGGCCTCCCTTTGGTTTAAAACAAATCCATGCACAGAATCTAAATAAACCCCGTAAATCCCATCAACAACTCTAAAGAAAAATTTTAGGCTTTCCATTTATTCCTTCTTTAATTTTAGAAAAGAAATGGGATAAAGTTCCCTCATAAATAAATATTTTCTATCCCCTCCTCATTTCCATTTCCAATCCTGGTTGACCGAGCTGGACGGATCCCACAGCACCTCTTCTTCGCCCATGGTGCAGGCGACCCATCTGCTGAACACGAAAAAGGTGTCGGACAGCCGGTTGATGAAGGCGATTGCATGAGCCCCCACTGCCTCTTTTCGGCTGAGGGTCACCATACACCGCTCGGCCCGCCGGCACACCGTCCGGCATTGATGCAAAAACGCGTTGACCGGCGTGCCTCCCGGCAAAACAAAACTGTCCAGCGGTTCCAGCTCTTCGTTCATGGTGTCGATGACCTGTTCCAGCCATTGCACCTGCTGTTCCGTCATGGTGGCCACCTGCCCTTTTTTGGGAGGATTTTTCGGGTCGCAGGCCAGCTCATGCCCGAGGTCGAACAGCCATTGCTGGAGAGTCTGCAGAATACCGTCGAATTTATCGCGGCGGTCCGAAACCGGTTTTTGACTGTTGAAGGTGCGCACCAACCCGACCAGGGAATTCAACTCGTCGACCGTGCCGATAGCTTCCATGCGGGGATGATCCTTGGCAATGCGGATACCCCCGACCAGCGAGGTCTCGCCTTTATCCCCGGTTTTCGTGTAAACCCGGCCGATGCGCACTACTTTTTTCTTTTTAATGAGCTTTTTCATGATTTTTCTTGACTTGGTTGACCCCGGTTATTATATTCAATCTTAACATAGACCTCTTTAAGACAGTCCCGAGAGATTGTCAAGGGATCGCGCCATGAACGCACTTTATATTATAGGCAGAATAGGGTTTCCTCCGCAGGATTTGTCCTGAGGGGGATTTTTTTTGTCCCAAGCCGGGCGGCACCGCATGAATAATTTACTGATGAACGCCGAGGAAATGAACCGGGCGATCACCCGCATCGCTCACGAAATCCTCGAAAAAAACAAGGGGACACGTGATCTGGCGTTGGTCGGGATCCGTACTCGGGGGGTCCTGCTGGCCAGCCGCCTGGGGGAGAAGATCAAGGACATTGAAAAGGTCACCCTCGATATGGGCATTCTCGATATCACGCTGTACCGGGACGATTTGGCCACCGGCAAGGACAAACCAGTCTTGCGGGACACCGACATCCCGTTTGCCATCGACGGCAAAAAAGTGGTGCTGTGCGACGACGTGCTGTTTACGGGGAGGACCATACGCGCGGCCATCGATGCGCTGATGGATTTCGGACGGCCGGCCCAGGTGCTCCTGGCGGTTTTGATCGACCGCGGCCACCGGGAACTGCCCTTTCGGCCCGATTTTGTCGGAAAAAATATTCCGACTTCAAAAAGCATGACGGTCAAGGTTCAAATGACCGGGGAAGACCCGGAAGATCAGGTCATCGTGATCGATAACAAAGAATAAAGTTATGAATCTGGCAGCCAAAGACATTTTAGGAACCCAGCAGCTCAGCCTGGAGGAGATCGAAGGCATTCTGGACACGGCGGTGTCCTTCAAGGAAGTGTCGACCCGGAAGATCAAAAAGGTGCCCACCCTGCGCGGAAGGACCATCATCAACCTGTTTTTCGAGGCCAGCACGCGCACCCGCACGTCGTTTGAAATTGCCGGCAAACGGTTGAGCGCGGATGTCATCAACATTTCCAGCTCCACCAGCAGTACGGTGAAGGGTGAAAGCCTGATCGACACCGCCTACAATCTGGAAGCGATGAACCCCGACATCCTGATCGTGCGGCACTCGATTTCGGGCGTGCCGCACATGATCGCTTCACATATCAAATGCCCGGTGATCAACGCCGGGGATGGGGCACACGAGCACCCGACGCAGGCGTTGCTGGACCTGCTCACCATCCGCGAACACACCCAACAACTTGCCGGCTTGAAGGTGGCCATTGTCGGGGACATCGCGCACAGCCGCGTGGCGCGGTCCAATATCCACGCCATGCTCAAATGCGGGATGGAAGTCACCGTGGTGGGCCCCCCGACCATGATCCCGGTCGGTATGGAATGTCTCGGCGTTAAGGTGCTGCACGACCTGGAGCAGGCCGTTTCCCAGGTGGATGTGGTCATGATGCTCCGGATTCAGCTGGAACGACAGAATGAGGGTTTGTTTCCAAGTTTCCGGGAATACTCGAACCTGTTTTGCCTGACCGTGGACAAATTGAAACACAGCCGGAAGAATATCCTGATCATGCACCCCGGCCCGGTCAACCGCGGGGTGGAAATCGCGCTGGACGTCATGGAAGGACCGCATTCGGTTATTCTCGATCAGGTCAATAACGGCGTCGCCCTGCGGATGGCGCTGATGTATCTTTTGCTGGGAGGCGGCAGTGAAACTGATCATTAAAAACGGACGGGTGATCGATCCCGCCAACAACCTGGACGGCGAATACGATGTCCTGATCGACAAGGGGCTCATCCAGGCGGTCGCGCCCAGAGGCAAAATTTCGGCCAGGGATGCCGGTTCGGCAAAGATCATCGACGCCAAAGACTGCGTCGTGGCGCCGGGGTTTATGGACATGCACGTCCACTTCCGGGAACCCGGTTTCGAGTACAAGGAAACCATCGAGACCGGATGCGATTCCGCCGCCGCCGGGGGATTCACCACTGTCGCCATGATGCCCAATACTGATCCGGTCAATGACAACCGTTCGGTCACCGAACTGATGATCTCCCGGGCCAGGGCCCATGGCAAGATCCAGGCGCTCCCCATCGGTGCCATCACCCGCGGGCTTAAGGGAGAAACGTTGTCCGATATGGGAGATTTGAAGGAGGCCGGGGTCATCGCCTTTTCGGACGACGGGCGGCCGGTGATGAACAACCAGGTCATGCGCCATGCTCTGGAGTACAGCCGGATGTTCGACCTGCCCCTGATTCAGCACAGCGAAATCCTTGACCTGACTAAGGGCGGATGCATGAACGAGAGCCGGGTGTCCACCGAACTGGGGTTGAAGGGAATGCCCACCGAGGCGGAAGATATCATGGTGTACCGGGACATCGCCCTGCTCGAAAAAACCGGAGGCCGCCTGCACGTGGCCCACATCAGCAGTGGCGAATCGGTGGAGCTGGTCCGCCGGGCCAAGGCCCAGGGGTTGCCGGTGACCTGCGAGGTGGCGCCTCATCATTTCACTTTGACCGACGAGTCAGTCCGGGGATACGACACCAACACCAAAATGAGCCCGCCGCTCAGAACCCAAAGCGACATCGATGCAATTAAAGCGGGACTGAAAGACGGAACTATTGATATAATTGCAACCGACCACGCCCCGCACGATCTGGTGGACAAGCAGGCAGATTATCATAGCGCCTGTTTCGGAATCGTGGGGCTGGAAACCGCTCTTCCCCTCAGTCTTCGCCTGGTGGATGAAAACATCCTGACACTTCCGCAACTGGTGGCCAAACTGACTTCACGCCCGGCGGAAATTTTTAAGCTCGATCAGGGCGCCCTGGGCGTAGGCAAACAGGCGGATGTCGTGGTCTTCGATCCCCATCATGAATATACGGTCGAGGCCAGCCGGTTTAAATCGAAGAGCAAAAACTCCCCCTTTGACGGGTGGCAGGTCCGGGGCCAGGTCCGGCACACAATTTTTAACGGAAAAGTTATATATTCAAATTAAATATAATATATTTATTAAAGTAATTTCTAGGTAATATCGGATTCAATATGGAAGGCATACTGGCACTGGCCGACGGTAAAACATTCAGGGGAACCCTATGCGGCGCCATGGGCGAAGCCGAAGGTGAGGTGGTTTTCAATACCAGCATGACCGGCTATCAGGAAGTGCTGACCGATCCATCCTATTGCGGCCAGATGGTGCTGATGACCTATCCGCTGATCGGAAACACCGGCATCAACCCGGAAGATTTTGAATCGGACCGGCCTTATTTGAGCGCGTTCATTATCAAGGAGCTGAGCCCCATTCCCAGCAACTGGCGGTCCCGGGAGACGCTGGATGAGTTTCTGAAAAGGCACGGCGTGGTGGGGCTTCAGGGGATCGACACCCGCGCTCTGACCCGCCATATCCGCGACCGGGGAGCCCAACAGGCCATCATCTCTAACGATCTCTCCAATCCCGCGGCCCTCATTGAAAAGGCCCAGGCGGCCCCCGGCATGGAAGGCAAAGATCTGGTCAAGGAGGTGACCTGCCGGGAACCTTACGACTGGGACCAGGGTGACTGGAATATCAAGCAGGGGTACTCCCGCATCTCCCATAACGGCACGGGGGATTACTTCTCCGTGGTGGCTTACGATTTCGGGATCAAGCGGAACATTCTCCGCCGGCTGACGCAGGTGGGCTGTAAAGTCCAAGTGGTTCCCGCCACCACCCCGGCGGAAACCGTGCTGGCAATGAAACCGGACGGCGTGTTTTTGTCCAACGGTCCGGGCGATCCGGCGGCCGTTCCTTACGCAATTGAAAACGTACGGGCGCTCATCGGCAAAGTTCCCATTTTCGGCATTTGTCTCGGGCATCAGATTCTGAATCTGGCTCTCGGCGGTAAAACCTATAAACTCCGGTTCGGCCATCACGGCAGTAACCAGCCGGTCATGGACCTGGGCAAACGCAAGGTCGAGATCACTTCCCAAAACCACGGGTTCGCGGTGGACGATCAGACCGGAAGCGACGACGTAGAGATCACCTGCATCAATTTGAATGACCGCACGGTCGAAGGCATCCGCCACAAGAAATACCCCGTGTCCTCCGTTCAATATCATCCCGAAGCCTCGCCGGGGCCACAGGACTCGTCCTACCTGTTTCAGGATTTCGTAACGTTGATGAAGGAAAACCGATGATTCGTGAAGACATCGACCAACTGATCGAAGAAATCACCCGAACCCATCGCCCGGAAGACATTTTTGAAGCCAAAAAGGATTTCCAGGAAATTTCCGGTAAAATTTTTGAAGACGATAAATCCTATGAGTCCCGGATAGGCTCCTTTCTCGAGTGGTATACCTTCGATCGCGCCGCTCCCGACTCCGGCTTGACCCCTCTTCAGCATTACCTGCAAAACCTCGACCGGTCTATCGATCCCGAAAAAAAGGAACTGGCGGAAGCAATCTCCAAAAGCATCCACGGATTGTTTATCGCAAAAAAGATCAAAAGCGATTGTGTCTTCGTTGTGGATATTATGAACGATCTCAAATACCAGGTGCTTGAAACCCAGGGGTCCACCCTGTTCAATTTCGATGATATTTTCGAAGGACGACTCATTCCGTACAAGGGCCAATTTTATTTTACCGATCATTTTTGTTATCACCCCAAGGCCACCGCCGGATTTATCTGGGCCAAGGTTAAGAGTTTAAACACTCAGGAGAAAGAAGCTCTCTCCCGTGAAAAGCGCCTCCTCAAAGACATCGCCATTCCCCGGAAGAAAATGAGCAAAATCACCGCCAAAATTGAAAAGTTAAACGGAAAATTTGCAGGTGTCACCAAAGAAAAAAAAATCCAGTCCCTTAAAGAGGAAATCGCCAAACTGGAAAGCCCGAAAGAGCAACTGGAAACGCAAATTTCGGACTTGGAACAGCAGTTGCGCGAACTGAGGACCGTGGTCATCGAAGGGGAACACCACCACAACCGGTTTGCCTTCATCCGCAAGCTTTCGTACATGAACCTGAAGTGGGAGCGGTCCCGGCAAATCGATGTCCGCGACATTTATCAAGACTGATGCCCAAACGAACCGACATTGAAAAGATATTGATCATCGGGGCCGGCCCGATCATTATCGGCCAGGCGTGCGAGTTTGATTACTCGGGAACCCAGGCCTGCAAGGCCCTGAAGGAGGATGGGTACCAGATCATTCTGGTGAACAGCAATCCCGCCACCATCATGACCGATGCGGAGTTCGCGCATAAAACGTACGTGGAGCCGGTCACTCCCGAGATCGTGGCCCGCATCATCGAAAAAGAGAAACCCGACGCCCTGCTCCCAACTATGGGCGGCCAAACCGGCCTCAACACCGCCCTCGCGGTGGCGGAAATGGGGGTGCTCGAAAAACACCATGTCGAAATGATCGGCGCCAATGTCGAGACTATCCACAAGGCGGAGGACCGCAAGCAGTTCAATGAAGCGATGGACCGTATCGGCCTGCAGGTGGCTCCGGGCGGTTATGCCGAATCGGTCAAGCAGGCCTGGCAGGTGGTCCGCGAGACCGGGTTTCCCGCGATCATCCGGCCGTCGTTCACCCTGGGGGGATCGGGTAGCGGCATCGCCTACACCGAAGCGGATTTTGAAAAGACGGTCGAGTGGGCGCTCAGCGTCAGCCCCACACAACGCATCCTGATCGAAAAGTCCCTGCTGGGGTGGAAAGAATATGAACTGGAGGTGATGCGCGACATCAAGGACAACGTGGTCATCGTCTGCTCCATCGAAAATTTCGATCCGATGGGCATCCACACCGGTGACAGCATTACCGTGGCCCCGTCGCAAACGCTCACTGACAAGGAATACCAGATCATGCGCAACGCGGCGATCGATATCATCCGGGAAATCGGTGTGGAAACGGGAGGCTCCAATATTCAATTCGCGGTCAACCCGGACAACGGGGAAATGGTGGTGATCGAAATGAATCCCCGCGTGTCGCGAAGCTCGGCGCTGGCGTCCAAGGCCACGGGCTTTCCCATCGCCAAAATCGCCGCCAAGCTCGCCGTCGGTTACACGTTGGACGAAATCCGCAACGACATCACCCAGGTCACCCCCGTGTCTTTCGAACCGACTCTGGATTATTGTGTGGTGAAAATTCCCCGCTTCACTTTTGAAAAATTTTTCAAGACCCCTCCCCTGTTATCGACCCAAATGAAATCCGTGGGGGAAGTGATGGCCATCGGCCGAACCTTTAAAGAGGCTCTCCAGAAAGCCCTGCGGTCCCTGGAGATCGGCATTTCGGGACTGGAAGAGGATTTCGAATTCGGCGGGGAGGTGCATCATGAAAGCGAAGGCAACCTGATAAAGCTCAAGAAAATGCTGGCGCTCCCGCATTGGGACCGGCTCTGGCACATCGCCGCCGGGCTCCGGCGCGGGATTTCGGTCGATGAAATTCATCGGATCACCGCTGTGGACCCCTGGTTCCTGTTCAACCTGAAAGAAATTGTGGATTTTGAGGAGACCCTCATCCAAGCCGGGGGACTCGATCAACTGTCGGACGCAGACCTGCGCAAGGCGAAGCAAATGGGCTTTTCCGATTTGTTCCTGGCCAAACTTTTAAAGTGCCGGGAAACCGAGGTCAATCAAAGAAGACAGTCGGCGGGCATCCTTCCCGTCTACAAACGCGTGGACACCTGCGGCGGGGAATTTGAGGCGCATACCCCGTATCTGTATTCCACTTATGAAGAAGAATGCGAGGCCAATCCTTCCGACCGGAAAAAAATTATGATCCTCGGCGGCGGACCCAACCGGATCGGTCAGGGAATCGAATTCGATTACTGTTGCGTGCATGCCTCCTTCGCGTTGCGGGAGGAAGGCTTTGAGACCATCATGGTCAACTGCAACCCGGAAACCGTGAGCACCGATTACGACACCTCCGACCGCTTGTATTTTGAGCCGCTCACGTTTGAAGACGTGCTCCACATCGTTCAAAAGGAAAAACCGGACGGCGTCATCGTCCAGTTCGGGGGCCAGACCCCGTTGCGGTTGTCGGTCGCCCTGGAGAAGGCCGGAGTGCCCATCATCGGAACCAGTCCGGATAACATCGACCGGGCGGAAAACCGGAAACGGTTCAAGGAGGTGCTGGAGAAACTGGGCCTGCGGCAACCCCAAAACGGCACCGCCACTACCCTGAAGGAAGCCCGCGCCATCGCCGAAGAAATCGGATATCCGGTAATGGTGCGCCCCTCTTACGTTCTGGGAGGACGAGCCATGGAGATCGTCTACAATCAGGACAATTTGGACCGTTATATGCGCTTCGCCGTCAAAGCCTCGCCGGAGCACCCGGTGTTAATCGACTCCTTTCTGGACAATGCCACCGAGCTCGACGTGGATGCAATTTCAGACGGCCGGCGGGTGGTCATCGGTGGGCTTATGGAGCATATCGAGGAAGCGGGAGTTCACTCCGGCGACAGCGCCTGCTCCCTGCCGCCTTTCTCCATTCCGCTGGCGTTGACCGATGAACTCAAACGGCAGACCCGCGAACTGGCTCTGGAATTAAATGTGGTGGGCCTGCTTAATATTCAGTTCGCCATTAAAGACGGGGAGATTTTCGTGCTGGAAGTCAATCCCCGTGCTTCCCGCACCATCCCCTTTGTCAGCAAAGCCATCGGGATTCCTCTAGCCAAAATAGCCGCCAAAGTAATGGCGGGTAAAACCCTCGAGGAATTGGGATTCACCGAAGAAAAGAAAATCTCACATATTGCGGTCAAGGAATCGGTGTTCCCCTTCATCAAATTCCCCGATGTCGATATCCTGCTGGGTCCGGAAATGAAATCCACCGGCGAAGTAATGGGCGTGGACACCAGTTTCGGCCGAGCCTTTGCCAAGTCCCAGATAGCTACGGGAATTAAATTGCCGGACCAAGGCGTGGTCTTCATCAGCGTCATAGATGCAGACAAATCGGCCGCCGGTAAAATTGGCGCCGGTCTGGTGGCGCTGGGTTATAAGCTCATTGCGACACGGGGAACGGGAAACTACCTGAAGGACTTGGGCCTCGAAGTCGCGCACATCAACAAGGTCAAGGAAGGCTCGCCGCATATCGTGGAAGCCATTGAATCCGGCAAGATCGATTTTATGGTGAACACCACTTTCGGCGAGCAGGCGGTGAAGGATTCCTTTTCCATGCGCCGGGCGTCCCTGATGCACAACCTGCCCTACTGCACCACCATTCCGGGCGCATTCGCCCTGGTTGACGCCTTGAAATCGCTCAAAACCTCCAGCCTGTCCCTGACCCCCTTACAGGATTATTGGAAGATGAGCTCCGAGACCCCCTGAAAAAAAACTGAGTACTTCTGAAAGGGTTTGGAATTACTGTGGAGAGAAAGTTGGAAGGGCGGTGGATTGAGCATCACTCAGAATTCTGGGAAGACGTTTGAACTTTTTGGACCGTACCAGGTTGCCTTTCACAAAGTCGCCGCCCGCCATGATGACCGCTTCGGAAAACCCTTCCTGCACATTGATGACCCGGACCACCCCCAAGCGGTTCAAGCGGTCGCCGAGGTCTTCCTTGTACAGGGGATCGGGAAAGCCCACGTGGATGCTGTACACGACAAACTCGTCACGGATTTCCACGCCGCTTTTCCGACCCACGTTGATGATCATTTGATCTTCCTCGGGTTCCACGGCGATCACCTGGCCGTCCAGGGGAACCCGGTTCAGATAATCTGAAATCAGGGGCACCACCCGTTCCGCCAACCGGGCCAGTGCGCGGCCCATATAGGTTTTTTGAAAATCAGGGCTCTTCGGATTTAATGAGCTTTGCGAAAAACCCAGAGGAAATTCGCCGTCCGTCGATTTCTGGTTGAGGACAAATCCAGTGAGCAGGCGTTTGGTTTGACCCTGAAAAATCTGAAATTCGATCTGGGCCTCCGCCGTGCGCGCCATTCTTTTCTCGGTGCGGGTGCTTTCAAGTTTGAGCGGCAGGGCCGGCCGGTATTTGAGGATGCGCCCGGTAACGATGATCTGGGCGGGAGTCTGGATTCCTGCGAGATCGTTGAAAGCGGTACCCTTGCCGGGTTTTCCCTGCGCCTCACTTTTTTCCCGGCTGCTGAAACGCACCAGGACCACATTCTCCTGCTGCTGTAATTTCTGCTTGAGGAGGTCCGCCATCAAAGCTCCCGGGTTGTAGGTCCCTACCCATCCCGGAGCGTTTTGAAACATTTGCACCTGAACCTTCTTTTTATAATAGGCGGAAGCATCCGTTGGACCGAACGCCGTCATAGATAATGAAAGAACGATCAGGAAGAAAAGTTTTGCCAACTTCATGATTTAAGAGCCACTGTGATTGAAGTGACCACCAGTGTACCGGAAAAATTCAATTTGGAAAAGATTTATCGGTGTTTCTTTAATCCTCTGCTTGACATTTTCCCCAGTAAAAGTAAAATTTCGCCCATGAAAAAATTACATTGGCTCACCGTTCTGGTTCTGTGTTGCCTGTTTTTCCCCGGATTTTCCCACGCCGGCAAGGTCCCAATAGGTATGGTTTTGATCCCTAAAGGATGTTTCCAGATGGGGACCGCCCAAGTTCATATTTATGATGATCATGAAAAAAACGACCGCGAGCGGCCGGTCCATGAAGTCTGCCTGAGTGCCTTCTATCTCGATCAAACCGAAGCGTCTCAAAAAACATACGAAAAGATCATAGGCCGTAATCCTGCCATACTGATCGGTGCGGATTTACCGGTGGAGCATGTCCGGTTCGACGAAGCCCGGAGGTTCTGCACCCTGCAGGGCAAGCGCCTGCCCACCGAAGCGGAATGGGAGTATGCCGCCCGTGCTGAAGGCCCCGAAAAAAATCCCGGCAATCTTCATGATTACGCGTGGCACTCCGGGAATTCCTCGCGCACCCCTCACCCGGTGGGCAGTAAGAAGGCCAATGCCTGGGGCGTCCATGATATGCTCGGAAGCGTCTGGGAATGGGTATCGGACTGGTACTCCGTTACCTATTATGAAAAAAGCCCCCGCAACAATCCGAGGGGACCGAAAGACCGGCGAAGCCATCATGTGATCCGCGGCGGCTCCTGGGTGGACGATGAAAACCAGCTACGGGCCGGGACGCGTCATCCGGGAATGGCCGATGCCACGGAAAGCTACCTGGTGGGTGTCCGCTGCGCCCGGAATTTAAAAAGCGGAAAATAAACCGGCCTGCCTCTCTTACGCATCTAAGCCGTTAAAGGAATCATTCATTACCCTTATCCTTAGAACCCCTTGAACTCTAAAACCATCAACACCCTGTATGAAAAACTGCACCGGAGCCTGCCCGATGCGCGTTCGGAGCTGGTTTACGACAACCCGTTTCAACTGCTGATCGCCGTGATTTTAAGCGCGCAGGCCACGGACAAATCGGTCAACGCCGTCACCCCTGAATTGTTCAAAAAACACCCGACCCCCAAGGCCCTGTTGGCTCTCAAGGAATCAAAGCTCAAACGATTGATCCAAACCATCGGACTGGCCCCGACCAAGGCAAAAAATATCATCAAAACCTGCGCTATTTTGTTGGAACGATTTGATGGTGAAGTTCCCGGCAACCGGGAAGCCCTGGAAAGCCTGCCTGGGGTCGGACGCAAAACCGCCAATGTGGTATTGAACGAAGGCTTCGGCCAACCCACCATTGCGGTGGACACCCATGTGTTTCGACTGGCCAACCGGACCGGCCTGGCACCCGGTAAAAATGTATTGGAAACGGAATTGAAACTGTTGGAAGTGACTCCAAAAAAATGGCTGAAGCAGGCCCATCGGTATCTGATCCTTCATGGACGTTATGTCTGCAAGGCTAAAAATTATCAATGCTCCAACTGTGTGATCGCACGGGAATGCGAATATCCCGACAAGAGGAATTGATTCGAAACTTTTAAAGTGAACCATGAGCCCTCCCCCCGTTAATAATTTCGACACCATTCTGAGCCGGGCCCAAGCTTCTCTCAACTCTGTGGGTGAATTGACCGAGGCAGATACCCTCTCGGCATCCGGCCGGAAATATCCTCTGGTGAAAATGGTTCTGGGAAAGGGAAATCCCCGGCGGGTCCTGATTTCCGCCGGCATTCACGGCGACGAACCGGCAGGGGTGGAAACGATATGCGCCTTCCTGGAAAACAAGCTCTATCAAGACTTCCTGAAGGATTGGGAGTTCACGGTCCTGCCCTGCATCAACCCTTCCGGCTATGATGCCGGAACCCGCAACAATCAGGATGACATCGATCTCAACCGCCAGTTTAAAGAGGAGCGGGTGCCGCGGGAAGTGGCTTTCGTGAAACGCATACTGGAGCAACCCTATCATCTCGACCTGGAACTTCACGAGGATGTGGACAGCCCCGGTTATTACCTTTATCAGAAAGATCAATCCCCCCGCCTGTCGTCACTCGGACGCACCATTCTGGACCGGGTGGAACGCATTCATCCGCTGAATCTGGCGGAGGATATTGAGGGGACGGCGGCGGATCGGGGACTGTTGAGCCGGTTGTCGGATCCCGGGGAAATGGAATGGTGGCCCATGGCTCTATACGCCTACCAGCGTGGCTGTCGCCATGTTTTTACGCTGGAAACCTCTCCCGACTTTTCGATGGACAGGCGCGTCAAAGCCCACCTGGAGGCGATTCGGGCTGCCCTGGAAACAATACCGGATGTGACGGAACAATAACGGTTAGGATTGACTGTCGGTCAGGATCGGAATGACGATGGATTCCCCGATCTTCAGGGAATGGATGTCCATGTCGGGATTGTAGTTGCTGAGCAACCAGAAGGGAATGAAGTAGATGTTGTTGCAGATTTCCCACAAGGTCTCGCCCCGCTTCATTTTACGGGTGACGACTTTGTCGACTTGGTAGTTGCTGAAGAAATCTTCCTGAATGGCTTTGTGGTATTCCTGCCGCTTCTGCTCAAATTCTTCGGGGGTGATTCTGCGGAACGGCACCTTGATGGATTGATGGACGTTGATCCGGCTTCCCCTTCTCCTCAGATTATTGAGCCGCCGCAGTTCCCGGACCGAAAGCCGAGCCCAATCGGCGATATGACTCAGCGTCTCGTCGAAATCGACCTTGATCAATCCGATCCGGTATTCTTCATCTGCTTCCGCAACGAATTTAACCGGACGAAACGCCGAACGATGTTTGTTGAACTCACCGGAATCCATCACCAAGTGTGCCAGTGAGGCTACCACATTGCTGTTTTGATCCACCGATTCCGCCGTGCTGGCGACGACCGTATTTTCCCCGGATTGCAGCCCGCTCATCTGGACTTCCATTTTCGGGACTATCGTTTCGGACTTCTTTTTAGCCGCGGCGGAAGCCAGTTTCACCTCAAAATCCGTTCCCGGTTTGGGCACCTTGATATACCGGCCGGGCCTCAGCGAATGCGGGTTGTCCATGGCGTTCAATTTGGCCAGAACGCTGACATGAACTCCGTACTTCCGCGCGATGCGCGTCAGGGTATCGCGGCGGCGAATACGGTACTGGACGGTTTCCAGATCATCGGGAATTTCCACCTGACCCCAATCCGGTTTGGGATGATACACATTGACGATTCGGGTTTTACCGCCGCCTTTATAAGCTTTTCCCGGAATCTCCAAAACCTGGCCCCGGTAAATCCGGCTCCCGCGAATCATATTCAGTTCCTTCAATTTCCAGACGGAAGTCCGGAGGCGGCGGGCAATGGTGCTCAATGTATCGCCGCGCCGAACGGTATACCAGCGGACCCGTACCTGTTTGTTGAATTTCAGATTTTCAGGAATGGAAGCATACAATTCGGCCAAATTCAGATTCCGTTCGGCGGGGGCCTTGAAGATATAATTTTTCGGGATTCGCCGCTTGCCGGACACCACCGGGCGTCGGAGAGCAGGATTGTATTGGGTGATCTCCTTCCGGCTCATTCCAAAATATTTCTCCAGCGTAGAGATATGGATGTAATCCTCAAGGGGCACCTCCACCACCTCAATGGGTTCGTGCATCACCAGGCTGGGGAAATACTGGCGGGGGTGCCGGGTCACTTCCAACGCGGCCAGGAATTCGGAAAAAAAGTTTTTGGAGGCAAACCCGAATCTCCGGCTTTTGTAGTTCTCAATAATTTTAACGAGGTCTTCGCCATGCCTCTTTTTGGCACGCCGCATTCCGTTCACACCGTGATTGTAAGCGGTGATGGCGAGAGGCCAGCTGTTCAGCTGTTCGTAATTGTATTTGAGCAGTTTGGCGGCGGCGTAAGCGGCGATGATCGGGTCCCGGCGTTCGTCTACCTCATAACCGACCTTCATATAACGGCGGCCGGTGCTTCGGGTAAACTGCCAGACCCCCGCGGCGCCTGCGCTGGAGTAGGCGTCGAGTTGGAAGGAAGATTCCACATGGGGCAAAACGGTCAACTCCAACGGAACCCCCACTTCCCGAAAAATACGCTTGATCTCCTTCATATAAAGCCCGGATCGCCTCAATCCTTCCAGAAAGCGGTCGCTCTGCCCCAACTGCATCCGCATGTTGCGGGCGGCTTTGTAAAAATTATTTTTAACCAGGTTATAGAGGCGCTCCTCTTCCGGATTCAGGTTATCTGTATTTTTAATCCGGGCCAGCTTTCTCAGAATTTTTTTGAACTTTCGGATATGGGGTCTTAATTTACGGTCACGCGCCCTCGCGGACAACACCTGGTCGCCCAGATACACGATATCGTAAATGATATCCAGATTGTCCTGATCGTGAATGATGACGTGCCGGGTCGAATATTGCGTGTAAACCTTTTTCCAGAAATGGACCTGGCTTTCCATACCGGCGGGAACGGTGAAATCAAAGTCTTCCGAAGTGTACGTCTCGCCGGGAAATGCGGCAGTGGCGGGGGAAACACCGACTCCTATGAGACACAGGATGGCAATCGCTCTGATGAAGATACTTTTGGCCAAAACAGATTCTTTCGTAAAAATCGTTTTCCAAAATCGGGGTTTTGGACCTGGAAAACGAAATTTCAGCAGGTACCCCCAACAGGTTCTCTAAGGATCGCTGGCCTACGGCCAAAGCAGGTGCCGGCAAAAAAAAATAGCGTTGGCACCCGCAAATCCTTGTTTTTACAAGATAACATTCAAACTTAGGGGAGTCAACCGGATTAATATTTACAGGGAATGTTCTTGAGTCCGGACTGAAATGTCTTGAAAAAGGGTTAACTGGATTTACCGGCGAGGTTGGGATATTTTTGGTTCATTTTATAGACGAACGCCAACAGTTCGGCCACCACTTTATAGACCGAAGGCGGTACTTCCCGGTTGATATCCACTTGCGAAAGAATCTGGACCAGATCGGGATCCTCCTTGATGGGCACCTGATTTTCTTTGGCCAGAGCGATGATGCGTTCGGCCACCAGGCCCTCACCCTTGGCGGTGACTTTTGGGGCGGGATCCTGATCGGTATTGTATTTCAGTGCTACCGCCGATTTCAGATTTTTATTTTTTCTACGGCTCATGTCTTAACGTCCACCAGTTGCATGGGATGATCGATCAATAGTTGATCCAGACTGTCGGGAACCTCCATCGGAACCTCGGCCTGATAGCGGCTCGTCACGGAAAGGGAAAACCCGTGTTCCTGCAGGGACGCTTGCAACTCCGGTAAATGCTCCTGGATAAACCGGACGGCCTCGGCATTCGATCCGATGATATGAATCGAAATTTCGTTCTGGTGCATCCGGGTTTCTATTCTCAATTCACCCAACGCTGAAAGATGAAGCAGGAAAACAATATTGAACGCCCGGTTGTGCGGATCGGTCGATTCCCCGGAGTCGCCCCCCGAATCGGGAAGAATATAAATTTTGAAACGCTCCTCTTCTCCCAAAAGGTGTTGCGGCAGTTGCAATAGCAGGGGATGGTGCTCCTCCCGGGCAAAGTAGTGGGTCAACTGCTGTAATTCGATATTGCTCACCGCCTGATTCAACTGCGTTAGCAACTTCCCGATCCATTTATTGGATGCGGGGGTCTCGGTGGTGACGGCGGGCATCTGTTCCAATTGCCGGGCCAGACGCATCAATTGGCCTTTCAGATCATTTTCCAAGAGAATGGTTCGCTTGGCCGGATCGGGATTCGCCACAAAATCTTTGACTTTCGCCTCGTAGTGCAATCCGGTCCGGTCCACTGCCTTTTTCATCTGAGAGGCGCTTAGCGGCTGGGGTTCCCGGGAAACCAGTTTTTTGAGATTGGCCTGTAACTGTTCTAATTGCCCGGGCTCCAGATTCAGCGCTTTGAATACCGTGAGGGGGCCGTCCAGAAATATCTTCTTCAATCCCGAAAGCACCTGAACAAGCGGTTGCCGCCCCGGAAGATAATTTTTAAGAACCGTCAACCCCGGAGAGGGACGGGTCGCGGCAGGTGGCGCCGGTGCTGGTTCCAACTCCAATATAAATTGGTCCGCACTCACGGGCCGGGCGTGCAGGGTGACCGGCCTGCCCGGCTGAAGGTCGGCGGCATGTTTGACGGTGATCTGCTGTCCCTGAAACCGGACCTGAACGGTTTGTGGATTCACCACACGCACCACTTCCGCCTTCACTTTATGCCCCGCTTGGATGCCCAATCGTTGTAAGTCCGCCCGAGTAACGGTTTCGTTGACCTTCGTGTCGGGGGCAGGCAATGTTTCCTTCTTGTCCGGGACAGGCAATGTTTCCCTGTTGACCGGAGGGGCCGCTGGCGCCTTCCCGTCCGGAATCTTTTGCGTGGTGGATGGGTTTCCGGTGCCCGCCTCGTGATTTTTGGGTGTCCCCTGCCCGCTTTGGTGAGGAACGGTCAACCGATGGTGTATGGATGTTTTATCGCCGGCAGGCGGGTTGGGTGTGCCGGCTTCCTTGGCAGCCTCAGCCGGAGCGGTTTTAGGCGAAGAGGCCACAGGAACGGGTTCCATCAACTTCAGTATCGGGTTGGGGTGAACCTGCTCGACCTTGACGGTGATCGCCTGCCCGGGACTGACGGACCGTGGAAACTGCAGCAACACTTTTTCTCCCCGAAACTCGACGACCGCCTTCTGTTCGGGAAGCACTTGGACCACTTTCCCCGGCAGGGTCTGGCCCGCGGAAAAATTCCGGATGAAGGCGTCCAGTTTGATGGTTTCCAGTTTCAGCGACAGGGCATGGGAAAAAATTGGACGCAGTGTATTAGGAGAAAGATTTTCGGACAACATAAGCCGGGAAATTGATCTGGGTTAAACCACAATATCGAGATGAGACCCCTGGGTGTCTTCCGTGGTGTCCTGGGGCCACACACTCCCCTTTCCTTCCTCATCGGCATTTTGGGCGGAATTCTTGATGCGCAGGCGCCTGCGCCGTCCGGGTCCATCCGGATGGGTGGGTTCATTGGGATTGGCCTCTTCCGGGTCCTGGAGTTCCGTGCGTTTCTTCTCATCCAGTAAAACGCGCTCCTGGTCCTGAATCTGGTCCGCGGCAAGCTGCAGCACCTGTTGCGCTTGCACTTTTTCCACTGCGGAACTCATCTGCAAAACCTGCTGAAGATTGACGGGCTCGATGACCGGCATGGCGATAACCACCTTTTAAATAAAGGTTTACATTATCAATATACAACCTTCATCGGGCATGTCAAGCCGCCCCACCCGGCTCAGGACGGGCTGATCACAAACTCGGTGAAAACAATATTGATGATGGTGCCGGTGCCGCTTAAGAGAAGCGAGTTGGAGGCGGTCAGAATTTCTCTTTTGACCTTTTCCTCCAGGGTAACGCGGCCCTTTTCAAAATCTTTGGCTTTCTTCCGGCTGAGCAGGGAGTACACGGTTTGGCGGATCAAAGGCCGGATCTTGTCGATGTCTCTGTGAAGTCTGCGATTACTCAATACCAGATGTGCGGTGACATGGAGAAAGCGCCCGGTTTCCCTTTTTTTACTGCGAATGGGAATAAAAAACGGTTTCAGCGGATAGATATTGGGTTTCTGAATTTGAACAAAAGCGGGAATCAGAGATTCGGCCGGTGGCGGTTTCACCGCTGCCATGTGAGGCGCAACCGCACTTGTTTCCATGAAACTGAGAATGGACCAACTCGCGGCCCACACCAGAAACACCGCCGCCGAAATTCCCAACAGCGGTTTGGGGTCGAGCAGCCGCTTCAGAGGATGGACCCGCAGGTCTTCCTGGATCGCCCTCTCTTCTTCTTCCTTTAACAGGCGCTCGATCTCTTCCGCTTCACGCAAATTGAGATCGGGTAACCCGCCCACTCTTTGTTCGGCCATGGATTTTAAACCGCCTTTTCTTTCAATTGATGAAACAGAGCTTCGACTTTTTCCTTCAACTCAGGATAACCGGAATCGTTACGAAGTATATAATCCGCGAATTTGATTTTTTCCTCCAGAGGCATCTGTTGACGCAGTCTTCTTTCGGCATCGGGCCGGGAAAACTTTTTTTCGGCCAGAATTCTTTGAATCTGGGTTTCTTCGTCACAGGCAACCACAATGACCTTATCGACTTTGCGGTAATTCCCCGATTCAATGAGCAGGGCCGCATCCAGAACGACCAGTGCGGAAGGATCGCTTTCCCGGATTTTGTTATACAGCCTCTGCTCTTCCGCAAAGACCCGGGGGTGGAGGATGGCCTCCAGTGCTTCTTTTTTCCCGGTATCGTTAAAAACCATATCGGCTATTTTTCCCCGGTCTAAAGTGCCTTCGTCCCTCAAAACCCCGCTTCCCAGAAAATCGACGATTTCATGGAAGGCCGGTTGTCCGGGTTCCACCAGGGAGCGGGTGATGGTATCGGCATCGATCACGTGGGCACCCAAATCGCTGAGCATTTGCCCGACGGTGGTTTTTCCGGAACCCATGCCACCGGTCAGGCCGGCCAAAAGAGCCACGGCGCCTCCAACTGTTAAAAAGAAAATCGATTAAAGGGAAATCAGGACATCCTCATACAGCCGCATCATCATTTTGGTGATCGGCCCCGGCTTGCCCTCCCCGATGGGCCGGCCATCCAGGGAGGTGACCGGCATCACCCTCTTGATGGTCCCGGTGATGAAGGCCTCCTCCGCGTTTTGAAGAATTTCCGGAGGCCACTCACCTTCCTCCACCAACACGCCGTTTTCACGCGCCAGGCGAAGAACCACTTCCCGGGTGATCCCCGACAGAATACCGCAATCCAGCGACGGGGTCATCAGGCGCTGGTCGCAGACAAAGAAGAAATTGCTGGTGGTGCATTCGGTCAGTTGTCCGGTCGGGTTCAGCATCAGCGCGTCGGCTGCACCCACTTGGCGGGCTTCCATCTTGGCCAGAACGTTATTCAGATAATTTCCGGTTTTAATGCCCGGGTTCAACGCTTCTTTGGGATTTCTTTTAATGGAGACCAGGGCGACCTTGATCCCATGCGTGTAGTTCTCTTTCGGGTATGGCATAGCGTGTATGACAAAAATCAGGACGTTCGGCCGGGTGCAGGACTCGGGATCGATATCGATCTCTCCCACACCCCGGGTGACGATGATGCGGATATATGATTCCGGATTTCCGGCGGCCTCCACGGTTTTTTCAATTTCCCGCATCATGGCGTCGTCGGCCAGGGGAATCTCCAGAGAAATGGCGCGGGCGGAATTTCGCAGGCGTTTCAGATGTTCCTGAACAAAACAGAGTCGCCCCTTGTATGTACTGACCACTTCATAGACGCTGTCGCCGAACAGGAAGCCATGGTCGAACACCGAGATGTGCGCTTCCGGTTGGATATCCCCATTTAAACTGATGCGAGTGGTCATAACGGGTGTCGTTCAGGAAAGGAGGTTCATCATAAATGGATGAGGCATTTTTGTATTGCGATGGGCTGTTTTAATTTTGATCGTCGGCAATATCATTCAGGATTTTATCGAGGTGTTCACGATCCTCTTCGGTGTAATCATCTTGAGGAGGCCAATCGGCATCCGTTAAGGAAGAGAGGTTGTCCTGCAATGATTCATGGCGATCAGCAATTCTCTGTTTAAGGCCATCGATACTCGGTATTTTCTGCCGAATCCCCTTTAGAGAACCGGGAAGCGTACGGGTGAATCCGGGATCCATTTCGATATTGTCCCGGAAATCGTCGACCCATTCTTCCAGATAAGGGGCCACCATGGAATCTTCCGTCCAACGGGCGTAGGTTTCATCGAACCACTGCAGGGGAAACATGCAGACGATCACCAGGAAGACACCCTTCACCATCCCGAACAGGCCGCCGAGTAATCGGTCCCAGCCCGATATGGTGTGGGTGGAATGGAGAAATTTTTTGACCACGCGTCCGAGCAGGGCCACAAACAGCAGACCGGTCAGAAACAACACGATAAAACTGAGAATATTGGCCACCGTCTCCTCGGTGATCACATCCCCGATGAACGAGGCGCAATCGGCGTAGAGATTCAGGGCCAGCATATAGGCGGTGACCAGAGCCACCAGGGAAAAGGCCTCTCGCACCATTCCCTTCCAGACGGAGTAGAGAATGCTGACACCAATGATGATCAATGCGAAGATATCAAAGGAAACCATTTCAATCTTTCCTGACGGTCAAAATCCCCTGAAAATCATGAATGCCCCCTGCGCCGTAAAGGGTTTTGTAAATAACATAGTTCCTAAGGACTTTTTTAACATAGTTCCGGGTTTCCTTGAAGGGGATGCTTTCCATGAATTCCAGCGGTTTTAAAACGGAACGTACCTTGATCCACTGTCGGACTTTGGCGGGGCCGGCGTTGTAGGATGCCAGTGCGAATATAATGTTATCCTCAAAGTCATTCAGCATTTCATGCAAATATTTTACACCCAATTGAATATTGACTTCCGGTTTTTTCAAATCTTTCTGATCGGGAGGTTTCTCCCCCATGGAACGCGCCACCCGGGAGGCGGTGGACGGGAGAAGTTGCATCAGGCCGATAGCCTGTGCGGAGGAAACCACTTTTTTATTGAATGCGCTTTCCTGGCGCATCAGGGCCAGAACCAGATAAGGACTCAATCGGTATTGCGCGCTTTCCTGGGTCGCTCTCTGTAGATAGGGTTTGGGGAACAGAATTTCCGCGAGTGAAGGAGAAATGGAATGATGATTCTTCCGGGAAATCACCCAGGACAACCCGATGGCTTTTTGAAATCCGCCGGCTTTTTTAAACAATTGCGCCAGATAATATAAAAACTCCTGGTTGTCTTCTCCCTGGGTCACCTTAGACAACTCATTCATCCCCATTTCAAGAAATCCTATGGAGATCAGTTTTTCCGCCCGGTTGATCCGTTTGCGGTTGATTTCCCCCAATCCCCACTTTCGCGGAACCGCGTTCTGGATTAACCCCGGCTCCATGAATTCCAAAGGTCGCCGGAACATTTCCATTCGCGCGACCATGGCGTAAAAATCCATCGGGTGTTGGTTCACCAGGCGGTTCAGAACCTGGCTCCGCTTTTCATAATTTCCGGACCGGCCTTCCATCTCCCCCAGCCAGTACAAGGCCGCAGGGCGAAAATCGTCCGGTTCCGGAAACCCGTAATCCAGATTGCGGTATTTATCGGGATGGGCGTATTTCAATAATTGGTTGAACCCCACCTTGGCGGCATCCATATTTCCTCGAAGCCGGTGGAGCCAGGGAACTTTAAACTGGGCGGCGGGGGTGAAATACCCCCAGTTGTAGCGGCCCAGGAGTTTTTCGTAATAATCAATGGCCTTCTCGTATTGATAGTTGTCTTCCTCGATCCTTCCCATAAAAAACAGGGCCTTGTGACAGGCCAGCGTTTCGGTTGGAAACTTGTCGAGAAGTTTTTGATACACCAACAGAGAATTATCGGTAAATCCACTTTCCCACAGCTTGCGCGCCAACTGACTCAGGTAACCCACCGGATACAGATCGATCAGGGCCTCAATGTCCCGGCTCCAGGATTCCTTCCGAACCTGATTCAATATGGCCTGATTGACATGATTCAGAATCCCTTTGGCGTTCTCGTCACCCGGAAATTCATTAAGCACTTTCATTCCATAGTCCAGGATTTTGGGGAAATCATCCATGCTCAAAGCGAGATACAGGTTGTCGATGACCCTATTGCTGGTCTGGGGCCACTTGGGAAGTTTTCGGGCAACCGGTTTCACGGGAGGCTCGCCCTCTTCTCCCTTTCCCCGTAACAGCCGTTTCAATTGCTCGGCATTACCGTTCCTGCTTTCCAAAGCTTCCAAATTGTTTTTCAGAAAGGCCAGCGTCGCAGGGCGGGTGGCTTTGGAAGGAAAATTATTTAAAAGGAATATGTAAATATCCGCCGCCTCATCCAGATTTTTTCCGGCATCGTAGGTGCGGGCCAGAGCCAGGTAAATGTTCAAGCGGTTTTTTTCATGACCGGGGTATTCGCGCACCAGGGCATGGTTGTAATGGTTCCAGGCCGAGGGATAATCCTCCTGCTCGAAATAGGCATTTCCCAGGCGGGTCTCGATGTGCGCCAAATGACGGGGCACTTCCTCATGAAAGGGGCTGGAAGGAAACTTTTCAAACAGGGTCATTTCATACTGGTAGGCTTCTTTCAAATGCGCCACGGCCTGATCCCAGTGTCCCTCATTCATACGCTCCTCTGCCAATTGGCTGGACGCCACGCTGAGAAAGTAGGTTCTGAAATCCTCCAGGATGAATCCTCCGGTAAAGTTATGGTTCAGGATCGCCAGCGCCTGACCATATTCGTGTTTGGCCAGATAAAGGTAGGCCATCCCCAGATGAATCAGATTGTTTTGCGCGGCAGACTCCACCTGCTGACGGGCGTCCTTAAACGTTTGCAAAAGGGGACCAAGGTCTTCGGGTCCCAGATTTTTTAAATTTGGGATGCCTTCCTTGAACAGGAAATCGGTGGGGAAATGTTTCCCCGTTTCAAAAACGTCGAGACTGTTGGCCGAAGCGAGCCAGGGGCACAGACCCAACAGAATGATAACAAGAAGCGATTGTCTCAAACAGTTCATGAAGATTTGGCAACGGGACGATCCGGGAACCCCTGTAATCTATGGCTCCCTGAGTCCGGAAAATTGGACAAGGATGCAGGAGGAGCTTAAAACACCATTCCTTAATGAAACAGTATCAGGCAAACCGGCCTTATTCTCAAGTGTTTTGAAAGTATTAGCCTTTAAATTTTAAATAGTTATCAAAAATCAGATGAAATGTGGAAGTGAACCGGCCCCAGCGGCTCTGCCGGGTTTCCTGAAGTTCGGCGATCGGCCAAAACCGGCCCTCGCTGATTTCCAGAGGATTGATGGTTATTTTCTGATCGGTCGTGCAGATAAAAGAATGGACATGTTCCCACAAGGTTTCCCGGCAGGCGGAAAATTTCATAAAAAACTGTAACTCCCCGGTGATCCCCAACTCCTCCTGGAGTTCCCGGTGGGCGCAGGCCGGGTAATCTTCGCCTGCATTCACATGACCGGCCGCCGAAGAATCCCAGTAACCCGGGTGTTCATCTTTGGTCATGGCCCGTTTTTGCAAGAATACATCGCCGGCGGAATTGAACACCAGAATATGAACGGAACGGTGAAGCAGGCCTTTGGCATGTACTTCGCCCCGAGTGGCCTGACCAATCACCCGGTCTTCGTCATCCACGAAATCCAATAATTCCTGGGAATCGTCCATTCAAAAAAGCTTACAAGGGAGTGCGGGCACGGATGAAACCTCAGGCGGTCTCCCGCATCGATTTCAAATAGCTGAGTTCGGCGGGGACGTTTTTATCTTCGCAGTAATTATGGTCGGCGAGGATTTTAAGGTCGTCCAGGACCCGCTTGTCGCCCTCAAAAACGACGGTTTGATATCCTTTATCCGCCACAGCGCCGCCCGCCTGGAGCAGACTCATCACCGAGCGGGCGTCGAATTTTTCATTATCCAACACAAGAAAAGCGTCGGCATTGTGTTTGCGCACGATAAGGGAAATATAGGTCGAAGGCCTGGCGTGAAATCCCAGAGGTGTGGGAATGGGCAATTCGTAGCGGACCGTCTTGACGAATTTTTTAAGCAGTTCTTTCCCCAGCAAATTACCTTCCCGGATATAAAAAATACAATTCTTGAAGCAAAAGTTCACCACCTGGTTCAAGAGTTCATTTTTATTGACCAGTGTAGAAATGATCCGTTTGCATTCCCCCTGTCTGATTTCATCTTCGTGTCGTTCGTAAAAATGGGTCAACCAGATGGTGACCTCCAAAAGATGCAGGAGCATGGAAATGTACCCGCGGAAGTTTTTGAGTTCCTCGTGCTTTTTCTGAATGTAAGTTCCCTTGATGTAGGTATCGAACTCCGATTGCACGCTGTGCACCAGGCTCATCACCATCCGGGCTTTCTTCTCGTCGATGATTTCGGGAACGATGCGCTTGAGATCGCCCCCCTTGAGTTTGATCCGCGCATTCATATCTTCCATCATCGCGGCCACGTTACCCATCTTCTCGAACATATCGATGATGCGGTCTTCATCCTCCTTGATCTGCTCGTCTTCCGCATTTTTGGGAAGCTGTTTGTTAACCTCCACTTCGGAGAACTGGTCGGGGTCCACTGCGTCAACGGAAAATTCCAGATTATTTTTTTTGCCGGCACGGAGGCATTCCTCGTACAGATTGAGAATGGATGGATTCAAAAATTCCAGTGCCGCCTGCGTTTCTTTAAAAAACCGCTTTTTATGTTCGTCCGAGTCCCGCAGATTGTAAAAAGGATAACGGTCCATCAAATGCCGGATGTAAAACGCGGCGATGACCAGATTCCGGATCGAAGCGACATATTCGGTAAAAAAGGCCCACGTCTTGTTTTGCCGGGCGCCGTGCTCATCCATGAAGCTTTCCAGCAGCTCCGCCTGCTGAATCAGATTGGAATAACACTTACGGGTGGCGTCGTGTTTTTTATCCGGAAGGGAAGCGAACGCATTGAAGGTTTTGAAAAACTGCTCACCCGCCTCTTTCACCAGAGGGAGAAACTCTTCTTCGGAAATGATCTGGGTTAAGGATTTAGGTTCCAAGAGCGGCTTCCATTGTCAACCGGCCGAGACCGGCGGGCTGGAGGAGGTTAATTCATCGAATAGCGTGCGACGAACACTTTGGGAAGATACTTCATCCAGCTTTCGATATGAGAGGGAGGCCCCACCGGCACCACCAGTTGGTGATAATTGAATTTAGGGCGCGCGGGCGACTGGCCCAATTTCATATTGGCTTCCCGGGCCGTTCGGTTTCCCTTCTTCATGTTGCAGGGTTTGCAGGCCACCACCACATTGGTCCAGGTGGTTTTTCCGCCCCGGGATTTGGGAATAACGTGATCCACGGTTAAGGGATGATCCTTGTCGCCGCAATACTGGCAGGTGAATTTATCTCGTCTCAATATATTCTTCTTGCTGAACGATACCGTTTTTCGGGTTTTCCGGCTGACCAGGTTGAGCACGCGAATCACCGTCGGGACCGGAAACGACATGGAAGGCGACCGAACGACATACCCGTTGCATTCGATCTGCTCGGCGCGGCCGCTCAACACCATCACGATTCCCCGTTTGGCACTGCAAAACTGCAACGGCTCGTAAGAAGCATTGAGAATCAATATTTTTAATACGTTCAACATGACTTCCGTGTGACCTCGATTACGGATATCTCTTTGAATTCGCGGAGTAAATCTTTTTGATTTTACTCCTAAGCCCGGCACCCGTCAATACGCTGCACCACCGACCCTCTCCGGCTGCAAGTAAGCCTCTATTTTAAAAAAGGTTACCGACTCCCAAACGGCCCTGCGGATCCAGCGATTTTTTGATGGCCTTTAATTCTGTAAGCGCCGAATCCCCGACCATTTTGCGGTAATATTCTTTTTTCAACTTGCCGACGCCATGCTCGGCGGAAATCGTGCCCCCCCATTGTAAAATCCGGTCCACCAGTGTTCCATAAACGTTATGCGCCAGCGCTGTCTGCTCGGCGTCCGGCAATAAATTGATATGAAGATGATTATCGCCGATGTGACCGAACACGACATAGTCCAGACCGCTCGCGGTCAGTTCATCCCGGTAAAACTTCATCATGTCCATGAAATAAGCGTCGCCCACCGCCATATCCGTTCCCATTTTAACCCGGCCCAGCCGCGAATTTTCCTCATTGATCATGAGGGGAATTTCATGCCGGAAATCGTGAAACTTTTCCAGGTCTTTTGGGCCCTGCGCAAACCACGAGTCCTCCAGAAGGACCGCTTCCGTTTCCAGAAAAGCGACCCAGTTCTCCAGACAGGGGTCGTAATCGTCCTGCGAAGCCACATCCTGCTCAAAAAACAAGGCGGCCCGCGCCGAATCGGGAATATTGGCGAATTTCTTTTTCAATCGTTGCAGGGAATGGCTGTCAAAATATTCCAGCGAACAGGGGTCAATATTCTGTGCATTGGAGATTTTAATTTTCTCCAGCAACCGCCAGCACAATTCCTCCTGCTTCATAAAAAGAATCCCGCTTAAAAAATTGGCCGGCGTCTTCATCAGCCGGAGCGTGCATTCGGTAAACACGCACAGGGTACCATCCGAACCGATGAACAGATCCAGCCAATCCATCCCCGGTTGCACAAAATACCCCGCCGCGTTTTTACATTCGGGGCTTTTGAATTTCACCCGGGGAAACTCCACAGTGGATCCGTCGTCCAACTGAAGGGGCCGGTCGATGGTTTGGCCACGGGCGAGCAATGCGGTCCTCCCGTCCGATAAAACAATATCCGCTTCCAGGACGAACTGGCGCGTCGTTCCAAATTTGTAACTGCGGGACCCGGAAGCATTGGTGGCCAGGGTGCCGCCGATGGAGGCCAGCGATTCGGTCGGGTTGGGCGGATAAAACCAGCCGCTGTTCTGTAAATGGGCTTGCAGGTCTTTCAGGGTGACGGCGGGACCGACCCGGCAGGTACCGGCCTTGACCGCGCCCAGGGTATGGAATCGCTCGAGGGACAAGATAACACCCTCTAAAGGAATTCGGGAGGCGGTCAATCCCGTACCCGCCCCTGCCAGGGTGACGGGCTGGTCGCTTTCCTTCAAAAAAGCAACCAATTCGTCGCGGGTCTCGGGGACGAGCACCTCGCTGGCCCGCCCGCCGGAAAAATTTGAGGCGTCCTTGAGATAAGGCGCCACGGTTTCGGGATCGGTTTTTCTAAACATGAATTTATAATCACCCGGTCAATGTCGGGTGGATTCCATTAAACCATCGGCTTGCGGAGGAAGAAATCCTGCATACCCATGGTGACGCTCAATCAATTCCAGAACGGTATAAACTGTGCCATCCTTCTTCTCGGGCTGGGTAAATACTTGGCGCAAATCCGAGCCGGGATCACCGACCACTTTCCCCGCCACATCAAACCCCCGTTGCTTGATGGAAACAATCGCGGCATCGACATCTTCCACGAGAATGGCGATGTGGTGGAAACACTGATCCCCGTGCGCCTTCACCCAGTCCGGGATCAGGCTGTCCCGGCCGCGGTCGCCGTCAAACGCCTGATCGATGAACAGAGCTGGGTAGCCGGGTTTGCGAAACACTTTTGCCCACCAGTCATCGAATTCCAAGACCCCTATCTTTTCATCATAGTGGAAACCGTAGTCGATAAACTGCTTTGATCGGGCATCGACATCCAGGGTGCGGAGGGTGCAATGGTCTACCAGAGGCATCAGTCCGGTGCCGCACCGGTTCAGATGATCCGCAAAGTCCGCCGCCGCCCGGTTGCTCTCCAGGAACTTTCCGATGTAGTCTGCCATCAATTGATCCAGGGGAGCCATAACCCAAACCTATTCCTCATCCCCGCGTGTGGGCGGGTCCGCCCGGTCTTCTTCCTGAGTTTTATCTTTGGGGCTTTTCGGTGGCCCCTGGTGGATAAAACCGGCGTAGCCGAACATCAAAACCACCATACCGATCAGGAGGCCGATCCCAACAACTGTAAGAATTGTATCCATAAAGCGCTCACTCCAAAATCCTGCTTTCATTTATGTTAACACCCCCCCGGAAAACCGCCAAGATCCCCTTTGACAAATTCCCTCATCAGGCGTGCGCAAACTCCGAGGCCATGCAACGCATCGCCGCGCCCATGGTGGGCGGCATGGTGTCCGCAACCCTGTTAACCCTGATCGTGATCCCCGCCCTCTACGGCTGGGTACTGGAACATCGACTCAAACAATCCGGTCAGTTCACTCATTAAATATCCAGGTTTTGCCGCTTTCCAAGTCTTCTATCCGGATTTCCTGAATGGTGACGGGCACTCTTTTCTCATTCTTCCTTGACACCGTTTTTGGCCTTAACGTATGCTGAGTGAAACACAAGGAGAATCCCTTCATGAAAGACGATGTCAAAGGCAGTGAAACCCACAACCAGAAGGTAACCATCGGCGGAGTCCAGTTGACCCTCAGCCAGCCGGACAGTAGTGAAGTCACCTGGATCGGGCAGAGCGAAATCCTGAAACAGGTTCTGGCCTGCTGGCTGGTGGTGGCAGAAAAGGACCTGCCCCTGTCCCCCCGGATAACAGGCATGCCCGGAATCGGCAAAACCACCCTGGCCATGGTCGGGGCGCGGATCCGCCGGCAACCGCTGTACATTTTTCAGTGCACCGCCGACACCCGGCCGGAAGATTTGCTGGTCACCCCGGTGCTGTCCGAAGCCGGGAAAATTTCCTACCACGCCTCGCCCCTGGTGACCGCCATGATCCAAGGGGGCATCTGTATCCTCGACGAGGGCAACCGGATGAATGAGAAAAGCTGGGCGTCACTCGCCCCTCTGTTGGACCATCGCCGCTATGTCGAATCGATCATCGCCGGCATCCAGGTCCACGCGCACAAGGAATTTCGCGCCGCCGTCACCATGAACAGCGACGAGTCCACTTTCGAGATTCCGGATTACATCCTGTCGCGCCTACAACCCACACTGCGATTGGAAATGCCGTCGCATGAGGACGAACTGGCCATCCTGAAATACCATCTGCCTTTCGCGGAGGAGGATTTACTGAACATGACGGTGCACTTTTTGCAACGCGCCCACAAACTTGACCTGGATTTTTCTCCCCGCGACGGACTTCACATCTTGCAGTACGCCCTTAAGCGGTTGAGCCAGGACAAGAATCATCCGCTCTCGAAGGATGACATCTGGCGCGAAGCGGTGGAAAAAGTTTTGGGTGAAGAAGCCTTGAATCTGGATGAACTGGCCGGGAAAAAACAGCGCGCGCTGGGTTCTGAAAACCTGCCGATGGGGTTGGGCGATTTTTTCTTCGATGAGGACAGCCCTCTGCACCCGGATTCCGATCCCGAACGCTAACCCCCCTCTTCCGGATTCTGCCCATGGCACACATCTTTGAACTCAGTGACAAGGTTCAGCTCCTCCCCGTCATTCACGGCAGCGGCAACTTCACGCGTGAAGTCCGCCAGCGGATTCTGTCTTCCGGGTGCGACTGCCTGGCGGTCTGCCTGCCGCCGGAATTTCAAACCAACGTCGAGCAGGGCATCCAGAAACTTCCCTTCATCTCCATCAGCGGACTGGAAGAAGCGGAGGGTACGTTGAGTTACGTGCCCATCGATCCGGTGCAACCCGTCATCATGGCGCTTCGCATTGCCCAGCAGGAGGGAATTCCCCGCAAGTTCATCGACCTCAGCGTGTCTCAATACGATATGCGGCACTTCGATTTTCCAGACGCATTATCGTTACGCGGCCTGTCTCTCGAAAAGTTCGCCAGCGCCCTTCTACCGTTCATTCCCCGTCCGGCGGACAACAGCCAGCATGATCAGCGGGCGCGCTGGATGGCGTATCAATTGCACCAGCTGGAGATGGATTACAAACAGGTCGTTCTGGTGTGTTCCCTGCTCGACTGGCCTTGGATCAAGCAGGCGTATGACGATCGGTCCGAATACCCTCATCCCGAGGCGCCGGGCGGCGACCCCACTTTGTACGGGCTGGAACCGGCCACTCTGTTTTTCGCGTTGAGCGAGTTTCCCTACATCCCTTACCTGTACGAGAAAAACCGGCAGGAGTTGAAATCGGACCGGGATGTGGCCATCGACGGCGTCAAGGAAATCATGCTGAAAGCGCGGGAGAACTTTCTCAACAAACATAAAATCCGTTACCACAACCTGACCTCGCAAACGTTTCAGATTTATCTGCAATACGTGCGCAACCTCACCCTGATGGAACACCGCCTCACCCCCGACTTGTACACCCTGGTGGTGTCCGCCAAACAGATCGGTGGAGACGCCTACGCCATCGCTCTGATGGAGGCCGCCCGCGATTATCCTTTTCAGCAGGTGGCGCCGGAAATGGACACGCTGGCGCTGGGGATCGACCAGGCGGTATTGGACGACGACCAGGTGATGACCATGAAAAACCGCCTCAACGAAACCCAATTCGAATGGCGCTCTCTCGACCTGAAGCCGGATCCGGAACAGTTCAAACAGGAGCAGTGGAAATACACCTGGAATCCGTACGGCCAATGCTCCTGGCCGCCGGAGGATGAAAAAATTGAAAGCATGAACACCCATGTCCGCGAGCAGTCCAAACTGCTGTTGTCCAACGACCTGGTGCGCACCGAAAAATTCACCTCGTCGGTGAAAGACGGCATCGACATCCGGGACACGCTCCGCAACTGGCATACCGGGGATATTTATGTGAAGGAAATTCCGCCTTCGCGGGGAACCATCGAGGTGGTGGTCTTCCTGTTTGAAATGGAACCCCAGCCGGAACGGTACCCCTGGCGACAGACCTGGTACGCAGAGCACAAGAACGAGTCGACCCTGTGCTTTTTCGCCACGAATTATATGGACAACATGGTTGGCCCGGGCATCGGCCAGGCCACCTACGGCGGATGCATGATGATCTTTCCGCCGAGGCCGATCCTCAACATCTGGGAGGACCCGCGCATCTTCATGGCCAAAACGCTGGAGGAAAAACTGCTGGAGGCGGCGTTTCTGCATTCCCGCGAACGGCATATCACTGTCGTTTCGCCCGGGCTGCCCAAGGCCGACTGGCGGCGCATGTCCCGGCGCTACAAAAAGCGGATCATCCATATTCCCCTCAAGCGGTTCTCCGCTCAGACCATCGAAAAAGTCCGGCGGTTCCATGTACTGAACGGCAAGCACATCCGCTCCTTCGCGACCCGTTTCATCCAGGACATTTAAGCGGGTACTGTGGTTCCCCCGGAATATTTGCTATAATTCATCAGCAGGTTTTTAATTCTAAAATTCCTCAACGACCTGTTGAGTTAATTTCCTAACCGGCGGTCCTTTCTTGCCCGTCACCAACCGACCTCAGGGTTCATCTCCTTCATGCATGGACAATAATAAAAAGGTAGTCAGAGCGGCGAGTGCGGTGGGTTCGATGACTCTGGTCTCCCGGCTGTTCGGCTTCGTCCGCGATCTGGTGCTGGCGATGACGTTCGGCGCCTCCGCGTCCGCCGACGCTTTTTTCGTTGCGTTTCGCATCCCCAATATCCAACGGCGCATCCTGGGCGAAGGCGCGGTCAGCGCGGCGATGATTCCGGTGTACGGGGAATACCTGAACACGAAAAGTGAAGAAGACACCCGAACGTTCGCCTCCAACCTGTTCAACATCCAGTGTGCGGTTCTGGTCATCACGTCACTGGCGATCGTCGTCTTTGCGCCCTATTTGATCATGGGGTTCGCACCGGGTTTTATGGATGAGCCCGACAAATTTGAATTGACGGTGACGTTGACGCGTTGGATGGGGCCTTATCTACTCCTGGTGGGCATGAGCGCGTACTGCATGGGGATTTTGAATACCCACGGCGTCTTTAAGCTTTCCGCCGCCGCGCCGATTCTGGTCAACATCTGTATGATTCTGGGCGCCTTGATTCTGTCGCCCTACCTGGAACAACCGATTGTCGGTCTGGCCATCGGTGTTCTGGTGGGCGGGGTCTTGCAATTCGCGGTGCAGTTTCCGACGACCCTGCGCAAGGGTCTGACTCTGTCATCCGTTTTCAACTGGAAGCATCCCGGCATCATCAAAGTGGGAAAACTGATGGGCCCGGCCATTCTCGGATTCGGCGTTTACGAAATCAATCTTCTGGTGGACACGCTGTTGGCTTCCCTGCTGGCGGGGGGCTCGGTGTCTTATCTGTATTACGCCAACCGGATGGTGCAATTGCCACTCGGGGTTTTCGGCGTGGCCATCGGGGTGGCCATCCTGCCGATGCTGACCGGCCAAGCGGCGCGTCAGGAAATCGAAGAGCTGCGCGACACCCTGGCGTTCGGCGTCCGGCTGATTCTGTTCATTACCGTACCCGCCACGGTAGGACTGATCCTGCTGAGTTTTCCGATCGTCAACACCCTGTGGGAACGCGGCGAGTTTTTACGTTCGACCACCGAAGGCACTCAATTGGCCTTGATTTATTATTCGATCGGGTTGTGCGCGTTTGCCGGAACCAAGGTGATAGTCTCGGCCTTCTATTCGTTTCAGGATACTCGAACCCCGATGAAAATCGGAATTTATGCCATGCTGTTGAACGTGGTTCTCGCTGTCATCCTGATGGGACCGCTCCAGCACGGGGGTATCGCACTGGCCACGTCCATTGCCGCCATCTTCAACGCGGGAGCGCTGGTGTTTATCATGAAAAAGAAATTGGGACGTATGGGAGGCCGGTCGATTGTGCGCTCACTGGGACAACTGGCGGTGGCTTCCACACTCATGGGACTGGCCATCTATTATACCAACGCGTGGTTGTTCGATCCGCAGGCCCCTCTACTGGAACGCCTGTCGATCCTGCTGGGGGAAATTGTTCTGGGTGTCGCGATTTACACCGGCGCCTCCCGGCTGATGAACAACGAGGAACTAAAATTCATCCGCCAGCTGATCCGGGAAAGAAGAGGTTCGCGTCCCGCCTGACTTTTTTCGAGGTTGGCTCTTGTGTTCTCTCTCCCGTTTCCTATAATGAGCCTCCCGAAAACCTTAACCTGAATTGAGGAAAGATACGATGCTGGCCTGTTTGGATTTGGAAGGGGTGCTGGTTCCCGAAATCTGGATCGCTTTTGCGAAACAAACCGGGATCGAAAAACTGCGGCTGACCACCCGGGACATCCCGGATTATGACGCATTGATGCGCGGTCGGCTCAAGATTCTCGACGAACACAAACTCAAGCTGGAGGATATTCAAAAGGTGATCCGGGAAATCAAACCGCTCGAGGGGGCGAAGGATTTTCTGGCGTGGCTGAAGTCGGAATTTCAGGTGATCATTCTTTCCGATACTTTCTACCAGTTCGCCGGCCCGCTGATGGCGCAACTGGATTACCCGCCCCTGTTCTGCAATGAACTGGTGGCCGCCGGGGACGGCCGTATTACCGATTACCGGTTGCGGCAGGCCGACGGCAAAACGAAAGCGGTGGCGGCGCTACAAAGTATGAATTTCCAGGTGATTGCCGCGGGCGATTCCTATAACGATACGGGGATGCTGAAACAGGCCGACGCAGGAATCTTTTTCCGGCCGCCGGAGAGCATCACCAAGGAGTTTCCTCAATTTCCGGTGACGCATCAGTACGACGAAATGAAACAGGCGTTTCTGCAGACCCGGGCGACACTGGCCCCCTAATAATGGATTCCCTCTGGCGGGTCATTCAATGGAAGTGGATAACAGGCGAGTGGCGATCCAGCCTTTTTGTCCGCCCAAGTCCACTTGGGTCCAGTGCTCCCCCTTCTCCAGCACGATCAGACGTTCCCCCTTGCCGGCGCCCGCGATGATTTTCGCTTGGCCGCTGGGCTCTTCCCGGATGTTGGCGAACGATACGTTGACGTAATGAATCAACTGGTAATCTTCATCCTGCGGCACCTCCTGCGCCTGCTGTTCCGTCGTGGCCGGCCCGGTAGTGTCGAATAAAGCCCGGAAGTCCCAGTCCGACTTGTAGGCCACGATCGCCGCAAACACCAGGGTCAACAGTGCGATCTTCTTGAAAGCCTTGCCGATCGACATTCCCGATTCGGGAATATCCTCCGGCAGAATCGGCGGTCCGCAATGTTCGCAAAAGACCGCACCGGGAGGCAAGGGTTGACTGCAGGACACGCAATAATCATTGATCAACGCGTTTTGCCGTTGGGTGATTTCGTCGAATTTCATGATTCGCCTGCGGAGCCTAATGGAGCCGGTAAATGTCCCGATATTTATTTTTCAAATAGGTGATGAAGTGATCGGGGTTCAAGGCTTCACCGGTCACTTCCTGCAACAACGCTTCGGTGGATAACAGTTTTCCTTTGACGTGAATGTTCCGGTTCAGCCAGTCTTTGACGGCCCGGAAGTTTCCCTGCCGGATCCAGTCCTCCAAGTCGGGGGCCTCCCGCTTGAACGCATTATAAAACTGGCAGGCATACATGGCGCCAAAAGTGTAGGACGGAAAATAGCCGAACCCGCCGCTGCTCCAGTGCACGTCCTGCAATACGCCCTCGGTATCCGTCTGGGGCCGGATGCCCAGATAATCCTGCATTTTATTATTCCACACCTCGGGCAAATCCGAAACCGTATGGGTGCCGTCGAAAATGCCCTTTTCAATCTCGTAGCGCAGGATGATGTGCATGGGATACGTCACCTCGTCCGCTTCCACGCGAATGAACGAGGGGCGGCTGACATTGATGGCTTCAAAGAACGCCTGCAACCCTACGTCCTTGAGATTATCCGGAAAGGTCTCCTGGAACAATTTCAGATAGTGCTCACAAAACGCTTTCTGCTTGCTGATCATGCGTTCCCAGAACAGGGACTGGGATTCATGAATCCCGGTGGTCAGTGCTTCGGAAACCGGTAAGTTGCGATCGCGTTCCATACGGCCTTGCTCGTACATGGCGTGACCGGTTTCATGAATGACCGCGAACAGGGATTCCATGAAATTATCGGTGCCGTAGCGGGTGGTGATCCGCACGTCGGTCGGGTCCGCTCCGCCGCAAAAGGGATGGACCGAAACGTCTATCCGGCCCTTGTCGAAGTCGAAGCCGAGCGCTTCGCTGATGGTCCGTCCCAACGCCTCCTGTTTCTCCACCGCAAATTCGCCTTTCAGAAAGGAGGTGTCGGGTTGATACGCACTTTCCTGAATGGCGCGAATCAAAAGAACCAGCTTCGTCTTCAGGCGATCGAAGATGGGATCGACCTGATCCATGGTTAAGCCGCGCTCATAAACATCCATCAAGACATCATAAGGCGGCTGGTCCGGCTGGATGTGATGCGCCCATTGTTTTTTGAGTTCGATCAATCGTTCCAGAATGGGAGCGAAGTCGGAATATTTATTTTCTTCGCGGGCTTTGACCCAGACGTGGTGTCCGCGGGATCCCAACTCCGCCAGTTCCTGCACCAGTTCCATGGGGACCTTGGTTTCCCGGTCATACACCCGGCGGGTTTCGCGGATGTTGCATTGTTGGTAGGGATCGAAATCATCATTGGAAGCACCAGATTCCAGTTGGTCCAGCAGTTCTCCAATGGCGGGATCGGTCATTTTTTCATGAATCACCCCGGCCAGGGATGCCAGTTGTCCGCCGCGTGCCTGGGCCCCGCCGGTGGGCATGATCACCTCCTGGTCCCAGTGCAATATGCCCATGATCTGCTCCAGCTGGCCCAATTCCTCCAGTTTGCCGACCAGGTTTTGATACGTTTGCTTCATAGCGAGGGTTAAAACCTTTCCAAGTGATGGGATGTTAACGGCAACGGACCCGAACCCATTTAATGAATTTTATTATATAATTTAAAAATCTGATTCGAATGAATTTTCTTAAAACTTTTCAAAAGGTACATCGAGATGGATACCGGGGAAGAAACCAAAGCCACCATTCAGGCCAGACTCAGGATATTGAACAAGTCCCTCGTAAGCGAAGAAAATTCGGTTCAATATTACCAGACCCTTATGGACAATACCCCGTCCGATTCCGGGGAAAAAACCGGAGAACGGCGGATGTATGCGGACCTGCAGACCGAAGAGAAAAAACATGTCGAAGTCATCCGGGGCATGATCACCCACTGGGAAAACCAACTTAAGGCTATTGAGTAAATAACTCTATCAATTTCAATGAGTTATTGTCAACTCTTGAAGGTATAAAGTTAATTCCTCCTTGCAGTTTTAGCCCTTCGAACTCTTCCCCGCCAGCGTTTAACACACTTTTTACTAATTATTTGACAGTCTGACTCCGTTAATATATAATGATAATCATTCTCATTATTAAAATATAGGAAATAATCTCCACCTTAATATCTCTATATGCCTATGGAAACCATACCCGGAAGCAGAAATTTCTTTTCATTCCCACGGTTGATTTCATTCAGTGCAATCGCCCTGTTAATGGTGTTCCTGGGGTTGGCTCTGGCCTCCCTGACTTGGGCGGACCCTCAATCCGGGGAGGTCGAAAACCGGGTCAAAAAAATCGTGATGATGCTGAATATCGTCAACAAGGAATATCACGAGGGCATTGCCGAGGGCGAAGTCATCAACGCCGCGGAATATGAAGAAAGCCAGGTGTTTTTGGAACAGGCGTTCGGCCGTTATCAAACGCTGATCGAGGGTTCTTCCACAGCGCCACAGGACGATCTGTCCGGCAGGTTTTCGACTCTCATTCAGAAGATTAAAAGCAAAGAGGATCCGGGCGTGATCCATTCGGAGGTCAACGCCCTCAACGCCGGCATTCTCAAGAAATTCAATATCCAGCTCAGCCAGACCCCTTCGGCACCGGTGTCCCTGGAAAACGGCCGGCTCCTTTACATGAGCAACTGCAAAATCTGCCATGGGATCGAGGGCCGGGGAGACGGCCTGCTGGCTTCGCAACTGGACCCCAAACCCGCCGTGCTGGCCGATCCCCAGCTCACCGGCGACAAGTTTTCCAAACCCTTCGACAATTTTCAGATCATCAATGTGGGAATCGCCAATACGGCCATGGTGGGTTGGGCGGATCAGCTTTCGGAAAAGGAACTCTGGGACCTCACTTATTTTATCCGGGCGTTTTCCAACGAAAATGTCAAGCTTCCCCTGTTGTTCGCCCAAGGCTCTACCGCGGACAGTGGAAAAAGCCGGGAGAGCTCGACCCAAATAATATTTCAGGAAATCCTTTTATTGCTGGATCAAAGCCTGAAAGCCTACCGGGATGACCGCACACGGGAGGCTTCGGAATCGGCCTTCGATGCGTATCTGACCTATGAACTGGTGGAATCGCCCTTAATCACCAAGCGCAGGGATTTGGGTCTCAAGCTGGAATCTTCTTTTGGCCGTCTGCAGGCGGAGATCAAAAGAAAGGCGCCCCTCGATCTGGTGGATAAAATCGGACAGAACATTGCCGCCGATCTGAAAGAGGCGCAACAGATATTGACCCAGAAGATCGGGTTCACCGGTTTGTTTATCCAATCCTTCTCGATCATCCTGCGGGAGGGGTTCGAGGCGATATTGATCATCGCCGCGTTGATCACGTTTCTCATCAAATCCCGCAACCGCGACAAGCTGAAGGCCATTTATACAGGCGTGATGATCGGCATTGTCGCAAGCTTTCTTACCGCGTACATCCTTCATAGCATTCTGGACATCAGTATGGCCAATCAGGAAATAATGGAAGGGGTCATCATGCTGGTGGCGGTGGCGGTTCTGTTTTACGTAAGCTACTGGCTGGTCTCTAAAATTGAAGCGGCCAAGTGGCAGAGTTACATCACCGGCAAAATGCAACAGGCGGTGTCCACCGGCAGTGCGTTTACCCTGGGCCTGGTGGCCTTTCTCTCGGTTTACCGGGAAGGCTTTGAAACGGTTCTGTTCTATAAAGCGCTGTATCTCTACGCCGGGGAAACCACCGCCGGAATCATTCCGGGATTTTTCGCAGGAAGTGCGGTTTTGGGGGTCGTTTACTTTCTGATCAACAGTCTGGGAATGCGCATCCCTGTTAAATGGTTTTTTGTGATCACCAGCGTTTTCCTTTACTTCATGGCTTTCATGTTCATGGGCAAGGGGCTCCACGAATTGCAGATGGGCGGAGCCATGAGTATGACGCTCGCCGATTTCGCGCCGGAAATCCCCTGGATGGGCATGTACCCAACCTGGGAAACCTTCATCGGCCAAATGATTCTGGTGGCGGCCTATGCCGGCGCTCTGTTTTATACCTTCGGCATCAAACAGGAACGGGCCGTACATGAGTTGAAATCGGAGGCCACCCAGATTCAGAACAATATTACGGCGGTCCACGATCTGGTGGAACATATTTCACATCACGCCAAGCGTTGCGAAATATTTCTCAAGGATACCCGCGACCATGACCTCAAGGAGCTGTCCGAGCACCTAAAGGAAATAGACTCCAAAGTTCACGAGCTGTTCGACCAGGTACTCTATTTCGAAAACCGCCTGTCGGATGAGTATGATCGCTTGTCGCAACCCATCGGCGCCAGGGAAAAGGAACTGCATTGAAATTCCGGTCGTTCAAAATCTCCCGCAACTTTCATAAATGGACCGGTTTTGTCTGCGCGATTTTCATCCTGATTCTTGCCATCAGCGGAGTCCTGCTCATGCACCGGGATTCGCTGGATCTGGACCAGATCGAAATCTCCGCGCAATACCTGCCCGATAAATACTTCCGCCTGGTCAAAGACAAACTGAAAATCCAGGCCGTCGCAGTGCATCCGGAAAATGGAAGCATTATCTTCGCTGGCACCGGCAACGGATTATTCCGTTCCACTGATGGTGGCCAAACCTGGCAGTCTCTGCACGATGGACTCCGCGACGGAAATATCCAGGCCCTGGTGATCTCTCCGTCCGAACCGTCCATGATCTATGCCGGCACCTCCAAGGGGATTTTTTTATCGGAGGACGGCGGGGACCATTGGACGGACTGGTTCGAGGAATCGTCCGGCTTGTCCCATATCGATATTCGTGACCTGATCCTTCACCCTGAGCATCCGGAGCTTTTGTATGCCGCCACCCCCGGCGGATTATTCGCCTCGCAGGACGGAGGAGACACCTGGGAGCTCACCTTTGACGGCGGATCGTATCAGGGAGCGGCCGATGTCCGGTTCGTCCGTTTTTCCTCGAAGGCGCGCTCGCTTTACATCGGTACCGCCAATGGCGTTTTCAAAAGTACTGACGGGGGCAAGCACTGGGATAAAAAATGGGAAGACGCCCTGCCTCTCCCCCGGGAACTGCTGTCCCTGGACACCGATCCGGAATTTATTTATGCCGGGACGGACGAGGGACTTTATATATCCTACAACCGGGGAATCACCTGGGTCCGCGATCCCACCTCGAAGGATAAAGCGGTGCGCCAGTTGGTGGTGGACCCCAGAAAAACCACCCACGTTTATATGGCCACCCGCCACCAGGTTTTTGTTTCCCCCGACGGCGGGGATTCCTGGAATTCCCTGGGTTTTGAAGCCGAGGATGGAGCGACCCTGGACCTTTTAACGCTGGTGCATTCCCCGAAGCAGTCCTCCCCTACCCTGATGGCGGGCACTTCCGAGGGCTTTTATATTTCCAGCAACGGCGGCCGCAGTTGGGGAGAAACCTCGCTGGCGGAGACCATCCAGCAAAAAGCCGGCGGCCATCTTAAAATGGACCTAGTCAAATTGATGACGGAAATTCATACCGGGCGTTTTTTCGGAGATTATGTGTATCTGCTGGTGGATATCGCCACCCTCGGAATGGTGTTTCTGGTGTTTTCCGGGTTTGCCATGACCGTTTACCGGAAACGGGTGGCCCAATCCAAAAAGGTCACCCTGCAGGTCACCGAGCAGGTCACCGAAGAGGAGGCGGTCGACAATCTTCTCAATATTCAGGAGACGGCGGACGATTTATCGCAGGAAAGCCTGGAAATCCACGACATGATCGAGCATATCAATTCCCACCTGGCCAAATGTCGGTCGGTTTACATCTCCAAGGAGAAAAAGGAAATCGATAAGATCGGAAAGCACATCACCACGCTGGACAAGAAAATGCACCACCTGATGGAGCGGATGGAGGAGTTCTACAAACTCTCCCAAAATTGAAAAAACCCGAGGCGGGCCTGAAACAATGGGGCGGGATTAATGCAGTAGATTTTTGTCCCTGGGAGGGGAGCCGCTGGAGAAACCGAGTTCGCGGTTGAGGTCCATTTTCTTGTATTCCTCCCACGAATCCCGAAACAGGTTGAATCCTACGAAATCGAGAGCCTGCATCAGTTCCAGATCGGATATTTTATTTTCTCCCGCTTCGACATGCGCTTCCTGGATGATGTCTTCAATACTTTCGCAGAGTCGCGCAAACCGCTCATCGTCTTCCCAATGCAGGATGTTTTTCATAAAATCGAAACTCATGGTGCCTCCCCCTTGGTCGAACTCAAGGTTGTCAAGTTCATCTCACCCTATTGTATTCAAAAATTTTTTCACTGCAAATAAAATTTCCTTCAGGTCATTGTGTATCTTTGAATATTCCCTGTTTACCATTCTCGATTGGGAAAAGACCGATCCGCCTATGGCCACCGCCGATGCGCCGGACGCAAAGTAATCGGGAATATTGCGGGCGGTGACCCCACCGACGGCCATCAGCGGAATATTGCCGAACGGGCCCTTGATCTCTCGGAAATACTGCGGTCCCAACTGGGACGCGGGAAACACTTTGACCATGGCGGCGCCGGCATTCCAAGCGCGTTCGATTTCCGTGGGAGTCAACGCACCAGGGAAATAGGGACATTCGCGCTCCCCGCAAAACGCCGCCACCTCTTCATTCAGCGTGGGCGCGACCAGGAACCGGGCTCCGGCGGTAACCGCCGCCTCCGCCTGTTGCCGTGTCAGCACCGTGCCTGCGCCTATACACAGCGCCTCGCCGCAATATTCGCTGGCTGATGCGATCAACCGGAGAGCATTATCGGTATTCAGGGTGATTTCAAGGAATTTCAGACCGGCATCCCGCGCGGTGTCCAAAACCCCCTGCAGGTGGCTATCGGGGACGCCCCGGACGATCCCCAGAACCGGCTCTTGTTGAAAGAGGTCCGGATCGAATTTCACACCCGTTGTTTCCGGATCACACGTTGGCTTCGTTTAGAATTTTTTGGTAGAAATCCAGATAACCGTTTTTATTTTCGGATTTCATCAACGCCATACCCGCCCGGGGATGAACGTCCAGCGTCCCGGTAATCATATAAGGAATGATATAGCCCCATTCGATTTCCTCGCGGATTTTCAAAAATTCGGACCCGATGATTTTTATGATCGGGCGAATATCGTACTTGGGGTTTTTAAGGAATCCCAGCAACAATTCCAGCGGACAATTGCCGGCGGCCCGGCCGATCCCGTAGATGGTGGCGTCCAGGTAATTGATGTTGTTGATGATGGATTCAATCGTGTTGGCAAAAGCCAACTGCTGATTGTTGTGGGCATGAATCCCGATCTCCTTGCCGGGCATCAGGTTTTTGTACTTTTTAGCCAGATACGCGATCTGCTCGGAATACAGCGCGCCGAAACTGTCCACCAGATAAATCACATCCGCGGCACTTTCCTTTTCAACCTGTTCCAGCGCCTCGTCCAGTTCGCGTTCGCGCGCATGGGATACGGCCATGATGTTGATGGTGGTTTCGTATCCTTTGGCATTCAGCTTATTCACCAAGTCGATGGCTTTATCGATGTCCTTGACATATGAAGCCACCCGGATCATATCGATATAACTCTCCCCTGCGGGAATGATCTTTTCTGGATCCACTCGTCCGATATCGACCATGACGGAAATTTTGACTTTCTTCTCGATGCCGTCAACCACCGCTTCGATATCTTTTTCACTGCAAAATTTCATGGGCCCATACTCGGACCGGGGGAACTGGGACTCGTCCGCTTTGTATCCCAACTCAACATAATCGATGCCTGCATCGTTGGCGGCCTGATACACTTTACGCACCAGTTCGTTTGAAAACTGATGATTGTTCATCAATCCACCATCACGAATGGTACAATCCAATACTTTAATTTCCGGGCGATACATAGGTCACAAGCTCCAAAAGCAAATCTGCCCCCGTGGGCAGAAAAGTTAAACCATCTAAACTAGTTGAATTTGCTGATTATATTTAGGTCGGACGATTCAGTCAATTAGATAATCTCAATTTCCAAATTTATTTTAAACATGTGATAGGGTATCAAGCCTTTGTAAAACATAAAGTTATTGGGTTTTTACCAATATTTTTATTAAAATCGCCCGTCTAACTCCTTGGAATAGAAGCAAAGCATGCAGTTCTGGCTGGTCAAGCAGGAACCCTCCAAATACAATTGGCAACAATTTGTGGAGGATCGGGAGACTTATTGGGACGGGGTGCGCAATTACCAGGCGCGCAATAATCTTCAAGCGATGAAAAAGGGAGACCGGGTGCTGTTCTACCACAGTGTGGTGGGCAAAGAGATTAAGGGCATCGCCCGGGTGACCCGGGAATCGTATCCCGACCCGACCACCGACGACCCGGCCTGGGTGGTGGTGGATTTAAAACCCGTCAAGCCGATGAAGGTTCCGGTCACCCTGGAGCAGATCAAATCCCATGCGAAACTCAGGGAGATGGCCCTGGTCAAACAATCGCGCTTATCAGTGATGCCGCTGACTCCGGCGGAATTCAAAATCATTCTCGCGTTGGGGAAAACCCGGGATGGTTGACGCCTGGCCTCGATTTCCAACAGGCAAAAAGGACATTGACTTAAAACCCAAGGCCGTCTAAATTGACGGGAAACGGGGAGTTCATCTCCTTGATTCAGTCGTCCATTTATTGAACCGCCCTTCCGTTTTAAAAACCACGTATGCACACCATACCCGTTTATTTTATATTTTTATTCGTTTGTCTTCAGATCATGGGGCTCGGAACCGCCTGGAGCCATTCACCCGCCCAAAAATGCCGCACCCAACTTTCTCCGTTATTGAAAACCACAAACACCATCACCGAAGATGGGGACATGTGGGCTCGTTTTGAACGAGACACCCTTCTCAGTCCGGATTCCAGTAAAGCGATGCAGTTAGACTCCAAAGTTCAGCAACTGATTTGGTTGTTGGATTACCTGTGCGAAACCATAAAGGGCGTCCCCTTGAACGACCTAGCGGTTTACTTGACTGAAAACCTTAAAGAGAAAAGCAAGAAGGAGTTCAAGGCGGAATTGATCGTTCTTGGAAAAACAAGAGCGGAGATCGATATCTGGTTCGCCTTTTCGGATTTGTCATTAAAAAATGAGGGCCGGAAATTGAAAGAGGGGGTCATTTACCATTCGATTCAAAAAGCCCTCCCCCTCCTGTTGAAATACAAAACTCTGGCCGAGGAAGTGAAGCGGTCTCCGGATAAAAAGCATATTGAACGGGTGAATAAGCTCTATCAGGAAATCGACCAACTGGAGTCTTCCAATGCCTATCTAGCTCAGGCCTTGTGGGAAACCTTGCAGGTTCCACATTGGGATATTGACGAAAGCGCGGGCGGTTCCTGATTCAGGTCCACCTCAATCAACCCTCAAACAAACCATCATCCATTCAGGGAGAAGGACATGGGAAATTTTTTAGTGATCGGCGGGTCGGGAGTCATGGGCACCGCGGCTATCCAGGCGGTACGGGAAGTCTTCGGCGAACCGGCCAACGTGGTGGCCAACTGGTACGGAAAAGAAGACACGGGCCTGAAGATTGAACAGGCCAATCACACCCTGTTCGGAGACGTGACCGATCCCAAATGCCTTGAGGCGATCCGATCCCAGGCCACCGATTACGATTACATGTTTTACGCCACCGCGCTGGGAGATGTCGGGACTCCCATCAAAAATGCGACCCCAGAGCAAATCGCCCTTTCCAACCGGCTGTCGTTTGATCCCATCCCGATGCTGGAGGAGGCTCTGAATATCGGCACCATCGTGGCCTACTCCACTTTTTATGTCACGCGCCATCAGCTGGGAAGCTACGGGGCCATGGGTTATTCCAAGGAGGCTATCGAAAAATGGACTCTGGAAAAAGGGAAATCCCGGCACGCCTGCATTCGGGCCGGTTTGTTTGAATCGCAATCCTCGCGTGCCATTAAACTGCTGTTAAGGAAAAGCGCCAAGCATCTCGAAAATATCGTAGATCCTCTGATTCGTTCCTATTTTGAAAATGTCAGCACCAAGGAAGGCATCGACCGCTACCTGGAAGGCATCATGAATGAAGAGAGGGAACTTTTTGGAGACAGCCCCACCCAGGCCGAAGACCTCTACCGGGCCCACCTGGAATTATTCAAGGCGGACAACCCGAAATTCGTCAATGTATGCGGCAAGAAAATCTGGCCCACCGAAGACCCGCAACTGATCAAAGATCACATTTAAACCCGGTCGAACCGGGAACTCCCACGAATCCCATTGAAAGCACGGCGCTAACTGCCGGCCGCTATTGTTTTTGCCCGGGGTTTTAGGGATAATATCATCCATTACCTGTTAAATTCCTAATAACATTGGGTTAATCGCATCGCTCCGTGAACACCGGAAACCGGCAAAATTTTGCCTGTCAACGAGCAAATAATGGAATGAATAATGGCATGACCTCCTCAAAAAATGCAGACCAGCCTCATGTGGATCATTTGATTCAGCAGATCAACCGGCTGGCGGAAATCGGCCGGGCCCTCTCCGGAGAGCACGATCTCAATCTGCTCCTGGAAAAAATCTGCGATGAGGTCCGCAATTTCACCTGCGCGGATGCCTGTACCCTTTATATCGTCAAAGACAATCAGCTCCATTTTGAAATTGTCCAAAATCAAACCATGGGCATCCGGCTGGGAGGTAAAACCGGGGAGCTAATCACCCTTCCGCCGGTGGACCTGGTGGAATCCAACGTCTCTGCCTATGTCGCCCTCAAAGGGTTGTCCGTCAATATTCCGGACGTCTATGATACAGACTTGTTCGACTTTACCGGCCCGAAGGAATTCGACACGGGCACGGGATACCGCTCCACGTCCATGCTGGTGTGCCCCATGCGCAACCATGAGGACGAGGTCATCGGCGTTCTGCAACTGGTCAACGCGCAAAACCCGGACACCAGGGAGGTCATCCCCTTTTCACCCGATTACGTCAGCCTGACCGAGTCGCTTGCCTCCCAGGCCGCGGTGTGTATCACCAACGCGCGTCTGATCAAGGACATGGAAAATCTTTTTGAATCGTTCGTCGAAGTCATGGCTACCGCCATCGATGAAAAATCGCCCGTCACGGGAGGCCATATCCGCCGGGTCGCCAATTTGACCCTGGTGATGGCGGAAGAACTTCATAAAACCGACAAACAGCCTTTCCAGAAGGTTCACTATACGCCTGAGAAATTTCACGAACTCCGTGTGGCTTCATGGATGCACGATATCGGCAAAGTCACCACGCCTGTGGAAATCATAGAGAAAGGCAAGAAACTACAAACCATTTTTGACCGGGTTCATTTGTTGGATATGAGAATGCAATACATCATCCAGAAAACACAACTGGCAGCGGCCGAGACCCGGCTGAATATAATGGAAAACGGGAACTCGGCGGAATCCATCCAGGAACTGGAAAAGAAAACGGAACAAACCATCGCGGGGTTGAACGATATACGCACTTTTATATTGCAGTGCAATGAACCCAGGGAATTTCTGGAAGACGAAAAAATCGCGCGGCTGGAGGAGATTGCGAAAAGAACCTATCAGGATGGACAGGGCAAGGAGCAACCTTTCCTGACGGCCGACGAGCTACACAACCTTTCCATTCGCAGAGGCAGCATCAATACGGAGGAGCGTCAAATCATGAACAACCACGCTCAAATCACCCTGGACATGCTCAACAAAATTCCCTTCACCCGGAAGCTGAAAAACATTCCTCATTTTGCCGGGGCGCACCATGAATTCATTAACGGCAAGGGTTATCCGCTGGGATTGAAAGGCGATGAAATTCCGTTTGAAGGAAAACTAATGGCCGTCACCGATATCGCGGAAGCGCTGACGGCCAAAGACCGGCCTTATAAAAAAGCCATGCCGCTGGATCAGGTCTATCAAATTCTGAGATCGATGGCGGACAAGGTGGAACTCGACAGCGACCTGGTCGAGTTTTTCATCAATGAAAAGGTGTATGAAGTCTATCAGGAGAAGTTTGAAAACCCGGGATCGACTCCACCACCCGCAGAAAAATTCCCACAAAATAAAAAAGACCCTTGACAGGTCTTTTTGATTCTCCCGGATTCCTTACCAGACAAACAACTGATTTAAATTTATTTTTTCTTGGGGACGTACCAACCGGTGCGCATGTAGGAATCGTTCATTTTAACGTGCTCATCAATATTGACGTCATCGTTGATATAGGCATCGGGTTCGTGGTCCTGGTCGAATTTTTTGAAAACCTTTTTCATGGTTTTTTCGGTGAGCCGGGTGGAGCGTTTTTTGCGGGTAGCGGTAAGCCTGCGTTTCTGGTCCTCCTTCAGTTTCTTCAAATCTCTACTGGATAATCCGCCGATAACCATAAAACCCTCAATTTTTATCCGTTTTTTGTTTTATAATTCCAAAACCGAATCGCGGTTCCAATTTAATGCAACCATAATACCAAAAACATGCCTATCAACCAATTAAAATCTCTGTTTTCCGATCCCGAGATCCCGGAGGGCCGCGCGCGGGAATTGATCAATTCGCTCGATCATTTTGATATCGCGCGCCTGCTCCATCAGCTCGATAAAGATAAAAAGGTGTTTATTTTTCAATACCTTACGGGGGATGTCAAGCGCCAGGAACTGCTCTATGAAACCGATGCGGAAAGTCGCCAGGAAATCATCGACGATCTGGGCCCGGAGTTCATGGCGCCCTTTTTGGAGGGCATGCCCAAGGATGAGGCGGCAGATATTATTCAGGAAAGCGAACCTGAGGTTCAGCAAAAAATCCTTGAGCAAATGGTTCCGGACGAAGCCCAAACACTCAAAAACCTGATCCGTTATCAAGAACAAACCGCCGGGGGAATGATGACGCCCCATTTCAACCGGGTGGATCCGGGGGAAATTGCGAGCGAAATTCTGGCCAAAATGATCCGAAATCCCTCCAAAGATACGGTCACTGATTTTTTTGTGGTGAGCCCGGACCAGAAACTGGTCGGTTTTTTTTCCTTGCGCGATTTACTGAACGTGCTTCCCCATGCTAAGGCCATAGATATCATCCGGGAAGAATCGCCTCGGGTGCTACTCGACGAGCCCTGCGAAAAAATCGCCAGCCTGATGGATCACGAACACCTCAGCACCGTACCGGTGGTCGACGGGGACAATGTGGTCCACGGAATCGTCACCTTTGATGATGTCTTTCGGGGCCTCAAGCAAACGACGAACGAAGAATTTTATACCATGGTGGGGGCGACGGACACCAACCCCTTTGCCCGAAAAACCTCCAGCAAAATTGCTGCACGCGCGCCTTGGCTCTTCACCACTTTTATTGGAGGCATGGTCAGCGCCTTCGTTTTAAAATCCTTTCAGGTGAGCCTGACCGAGTTCACCGTCGTCATTTTATTCATTCCCTTTGTACTCGGTCTTGCCGGGAATGTGGGCATTCAGGGCGCCACCATCATTGTCCGTGGGCTCGCCACGGGAGATATCCAGAGCGATAATTTACATACCGTGCTCAAAAGCGAGCTCAAGGTCGGCTTCTCCAATGGAATAATCTTCGGAGTCATTTGCGGACTGACCATTTCATTCTTCGCGGAAAAATTTTTGGAAACCTCGCCGGCATTGGGAATAACGGTGGGACTAGGGATTATCCTGGCGGTTACCATGGCAACGTTGATTGGCTCCTTCACTCCTTTACTTTTTTTGAAAATGAACATCGATCCGGCCATCAGCACCGGTCCGGTCATCACCGTCCTGAATGACATCATCGGTTTGACCATTTACCTGTACACTGCAACCAGGGTTTTTTCAATGTTATAGAGTCCTCGTTTGCCTTCTTGTTTCCAACCCCTCAAAAACCCGCTTGCATAGAACTCGAACATTTTATAAGGTAAAGGGTGTCGGGTTGTTTTGAACCGACGGTCTTCGCTGGTTTGGGTCCGCCACACAGGTTTTCCATTCATTTCAACATGAGCCCACTTGATAGTATGAAGTCATCAAGCATGATCCTTACAGGTTTGTCTCTAGCCTTTTGGGTATCATTTGGATCCCCTTTATTGTTTGCCTCGCAAACGGCACTTTCCGGCGCGAATGCCATTCAGGCCGATCCCTACTCCGCACCCACCAACTATTCAATTCCGGAAAATAGTAAAATCACTTTTTTTAAATGGCCGAGGGGCCGTTTGATTTATCCGGAAATCAACCAGCCTGAGAAAATCAACGAGGTGCTCCTGATGGATGAATCCTTCGCCTCTCCGGAGGAGATCTATTCCCTGCACCGGTATTACGGCTTTCAATTATTCCTGAGAAAAAAATATGATGAAGCCCGGAAGGAATATTTAAAGGTCCTGGAACGGGACCCTGATATTGCCGTCATTCACAAGCATCTGGGTGTGATTTATATGGAATCCAAAGACTATAAAAACGCCGAGGCGGCGTATCGAAAGGCCCTATCGCTCGACCCGGGTTACACCACGGGCATTGCCAAACTGGGGCTCTGCCTGGCGGCTCAAAAGAAGTATTCGCGTGCGGAGCAGAAATTCAAACAGGCCATCAAGGCGGACCCTTCCAACGCCAACTATCACATCGACCTGGGGCATTTTTATTATTATCTGAAAAAGAATTACCGGGGTGCCCGGCACTCTTATAAGAAGGCGCTGAAATTGAATCCACGATTGGAATCGGCCAAAACCAACCTGAAGGATATTCAAAAACGATTTAGAAAATGGAAGGAACAGGAAATCAATTTTAAAAGTTCGTGGGGACCGGATTTCGATTACGACAGCTCCCAGAATACGAAGCGATGGGAAGATCAACAGCGGACCCCGGAGGAAGACTATATTTCGGGCGCCCTGGATGAGGACAACACACAACATCCTCTATTTTAAAACCCTTGGAATCGGGGGCGAACCTACCCCTCTTCAACTTCTTCGATCTCAATGATGGGGGTATCGATCTCGATGTACTCCCCTTCATTCACATAAATCTCCTTAACGACTCCCTCATATTCCGATACCAGGGTGTAATATCCCTCCGCCACAATTTCAGCCACCGGCATTCCCACCTTTACCGTATCGCCGATATTCACGAGGAATTCATCCACTTTACCGGATGTCATGGTCGCATACATGGGCGCCATGGTAATATAAACCATACCATAATCCTCCAGAATCGATTAACGGCTGCCATCACCCAAACAGATTTTGAAATACAAACGTAACGCTTCTATGCTAGAGTCATTCTATTGACCCTTCAAGTTAAACCATAAACGAGGTCGCATGAAAGTGCAAGTCGGAGATTGCCTGTTCGAACCTCTGTCCCGGAACAATGGAGAGGTTACCAAGATCATCAGCCATCCCAACGGTAAGCTGGTGACCGTTCGGTGGCGGGTGGATGACCATCTTCCCCACGACACAGAATACTTTTATTCCAAGCTGGTGAGATGTATCAAAAAGGGAGAAATCGAATACACTCCCGGTCCGGACAACGATTCCGGACAAGCACCGGCCTGATACGGCGCCCGCCTTTCCCCCAACCTGTCGGCCCGTTTCATTGCCGGTATATCGTATGGCTGGGTCGCCCGGCCAGAATATTTTCCTTGCCCCAGTCCACCACCCCGGCAAATTTATCAGAACCGATAAAGGTATTGTACGCCTCTTCAGAATTCCAATCGGAGACAATCAAATAAGAATGCGCATCATTCACATCCTTATACAAGGCCGAACGCGTATGCCCCGCCATTTCACTCATGACCTTTAAAACATTGTTAAACGCGTTTTCAAATATCTCTTCTTTTCCTGGAATAATTTTATAATTCATTCCAATCGTTACCATACGTTTGACCTCGTTTTCCGTCGTTTAAAAAATCCAAAATTTCAGGCGCTGGCAAATCGGAAGTCTCCCTGAAAATCCGTTACTGGAGGGGCGGCCTGCTTTAAAAGTTTGTGATTTTTATTTTGCGGCGCTCAGTATAATTTGAAACGGTACGCAAAGGAACTTTTAAAAGCCCCCGACACGGCAAAACCTGGTTCCGCCCCGGCGTGCGAGTGGATCAATTCATGGTGATCCGGTTGAAGCTTTCCAAAGCGCCCCTGGCGGCGCCCTGCTCGGCCTCTTTTTTACTTTTGCCCCGGCCCCGCCCCCGGATGCCCTGCTGAATCACCACCACCACTTCGAATTCCTTGGCGTGATCGGGGCCCTTTTCGCTGACGATCTTGTAGTGGGGAATACAGTTGAATTCGGTCTGAGTATATTCCTGAAGCCCGCTTTTATAATCCCGGAACTGGGCGTTGTTGGCATATTGGCTGATTTCCTTTTGGAGAACCGGGAGGAAAATATCCATCGCCGCTTCCAGATGGCCGTCCTGATACACCGCTCCGGCCACCGCTTCATAGGCATTGGCCAAAAGGGAACTCTTTTGCCTGCCGCCGGAGGATTCTTCACCCTTTCCCAACAGCAGGTATTGTCCCAAATCGAGGTCGCGCGCCAATCCGGCCAGACAAGATTCGTTGACCACCGCAGCGCGAATTTTAGAAAGAGTCCCCTCCGAAAAATCAGGATAGGTCTTGACCATATAACTGCTGACAATCAAATCCAGCACCGAGTCGCCTAAAAATTCAAAACGCTCGTTGTCTTTCAGGGATTGGGAATTTTCGTTGACGAAGGATTTATGTGTCAGGGCTTTGTTGAGGAGCTCGGGATTCTTGAAGGTGTACCCTACTTTTTCTTGCAGAAGGGCCAATTCCTGTATGCGTTTTTGGGAGAGCATTGAAGCCTGTGCCATCAACTCATCATTTCTTTGAAAATGATGACGCCGTTGGTGCCCCCGAAACCAAACGAGTTGGACAGGACGGCGGTGACTTTTTTCTCGCGGGCCACATTGGGGACATAATCCAAATCGCATTCCGGATCGGGAGTGGTGTAATTGATGGTGGGAGGAATCACGCCATGGTGGATGGCCAGGATCGAATAAATCGCCTCCACCCCTCCGGCCGCGCCCAGCAGGTGTCCGGTCATGGATTTGGTGGAGCTGACCGCCAGCTTGTTGGCATGGTGGCCGAAAACCGTTTTAACAGCCTGGGTCTCGGTGGCGTCCGCTCCTGTAGAGGTGCCATGAGCATTGATATAGCCAATATCCTCTTTATTTAATTTGGAATTTTCCAAGGCCAGCTTCATACAGCGGACGGCGCCCTTCCCGCCCGGCGCCGGTGCGGTGATATGATAGGCGTCCCCATTCAGGGCATAGCCTCCTACTTCGGCGTATATATTAGCGCCCCGCTTTTTGGCGCTTGCCATTTCTTCCAAGATCACCACGCCGCATCCCTCACCAATCACGAAACCGTCCCGGTCCTTGTCAAAAGGCCGGCTGGCTCCTTCCGGATCGTCATTGCGGGTGGACAGCGCCTTGGCTGCGGCAAACCCGCCGATGGCGAGAGGAGTGATCACCGATTCGGTGCCGCCGGCGATCATCGCGTCGGCCACGCCGTCCCGGATCATTTGATAGGCATCGCCAATCGCATGGGTTCCCGTGGCACAGGCCGTCACCACGCAGGAATTGGGGCCTTTCGCGCCCAACACAATCGACACCTGGCCCGAGGCCAAATTGGGAATCAGCATGGGTATGAAGAAGGGAGTGATTTTCCGGGCCCCTTTATCCAGATATATCTTGTGGTATTTTTCGATGGCCTGCAGGCCGCCCAGACCCACGCCCACCAGAACACCGACCCGCTCCGCATTCTGACCGGTGATCTTGAAGCCGGAATCCTCCATGGCCATCTGACTGCAGGCCACAGCAAAATGGATAAAGGTATCCATTTTTTTGATTTCTTTATGGTCTATATAGTCTTCGGGTTGGAACCCCGGGACTTCCCCGGCAATTGTGACGGGAAAATCTTCATGGGGATGAAACCGTGTAATACGGCGGATCCCGGACTTCCCTTCACAAACGGCGTCCCAATTGGCCTTCACCCCGATCCCCAGGGGCGACAGCATACCCAACCCTGTAACCACCACTCGTCTTGACATACAAAATTCCTGGACGGGTTATACAGCTTAATTGGTGTGTTTGTTGATGTAATCCACCGCATTTTTGACGGTCGCGATTTTCTCGGCGTCTTCATCCGGGATTTCGATTTCGAAGGCTTCTTCCAAAGCCATCACCAATTCCACGATATCCAGAGAATCGGCTCCCAGATCGTCAATAAACACCGCAGGTCCCGTGACCTGCTTTTCATCCACACCCAATTGATCCACGATTATTTCTTTTACTTTTTCTTCCACAGACATAATTTAGAAGCTCCTCAAAGATGTCACATTAACATCCCACCATTAACACTGAGAACCTGGCCGGTCACATAACCAGCCCGGTCCGAAACAAGAAATGAAACACAGTTGGCAATATCCTCGGGAAGACCCAACCGAGCCAGCGGGATTTGCTCGATAAGCCGTTCTCGAACCTTCTCATCCAAAACCTGGGTCATAGCCGTATCGATAAAACCCGGCGCGATGGCATTCACACGGATTCCGCGCGACGCCACTTCCCGGGCCGTGGTCTTGGTGAGTCCTATCAATCCCGCCTTGGATGCAGAGTAATTGGCCTGCCCTGCATTTCCCATCAAACCCACGATGGAAGCAATATTCACAATCGAGCCGCTTTTTTGCTTCATCATCTGCTTGACCGCCTGCTGGGTGCACAGGAAGGAACCCTTGAGATTGATCGAGAGCACCAGATCCCAATCCGCTTCCTTCATACGCATCACCAACCCGTCGCGGGTGATCCCGGCATTATTTACCAGGATGTCTATTAGTTTAAATTCTTTGGAGATAGAATCAAAAGTTTTTTGAACCCCGTCGGCGTCGGTCACGTTCAATTCCACCGCCGAGGCCGAACCGCCATTGTCCTTGATTTCCGCCGCCGAAGCCTGAGCGCCTTCCAAATTCACGTCTCCCAGAATCACATGAGCGCCCTGGCGCGCCAGTTCCTCACCCACGATTTTTCCGATACCTTGCGCTCCGCCCGTCACCACGGCGATTTTATCTTTGAGTTCCATAATTTAGGGTTCATCCTTTCAAGGCCGCCACGGCCTGCTGAAGGGACTTCGGGTCGCTCACCTGATAACAGCTGACGTTTTTATTAAACCGTTTCATCAGTCCGGACAATACCTTGCCCGACCCGATCTCCACCATCACTTCGATTCCCTGGGCGACCATGTACTGCATCGTTTCCAGCCAGCGGACCGGCGAGCAAACCTGCCGCACCAACGCCTGCCGGGCATCGCGACCCCGGGTGACGGGCTTGGCCTCGAAATTAGAAATGACCGGTACCTTCAAATCCTCAAACGTGGTTTGCTCCAATTCGCTCTGAAGCTTGATTTCCGCGGGCTTCATCAAAGCGCAGTGGAAGGGAGCACTGACCGGCAACAGCACGCATTTTTTGGCGCCCGCCTGCCTGGCGCTTTCGCACACACTTTCCACCGATTCTTTGTGACCTGCGATGACAATTTGTTCAGGACTGTTCAGGTTGGCCGGTTGAACGACTTTATCGTTTGTAGAAACTTCGTTGCAGAGTTCCTGGATTTTCTCCAGGGGCATGCCGATGATGGCCGCCATGCCGCCGACCCCTACGGGTACGGCTTCCTGCATAAAGCGGCCACGCTGGCGAACCAGGTGAATGGCATCTCGAAATTTAAGACCTTCCGCCGCAACCAGCGCGGAAAATTCACCCAGGCTATGGCCCGCCGCCATGGTGCAATCTATATCATTTTCCCTCAACCTTTTCAAGGCAATACTACTGTGGATCAACAGCGCCGGCTGGGTGTTCTCCGTCAATTTTAAGGTCTCCTCCGGTCCGTTGAAACAGATGTCGGCGATGTCCTGTCCCAACACGTCGCACGCTTCATCGAACATGGCCCGGCATTCCGGATCCGTGTCATAAAATTCTTTTCCCATGCCCACAAACTGCGATCCCTGGCCAGGAAACACAAAAGCCGTTTTTACCATCGTATCGCCGCCGCTCCCCAGGTCAGGCCTGCACCCAGCACAGTGAGCAGGCTCAGGCTTCCCGGTTGAATTTTTCCGCACTCGCGCGCTTCATGCAAGGCAATGGGAATTGAAGCTGCGCTGGTATTTCCGTATTTATGAATGTTGATAAAAAATTTATCGATGCTCATTTCCAGTCTTTCGGCAATGGTTTCAATGATGCGCCGGTTGGCTTGGTGAGGCACCACCAGGTCGACATCATCGGTCGACAACCCGTTGAACGCCAGACATTCCCTTGAAACTTCGCTCATGCGCTTCACCGCCATTTTAAAGGTCGATTGCCCTGCCATTTTCAAACAGTACATCTTGTTCTCGACGGCCTCGTGGTTTACGGGTTCCCGCCCGATACCGCCGGGGACGATCAACGTGTCGGTATGATTGCCGTCGGAATAAATATGGGTGGAGAGAATGCCCACCGGCTCCTCGCGTTCGGTACGTTTCAAAAGGGCGGCGCCGGCTCCGTCTCCGAACAACACGCAGGTGATGCGGTCGGTCCAGTCCATGATCCGGGAATTGACTTCGGTTCCGATCACCATGACATTTTCATATCGGCCGCTTTTGACGTACTGCTCGGCAATGGACAATCCGAACACGAAACCGGAACATACCGCGGAAATATCATACGCCGCCGCTTTAGAGGCCCCCAGGATCTTTTGGATAAAGCAGGCGGTGGCGGGGTACAGCACATCCGGAGTGGACGTGCACACGATAATCAGCTCCAATTCCTCCGCCGTCAGTCCCGCCTGGTTCAGGGCATTGCGGGCCGCTTGAGCCCCCAGGGTGGAGGAGGACTCGTCTTTTTGCGCAATGCGTCTCTCCTCAATACCGGTACGGGTGAAGATCCACTCGTCCGAGGTATCCAGAGATTTTTCGAGGTCGGCGTTGGTCAAAACTTTTTCGGGGAGATAAATACCCGTTCCCACAATTTCCGCTCGATGGAGTGAAGGTTTGTTCATGCGCCGTTCGAGTTGGACCGTTAGACTGAAAAGTCCGGATGATTATTCTTTTGAAGGATTGGTTCTATCTTCAGACGTTTGAGATGGACCTGGGGGTCCGTCCTCCGGGCCGGTCACGATTTCCTTGAGGTGCTGCCAGAGTGATCCCTTGCCGTCCAAATTATTTTCGATATCCTCGCAAATATGCTCATTGATTTTTTTCTCGATGAATTCATGAGCCCGGCAAATCGCATTTTTGATGGCTTTGGGACTGGAACTGCCGTGCGCAATAATGCATACGCCATTGATTCCCAGAAGCGGCGCCCCTCCCGTTTCCGAATAGTCGACCATCTTTTTCAACTCCGCCAAATGGGGCTTCAGCAACAGATAGCTCAGCTTGGTGGTCATTCCCGAATTGAAAAGATTTTTCAGACTGATACCAATCATCTCGGCCAGGCTTTCGCTGATTTTGAGCGCCACGTTTCCGGTAAAACCGTCGCACACGATCACGTCGACGGTGCCCCGGTAAACTTCCTTCCCTTCAATATTGCCGGTAAAGTTGATATGGCTTTTCTTGAGTAACTTAAAGGCCTCTTTGGTGGTCTCGTTGCCCTTACTGTCCTCCTCACCGATACTCAGTAGTCCCACCCGGGGATTGTCCTTGCCCAGGATGTATTTGGCATAGGCATGGCCCATGATGCCGAACTGAAACAACTGGTTGGTTTTGCAATCGACGTTGGCCCCGGCATCCAGAAGAATGGAAGAACCTTTGATGGTCGGCAGTTGAATCGCAATCGCCGGCCGGTCCACACCTTTGAGCGGACGTAATATAATGGTTGAATAGGCGAGCACCGCTCCGGTGTTGCCGGCGCTGACAAAGGCCGAAGCCTCACCCTTTTTAACCAGGTCCAGCCCGATTTTGATGGAAGACTTTCGTTTCGACCGGACCACCTTGCTGGGGCTGTCAGCCATTTCCACCACTTCATCGGCATGCTCCACCTCAAGGCCCAGTTTTTTCCAGTCATCGTATTTCTCCAACTCCTGATGAACCCGATGCGAAATGCCGACAAGGGTAATGGGGATATCAAATTCCCGAGCCGCCAACACAGCCCCTTCGACAATGGCTTCCGGAGCATGGTCCCCCCCCATTGCGTCAACAGCTATTTTCATTTTCGATTTTTTTCCTCCGGAAGGTTCAAACGGGATCCGCCAATTGCGTTACGAGAATTGAATTGGAAGGATTGAGATTGCCAAATAGCATCTGGACAGTTTATTCGTGAAAAGGCTTAACCCCATTCAATGGTTGAAATTCAAATAAACCGGTCGACCTGGATTGGAATCAATGGAATAACTTCAGACGGCTTCGACCTCTAAGACTTCTTTATCCTTGTAGTATCCGCAGTGGGGACAAATATGGTGAGGTCGTTTAATCTCATGGCATTGAGGACATTCACTGTAAGCGGGAACGCTTAAATGGTCGTGCGAACGCCGCATTCCTTTTTTCGATTTCGATGTTTTCTTCTTGGGTACGGGCATGCTGAATTCCTTTGAACTACTTTAATTGGTCTTTCAATGTTTTTAAAACAGCCAATCGCGGATCGATCGAATCATGGTCGGAACAGGTGCAACTCTGATGGTTGCGATTGACCCCGCAGTGTGCGCAGATTCCACGGCAATCGTCCCGGCATAACCGGACCAGAGGAAGACTTAGCATCATCTGGTCATAAACCGCCTGGGTCAAATCAATCCGGTTGTCGGAGTAGGTCTCCACTTCGATATCCGAAGCGTGCAACTCCGCATCCGCATTCGGGGTCCCGGCCTCCTGATCGGAAATATAATGGGATGCGATCCTGGCCCGAACCGGAAAACGCAACGATTCCAGACACCGGAAACACACCAATTCCATCTCCGTGGAAACACTTCCCTTGAAAAGGATTTCCCGTCCCACTTTCGAAAGACGTCCCTGAACGTGGACATCCTGTTGCAACACACCTTCTTCCGGGTCGATTTTAAAATGTTCCGGTGACTGCAAGAGGTCTAAAATCAAATCCTCGTCTTCCGGAATATCGTCAAAATCTATGACCAAACTCATGGCCAGCCCGCTGATTCAAAAGGTATTATGACAACTCAAAAAATCACACTTAAAGGCGGGTAAGGTATTAAAAATACTAGCTTTAATACGCTAAAGAGTCAAGGAAAAATTGGGCTTTCGCCCCCCGTTCAGGCCCGGGGGTGGCATTTATCAAAGACCTCCCGCATCCTCTTTTGTACCACATGTGTGTAGATTTGGGTGGTGGAAATGTCGGAATGACCCAACATTTGCTGGACCGAGCGCAAATCCGCCCCCCTTTCCAGCAGGTGGGTGGCAAAAGCGTGCCTCAGGGTATGGGGCGACACCGAGATCGAAATATGGGCCTTGCGGACATACTGCTTCAGAATCTTCCAGAAGGCCTGCCGGGTCATTGGACTCTTCCGGCGGGAAATGAAAAGCGCCGGAAGGATTTTGCCCTTCAAAAGTTTGGGGCGCGTCTGTTCCAAGTAAGCCTTGATATAGAATCGCGCCACCTCGCCCAAGGGAATCACCCGCTCTTTGCCGCCTTTGCCCAAGGACCTAAGATAACCCACCTCCAGGTTCAAATCGTTTAATTTCAGGTTGATCAACTCACTGACTCGGAGCCCGGCGGCATACAGCACCTCCAGCATGGTTTTATCGCGGTGACCCAGCAGAGTCTCTACATCCGGTTGATTTAAAAGCAATTCCACTTCATTCAACGACAGGGTACCGGGCAGTTTCCGCCAGATTTTGGGAGTTTCCAGCGTTTCCACCGGATTTTCCACGATCAGCTCTTCTTCCACCAGATATTTGAAAAAGGATTTCAGCGAGGACAACGCCCGGGCAATGGACCGGGAGGATAGTCCCTTCTGATGCTGGCTCAGCAGAAATTCTCGGATGTCAGCGGGAGTGACGGATTTTAACGGGACCCCGGACCGGAAGGACACAAAGCGGTCGATATCCCGGCGGTAACCATCGACGGTATGGGGCGAATGCCGTTTTTCGACACACAAATATTCCGTGAACTCCCGAACCCGCTCTTCCATTCCATGACCTGGATAAAATGATATTAATCAATAATTTATGATAAAACCCTTGAATAATCAATGAAAACATCCGGACAGCGGGAAAAACCGGTTATCAGGAGTCCCTGCGGGCGGCCCCGACCCGTGGCCGGATACGCACTTCTCCGAAATGGATTTACCTTAATGAATTCAATTACTAAGAAAATGCTCGTCCGGCATTTCATTTGCTGAAACGTGTTAAATCAGTTAGAATCACGCCAGCCTACCGGCTGGTTCATTCAATTTTCCTGTAGCACCGCCCACAAGAAAGACCGCTATGGAACGTATAACGCTGATTCAACACCTGCGCCGGCGCCAGAATATGGCCGAGGGGGCGACCGGGGAATTCACCAGCCTGATGATGGAAATTCTGGTCGCCGCCAAATTCGTCTCGCTGGAAGTCAACAACGCCGGGTTGGGAGAAAACATTCTGGGGTTGACCGGCCGGGTGAATATTCACGGCGAAGAGGTCCAAAAGCTGGATGAATACGCCAACGAGATTTTCACGAAACTGTTGGGCAATTCGGGTCTCATCTGCGCCATCACCTCGGAGGAATACGACAAACCGGTAATCATTCCCCCGGACCAGGCGGGTAAATACGTTTTCATGATGGATCCGCTGGACGGCTCTTCCAACATCGACGTCAACGTCAGTATCGGTACCATATTTTCCATCTACCGCAAGCTAAGCTCCGGCAATGAAGTGACCGACGAAGACCTGCTTCAGAAGGGATCGCAACAGGTGGCGTCGGGTTACATCATCTACGGGTCCAGCACCATGTTCGTGTATACGTCCGGCGAAGGCGTTCACGGTTTTACCCTCGATCCGTCACTGGGCGAGTTCTTCCTTTCGCACAGCGATATCAAAATTCCCAAGTCTGGGACCACCTACAGCATCAACGAGGGCAACATTGAAACCTGGGAAGAGTCGCAGAAAAATCTGGTCGACTACATGAAAGAAACGGACAAGGAAACCCAGCGGCCCTACAAGCTGAGATACATCGGCTCTCTCGTCTCCGATTTTCACCGGACCCTGCTCAAAGGCGGAATTTTCATGTACCCAGGCAACCAGAAAAACCCTCAGGGTAAATTACGGTACGCTTTCGAGGCGGCGCCGCTGGCCTTCATCGTCGAACATGCCGGAGGCAAAGCCACCGACGGACATACGCGCATCCTGGATATCTCACCCACGGACATTCATCAAAGGACTCCGCTCTTTATCGGCAGTACCCGCGAGGTGGACATGGCCTCCCGTTTCCTCAAAAAGTAGCACTCATTGCATCCTTAACCGTCAACACCACCGAATTATGAAAATTAAAAGCATCAAAGGCGTCAAGGACATCCTGCCCGGAGAAACCGAAAAATGGCAATGGACGGAGTCCGTCGCCCACCGGATCTTCACCCGGTACGGTTTCAAGGAAATCCGGCTGCCTATTTTTGAATACACCGATCTATTCAAAAGAAGCATCGGCGACACCACGGATATTGTGGAAAAGGAAATGTATTCCTTCAGGGATAAAGGCGACAATGACCTCACCCTGCGGCCGGAAGGCACCGCATCGGTCGTCCGGTCCTATATCGAACACAACATGCACAGCCAGAACTCTTTGACCAAACTGTATTACTTCGGCCCGATGTTCCGTTACGAACGGCCGCAGGCGGGACGGCTCCGCCAGTTTTACCAGATCGGCGTGGAAGCGATGGGATCCCAAAGCCCGGCGGTGGATGCCGAGGTAATTACCCTGCTCATCGAATTTTTCAAGGCCCTGGGTTTGAATGACCTCGAGCTTCAAATCAACTCTCTGGGATGCAAAAATTGCCGGCCGCAATACCGCGAAACCCTCAAGGCCGCCATCCAACCCCACTTGAACAAGCTGTGCACCAACTGCAACCAGCGTTATGAAAGAAATCCCCTGCGGGTGCTCGACTGCAAGGTGGAGCAGGACGTCAAAATCGCCAGGGGACTGCCCAAAATCAAGGATCTCCTCTGTGCGCAATGCGAGGAGGACTTTGCGCAGGTCCGGAAATTTCTCGATGCGGTGCATACCGTGTACACGGTCAACGACCAGATCGTCCGCGGCCTGGATTATTACAACAAAACCACCTTTGAAGTGATTTCCAAAACCGGCTTGGGATCGCAGAATGCGGTCTGCGGTGGCGGCCGTTACGATTCCCTGGTCGAAGATTTTGACGGCCCCCCCACTCCCTGCTTCGGGTTCGCGCTGGGAATGGAACGGCTGATCTCGCTGTTGCCGGAGGATAAACTGCAAGCCCTGAACCGGCGGCCCGATTTCTATCTGGTGAGTCTGGGCGAAGAGGCCCAAAACCTGGCCTTTGCCATCGCGCATCAACTGCGGGCTGTAGGCCTGTATGTGGAGCGTGAGTTCGAAGGCGGAAGCCTGAAAAGCCAGATGCGGAAAGCCAACAAACTGGCCAGCCGGTTCGCCCTGATCGTCGGCGACAATGAAATCAAAAACCAGCGGTACGTGTTGAAAAATATGGACGGCGGGGAGCAGTGGGAAGTGTCCGCGAAGGCCCTCGCCGAGGAAGTTCTGGAACGCCTCAAGTCGTTGGATTAAAGGCCGATTTAGGCCCCCCACCGGAAATGACGGATTGACTCCTGTGGAATCCCCATGGTAGATTTTGAATCCAAGGGAGGTTTTATGGCCGCCAAAGAACACGAAGTTCTTGAAAATTACATCACTCAGCACAATCTGAAGATCACCAAGCAGAGACGCGCGGTGCTGGAAGCGTTTCTGGGCAGTGATGAACACGTCAGCGCCGAAGACCTCTATAAAATCGTCTCAGTTAAAGAACCCAAGATCGGTCTGGCCACCGTGTACCGGACGCTCGCCCTGTTGACCGAAAGCGGCCTGGCCGCCGAGCTGGATTTCGGCGACGGCCAGAAGCGCTACGAACGCAATTACGAGCAGGGCCACCACGATCACATGATCTGCACCCAATGCGGCAAGATCATCGAATTCCACAATTCCCTGATCGAAAAATTACAGGAAGACGTGGCCAAGGAACACGGC
>Ga0209997_10000006_pt1 | contig 54794 bp, 57 predicted proteins | sample CR04metaG_FD_182079 | JGI IMG/M metagenome (GOLD analysis project Ga0209997, IMG submission 182079) | Deep subsurface microbial communities from Mariana Trench to uncover new lineages of life (NeLLi) - CR04 metaG (SPAdes) (version 2) | ecosystem: Environmental > Aquatic > Marine > Ocean trench...
TCGTTCCAAATGTAGTTCAAGATGAATTATTTAATTTGAAAAATGACCCTAAAAAAAAACAAGAAATACTTGCTACTCTTGATTTTATTAAAAATTTTAAAATCATCCCAATTCATGGTAAATTTGCTGATAAAGAATTAATTAACTACGTAAAAAATAATGGCGGTATTATTGCAACAATGGACAAGGAATTAAAAAAGGAAATTAAAAAAAATGGAGGATCAATTATTTCATTTTCTAACGATAGAATGGTTTTAGAGTCTTAGTAAAATTTAACTGGAACAATTTGAATTAAAGAGATACCTATGAAAATAGAGAGTAGTGCATTTCAAAGTGGAGGGGAAATTCCTCGAAAGTATGGCTATAAGAAAGACAACGTAAATCCTGCACTGATAATTAATGATGTGCCAGCAGATGCAAAGTCACTGGCTCTAGTCATGGATGATCCTGATGCAATGGGAGCTGTGGGAAAAGTATGGGTTCATTGGGTTGTTTGGAACATTGATCCAAGTACTGGCCAAATCAACGAAAATTCAATTCCTTCTAATTCTATTCAAGGAAAAACAGATTTTGGAGAAACTGCTTATGGAGGACCAGCACCACCAGATAAAGAACATACGTATCTTTTCAAATTGTATGCGTTAGATGATAAATTGAATCTTGGTGAGGGCTCTACAAAATCACAACTAGAAGATGCAATGAAAAATCATGTGATTGCAGAATCTAAACTAGAAGGCAGATACGCACCATAAAGCCAGTTGAATCTTAGAAAAAAAGAGTTTAGAATCTAATCTAGTTGATAACTTCTTTATTTGTTATAACGCTCAGCTAATCTATATTTTATGTACTTGTCATCAGGCGAATATTTAGCTGGATGAGCAGCAACTGTTTCTTCACTACACAAAGGGCACCTTTCTTTGAGCGTATAATGATAACATTTAGGACACTTTCTTAATAAAAATCGCATTTTAATTATCTCTGGTTTTCCTTGAATCCTCTCTTGTAAATTTGAATTGGCCCTTCTTTTTTTCGATACTTTGCTGAACCTCCTCTAGTATTGGCTTCATTTTTTTTTCTGCTGACTTGAAATCATCTGAGGTAATGGATAGACGATATTTTGGGGCTCCCAAATAAGTAATATCTATAGAAGGATCTTTTTTTAGAACATCCAAAAGAACTTTTTTAATAATTTCAATTCCATTTGATGTACTATTTGTAATTTCCATAATCCCTCTAATCTCAACTGAGGGTAGTTTGATTTTAGAACATATTTCCTCAATTACACTAGCAGTTTTTTTGGAAAGTTTAAGATCTTTAATAGACTCTATTCCATTTCTACCAATTTCAATAAAGGCATCATAAACTGAATCAAACTTAGAATAAATATCATCTTCTAATTTTTCAATTTCATCATCTGAAAGATCTGTTTTGTCTTGAACATTTTTTAACAATGTTTTTCCTTTTTCATATTTTTTCACCTCTTTTAGTTTACGCTTTTTTTGATCTTTTGATACCTGTTTTAATGAAAGATCAATGTCTCCTCTTTTTGTATTAACCTTTTTTACAAGTAGAACTTTTTTCTCGTTTTCTTTTACGAATCGATTAATTGATCTAATCCATCCAGGGGCAATTTCTGAAATATGTAAAAACCCTTGAATCTCATCGTATTCATCTAACGTTACATAAGCACCATGATCCATTACTTTAGTTACTGTAGCAAGAATAATCTCTCCTTGTTCGGGCATCTCTTGAATTTCAGTTGCCATTTCTTCTTGCAATTTTTTATGCGTAATTTAATGTTCCTAGTTAGAAATCAATTCCTTTTTTGGCTTTTCTTCCTTGTTGAAATGGGTGTTTAACTTCCTTCATCTCTGTCACTAAATCTGCCAATTCAATTATCTCATCTTTTGCATGATTACCAGTTAAAATAAGATCCAAAGTAGAAGGTTTAGATTTAATTAAATTTAGAACGTCTTCTAATTTTACCAAGCCTAAATTTATGGCATAATTAACTTCATCTAGAATTACAATATCATAATTTCCTGATTGAATTTTAGTGGCACTTATTTTAATTGCTTCATTTGCTATTTTCTTGTGCTCTTCTATAGGAGTCTTATCATCTATTATTCCTACAAATCCTTTTCCAACAGCAACCATTTCAAATTCAGGCTCTAATCTTTTTGATGAAATCATCTCACCATAGTGCCATGAACCTTTAATGAATTGAATCATACAAATTTTTTTATTGTAACCTGTTGCTCTTAATGCAATTCCTAAAGCGGCAGTCGTCTTTCCTTTACCTCCTCCAGTATATACAATAGTTAGACCTGGTTCAGTCATAGTATCTTTCTCATATCTCACAGTAAAAACATTCAGATTTTTTCAATTGATTCATTTAAATAAAAAAATATACTTACACATTCAAATTGAAAATTCCAAGACTTGTTTTAGCAGGTACAACTAGTGGAGTAGGAAAAACATCAATTACCTGTGGCATTATTCATGCATTACAAAAAAAAGGTTATTCAGTACAACCCTTTAAGGTCGGTCCTGACTACATTGATCCTAGCTATCTGTCATCGATTGCAAAAAAGGATGCATTTAATCTTGATGTTTGGTTGATGGGTAAAAATCGCCTTTTGGAAAGTTTTGTTACAAATTCAAAATCAAATATCTCTATTATTGAGGGAGTAATGGGATATTATGATGGATTTGGTGGTGATTCAAATTTTGCAAGCACTCACCATGTTGCTTCAATAACAAAATCTCCAACAATTTTGGTAATAGATGCAAGTAAAGCAGCAAGATCCATTGCAGCTATGGCTTTAGGTTTTGTGAAATTTCATAGTAATTCACGAATTAAAGGAATTATTCTAAATAAAATTGGGAGTAAAAAACATGAGATTCTATGCAGAAATGCACTTGAAAAGTCAAAATTACCCATAATTGGAGTAATACAAAAAAATTCTGACCTTGATTTACAGTCTAGACACCTAGGATTGATTCCCACAAAGGAGAATACAGCTCTCAAGCAAAAAATTATACAAACATCAAAAATTATTTCTAGTTCATTAGATATTGAAAAAATTCTTCAAATTATACAAACTCCTCCTCCACTAAAAACTCCATCTACAAAACTTCACAAAAAACCAAAAACCACCATTGCAGTTGCACTCGATAGCTCTTTTAATTTCTATTATCGTGATAACTTGGAAGCACTAAAACGCGAAGGAGCTAGTATTAAATTTTTTAGTCCAGTTAAAGATAAAAAATTACCACAATGTGATGGAATTTACATTGGTGGTGGATTTCCTGAAATTCTTGGAGAAGCTTTAGAGAAAAACCAGACTATGAAGAAAAAAATCAAACAATTATCAGAAGAAAACATTCCAATTTATGCTGAATGTGGAGGACTAATGTATCTAACAAAATCTATTGATTATGGTAAAAAAATAAGCAAAATGGTTGGTATTTTTGAAGCAGAAACAAAGATGACAAAAAAAATGAAATTAAATTACACACAAGGAAATATAATTTCAAAAAATATCATATCGAATAAAAAACATGCACTTCAAGGTCATGAGTTCCACTATTCTAAACTAGAGTCTGTATCCTCTGATTCAAAATTTGCTTACGAATTAAAAATAGGTGAAGGCATACATAATCATTTTGATGGCCTGATTCAAAATAACACTCTTGCATCTTATGGACATCTATATTTTGATAGTTCAGATTATGCAAAAATTTTTGTAAACAATTGTATTAAAGCATCAAGACTTTGACTCTAACCTAAGGAGTTTATAGAGTGCATTTACGATAGCAGAAGCCGACGAACTACCTCCTTTTCTTCCAATATTTGTAATAAAGGGAACTTGGGTAATTTTGGAAAGCTCTTCCTTTGATTCTGGTGCGGAAATAAAGCCTACGGGAATCCCAATAATCAGAGCAGGTTTTACCGTACCTTCCTTTACCATCCCAATTAACTCCAAAAGTGCCGTTGGGGCATTTCCTATAACCACTATTCCACCATCAATATCAGAAGATGCAATTCTCATTGACATCTGTGAACGTGTTTTGTTCTGTTTTTTAGCCAATTCCATCACTTCTGGGCTTGAAATATTGCAAATTACCTTATTTCCAAAATCTTTGGGGTTCTGTTTATTCAGACCTCCTATAACCCCATTAACATCGACAACTATACTGCAACCATTTTTGAGTGCATTGATTCCCAGTTCAACTGCGTTTTTGGAAAAAATTATTTTGTTTTTACCTGCAAAATCAAAATCAGCTGTTGAATGAATAATTCTTCTGACAATAGGCCATTCTTTTTCATTATAATCATGGTTTCCAATTTCCCTTTCAATCATCTCCATACTTGCATCCTCTATTGATTGACCCTTTTCAGTTTGCATTTTCCACCTCATTGGCTCTTTCAATTATCAAATCAATCATTTTCTCATCTGTTCCTAAGTGTTTAGTGATACATACTTTTTTTAAATTTGATTTTTCAAGCGCCGGTTTAAGATCATTATTGATATCTGTTTTTACATGTGCCCCTTCATGCAAAAAATAAAAAACAACTACAAGAACTTCTGGAGTGTTCTTTTCACATTCTTTTATTCCCTCAAAAATATCTGGTTGTTCTAATTCCAAAAAACAGCGACTTACATTTCTATACTTTTCTTTTAATCCATTTACAACATAATTCAAGGACATTTGTGCATTTGGATCTATACTACCATGGCCAATTAACATAACGTCAATATTTCTTTTTGAAATTGTAATTTCATTCTCTTCTAAGGATGTAGATATTCTATTTTCAACAAGATTAATCAAAGTTTTATGCATGCTCATTGGTTTTGTTACAACAAATTTTACACCAGTATCTTTCTGAAATTTCATTACATCAGAAACAGCTTGCTTGACTTTTCTTCCAGGATAGAGAAAATAAGGAACAATAGTAAGGGATTCAATATCTTGTTTCAATATTTTTTTGATTCCATCTTCAATATAGGGGGGCTCTACCTCAAGAAAACAATAATCTGTAAAAATATAATCTCTCTTTGCCTTGATCTCCTTACAAATCACTTCTAATTCTTCAGAGGCTTCCCTTTCTCTACTTCCTCTATCTATTAGTAATAATCCTCGTTTCAATCTAAAATCCTCGCTATTGCTATGGTCAAATCAGGTGGGAATTTTTGCTTTTCCACAATTAATTTACCTCCTGATACTTTGATTGCAGCTGCTTCAGATACACTGGAAGTACCCTCAAAGGCTTTGACTGTCTTTGACGGATTTGGCACAGAAACATGCGATAATTCTTCTTTGTCTACATATTCAACTGGAACTCCAATTTCCTTTCCAATATCAATTAGTCCCTGAACATCACTTGGTTTTTTTATCGAGACCAACTTTGCAATAGATTTTGGGCTAAGATTAAATTTTGTTAGGCAGATATCAATACCATTCTTAATTTTTTCCTTTGATGTTTCCCAATGCAAACCAATTCCTATTACCAAACTAGGTGGACGATAAATTACAGAATCTATAAGAAAATTATCGTTCATGATTTTATCAGAAATTATTAAATGTCCTTTGGAATCAGACTTTTCCAAATCATCTAGGCTATCATAAATTTTAACATTCTTTGGTAATTCTTTAAACCAATTTATTTTTCCTGCGTCTTGATATACTCCAATTTTTTCCTCATTTACCATATATGCACTTATTTTTGTGACTGTAGAATCATCATCAATCTTCCATCCCAAATCTCTTCCTAAAAGATCCACAGCAATTGTTTTGTTTACATCTGCTGCTGTTGTAATTACTGGAATTGCATTAAGTTTTTCAGCAATTGTTTGTGTTAGTTCATTAGCACCACCTAAATGTCCTGATAATACACTAATTACAAAATTAGTTTTATCGTCAATAACAATCACTGCAGGATCATTTTTCTTATCTTTCAAATGTGGAGCAATTAATCTAATTACTGCTCCTAATGAAAATAGGCAAATTAACGCCTTGTTGTTCTTAAATAACTCAATTATTTTTTCAGAAGTGGGCTCTGAATACCAAATAATTTCCTTATCATTTGAAAATTTTGAGGGAGCATATACATTCCAATCAGGAAAAATTTCTTTTAATTTGGCAGCAATATTTATCCCATTTTTTGTAATTGCAAGAACTGAAACTTTTTCCACACTCAAAGCGTTCTAAAATTAATAAAATACCTTACTACTAGGATTTTTTTGCAAGTATGTTTCCATCAAAATCAAACAATATTACTTCTAAGGAAACCTTTTCCTCTGAACGTTTCTTCATATGCTGGTATGTTTCAGCACAAATTTCCTCAAAAAATCCAGTTATTTTATTTTCTTTAATTATTTCTAGAACATGTCTTGCAGTATTTGCTTTTTTGATCTTTTCAATTATTGTTTTATTTGCCCCACAATTTCTGGCTAGTTCCGACAAAAATTTCATGTCTACCTTAGAACCCTTGACGTGAGTTTGCTTTACTCCCGTAGCCATTTTTGATAATTTACCAATAAATCCCACAACATATGCTTTCTTGATATTTTTTTTTGAGCATTGTTTGATTGTATATCCTGAAAAATCTCCCATTTGAACAAAACAATGATCCGGCAAATCTATTATTTTTTTAGCAAAATCTTCACTCCTTCCTCCAGTAGTAAGAACAACTGTATAGTTTCCCATTGCAATAGCAACATCCAGATTCTGTCTAATAGATGCTGCATAAGAGGCAGTAGAAAATGGTATAACAATACCACTAGTTCCTAAAATGGAAATTCCATGTAGTATTCCAATTCGTGGATTGTCTGTTTTTGGACCTAATTCTTTTCCCTTTGGAACAGAAATTATAACTTTGATTCCTTTTTCTAACAAGAGTTTTCCAGCCACTTCTGTTAAATTTTCTTTAATCATTTTTTTTGGAACTGGATTAATTGCTGCTTTATTGATTTCCAGGCCTAATCCAGGTTTAGTAACAATTCCAACTCCTTCTCCTCCATCTATCTCAATATCATTTTTCTTGTCTGTAAAGGACAAATCAACAATAATTTCAGCACCATGTGTGACATCTGGATCATCTCCTCCATCTTTAATTACAGAACAGCGAGCCTTATTTTTTTCAAATTCACATAAATGAATTGGAATTTTTATAGAATTTCCTTTAGGTAATTTTACATCAATATTTTCAAATTTTATTTGTTTAATAATTGATAATAATGCGGCCATTGCTGCAGCTGTAGCTGAAGTACCTGTGGTAAATCCTGTTCTTAATTTTTTTTTTTCTGGTTTTTCCACAATACCCATGTCTACATTGATGTATTAATTCTTGTTTGATTTTTTGGAATATATTTAAAATCAAAACCATTTAGAAATAAACATGACAAAAGATTTTCAAATAGTTGTTACTGGTGCAAGTGGATTTGTGGCTAAAAACGTTAGAAAGTACCTTTCTGAAAACAATGTAAAATTAATTTCAATATCAAGAAAAAATTTTAAAAAATTAAAAAATGAAACCAAGATTGTCTCCAAGAACTATGATGAAAAAATAATTCTTCCCAAAATCAAAAATTCTTATGGCCTAATACATTTAGTTGGTATAGGAAAACAATCCATAAAAAATAGTTATAATCTGGTTAATGTAGGATTTACTAATAAAATTATTAATTTATGTAAAAAAGCCAAAATAAAAAAAATTGTTTATAATAGTGGACTGGGTGTTTCTAAAACAAACTCACTTGGTTATTTTATTTCAAAATATCGAGCAGAAAAACTGTTAATAGAATCTGGTTTGGATTACACAATTTTTAGACCCTCTTATATTGTTGGAAAAGACGACCTTTTTACAAAATATTTAAAAAAACAAATTAAAAAAGGAGAAATCCAAATTCCTGGTAGCGGAAATTATTCTATTCAACCAATCTACATTAATGATGTTTCCAAAATAATATCTAAATCCTTAATCGACAAAAATTTTAAGAAACAAACTCTTGATCTTGTAGGTCCTGAATCAATTTCTTTCCAAAAATATGTTAAACTTTTCTCCAAGAAAACACCAACTAGAATAAAAAAAATCAGTCTAGAATCTGCTTATCATGATGCAATATCTAACCCTCGAAGTGAGTTTGGGGTTGATGATCTTAATCTTTTGGTTGGTGATTTTAAAGGAAATTATCGAAAATTACAAAAGATTACAAAATTTCCGCTTCAATCTATTAGTGAACTGTTAAAGTCCGGCAGACTGTTTTAGGACATCTGCTTTGTCAGTTTTTTCCCAATTAAATTCATGCTCATTTCTTCCAAAAGGACCATTTGCAGCTGTTTTTCTATAGATGGGCCTTTTCAAATCCAAATGTGAGATAATTTCTGAGGGTTTCATGTCAAAATTCTTCTTAACTAGTTCCTGGATATCTTTTTCTGGGATTTTGTTTGTTCCAAAAGTATTAACATAAAACGAAACGGGCTCGGCAACTCCTATAACATAAGCTAATTGCACTTCACATCTTTCTGCTAGTTCTGCTGCTACAATATTTTTTGCAATATATCTACACATGTAAGAGGCTGATCTGTCAACTTTAGAAGGATCTTTTCCTGAAAAAGCCCCTCCACCATGTCGTCCAAATCCACCATAAGTATCAACAATTATTTTTCTTCCTGTCAGACCAGCATCTCCATGCGGACCTCCAATTACAAATTTTCCTGTTGGATTAATGTGAATTTTTATTTTATCATTCCAAAGATTTCCTAAAACAGGCTTGATTACTTTATCTATTATCTCCTTTGCTATTTCCTCTTGAGAAATTTCTGGAGCATGTTGGACTGCAACTACAATTGTTTCTATTCTTATTGGCTTGTCATTTTCGTATTTTACAGAAACTTGGGTTTTTCCATCAGGTCTAACCCACGGTAAAACATTATTTTTTCTAACCTTCGCTAGTTCTAGAGCAAGTTTTTGGGAAAGCAGAATTGGCATTGGCATAAATTCCTCTGTTTCATTTGTTGCATATCCAAACATTAACCCTTGATCTCCTGCTCCTTGTTCTTTTTCTTCTGTTGCTGAAACACCTTGACTAATATCTGGACTCTGAGCGTGAAGTCTAAGTGTTATTTCACAGGAATCAGTGTCAAACATCAAATCTTTGTTGTTGTAACCAATTTCTCTTATTGTTTTTCTTACTAGTTCTTCTTGCGCCTTTTTATCAAAATCTGCTTTTGAGGTTACTTCCCCTACTACAGCTACAAAATCAGTTGTAACAAGTGTTTCAATTGCAACTCTTGAATCCGGATCTTGTCGAAGAAATTCATCTAAGAAAGCATCTGAAATCTGATCACATATTTTATCTGGATGTCCTTCAGTAACTGACTCTGATGTAAACAGAAAACTATTGGTCATTGGTTCCTCTAGACCTTAGAGTTCATTTTCAATTTTGATAAATAAGACGTTATTACCTCTGACTATAACTCGACCATAATTTGCAATTACTTTATCTCCTTTAATTTCCTCGGCATCAGTCATAATTAGATTCATGTATGAATCAACATTATCCATTTTTCCCTTATACTCCACTTCATTTTTCAGTCTAACAGTAACTTTCTTTTTTGTACTTTTTTGAAGCACAGTTAATGGTCTTTTTGCACTACTTTGTGACAATAATCATTCACTTAATTTGGCATCGTTGTTATCTTGAATAAAAGCCTTACCTCTCTGCAAATTAATGAAATTCCTTAAATTTTTTCTATGTTTTTCTATAATTAACTAAATGATGTCAACAGGTTTACAAAAATTAGATGAATTTCTAACAGGCGGGATTCCATCCAGCGTAATCACGGATATTTATGGTTCCAATGGGACAGGTAAGACGCAATTACTATTTCAAATTTCCATCAATGTCATAAAAAATGGTGGAACCATTCTTTATCTAGATACAACAGGTGGATTTAGACCAGAAAGAATTCTTGAGATGCAAAAATATCAAAATTTAGAGGTAGATATTTTAGATAAAATTACTGTTTCTAGAGTAACAAATACATCTGAGCAGATCAATTTAATTAAAAATCTTAAGCCAGTAAAATTTTCTCTTATAGTAATTGATAATATTACTGATTTGTTTTCTTATGAATACAAAACAGAAAAGTCTATGTTTAAAAAAAATTTATTATTTATGAAACACATGCATGATCTTTCTTTAATAGCAATTAATGAAAAAATTCCAATTGTTATTACCAATATGATTAGAAATATTGATGGTAAAGAGGTAGAAAATATGAGAAAAGCAATAGATCTTTTCACGCATATCAAAATTAAACTATCTAAGAATTCTTCAAAATATCACGGAGAAGTAAATTGGTTATTAAACCATCAAACCTTTTCTTATATCATAGATGCTTATGGATTATCTGAATATACTGAAGATTTTTAATGATCACTGAATAAATTAGGATATGGCAGGAATTTTTGATGCTATTCCAGTAATCACTGTAACCCTATTTGTAATTGGCCTAGTTGGCGTAATGGTTTATGAAAGATCACGATCAAAGACAATTGAAGAATCAAATTCCTAACTCAAATCTTTATTCCTTATTTAATAATCTGGGATTTCCCAATCTTACCGAAATTCAAGAAAAAGCCTCTCCAATAATATTACAAAAAAAAGATTGTTTAGTTATTGCCCCTACTGGTTCTGGAAAAACTGAATGCTGTATAATTCCAATTTTTTCTCTAGTGAAAAATTCAAAAAAACATGGAAAAATTAAAGTGCTTTACATTACTCCATTAAGAGCTCTAAACCGAGATGTCTTTAGAAGGATTACCAAATATGCTCAAAACAATGATCTCTCAATAGAAATTAGACATGGTGATACCACTCAACGCGCCAGACGAAAAATTACAGAAAATCCTCCTGATATTCTAATTACTACTCCAGAAACCCTACTTATTTTACTCACTCAAATTAAGATTTTAAACGCATTATCAGATCTTGAATGGATTGTCATCGATGAAGTACATGAATTGCTTGGGAGTGAAAGAGGTTCTCAACTATCAATAAGCCTTGAGAGACTCCAACTAAATTCAAAGTATCCTCTTACTAAAATTGGATTATCTGCTACTGTGGGTAATTTTGAAGAGGCTGGTAAATTTCTTGTTGGAACTAAAAGAAAATGTAAAATAATTAGAGATTACTCTATTAGAAAATATGATGTAGAAGTAAAATATGTAGATGGAACTATTTCAGATGTAGCTGGAAAAATTATAGAATATGTTCTAGATTTAAACCTAAATTCACCCATACTGCTTTTTACTAACACCAGAGGAGAAGCAGAATTTATTGCTTCTATTCTTAAAGAAAAATCTTCCATTAACATTGAACTACATCATGGTTCATTATCAAGGGAAGTAAGAGAAGATACAGAGATTTCACTAAGGGAAGGCAAACGAGGCATTGTGGTTTGTACTTCCTCCCTTGAATTGGGGTTAGATATTGGATCAGTTGAATTGGTAATTCACTATGGTTCTCCAAGACAAGTTTCAAAATTAGTACAGAGAATTGGTAGAAGTAGACACAGTAGAAATCAATCAGCTAGAGGTTTGATTATTACAAATAATTCGGATGATGAATTTGAAGCTAACGCAATACTTGACCGTATCAAAGAAGGTTCCATTGAACCTCAAAAAATACATGATAGTTCTCTTGATGTGCTTGCTCATCATCTAGTAGGAATGACTATGCAATTAGGTGAAATCCAAGTTGATAAAGCATTTGAAGTAGTAACACAAGCATATTCTTTTAGAAATTTAAAACTAGAAGAATTAGTTAGTGTTTTAGATTTACTTGATTCTAATTACTTGATATTTTTTGACAGGATCAAAATGAGTTTTAGGAGAAAGGGTGGTGCTTTCAAGTATTATTTTGAAAATTTATCTACAATACCTGATATTCTCAAATTCAAGGTTTTTGATAGCGTAGGAAAAAAAATCATTGGCTCACTGGATCAAAGATTTGTAGGAGATTTTGGCGATTCAGGAAATATTTTTGTTCTCAAAGGCTCACAATGGAGAATTCTTAACGTTGATGAAAAATCATTTTCTGTCAACGTAGAACCGTTTAGAGGTGGAGGGATAACTGTTCCTTATTGGCAAGGAGAAAGCATTCCTATTGATTATCATACGGCACAAAAAGTAGGAAATTTTAGAACTAAGGTAAAGGAGGGTTCTTTGAAATTAATCAACCAAACTATTGAAAATTTAGGTTTAGATGATATCCCTAACGATGATACAATAGTAATAGAATCTTGCAGATCCGAGGGGAAAATAGTTGTACACTCATGTTTAGGAACAAAAATAAATTCAACACTATCTACCTTGCTTTCTTCAATGTTATCTTCAATTCTTGGGTTTATGGTTGACTCTCAATCTGATGGTTACAGAATTGTTTTATCCTCAAATTCTCGAATTTCAGAAAAACTATTTCTTGAAGTATTAAAAGACGATTATGATCTTTATTCAATGGTAACAGCTTCTCTAAAGGGAACACATAACGTAAATTGGAGAACTTGGTGTGTTGCCAAAAAATTTGGAGTTGTTAGACGAGGTGCAGTTTATGAAAAAAAATCAGCCCGATTTTTATATGAAAGATATTTAAAAACTCCACTTGTAAAAGAAGCATTACGAGAATTATTTCATGATAAATATGATCTAAAAAATACTGAAAAATTTTTAAAAAAAATTAACGAAAATATTATTTCTATTAAATGGTTAGAAGTTGATCACTTTTCAAAATTGGCTGAACCCATTTTAGATCATACTACAAAATATTATTCAGCTCCAATTAATATCGATAAAGGTATTCTTGATCTTGTTAAAGCTAGACTTGAAAAAACAAAACATCGTTTAGTTTGTGCTAGATGTGGAAAATGGGAACGAGTCGTTGAAACAAACGAAGTAAAAAATCTTCTAATTTGTCCTTACTGTAAATCAAGACAAATTACTGCAACTTTTTATTCAGACTATGATCTACCAAAAATTATTCGCAAAAAACATGAAGGGAAAAAAATATCTTCAGATGAAAAACATAAGATTGATCGAGCCTGGAAAGTAGCATCTCTGATAGAAAATTTTGGAAAATTAGCCATTACTGTAATGTCTGGATATGGAATTGGTGCAGATACTGCAGCTAGAATTTTAAGAAATATGGTTGATGAGGAAATATTATTCAAACAAATCTATGAAGCAGAAAGGCAATATATTATAACAAGAGGATTTTGGGACTCTTAATTTTTCCTAATAATTTTTGAAAATGGGGTTAAGAATAGTTCTATTCTACCTTCTAGTCCCGCTCTTGCATTAAGTCCAGTTATTGAAATAATTTCTCCAAGTTCACATTTTTCAATTAATCTAGCTTGATTCCTCCATCCTTTAACCCAAATTTGTCCTGTATCATCTTCAACAAACATCTCAGACAATGCAATAGATTCACCCGTTTTGGTTTGAACCTCTCGTCTTTCTGGAACTTTCAACACTATTGCCTCTATACAATAATTCTCATCGACTTTAACATCATTTATTTTTGTTCTAAGTTTTGACAGGGAGGAAATTGTTTCATCCTCATCTAATTTTCTAACAAAGGAATTATCATCTAATGTAATAGAATTCCCATAAACTTTTGATGGCATTAACTCTATTACATCTCCTTCATTGAAGATATTTGTAGAATTTGAGAAATCACTAATATTGAGCAAGTTTTTATTTTTGTCAACTGCTAATATCATTTTTTTCCCATTCTCATTTGTTGAAATTGAAATAATTCTGGTAATAATAGGTTCTATCTCTTTACCTCCTTCAATTTCAATTATGGTAGATTCATTTCCATGAATTTCCATTCCTTGATTTCCTGATCTTACTTTTACTCCAAGTAGTCTAACCTTAGCATCTTGAGAAATCATATTTGGAATGACAGATTCGTCTTGTCCCCAAAGAACCACTCTCATGGCATTTCCATCTTTTCCTTTTAGTCTCATTCTAAGGGCTTTTCCAGGTTGGCCACGAGAATTTGTAAATTCCATGCCTGTTATCATTCCATCAATTTTTCCCGATAATACCAAATCTTTCTGACCTTCTTTTGATTCACTGACATCTTTAGTTATACTGTCTATATCTGGAATATCACTTTCATTATCAATTGCTTCCAAATTAGAACCTGAACCAACATTGATTGTAGGTTCTCCGTTAAGATCTGATTTTACATATGCTTTGATAATTTTTATCAGGTCGCCTGGTTTAATTTTTTCAATTCCAGGAATATTTGCTTTTTCATCCCATAGTTTTACACTAGCTGTTGTATTAGTATCATAAACTGTCATTGTTCTAAGGTAAAATGGAGAACCATCTTTTCTAGAAAATTGCTTGGCTGGGGACATGTTTAGAACTCTGGTTTCCAAGGAAATCTCTTTGGCACCAGCATAAAGATCTTTTAACCTCATTTCAATTTTTAGTGGCTCAGATAATGAAATTCCAAAATCAGAGGCGATTAAGAAAATTGCTCCCTGATCGGTAAGGTAACCTGCACCAATTTTTTCTTTTTTCTGTTGAATCATTTCTTCAATCTCAGATCTGGTTAAATCTGACTTTTGTTCCAGTAATTTATTTAGAAGATTTTCAAATTCAGACATTTCATTGTTTGTAAACACATTCTATTTATAAAAATTTCATTACCTAAATTAATAAGAAGATCGCAGCTGGTTCATGTCTTGTATTAAGGTTGAAAGTTTATCAAAATCTTATGGATCAGTAAAAGCAGTAAATGATATCACAATGTCCGTAAAGAGCGGTCAAGTTTTCGGGTTTTTGGGACCAAATGGAGCTGGCAAATCTACTATAATCAAACTTCTTACCACACTAATTCAACCCTCAAGTGGATCCCTTACTATTCTAGGAATAGATGCAATAAAAAATCCTTTAAAAGTACGCCATAAGATTGGAGTCGTTTTACAACAACCAAGTTATGAACCAACATTATCTGTTGAAAAATCACTTGAAAAATATGGAATGATGTGGGATGTACCTAAAATTGAGCGTAAAAGTAGGATGGAAAAACTCCTTAAGGATTTTGAACTAATTGAAATTCGCAAAAAACGAAATGAAGATTTGTCTATTGGGCAAAGAAGGAGAGTCCAAGTAGCTCGCGAATTTATGCATGACATGGATCTTTTATTTTTAGATGAACCTACTGTTGGTTTAGATCCCAGTGCTAGAAGAAAACTATTAGATTATTTGAGAAATAAAGTAAAAACTGGATTAACAATATTTTTTACAACACATATTCTGACAGAAGCTGAATATCTTTGTGATGAAATAGCAATAATTGACAAAGGGAAAATCCTTGCAGTTGATACTCCTGATGCATTAAAAAAAAGATTTGGTAAGGAAAAAACAATCAAAATTCATCTACTAAAAAATCTACAGGAGGTAAAGTCACTTCTTTCTGGTATTCTTGATTGTAAAATTGATTTCAATACTGGAACAGATATCACAATACGCTCGAAAAAATCAGAATTAGTATTAATGAAAATATTACGAATTTTAAATGATAATGGTATCGAAATAGATGATCTATCAGCAGTTCCAACAAATCTTGAAGAAATTTTCTTAAAAATGGTGGAGGCAAATGTATCCAATCATTAGACTTGTAAATAGAAATTTAACAATCTCTATTAATCCTGCCTTTTTACTTTGGCAAATACTTTTTCCAGTCATTTACATCTTTATTGCCGGATTCGCTTATGGTTCATTAATTAAAGAAGTTCCTTTTGGAGCTAGAGATTTAGCTTATCCTGCTTTTTTGGCATCAGGGATGATTGGATTTAACATTATGAATAGTACTTTGATTTCTGGTATTATTATTTGGAACGATAGAAAATATGGTATGTTTGAACAAATGATGTCTGGACCATTTACTAGGGTACACTATATTTTGAGTAATATTTTTACTATTGGGATTATAGGCTTGGTAAGTGCAGCATTGATTGCACTAATTGGATATCCAGTATTCTTTGATTCAATTGAATTCTCTTTAGTTACAATACCTTTGATAGTTTTTGCTGCTGTAACTGGTTCAGTCTTGTTTGGTTCATTAGCCTCAATTATTGCGACTAAATTAAGATCTAGTGAAGGATTTAATGTAATTCTTAATACGGCATTTCTATTCTTTGCTTTTGTTAGTACAGCATTTTATCCTGCTGCAGGTGCACCAGAACCTCTAAGAACTGCTTTTTATCTAAATCCTCTAACCTACTTGGTTGATATTATTCGAGCAGGAATTTTTGGAGAATTTAACGAATTTGTAATTATGGAAATGGGAATTCTTGTAATAATTGCAACAGTACTTTTCATAATTGCAACTAAGCTTCTTACGAAATTAGATTTTTAAAATGTGATTGAGTAGCCCGGCCCAGACTCGAACTGGGGTCAAGGGCTTCAAAGGCCCCTATGCTTGACCGCTACACTACCGGGCTTCTAAAATTCAGCAGAGTATTTCCCTTAATGAACTTTTTATTATCTTTATTTTTTCAAATTAAAATCCATTAGGATTAATAAATAATGTAAAATGATTTTTGATTGGATCTCCGTTTGATTTGAATTCTCTACCCTATTCTTTACTTCATCACCAGACGATTCTATATACTTTTTAAGCTATCATATTGTTTGGGGCATTTGATTCTCTTTTTTTAAATTCTTTTTTCGAATAATCTATAGTATATGCAACTCCTGAATTAGGGGCAATGTTGATCTCGTATGGGATCAGCATGAGAAGTATCACATTATGTAACATGCTTAATAGCTAACCCAATCCAATTTTTGTTGCTTCTACAGAGCAAAAACTAATTGGTAAATCTTCACAAAATCTCAAGATTAATACTCAATTTCTGAATAATAAAATTAGAAAATAATAGCTTTATAGGAGTCTAAATATTCAATCAGATTTTTCAGTATTTCTCATTATAATCAAAGTTCAATAAGTTTTTCTTAGTCCATTGTATAGGATTTGGTGTTATGAGTGGATCTAAAGTTGTAGTTTATGGGCTTAGTACTGAAGGATATGCAATTGCCTCTCAAATGGCGATGAAGGGTGCTGATGTCTACATAATTGATGAATCCAATCCTTCTGCTATATCACTTAAAGCGGAAATCGCTAAAATGTATCCAAATGTTGCTTCCCTCAAGGAAGATGAACCATTATTAGCAATGGAACCAATGGACGTTGCAATTTCAAAGGCTCAATATCTCTTTTTTAGCCCAAGAGTTAGAAAAACTGGACAAGACATCAAAACAGAAATTCATGCTAAATTCAAAGATGCTACCAAATCGTTAAAGAAAAACAGCTCCGTGATCTATACCCTGCCTACAGGATTTGGGGGAAATAATGAAAATATTTCATTATTAGAACATGTTACAGGTTTGGAAATTGGAAAACAAATCTCTTACTTTTACTATCCTTTAGAAGATCTAACTCAACTTCCAAAAACAATTGGCTCTTTTAATGGAAAAGAAGATCCTAAGCTGGAAGAACTTCTATCTACAGAGAAAAATAAAAAAAAATTTGTAGCAATCTCGTCATCTGAACATTTTCATGCAATCAATGTATTATCTAAGTTTTCTAGCCTTTGTAGTATTTTAGAAGTTTGTAAATTCATCCAAGACGATATTACTAAAAATGACCTTTCTTCAGATGAATTTCAAGAAATTTTCTTAGATGATATGGTTACAGGATTATATGATCTTAAATCATTAGGTTCCTCATTTGAGGGCACCAATACTCTAATGTATCTAATTAATGGAAGCGTTAAAGGGATAGATGGATACATTAAAAGATTAATTGATGAAATTCGTGCAACATTGAAGAAGAATGATCTAAAAGCAAGTAGAACAAAGATTGCAATATCTTGGACCATTGATCAACATGCAATGCGAGGAGATAAAATCGAAATGTTACAAAATCTAACTTCTCGGTTACGTGATTATATTGGAGATGTTGAAGCTTATGAGGATCCTCATCTCAATCTATTTCATAGTGACAAAACTACAATTGTTGTAGCTTGCTCAAAATTGGATTTTGAAAATGTTGAAAAAAATAAAAAAGATTCTAATCTTATTATTGTTAAAGCAAATCCCTTATGCGAAACTATTCAATAAGAGTATAAATTAGCTTATCAATAACTTTGTTTGAAATGTCTAATGAAAAAAATTCTGAAATTCCTGTTAGTGTATTATCTGAAGATGAAACTAACACAAATAATGAGTTAAAAGAAGAGATCAATGATACTTTTTCTTTAGAAGAATTTCGAAATCTTCTTGAAGAAGAAAAAAAAAAATCTGAAGATCTAGAAAACAAATTAAAACATGCCTTAGCTGATTTTCAAAATTTAACTAAAAAAACACAACTTGAAATTAAAAATGGAATTAATACAAGAATAACTCAATTTATGATAGAATTTCTTAACATTTATGATGATTTTATTAGGGCAAAAGAAGCTTTTTCAAAAAATGAAGGAAACATCGAAGGACTAGATTCTATTGTAAAAAACATGGATTCGTTACTTGAACAGAATAATGTAAATCCAATTGATGCTTTGGGAGAAATTTTTGATCCCAAACTACACGAGGCAATTTCGATAATTAATGATCCCAAACTTGATGACAATACAATCACAAAAGAAATCAGGAAGGGATATATTTCTCATACTAAGGTTATTAGACCATCGTTAGTAGAAATTTCAAAAAAACAAGGAGAAACTCAAGATGTCTAAAATAATAGGAATTGATTTAGGAACAAGTAATTCTGCCGCATCAGTAATTATGGGTGGAAAGCCTACAATTATTCCCGCAGCAGAAGGTGTTACAGTAGGCGGTAAAGCATTTCCATCAGTGGTAGCCTTTACAAAAGATGGGGAGCTCATAGTTGGTGAACCAGCTAGAAGGCAAGCAGTAACCAATCCTGATAGAACTATAGTTGCAGCCAAAAGAAAAATGGGTAGTGACCACGTTTTTAAAATTCAAGATAAAGAGTACAAACCCCAACAAATATCTGGCTTTATCCTTCAGAAAATAAAAAAAGATGCTGAAGCTTTTATTGGTGAACCTATTGAAAAAGCTGTAATTACTGTTCCAGCGTATTTTGATGATAACCAAAGACAAGCAACTAAGGATGCTGGTACTATAGCTGGTCTAGATGTGGTCAGAATAATTAATGAACCAACAGCTGCATCATTGGCATTTGGCTTGGACAAATCCAAAGAAGATATGAAAATTCTTGTTTTTGATTTTGGGGGAGGAACTTTAGATGTTACCATTATGGAAATGGGTGGTGGTGTTTTTGAAGTAATGAGTACTTCTGGTGATACCCAATTAGGTGGAACTGATATGGATCAAGTTCTAATTGATTATGTTCTTGATGAGTTTAAGAAAAAAGAAGGTCATGATCTTTCACAAGATAGCACTGCAATGGCCAGAATTAGAGAAGCAGTAGAGAAAGCAAAAATTGAACTTTCAACAGTTATGGAAACCGACCTTAATCTTCCCTTCATTGCACAAGATCCTTCCTCAGGAGCCAAGAATCTTGAATTAAGAATAACAAGAGCTAAACTTGATGAATTGATCGGACCTATTATTGAACGTTGTAGACCTTCGATTGAAAAGGCTTTTGAAGATTCCAAAATAAGTAAATCAGATATTAACAAAATTGTAATGGTTGGAGGCCCTACAAGAATTCCATTAGTGAAAAAATTTGTTAGCGAATTAATTGGAAAAAACGTTGAATCTGGAGTAGATCCAATGGAAGCAGTAGCCATGGGTGCAGCTATTCAAGCCGGTATAATTGCAGGAGATGTATCTAGTGATATTGTATTATTAGATGTAACTCCATTAACTTTGGGAATTGAAACTATGGGTGGAGTGAGAGAACCCCTTATCGAACGAAATACAACAATTCCAACCTCAAAAAGTAAGGTATTCACAACAGCGGTAGATAATCAAACTGCAGTCACAATTCATGTAGTCCAAGGAGAACGACCAATGGCTAATGATAATGTATCTTTGGGAAGTTTTAACCTAATTGATTTACCCCCTGCACCAAGAGGTATTCCTCAAATTGACGTGAAATTTGACATTGATGCAAATGGAATAATTAACGTTACAGCAAAAGATCTAGGAACCCAAAAAGAAGCCAAAATTACAATAGAGTCTTCCACAAAACTATCTAAAGAAGAGATTGAAAAACTCAAAGAGGATGCAGAAAAATTCTCTGAAGAAGATAAAAAGAAAAAAGAAAAAATTGATCTTAAAAATGAAGCTGAAAGTTTCATTTACACCACAGAAAAGTTAGTCAATCATGATCTTAAGGATAAAATTTCACAAGAACAAGGAATCAAAGTAACTGATGCTATTAAAGAAGTAAAAGAAGTGCTGGATAAAGATGTAGAAGAACTCAAACCAAAACTTGAGGCATTAAAATTAATAGTAAATGAAATAACAACCGAACTTTACAAGAATGTTACACCTCCAGGTTCAGATCAGCAAACCACTGAAGGACAACAAGAACAAACCACTGAAGGACAACAAGAACAAACCACTGAAGGACAACAAGAACAAACCACTGAAGGACAACAAGAACAAACCACTGAAGGACAACAAGAACAAACCACGGCTGAGCAGAATTCCGAATCATCCTCAACTGATGAAAAAAAAATTAACAACTAGTTCTACAAGATCATTCGTTTATACATCGATAATGATTAAAGAATAATTCATGTCTGCAAAACGTGATTATTATGAGGTTTTAGGAATTTCAAAAACCACACCTACTAATGAAATTAAATCACAATATCGTAAATTAGCTTTAAAATTTCACCCTGATCGAAATAAATCAAAAGAAGCACCAGAGCATTTTAAAGAAATTTCTGAGGCATATGCGGTGATTTCAGACCCAGAAAAAAAGAAGATTTACGATCAATATGGTCATGCCGGGGTCGACGGTAGATATAGCACAGATGATATTTTCCAAGGGGCCAGTGCTAATTTCAGCGATATTTTTGGACGTTCTGGTGGAGGATTTGATTCTATTTTTGAATCAATATTTAGTAGAGGAGGAGGTTTTGGAGAACAACAACAAAGAGGTTCCGATCTTCTTTACCAAACTTTGATTACTTTAGAGGATGTGCTTACTGGCAAAAAAATGGAAATTGAATTGAATAAAATTATTGAATGTAATATTTGTAATGGTTCTGGTTGTAAACCTGGAACACGCCAAAGAACATGTAATATTTGTAATGGGCAAGGTCAAGTTCGCAAAAGCAGAAGCATGGGTTTTGCTTCTTTTGTAACAGTTGAACAATGTTCCTCATGTAGAGGAAAAGGATCAATAATTGAAACACCTTGTGGAGAATGTAAAGGCAGAGGAAAGAAAAAAGGAACTAAAAAAATAATCTTTGATATTCCTCCCGGTGTTGATAATGGAGATTACACTATTCCAAATGAGGGTGATGAAATCCCAGGTGGTATTAATGGAGATCTAATTGTTAGAATTCGTGTCCAACCTCATCAGAACTTTAAAAGAGATAATGCCGATATTTTTTATGACCAGAATATATCAATGATTGATGCTGTTCTTGGTCTTAAGGTAACTGTACCAATCTTGAATGGGGCTGAAAAAATAAAAATTGATTCAGGTATTCAACCAAATACTATCATCAAACTAAAAGGAAAGGGATTACCACGAATGAATTCTAGGGGGCACGGTGATCAATATGTAAGGGTTGTAGTAAACATCCCAAAAAAACTCAGTAAACATCAACAAAATCTTTTAGAAGAATTTCAAAATTCATTTGAATAGTTATTAATCAAATTAAAGATTACATTAGATATTAGTGCTTTTAATTAATGGAAACCTAAAAATTTGATCAGGTTTATTCTTTGATAAAATTTCTAATCATTACTTGATGACCTTTCCTTACATGTAATGAATGAAAAGTGTTCATTATTTCTTTAATCTTATCACTATCGTAGTATTTTGTATTATATCGACCTAGAATTTTTTTGCAATTGTAACAATAAATTTCTTTAAATTTCATATTATCTCTAGTTAATGAAACACATTTTAAAAAACTAGGTAATAAAGAAACTTATTCTAGATTTTCAAGTTTTAAACTGCGGGAGTCACCCAGCCTGGTCAACGGTGTAAGGTTCAGATCCTTATCTTCTAGGAGTTCGTGGGTTCAAATCCCACTTCCCGCATACAAATATCATTACTCACTTTCTAAAATTTTCTTAATTTTCTTCAAAAGAATATTATTTATCATCTCTCCTGAAGCCTTTCCTCTCAAGTCCTTCATAGCAATTCCCATTAGTGGACCAACTGCTCTTTCTTTTTGATTTCGTATAATTTCTTTATTATCATTGATTATCTTTTCAATGATTTTATCCAATTTGAAATCATCAAGGGTCTCAATTGAAGTATTTTTCATGGATTCTTCAATAGTCTTTGATTTTCCAGCCATTATATTTTCAAAAATTATTTCAATTGATTCTTTGGTTATTTTTCCACTTTCCAAATATTCAAATGATTTTAAAATCTCTTTGTTTTTTAATAAATATGAATTCAAACCATTTCTTTCTAAATTAGTTATTGAAGAACAAAGTACTGATGCAATAAAAGTTGGATTTACTTTAGTTTTCTCAACAATTTTCTCAAATAACTCAATATACTTGGAATCAAAAATTTGTTCTGAAAGCTGTACATTCAAACCATATTTTTTTTGTAGTTCAGCAAGTGATTCATCCCAAGGTTTTGGAATATTATTTTCTGCAGTTTCAAATTCATTTTTTGTTACAAGAATTGGTGGAATATCTGTTTCAGGATACATTCTAGAAGCTCCAGGACGTGGTCTAAGAAAAATGGTTTCACCATTTGGAGTGGCTAGTCTAGTTTCTGCAGGAACTCCATTTGCTGCGTGATTGATTCTATTGATTATTGATTCAATTGCAAAATCAATTATTGATGAAGGCGCTGTAATTATCAAAAAAGCATCATTTTCGCTAATACTCAACACATTCTTTACAATAGAAAGGTCACTTTCTTCTATACCGTAATTTGGTAACTCATCTGAATGAAAAACTCCACCAATTCCATAAAATTTTACCAATTGACCAATTTCTTTTCCTAATCTAATTCCATCATATGGAGAATATCCAAACATTCCGGCAAAATCCGGTATTTTTATTGCCTTGATTAAAGAATTATCTCTTATAGCTTTTTGAATTATTTTTGATTTACAATTTTTCCAATCATTTGTTATCTCAAAAATATGCTCCCTTGAAATTCCATCAAAATTAGAATTTTTTAATTTTTGAGCAATTTTGACCATTCCATGCTGTCTTTTAGCCTCAAACTCTACTATCTTTTCTAATTGATCTAGTTGTTGTACTCCTTTTATCTCAACTACTGCTCCTCCATTTTTTATGGATACATTAACATCTTGTCTTATTGAACCAATACCTCTTGTGACTTTTTTTGTACTCCTTAGGAGCTTGCCAAGAGATAAGGCAATTTTTTTAATTTTTGATGGCTTACCTTCAACCGGATCTAGTGCAATCTCAACAAGAGGTATTCCAAGGCGATCAAGACTATATTCCCTTACCGATCCCTTGTCTCCAAGGAGCTTTGCCGCATCTTCTTCCAGACAAATTGATTGTACACCAATTTTCTCACCATCAACATCGATATATCCTCCTTGTGAAATTAACATGGTTCTCTGAAAACCTGTAGTGTTTGAACCATCAATTACAGTTTTTCTCATTGGATATATTTCACTAAAAATATTTGATTTTAGAGAACAGGCAATAACCAAAGCAAGTTCTTTTGCATCTTTATCTAATTTATGTGGCGGTTCTTCATCTTGTTCTACAAGACAACTACTTTGAGGATTTGCATAATACATAATTGTTTTAGATTTTGATTTTTCAAATAATGCCGCAGGATCATATTTTCCTAATTCACTTTTTACAGCTCGTAAATTTCTTTGAAATTTTTTAGTATATTCATTTGATTCTATTGGTGTACAATTACAAAATAGTTTTTTGTTTGTATCTAGCTGCTGATGAATTTCCAATCCAACTTTTAACCCTACATTCTCAATGGAAAATTCAGACGATTCTTTTCACACTCATTTTTCTAGTACGATATCTCAGAGGCAATATTTTCAAGCATAATTTTTTTAATTTCTTCATTATCTTGCGAATTACCTAATGCCCACATTGCTTTGACCAAAGCTACTTCAGGTATCATATTCTCCAATGGGATTATTCCTAAATCAAGTAAATCTCGTCCACTTTCATATACAGTCATACATATTCTGCCATCAATACATTGCGAAGTCATTCCTAGGAAAATGCCTTTCTCTTGTGCTTTTTTCACACTATCATACATGATTTTTCCTATATGTCCAAGACCTGTGCCTTCGAAAATTATTGCTTTAAAACCCATTTCAATAATTTTGTCCAAAAGCTTTGGGTCATATCCTGGATGATATTTTACTAAAGCCACTTTTGTATCCAGATTAATTTTAGGGTTGAATTCTTTAACTCTAAAAAAATCATCTTTAACATTTCTATGAATTTTATTGTTGACGATAATATATGCCGGATCACCTCCAATTGTTTGAAATGCACTTCTTTTACTTGCATGATTTTTTCTTACCCTTGTACCAAAATGACATGCAATAGTTTCATCGCTTTCATCTTGATGCATTATAACAAAGACCCCATTAGTTTTACATTCCACAAGAAATTTTGTAGCCCCAATAAGATTGAGTGCGGCATCAGAAGAAGCACGATCGGAAGATCTTTGCGAACCTACAAGCGCAATTGGAATTGGATATCCTGCTAGTGCAAAGGAAAGAAATGATGATGTGTAATGCATTGTATCTGTTCCATGTGCAATAATAATCCCACAATAATCAGAATTAGAATATTCAATTAGTTTTTGTGCAATTTGTAACCAATGTTCTGGCATAATATTTTCTGAATATTCAGAAAATAGAACTTCGGTATCTATATTGGCCATTTTGGCAAGTTCAGGTACAGACGAATTTAATTCTTCAGCAGTTAAAATGGGGGTAACAGCACCTGTTCTATAATCAACTTTACTGGCAATTGTTCCACCTGTTGATAAAAGGAGAACTTTGGGCAAAGAATGATTTTCTTCCAATTTCTGTTTTTTTTCTATAATTTTTTCAGTTGTAAATAATTTTTCGATTTTTTTAAGTTTGTCTATCTCTAGTCCAATGTTGTATCCACTATTCAATTTAAGAACAATATGTTTATCATCGCTATGCTCATATCTGGGCATAATTATTCCAGAATAAGTTAGCTCACCTACTATTTTGACTGAATCACCAACTGCAACATCATTTGATTTTAGAAACTCCAATGACCTTCCAGCATATCCGGTATATTCAGGCATTTACGAGAATTACGTTTTGTCTAATTAATAAAAACTACCTATAATAGGAAGCTACTAGTTTTTCGCCTAGCTTGAGATCTTTTTGTTCACGTACTTTCTTTACTGCTTCCTCAAAATGTTTCATTCCAACCTTGGCATTCTCAGAGTCCTTATCAACAGTCTTTATGTCTGGCTGTTTATCTAAAAATTCATGGATGACTAATGAAACAGCCGTGTTGGAAATTGCTGCAACATCTGCACCACTCATTCCATCTGTTAATTCTGCAAGCTTTTCATAATCAATATGTTGTGGGTCGCTAATTTCATCGATAGTTGGGATTGTTTCTGAACCAATATTGAGAATCTTCCTTCTACTTTCTTTATCTGGAAGTGGAACTTGAACAATTTTATCAAATCTTCCTGGTCTTAGTAACGCAGGATCAATCATATCTGCTCTATTAGTCGCCGCTAAAACCACTACTCCGTGCATATTTTCCATTCCATCTAATTCAGTTAGTAATTGACTAACAACTCTTTCAGTAACAGCTGTTTCGCCTCCTGCACCTCTAACGGGTGCAATTGAATCAATCTCATCAAAGAATATTACACATGGTGATGCCTGTCTTGCTCTTCTAAAAATTTCTCTTATTCCTCGTTCAGATTCTCCTACCCATTTTGATAATAGTTCAGGACCTCTCACAGAAACAAAATTTGCCTCACTTTCTGTAGCAACTGCTTTAGCTAAAAGTGTTTTTCCTGTACCACTAGGACCATGAAGTAAAATTCCTCTTGGCATTTTATGCCCTAATTTATCGTAAAGTGCAGGATACTTCATTGGCCACTCAACTGCTTCTTGTAGTTCTCGTTTAACATCTTCTAATCCTCCAATTTGATCCCATTTAACATCGGGATTTTCAATGAACACTTCTCTCATTCCAGACGGAGTAACTTCAATCAAAGCTTTTTGGAAATCTTCTTGGTTTACAATAAGTTTCTCAAGAGTTTCTGGGGATAGCTTCTCATCCTCCATATTTAATACAGGAAGTAATCTTCTCAAACATTTCATTGCAGCTTCTTTACAAAGGTATTCTAAATCTGCTCCAACATAACCATGGCTTACAGAAGCAATTTTGTCAATGTCAACCCCTTCAGTCAGTGGCATGTTTCTGCTGTGAATAGAAAGAATGTCCTTTCTTCCTTTTTTATCAGGAACTTTGATTTCAATTTCTCTGTCAAATCTTCCTGGTCTTCTTAGAGCAGGATCAATAGCGTTTGGCCTATTTGTGGCGGCTATTACAATTACTTTACCTCTGGACTCTAAACCATCCATTAAGGACAACATTTGTGAAACAACTCTTCTTTCCACTTCCCCCGTCACTTCTTCTCTTTTTGGTGCTATGGAATCTATTTCATCTATAAAAATTATAGAAGGTGATTTTTCTCTAGCTTCCTTGAAAATTTCACGTAATCTAGCTTCACTTTCACCGTAAAACTTACTCATAATTTCAGGACCTGATATGCTAATAAAATGAGCTTGACTCTCATTTGCAACTGCCTTTGCAAGTAAGGTTTTACCAGTTCCAGGAGGACCAAATAACAAAACACCTTTTGGTGCTTCGATTCCTAACTTTTCAAATATTTCAGGATGTCTTAATGGCAACTCTATCATTTCTCTAACTTTTTTAATTTCATCCCCAATTCCACCAATGTCTTCATAGGTTACTTGTGGAACTCCTCGTAATGTTTCTCCCTTTTCTGCGATATGAAACACGGTCTTTTGAGTAATTAACACTGCATCAGCTGCAGGCGTAACACCAATAACTTGAAAAGTTAGACGTCCACCAAAATATGGAACCATTACATTATCACCCTTAATTAGTGGAACACTTTCTAATGCATCTGCTAGATATCGTTCATCAATTGGAGGAATTGCTTCAAGTGGAGCTACCACAACTTTTTCAGCAGCAACTGCTTTGATTTTTCTTACTGTAATAGCATCACCTATTGCAATTCCTGAATTATTCCGACCTAGACCATCAATTCTAATAATTCCCTTTCCTTCATCGGATGGATAAAGCGGAAGACATTTTGCTACAGTTCTTCTTTTACCTTTAATTTCAATAACATCACCAGTTGACGCCCCAAGCGTATCCATAGAGTCATAATCTATTCTTGCAACGCCACGACCAACATCTCGTGTATAAGCTTCTAGTACTTTTAATGAAAGTGCATTTTGACTCATATTGGAAACTCAGACGCCTAATATTTATACCTCTGTGGTATCTCAACCGGAAACACCAAACAATCACAAGCTTAAAATTTCCAGTAAAAAGGAAACGATCTACTTGGGTAAAAGACCATTAGTAAGAAGACGTGGCCGTGGAGGAAATCAATTTAGATCAACTTCTACTGGTAAAGTAGGACATAAAGCAAAGTATCCACGTTTTACCTTATCCGAACAGCATGCAGGCGAAGTAATCGATTTAGTTCATGAGCGTGGTAGAGAAGCTCCACTAGCTAAAGTGAGATTTGAAGATGGTTCGGTTTCTTTCGTACCTGCAGTACTTGGAACAAAAGTAGGCACAACTTGGAATTTTGGATTAAAATCCAAAATTGAACAGGGTAATGTTATTAGTGTTCAGAATATTCCAGATGGAACTATTGTTTGTAATGTTGAAAGGCATTTTGGTGATGGTGGTGCTATTGTAAAATCTGCTGGAACCGATGCAACCGTTTTCTCTCACGGTGAAGAGGGGGTAACATTAAAACTTCCTTCTGGAAAATTCATTACTCTAAACCCCAAAAATCGCGCTATGATTGGTACCCTTGCTGGAGGAGGTTCTACTGATAGACCCTTTATGTTAGCAGGCAATAAGTGGCGTAGTTTTCGAGCTAAAGGGCAAAAGTATCCAATTGTAAGAGGTGTGGCGCAAGCAGCATATGTTCACCCACATGGTGGTGGTAGACATCAACATGTTGGACAGAGCTCTACGGTTTCTCGTAATGCGCCACCAGGTGCAAAAGTGGGAAGTATTGCTGCTAGAAAAACTGGTCGAGCTAGAATTAAAGAAAGAAGGTAAGTTATTTGTTTAAGAAAAAACCCAAAATTGATTAATGACTAGCTAATTCAAAATTCTTGATGGCCAGTCAAAGAGTTAGAGTTTTAATAAAAGGAAAAGTACAAGGTGTATTTTTTCGACAAGCCCTGAAAGTAAAAGCTAAACAAAAGAATGTCTTTGGTAATGTTAAAAATCTAATTGATGGACGTGTAGAAGCTATTCTAGAAGGAGATGAAGAGAGTGTAAATAATTTAGTTGAATGGTGTCATGGTGGACCAGCTAATGCTAGGGTAGAAGATGTAATAATTAGAAATGAAAAATATACAAATGAATTTTCAAAGTTTGATGTTTTGTATTAACAAATAATTTTATTTTATTTTTTGATTTAAAAATTAATTTAAAACAAATGATAAAATTAATGGTAGCAGATCTGCTGGTTCCAGTCTAGGCGAATAACCCCATTTCAAGGCATACAAGATCCGCCACGTTGACGAGGAAGCGTGGATGCTCCACCTTAGGATTGCTCCCTCCCGGACCTCATCCCTTTCAATGGTTCGGTCTTAGAAGTTATCCCTTCGGATAATTCTAGACCTGCAACCACCCGCCTCGGCGTGATTTCATTTCCGCACACCAAGCGGGAATTACTAATCTAGAGATTTACCCAACAGTTACTGATCTCTGCATATAGCCGGTTTCAGAATAGGGCACGGCTGGCACCCTAATCCTCCCTACTACCATTTTTTCTTCAAAGTTATTGTTATATTTGCATTAGGTTTTGTTTTCTTTTAGTTTTAAAACCATATTACAGACAGAACAAGTTATTCCAGTGCATTCACTTCCACACTTTTTACAAATTCTCTTCTGTTTTTGATTTGAACCTTTAACAAATTGAGATACCTTGATTATTGATTGATATAGATTATTTTTAATTCCACTATGTTGTTTTTCTAAAGAATTTAGAAATACACGAATTTCTGTTCTAATCCCTTCATTCATGTGTGGACATGGTTCTGATTGGAAAGGAATATCATTTGTAAATGCATAAAATACAATTTCTGATTCATAAATTTCACAAAATGGTTTTATTTTTCTTAAGGAATTTCCAGTAGTATCTGGATCCATCCAGCCAACCTTACTTATATCCCCAGATAACATGTTTATGATAAAAGTTTGTAAAGTATCATCTAAATTATGACCAGTAGCTATTACATTTGCAGAAATATCTTTTGCTGCGTATTCCATTGCTCTTCTCCGTAGAGTCCCACAAATAGAACAAGATGATATTTTTTCATTTCCTCTTAAATCTAAGGCCTCATCTAATGATAAATCAAATAATTCCTTATAGGAATATACTTTTAAATCTACATTTAGATTCTTACAAAATTTTTCTACAATTTCTAATGCCTCGTCTCTGTAGCCTGGTATTCCTTCATCTATTGTAATTGCTTTAATTCTGAAATTATGGTTTGCAGTCATTTTATTCATAATATTTAGTAGTGCAAGAGAATCTTTTCCCCCAGAAACTGCGACTGCAACAAGTTCGTCATTCTGAATCATTTTATATTTTGAAATAGTTTTTGCTGTTTTTCGAACTATTGAATTTGAAAAACATTTAGAACATAATTTCTCTCCAGAATATTTTCTAGTATATGCTATCTGGTTTTCACATCTATCACATTTCATTAAATTCATTTAAATTTTTTAAGTAATTATTCTTTAGGAATTTACTAGATTGTAAACCAACCCGTTTTGACATATGATAATGCAATGTTTAATCCAAATATTGTAAAGGTAAGACCATAGATTCCCCACATTATTCCATTAACTGCTTTTTCTGATACTCTCTTGTCAATGATGGTATGAATGAATTTTCCACCATCCAATATTGGTAATGGTAGCATGTTGATTATACCTATGAAAAAAGAAATCATCCATAACCATAACAAGAACATTGTCACATTGAAATCCACATTTGTCCAGTCAATGAAATTCATTACAGGTTTGTAAGGAGATGAGTTGTCTCTCATAATTCCTATTAATCCTCGTTCTGGATCATCAGGAGCTGGCATGATTTCAATTAAATAATCTAAATTTTGTCCGTCTCTTAGAACAGATACTTGTGCAGTTTCTCCTGGACTTAGACTGGGAAAATCTATCGGGCTCTTAATTTGTATGCCATTTATTGAAGTGATAATGTCGTTTGCTAATAATCCAGCTTGTTCTGCTCCTGAATTTTCTATGATCTCAAGTATCAAAACTCCTTCTTGTGATTCATAAAATGTGTTTGTGATAACTTCTCCAAATAGTGGAAGGCTCTCTAAAACCATTCCAAAAATTGGATTTGTTAACATAATAGCGCCTAAAACAATTGCGAACATTACATTTGATGTAGCACCTGCTCCGATCACTCTTAATTTTGAAATCTTTTTTGCCTTGTCGAAATCTTCCTCATCTGGTTCTACAAATCCTGCAAACAATGCAATGAATATTGCAAATCCACCTGTCTTGATCTTTATTTTTTCTAATGCAGCTACTATGCCATGTGCTCCTTCATGCATAACTAGTACAATTGGTATTGATAGTAAAAAGAATGCAATGGCTGGTGCAGAAGTTAATGTTACTCCTGGAATAAGTATTGTTAATTCTTGAAACTCATTTTGTGCAACAAAAAAGTTTGATATATTATTTAGCAAAAAGTAAAATGCATAACCCATCATTATAAAACCCAAAATTACACTTACATCAGCAAAAACCCTGATTCCTCTCTTTGTTCTACTTAGAATTTTAATGAGAACTGAATTAACTTGTTTGTTTTTGTATACAAGGCTGTATGGCTTTATCTCAACGCCATATTTTTGTAATTTTAGACCTTTTGCAGTTACAAAAATGATAACCCAAGCTATTAACACGTAGATAATTGCATTCTGAGTAATAAAATCAAATTCCAAACTAATTGTTAATTTTTTAAACCTCGGCCATTTATCGTTTACTATGAAGCCAATAATAATTATCTCAACTTATCCAGACAAAAAATCTATTATCAAAATTTCAAATAAGCTAGTTAAAACCAAACTAGTTGCATGTGTTAACATTACCAAAATTTCTTCAATTTATGCCTGGCAAGGAAAAATTAAAAATACATCTGAATATCTAGCTATTTTCAAGACTACCAACAAAAACAAAAAAATTCTCAAAGAAAAAATAAAATCAACTCATCCATATGATGTTCCTGAAATTGTCGAAATTGAGGTCCTTTCAATTAACAAACCTTACCTTGATTGGTTAGTGAACTCTACTACTTAGGATTCAACAGGAAATCGCAATAAAGAAACAATTCCTCCCAGACCAGTTACTCTAAGACCAATGTCAGTTGAAGAATCAACTCCGTATATTTTTACACCCTTACTTTCTGCATCATTAAGAAAATCAATGATCTGCTTTTCATCATATGTTTGGATTATTTTATCTGAAAAAATAAGTGTTTCAACTGCACCAAATTGATTTGCTTTGAATGTTTCTTTAAAACCCATAGTAAACTTTCGACTTTTTTTGCTGGCCATAATCATAATTTCATCAATAATGGAAAAAACTTTGGCTAATTTGCTTTCAGACATTATCTCTTTCATGGTTTGAGATTTAGTAAAGATGTAAATACCATCTTCTCCTCCTGAGTCAATTCCCTCTACAACCTGAATTTTATATTTCTGAGTTTGAGATTTTTGAAGAAAATTCGCAAATCGTTTTTTTGTTTCTCCAGGTCCAAAAATAACAATAGAGTCTACTTCTTTGACAATTGAAAGTATGGCCTGTTGCACTTGACCAAAAAATTTTTCAATATTGAAATTAGTTTTGTATCTTTTTCCTCCTGATCCTGAATAAATATTTGGAACAAACTGCAAATGGGTTCCCTGCAATCTAGCTATACCGCAATCACCTGTATCAATGGCAACTAACAAGAAACCAGTTTGATTATTTTTAGATTTAATTAAATTCTTTTCAATAGATAACCAATTCTTTTTTGTGATTGTAATTGCATCATTTACTTTAAGAATAAAAGAATGATGTGATCCATGAGGTACCAATTCGTTACTTGATTCAAAAATTGTTCCACCAATTCTTAATCTATCCAAAACATCATCAAGTGAAATTTTTTCTACTGTTAGTGCAATTTTCACCCTAATCCTTTCTCCTTTATCTGGTCTTGAATAATCCTTGTCTTGTTTGATTACCCGTGTGGTGTCACCTACCACCGTATCTCCCTCTTTGATTATTCGTCTAAGATTGAATAAATCATCAGGATCTTCAGGAATTACAGAGATTGAATTTCCATCAATAATCTTTGTAATCATGATATTCGTGTGAAATTCAAAGAAAAAAGAGTTTAGCTAGTAACTTCTTCGGGTTTTTTTTCCTCAGCTTTTTTCTTTAGATAACTTTCCACCCAATCTAAGGTAAGAACACCTGATTCAGCTAAATTTGTTAAAGAGTTTGACGAGGCCTCTCCTGTGACTTTTCCGTTATCCCTTTTGATCTGACGCCACTTTAACGAGGTATTCCCACTTTTTGAATTGTATATTATTCCAAGTACATCTCTAGCATTAACAAAAGTTACGTCTCGAATTTTTTTTAGAGTGACTTTATCTGCTGCTTCAACGTAGATCGAACCAAGATTTTCTTCTCGTTCTGCAAAAACCTCATTGTCATCCAAATAGCTCCTAGGGGCATATGATTTACATGTACTTGATATGATAAATCTTCTAAAATTTTCTAACGAAGTTGCCATATTAATTGTAACCATTTTGAAAGATTGAACAATTGGCCATTTATCAAGCTTTTTGAAAGACTCAATTAGTATCAGAGTGAATCCTGTTTTGCAGGCAGTGATGTTTTTATCCCTATGATTGATGATGAGGATCTTGAGTTCTGAGCCTGCTCCTAGAATTTTTATGTTGCAATGTTCGGTTTAATTCGTGAAATCCTTTACAGAATATCTTGTATTTAATATAAAAACTCGAAGAGCCTTTGTTAACATCACACCTGATGTTAGAAAATTAGTTACAATTAGCAATATCCAAGAAGGACTATGTCTTGTAAATGCAATGCATATCACGGCTAGTGTTTTCATAAATGATAATGAAAGTGGCTTACATCAAGATTATGAAAAATGGCTAGAAGGACTTGCACCACATGAACCAATAGAACAATATGATCATAACAAAACAGGTGAAGACAATGCAGACGCTCATTTAAAACGACAGGTTATGGGACGCGAGGTTGTTGTAGCAATTACTAATGGCGAACTGGATTTTGGTCCATGGGAACAAATTTTCTATGGTGAATTTGATGGGCGCAGACCAAAAAGAGTTTTAGTAAAAATTATTGGTGAATAATTGGCCTATCCAAAGTCTACATCTCTTTTCTGACTTTGTGATTCATTTTTTCTTGCAGCCTCTCTAAATTCATCATCATGATTTTGAGGACCGTGACCACATTTTACACAAGCAACTTTGTAGCCATCATCATTTTTCTGATAAGTTTCACAACCACAAAAGCATCCCATATCTCAATTATTTTATAAGATGATATATCTTTTAGGATAATTAGACATTCTTTAATTTAATTTTGAGTTTCTGTTGTACAACATTCACCCATTGGAATTTCATGACCATGAGGGCATTTTCTAGGGTGTTTTAACATTGTACAAAGAGCATTAGTAAATTGTTTTTTCATATGATGTTCAATACCGCACACCATTTCTTCATCAATTTCAACTTTAAGCTCATTTTCCATAAGAACTTCTAATAATCTACTATTCCTCATCATTTTGGCCCCAACACTTTCCCCTTCTTCAGTAAGAAAAACTCCCGCTTTGTTGTAATTTACCAAACTTTTTTCATTTAATTTTTTTAGCATTTGCACAACACTTGGCTGTCTAACACTCAGCAGTTGTGCCACGGTGCTAATTTTTACTTGTTCCCCTCGTGCTTTAAGGTTCCAAATAGCCTTTAGATACATCTCAACATGTTCAGCTTCAGCAGTTCCAACAAAATGAGTTTCCTCATCTAATTTATCCATATTATATTTCCTTTGAATCTTTTAATAAATATTCGAAATATTCTCTTGCAAAGACAGCTAATCCTGTATGGTCTGCCCAAATTGCAACTATTTCACTTGATTTCGTGTCTCCTCTTTCTGGACCTAATAAAATTACGACATATCTTTTATCAGAGATTATTCCCCCTCCAAACAACCCTTCTTTGACTTTTACCTTTGCCACTCTTTTGATAGCAACTGTTGAATCTTTATCCAATTTATCAGAAGTAAGAATAGTAATTTCAACCCCTTTATCGTGAAGTAATCTAAGTTTTGGTAAAGCCAATCTAACCAATTCTTGCCCTGCCTCAGGTATTGCAATCATTACTTCCTTTCTGCAGGATTCAACCATTTCCAGAATTTTTGAAGTTATATTTACTGCACCTGAAAGTACCCAAATTTCTGGCTTCTCACTTGTTCCACTTTTCTCATATAATGGAACTAGTTCACTCAAGATAATATTTTGATTTTCTGAAAAATCTTTTTCCTGATTTTGTTTTGTGGTTTCCAAACCTGTAGATGGTGACTTGGCAAAATATTTTGTCGGTCTAGAATTATCAGAACCTATCCATCCTTTTTCTTCAAGCGTACCTAGTACTTCATAAATTTTAGAATATGGAACTCCAGATTTTTGGCTAAGGTCTGAGGCAGTTAGCTCACCGTCTTTTAGTAAAGAAGTAAATGTCCTGATTTCATAACTAGTTAAGCCTATTTTCTCCAAAGCACGTCTGGTTTTATCAGATATGTTCATGCGATCTAAACGATCTGTTTTGATATTTAAATCAGATAAATCCTTTACCTAAATTCCACACGGGGGGGAGTGTGAAATGTATTATATACTATTTTTGAAATTTTTCAAGTATAAGATGGCTTTAATCCAGATTTCCAATCAATCAACAAAAAATCTAAGCAAGAAATCTACCATAAGATTTACCCAAAGTATCTGTCCTGATTGTAATATGATTTTGGATGCAGAAGTTTTTGAAAGAGATGACAAAGTCTACATGACAAAAATTTGTCCAACTCACGGTGAATGTGAGGAATTATACTTTGGTTCATATCAGCTGTACAAAAAATTCAGCACATATTGGGTAGATGGAAAAGGAGCACATTCTCCAAATGTCATGATTGACAGGTGTTCATGTCCAAATAACTGTGGATTATGCTCAAACCACTTATCTCACAGCGGATTGGCAAACATGATCGTTACTAACAGATGTGACTTGACATGTTGGTATTGTTTCTTTTATGTAAAGAAAGGCCTTGAGGGAGCTTACATGTATGAACCAGATCATGACCAAGTTAGAGCAATGATGAAGACTTTAAAGGCTGAAAGACCAATTCCTGGAAACTCTATGCAAATTACTGGTGGTGAACCAATGCTAAGAGACGACATTTCCGATATTATTAAAATAATGAAAGAAGAAGGGGTCGATCATATCCAAATGAACACAAATGGTATTAGACATGCCATGGATCCTGAAGCAGCAAGAGAAGTAAGACTGGCTGGATGTAACAATTTGTACCTTAGTTTTGATGGTGTAACTCCTAGAACAAACCCTAAAAACCACTGGGAAATTCCTTATGCGCTTGATAGTTGTAGAAAAACTGGAACCAGTGTTGTATTTGTTCCAACAGTAATTAAATCAATTAATGATCATGAGTTAGGTGGTATCATTAGATATGCCCAAAAGAACATGGATATAGTTCATGCTGTTAACTTCCAACCAGTTTCACTAACTGGAAGAATGGGCAAGTCTGAACGTGAAAAATATAGAATTACAGTCCCAGATTGTATTCAAAGAATCGAAGAGCAAACAAATGGTGAAGTAACTATCGATGATTGGTTCCCAGTACCAAGTTGTATGCCACTAACAAATGTAATTGAAGCATTTTCAAGTAAACCAAAGTATGAACTATCAATACACTTTGCATGTGGTGCAGGAACATATGTCTTTGAAGATGCAGAAACAAAGAAATTTGTACCATTAACAAGATTCTGTGATATTCAAGGAATGCTAGAACTATTTGAAGACAAAGCCGAAGAAATTCGTTCTGGTAAAAATAAATACTTTACAATGCTTGAAGTTGTCAGAAAACTAAAGGGCTTTGTTGATACAAAGAAACAACCTGCAGGATTAGACTTGGCAAAGATGTTTGGAAATATCTTGATGAAAAGATCATTTCAATCAATTGGTTCATGGCATGTCAAAGGACTGTTCTTAGGCATGATGCATTTCCAAGACAAATACAATGAAGATCTCGAAAGATTACAGAGATGTGATATTCATTATGTAACACCGGATCTTAGAATTGTTCCATTCTGTGCATTCAATGTAATTCCAGAATGGTATAGAGACAGAATTCAAAAGAAATATTCCATCACTGTAGAAGAATGGGAGGAAAGAGAAGGTGTCAAACTTGAAGATGGTCTTTACAGAGGATTAATGAGACGTGGAGCAGGCGACGAACTTGCTTCTGGCTGTGCAAAGAGCCAGATGTTCCATGATGCAGAACAAGCTACGATGTAAACCTGATTTAAAAAATTAAAAATTCTTTATTCAAAAGAGTAATAACCACTCAAATTAGCGTCAATTTAATGACTGCCCAAGCGCGATTATTCAAAATTGGGACTTTTGATTTCAGATTAAATCACCTCTTGGTGATTGGAGTTTTAGTTTTATCATTTTCAATATCTTTCCTAATTAGATCTCAAGCTGCAGAATTTGGTTCTGAACTTAATGAATTTGACCCTTTTTTTAATTTTAGAGCAACTGAATTCATTGTAGAAAATGGCTATTTGGAATATTTTGATTGGCATGATGATATGAGTTGGTATCCTGGAGGGAGAAATATTTCGGCAAGTTCACAGGTTATGCTTCACATGACAGCGGCTGGAACTTACCAGATATTTGGAGGAGATTTGAGTCTGTATGATTTTACTATTTTATTTCCCGTAATTTTTGGCTCGTTAACTGTAATAGTAATTTTTGCACTAGTTCGAGTAATAGGGGGAACAACAGCAGGGCTTTTTGCAGCCATACTGTTTTCAGTGTCTTTACCAATTTTGTTAAGAGGAACTATTGGTTGGTTCAAATCAGAGCCATTAGGAATATTTTATGGGTTATTGGGTCTGTACTTTTTTTTGAGTGGAATAAAATCAGAAAATAAGAAAATTGCAATTCCTAAATTAATTGCGGGAGGAATAATCTTGGGATTGGGGCTTTCTTCTTGGGGAGGAATACAATTTTTTGTTATTCCAATTGGAATGTTTATTCTAGTACTCCCTTTTGTTAGAAAAGATCATGAATTTTTGATTTGGAGCATTCCTATTTTTGTAACAGTATTTTTGTTGACTGCGCTAATGTTTGAATTTGTTGGAACAGGTTTTGTATTTGGTTTGGGCGGTTTTTCATTAATTGTACCTACAGGATTTTTAGTATCTTGTATTATTATTCAAAAAATCAGCAAAATCGAGAATAAAACAAGAAATGGACTGATCCTTTTGTTTATGATAATAATTATTGGTTCATTTTTATTAGTAATTAACGAAGAAGCTGCATTTTTACCATTACCTAGTTTTCGTTATTTAAATGCAATAAATCCATTTCTTACTACAACCATTCCATTAGTTGACTCTGTAGCTGAACATGCAACTACAACTCTTGCACAATCATTCTTCTTTCATTCTATTCTAATGATTTTTGCTGGACTTGGAATTTGGATTATTCTAAGTAAAAAGTCTAAAACTATTTTAAATGTAAGAAATGATATGATAGCTTTTTCTTTAATAATTGGTTTAACAGGAATTTATGTTAGCTCTGCTTTCGTTCGGTTAGAAGTTTTTGCTTCTATTTCACTAATTATATTATCATCCATAGGATTATCAATTTTAATTAAAGAAATTTTTGGCAACAAGAATACATTTGAAAAATTCCGTACGGAAAAAATAGTTAAAATTTCTTTTTTGGGTGTGATACTTATTCTACTTGTAATACCTCTTATGTACCCAAACTCAAACTGGATTAATGCTGCAGAGGCTCCGCCAACTATCTTAAATGGTGGCTCATCTTATGGTGTTTCCACCAATGATTGGACAGAACCATTGGAGTGGATAAAAAACAATACTCCAGAAGATTCAGTAATTGCTGCATGGTGGGATTATGGATATTGGATTACTACAATGTCAGATAGAACAACTCTGGCAGATAATTATACTGGCAATCATACTAGGATTGAATTAATTGCAAAAACTCTACTTAGTCCTCCTGATGAAGCATGGAACAATCTCCAAGAGATGGGTGCAGACTACATAGTGGTTTTTGTGGCAGGTCAAAGGATTGATCAAGGACAAGATGAACCAGTGTATCTTCTTAATGGAGGTGGTGATGAATCAAAAAAGCAATGGTTTATGCGTATTGCAGGCGTGCCTCTACAAAAATATGTTCATCCAGATGGTTCTAGTGGGACAGATTATTTTTGGAATGATACTTTATTGGGAAAACTATTTCCATTTTCTACTCTGGCATATATAGATCCAAGGGATACAGAAACACAATCCCAAACGTGGAAACCAGGACTCTCACCAGTTTATGGTAAGGATATCAAATATCCCACAAATGGCGAAGGTCCATTTAGACTTGTTCATGCATCACCATCATTTGTGAATGAGGGCAGAGTTTTGCTAGGTGTATTTATTTATGAAATAAATGATAATTACATTACATAACCAAAGAAAAAATATTCATAACTAATTTCATATTCTCAATTATCTAAATCAATTTATACAAAGAATTGATTATATCATTGATGTTTACTGGTATAGTTGAAGGTATTGGAAAAGTAAAGAAGATTTCAAAAGCTACCAAAAATAGAAGCGCAATACAAATGATTGTAGATTTAGGAAAACATGGAAAAGGTTTGAAGACTGGACAAAGTGTTGCTTTGAATGGGGTTTGTTTAACTGTTACAAAATTATCCAAAACTGAATGCACTTTTGAAATGATTGAGGAAACTACAAAAAAAACTGATCTTGGTAATCTAAAACTAGGTGGAATTGTAAATATTGAAAGAAGTTTAAAAGTAGGTGATCGACTAGAGGGACATTTTGTTTTGGGTCATGTTGATGGAGTTGGAATAATAAAAAAAATACAGAAAAAACCTAAAGAAGTTCAAATCTGGTTTGAAGTCCCAAAAAATTTATTAAAGTATGTTGTAAAAAAAGGCTCAATTGCTATTGATGGAATTAGTCTAACTGTAGTTGAAATAAAAAATAATTTAGCTTCTGTGTGTATTATCCCACACACAATACAAGTCACCAACTTTAAAACAAAAAATATTGGAGATAAAGTTAATATTGAAACTGACATTCTTGGGAAATACATTTTAAAATAAAATAATTAATCTACTAATTTTGTGGTAATTACCAATATTTTAGTAAACTTTATAATTAGATCCAAGCCCATTTTCACTACATGTCACTTGAATCAGGTCTTCAGTCCTTACAAAGGGGCGAATTTGCTCTCTTATTTGATTCTGCAGGAAGGGAAAATGAGATTGATATGGTAGTAGCTGCAGAATTTGTCACCCCTGAACATGTAGCCAGAATGCGTCAACATGCTGGGGGTCTATTGTGTATTGCAATTGATAATGACTTTGGAAACTCTTTGGGTTTACAGTACATGCATGACATTTTAGCAGAATCATCAACAGATAAAGAAATGATTATGGGTCTTGCTCCATATGGAGATCGACCAACTTTTTCAATTTCAGTAAACCATTATCAAACCTATACTGGAATCACCGATAAAGATCGCTCATTAACTATTCATGAAATGGCCAAAATTTTTGATGTTGATAACAAAAAGAAAAAATTTGTTTCTTCTTTTAAAACTCCAGGTCATGTGCCATTATTACTTGCATCAAAAGGATTGATAGATGCACGACAGGGCCACACTGAGATGTCAATTTACTTGACTAAACTTGCAGGCTTAAAACCTGTAACTGCAATATGTGAAATGATGGATGCTGAAACTTATACTGCGTTATCTATAGAAAAAGCAGCAAAATATTCAAAACAAAATGCTATTCCATTAATTGATGGAAAAGAACTATTAGAATACTCTAAGGTGCATTAATTTTGAAAATTGCTGTAGTGGTCTCGGAATTTAATCAAGAGGTGACATCTAGAATGCTTTCAGTGGCCCAAGAAAAAGCAAAAACATTGAAATTAAAAATAATCTATACTAGTTGGGTTCCTGGAACATACGACATGCCTATCATTGTTAATGCACTATTACAAAAAAAAAATGTAGATGGAGTAGTCACATTAGGTGCCATTATTAAAGGACAAACAAAACATGATGAAGTAATTGCTCATTCTGTAGCAAATGCGTTAACCGAACTATCCTTAAAATTTCAGAAACCTGTTTCGCTGGGGATTTCAGGTCCTGGAATGCAAGAAAGACATGCCTACGCACGAATTAGACCAGTAGCTGAGCGCGCAGTAGAGGCTATTGTAAAAATTACTAATGAACTTGAAAGGCTTAAAGAATGATTCAACTTAGCATTTTAAAAATAAACGGTTATGGTCCTTGGACTTTGACTTTGGGAAGTGATAGAGAGCACGAGCTTCAAATTCTTCAAGCATCTCTTTACGTGGAACTACAAAAAGAGTTTTCAAAAAAAAATTGTCTTGTTTTCCTAAATAGGGCAGATGAATTTTTTGTAGTGTCTAACGGTTTAGATCTAGAGGATCACATTGAAATTCAAAAAAATCTTAAAAAAAAATTTGATATAAGACTTTCAATTTCCATTGGATACGCAGATTCTCCATTTGAAGCTAATCTAAAAGCCTCTGACGGAAAGAAAAATAAAGTCTCTTTAAGTGACGAAAATAATATTTTTGGATTTGTAAATATTGCATCAGAAGAAGTTACCATTATGCATTTTGATGTAGATGATCTTTCTGCTAAAAGAAAAACTCTTTCTCCTTTTGAAATCTCTTCTATCATTTTTAGTCTATATGTAAAAATGTCAAAATTCTTTATCAAAAAAAATTCTCTAACCTTTTTTATGGGAGGAGATAATTTTATGGTTGTTGCAAGTATAGCTGGCAAAAAAAACGCAAAGGATTTCATTGAATTGATCAAAAAAGAAGATGGAATTCTTTTAAACTGTGGAATTGGCACTGGAAGAACTTCAAGAGAAGCTGTAAATCTTGCTACCAAATCTCTTGATACTATTAGAAAAATTCGAGATTCAGGAAATGTAAAACCTCAAGTTTATGAATTAGAATGTTAATTAAAAATGTAAGTACATTACTTGGAAAAGAGTTAGAATTTGTCTCAAATACCAACGTAAAAATTCAAAATACTAGATTTAAAAGAATTCAACCTAATATACACTCAAGTTCAAAAGAGGAATCAATTGATTGTGAGGGATTATTATTAATTCCAGGATTTGTTAATTGTCATACTCATATTGGTGATTCCATTGCAAAGGACATTACTTTGAACAGTTCTGTAGATAATCGTATTCATCCAGTTTTAGGGATCAAGTCAAAAATTCTAAAAGAAACAGATCCAAAACACCTTAAAAATTTTATGAAAAATTCTTGCTACTCAATGTTGAATAAAGGTATTACAACTTTTGTAGATTTTAGGGAAGGTGGATTAGAGGGAATAATGATGTTAAAAGAAGTATTAACTAAAATCCCGATACGCTCAATAATTCTAGGAAGATTGGAATTTTATCAAAACAATATAGAAATAAAAAAAAATGTATCATTTCCAAAAAACAAAATTGATGAATTAATAAAATTACTTAAAAAATGCGATGGACTTGGAATAAGTGGAGCAAATGAAAACAGTCAATCAGTATTGAATTATTATTCAAAAACATCTAAAATAAGAGCCATTCATTCCTCCGAAACAAAACAGAGTGTTTCTACATCAAAAAAGATTACGGCTAAATCTGAGACTGCAAGAGCATTAAATCTTAAACCTCATTTTATGGTTCATATGACCTACGCCTCAAAGGGAGATCTTCTTGCCACTGCCAAAAGAACCAGAGGTATTGTAATTTGTCCACGAGCAAACGCTTCACTCGCAGAAGGAATTCCAGATATTGATTTAATGAAAAAAACTGGATGTACTATTGCATTGGGGACAGATAATATCATGATAAACTCTCCAGATATGTTTAGAGAAATGGATTATTTGTGGAAAGTCTCAATGGGAATTCAAAAAAAGAGGGTGAGTCCAAAAGAAATCCTAAAAATGGCAACGGTAAATGGTGGAAAAATTTTAAAAAAAGAAATAGGAGTAATCGAAACTGGAAAATATGCAGATGGAATATTCATCGAAAAACATTCTCTTGATTTAGAACCAATGCATAATGTTTACGCATCAATTGTTCACAGAGCTTCAGAAATTGATATCAGAGCAGTAATGATTGGAGGTAATATAGTTCATGGAAAAATTTAATCCAAAAATAATATTGAGTGCAGCAATATCAATAGATGGTAAAATAGCAACTAGATCAGGAGATTCTAAACTTTCTTCTAAAAGGGATTTGACTAGACTTCACAAATTACGTTCGAAAGTAGATGCTATAATAATTGGAAAAAATACAGTTTACAAAGATGATCCTTTACTTACTGTAAGATACTCAAAAGGAAAAAATCCTATTAGGATAATTTTGGATTCTTGTGGAACTATTTCAAATAAATCAAAAATATTGCAAACAAGTAATAAAGTAAAGACAATTATTGTTGTTACTAAAAAAATTACAAAAAAAAATTTACAAAAATTAAAAAAATTTTCTGTAGAAATAATGGTTGTTGGTGAAAATCAAGTAAATATTAAATTATTAATAAAAATTCTAAACAAAAGGAAAATTAAAACAATACTTCTTGAAGGAGGAGGTACAATTAATTGGGAATTTATAAAAAATAATTTGGTTGACGAATTTTTCATTACCATTACTCCGTATATTCTAGGAGGAAAAGATGCAATCACTTTGGTTCAAGGAGAGGGATTTGATAAAATTACCAAATCACAAAAACTTAGACTAAATGAGATCAAAAGGCTCGAAAACGACCTTTTTTTACATTATTCAAAACTGTAAGTTATTATACTTAATTTGAAACAAAAGTACGAGAAATTGGCAGCAAAAAAGAAAACCACAACAAAAAAGAAAGGTACAAAGAGCTCAAGTAAAAAAACAAAATCTTCCACTAAAAGCAAGAAACCAGCATTTGGTGGGTATGCTATCAACTTTGCAGGTCGCAAAGAAACTGTGGAGCAGGTCTTTGGTAACAAACCAATTGCACCAAGTGAAATGACCAAAAGAATTTGGGTGTTTATTAAATCAAATCATCTTTCTAACAAATAGAAACAAATGGTTAACAAAAAAAATTGTTAACTTTTATTTTATATTTTAATTATTTTTAGTAAAGAGAATTAGATATAGATAATGAAATTACTAAATTATTACTTGTCAACCGCATCTCTACGATGAGAACATAAGTTAATTTAAAAAGTAATACAAGTCATACAATCTATAATTCTACTACTTAATGATGGAAAATAAATTTCTCAATCTATACTTTATCCAGTAATTGATTTTTCCAAAAACTTTACCGATGTATATCATCATACTAAAGATGAAAATATATTATTATCTGTGTTGGAACAAGCTGGAATATTTCAAAATATTGTATCAATTATAATGATGTTAATGAATCATGAACGTTCATGAGAAATTACAAAGCAAATAGAAAATTCTGCAAAAGAATACATTGATTCAAGAAATTTTACAAATTTAATTAATTACATGCAGCAATAAGTAGAACACATAACTGAACATCTAGACAAAGAGAATAATAGATTGTTTATGTTGGCATAAGCTAGATTACAATATGTTTCAGATAAAGTTGATAAAGAATTAAACAATAGATGATTCTAAACTTAATGAAACTGGAAAACTATTAAAAATTAGTTGAAAACCTTACCAAAAATGTATCAAAACAAGAAAATTAGATAATTGAATTTATTCTACATAATGATGGTGAGTTAGATTTTCATAGAATCTAACTGCTTTAATATTTACAAATTCTAGCATCCCATATCTTGATAATTCTCTTCCAAACCCACTATGTTTTACACCGCCAAAAGGAATTCGTGGATCTGAAAGAACTACATTGTTTACACTGACTATACCTGATTCTATTCTTCTTGACATTTTACCTGCTTTTTCTAAATCTTTTGTCCAAATACTGGCTCCTAACCCAAATTCAATATCATTTGCTAATCTAATTGCTTCACTTTCATTTTCAACTACTGTTATTGGGGCAACTGGACCAAACGTTTCCTCTCTTGCAATTCGCATATTTGGTTTAACATTTGTTAAAATTGTGGGTTGATAGAAGTTACCCTTTCCTTCGATTTTCGAACCTCCTAAAAGAATTTCAGCACCCTTTTCTTTTGCATCCTCAACAATTCCTGAAATTGTTTCTAAACCTTCTTTACTAGCAAGTGGACCCACATCGGTTTCTATAGATGTAGGATCTCCAACTTTTAACCGAGCGGTCCTTTTTATAAACAACTCGATGAAATCTTTGGCAATATTTTTTCCAACAAAAAATCTTTTAGAAGCAACACAACTCTGTCCACAATTGATGAATCTTCCCTTAACTGCTCCTTCGGCAGCCTTTTCAATTATTGCATCATCTAAAACAATGAAGGGATCACTTCCTCCAAGTTCTAGTACACATTTTTTCAAATTCATTGCTGCTCGTTGACCAACCTTTGCACCCGCACTAGTGCTTCCAGTAAAGGTAACAGCATTAACGTCAGAGTCAATGAGATGATTAGCCGTATCAACACTTCCTATCAGTGTTTGAAATATCCCATCCGGTATACCTGATTCAGTAAATGCTTTTTCAATTTCAATACCAGACTGAAGAGTAATACTAGATGGCTTCATCACAATTACATTTCCTCCCATCAAACATGGTGCGGCAAATCTTAGAGCTTGCCAATAAGGAAAATTCCATGGCATTATAGAACCAATTACTCCAAGTGGTTCAAAGGTTAGGAAACTTTTTCGGGCATCTGTGTTTAATACTTCATCAGCAAGAAAACTGTCTCCATGATCAGCATAAAACTCCAAAGCCCACGCACATTTTTCTACTTCACCAATTGATTCTTTGAGAGGCTTCCCCATCTCTAAAGTGGCGATTTTAGCTAGTTCAGTTTTATTTTTTTTTAAATATTCGACTAAATTGTAAATATAACTTCTACGTTTTCCATAGTCTTTTTTCCACTCCGGGAAAGCCCGTCTTGCTTTACCTACTAATTGGAACACTTGGTCTCTATCCATTGGGGTAAATTTTGAAATTTCTTCACCGGTGGCTGGATTTACAGTTGTAATTTGATTCAAGGATCTTTTACAATAATTACTCTAATTTATTCTAGTGACTCAAAATTGGAGTTTTTTGGAAAAATCTGAAATCATTTTTGCATATGAATCCATCATTACATGAGCAAATTTATCATAGGATCTCATTCCTGAAGTTCTCATTTTTGAATACCATTTCAAGAAACTACTATAATTTTCTATTTGACTACTATAGATTTCTGTGTAGGTTTTTCCATAAGAATCCATTATTTTTAAAATTCTATCATCTATATTCATTTTATCAAAAAATTCTTTTTCTGAAAGGTAACAAGTTCCAAAAAGATCATCAATCATATGCAAATATTCTTTGTACATATCTGAATAAATTTGGAAATTTACTGGAATTTGAGATTCCATTTTCTGAATAATGGTTGAGGTGTTTCCCTTCATAATATCACAAATAGAATATTCTTTATTTGAAACCATAAAATTACGGTTAGGTTTTTGTATTTAGGTATTTTCCAGAATAAATTATTTAAGACTACCTTGTATGGTTTTATTTAGAAGATTTGCTGCATATCTTTTTTTATCTCATCAACTTTCCTTGCAAATGCTTTTTTTGATTTATCATTTTTCTTTAAATTCAATACATTCTGGCAGGAGGGACACTTGAACATTCCCTCCAAAGCATCTTCAAAAGTAACTCGAGGACAATCTTCATTACCACAATGATAAAAATCTGAATGATTTTCAAAATCTAATCTCTGCTGTAATCGTTCAGTAATTTTCTTTTTTTGATTTTCAATAAAATGCTCTACTTCTTCTCTTCTAGTCCTCCATCTATAGACAAACCAACCTTTTCGTTCGTCTTTTACTCTTATTCCTGTTATTAGTGATTTTCCAAATAGGTCATACAAAACCTTTCTAACCATGTTTATTCTTAAACCCGTGGAACTAGCTATTTCCTCGTCAGTTGCATCCGCAGCCTTCAAAAGTGATCTTGCCACTTTTAGGTATTCATCACCCCCAATCATGGATGCGATTCTTACAAAGGGATCTTCGTACTTATCGACCAACTTTAATGACTCACCGTATTCTATTATTAATCCCTTGTTTCGTTCATTACCACGTTTTTCCCCTTTTTTGTGGGTATGATCTTTCTTCTGGCATCTGGAAAAATTTTGTTGAATTGATTACCTTCCTGAATTCGATCTAAAAGTATGGCTAAAGCACTAATTTCAGAGTGAGGCTGACATCCTATTCCGACATTATAATCTGCAAATTCAAAAATTTCTCTGGGAACTTTTTCAGCGCCAACTATGATTACCAATTTATCTTCTTTTTTTAAATTAGATTGTATTTCATTGATATCCTCTCCATACATTGTGAGATGAACTATTTTGAAGCCATTTTCTATCTTTTTTCTTATAACAGGTTTCCAACTATCAAAAAATTCAATTGAAAAATCTCCTCCCCAAGTATTGTTTATTTTTTTTAGGGTTTCTTTAATCTCTGGATTTACCTCATTCATTAAAATTGTCGTAGCACCAAATGCCCTTGCAACCAAAGCAATATGAGTAGTTACTCTATCATCTCTCACAACTCTTTGACCAATTCTTACCACTTCAATTACCATAGGGATCATTAAACTCCTTTTCAATACTTTTTTTGTAATTGGGTGAACTTTGATTTTCAATGATATCTTTAATTAAAATTTTTAATTCACCCAATTTTTTTTCTGCCAAGGCAGACACCACAATCCATTTTTTATTTTCCTCTAAATTTAGAATTTTTACTCTTTCCTGAACCTGATAATTTGAGAGTAAATCTGATTTATTTAATGTAAAAATGATTTTATCTCGTTCCACTCCCACTTCACTTAAAGTTCGCATACAACTGACAAATTTATTTTTAAAATCAGATAACGAATCACTCACATCAATTACTAGAATAATAATGTCTGTGTAAATTAATTCCTCTAGTGTAGACTTGAACGCTTCTATCATATAGGCGGGTAATTTTCTGATAAAACCAACTGTATCGGTAATTAAAAATGGTTCATGATTGATTGTTATTCTTCTTGTAGTGGTAGTAAGTGTCGTAAACAACTCTTTACTCTGTTCTTTTGACTCTCCAGTTAATTTATTAAATAATGTTGTTTTTCCTGCCGAGGTATAACCTGCAAAAGATATAGTCTTGAACCCTTGTCTTTTTCTGGCTTGACGATGTAGTTGTCTTTGTTTTCCAGCTTTTTCTAATTTTGATCTTATAGTTTGTATTCTGTGTTTGATATCATTGTAGTAAATATCAACTTCAAATTGCCCGATTCCCATAAATCCAGGCTGTTCTCCCCCTCGAGACAACCGTACTCTTGCCTTTGCTCTTGACATTTCATATCTTAGCTGAGCTAATTTTACTTGTAGTTTGGATTCTGAACTAGATGTTCTGCTTTCAAAGATCTCAAGAATTAGAGCTTCTCTGTCTAAAATTTCTCTATGAAGTGCAGATGCTAAATTATAATTCTGTCTGGGTTTTAAAATTTCATCAAAAATAATTACATCTGGTCGAAGTTTTTCAGTAATTTCTTGCAAAGTCTCCAGTTTTCCACCACTAATTCCATATTTTGGTTTCTTTAGGAAATTTTGTGTAAGGGTATGTACTATGTGATATCCTGCAGCCTCACATAAACCGATTGCCTCATTTATTGAATCTTCTTTATCATATGTGATTAAAATTGCAGACTTCATTTTTCTAATTAATTCCTTTTATCGTAAATTAAAACCTGACTACCTTTACCATTCAAAAAATCATACCTTTTTCTTTAAAGCTTTCTCGATATTCATATTTAGGACAATTTCTGCAATATCACTAGCATACTCTGAAATTCTTTTTATGCTTTCGGTGATCCTTCTTATTCGATAAATCTCTTCATCATCTTTTAGGGATTTTGAAGCATCTCGTATTTTTTTCTCATATTTTGTGATTTCAAATGTTTTTTCTATTATCTGCTCTGCATGAACATAATCTTCTTTGAATAATGCCAAACAGGAATCATCTAAGACACTTAGACAAAATTTATTCATATCTTGAATTTTATCTAAAATTTCTTTTTTCACGGGTTTTTTGAATTCTAAAAGATCCTTTGCAATAAAGGCAGCATGATCTCCTGCTCTCTCAATATTTTTTACAACTAGTCTGTAACCAAGACAAATTCTGGCATTTCTAAATCCCATTTCTTTTAGCATATGTTCATTCTGAATTGCAATTTTTAATTGACGAATAATATAAAATCCAAATCTATCTACTTCATCATCCGTATTGATAACTTCTTGTGCAAGTTCCAAATTATTTTCTTTTACTGCCAAAATTGCATCATTGGACATCGATTTGGTAAGGTCAAGCATTCTTTTGAATGCCCCATCAACAGAAAGTTCTAAAAGATTTACCAAAACTTGAATGGTAATTCCTCCTGTAGAGTCTGAAATAATTTCAGAGCCCATTAACATTCTTCTAACCGCCTCCTTTACCGCAGTTCGTTGGTTTGGATTTAACCTTCCAAATTTGGGCTTAACATTAATCGTCTTATAGCCTAAAAAGTAAATGGAAATCAGTTTTCTAACAATAGTTGGGGTTTTCTCCTCTACATCAATCTCAATTGTTGCATCTTCTTTTTTCTGTAATCTTGTTTCAAACTTTTGAGGATAAAGTTCTAATGTAGATGCACCCTTTCTTACCATCCTAATTTGATCCCCTTGTTTTAGACCAAGTTCCATTATCCATGGCTTAGGCAGAGAAACTATGTAGGATGATTTACCGGTAAACTGAATTTTCCTAGTTTCTCCCCTTTCATCCATAATCTAAAGAAAAAAATCCTATCTATATAGTTTAATATCAAACATCATAAAAGCATCGAACTAATATTTAGACTAAATCAATTCTCTGAACATGGATTCTCTTCTTAAACTTAGGCAAACTATTGATGCGCTGTTTGGAAAAGGAGTATCAAGATATCTGCCAAAAAACGTTGAAATAATTTTTTCAAAAAAAAATGGTAGAATTAGAACAGTTCATCATCAAGAAAAATTACTATGTACATTAAGAATTGATGGGGGTTTGGCAATAACTCCTTATTTTGCACAATTATTACTAAAAAGTAAAAAATTCAAAGAAAATTGTCTTGAAGTAAATAAAGACGCAGAGCCATTTGTTAGAGAAGGTCGCTCTGTTTTTTGTAAACATGTTATTTGGTGTGGAAAAAATATCCAAATTACTTCTGATACACCTGTCTTGTTTCAAAACAAAGTAATTGCAGTGGGTAGGGCAGTCCTTTCTTCAGAAATGATTATTGATTTTGAAATGGGCGTAGCAGTAAAAGTCAGAGATAGTTTAAAAAGTCGTAAAGGGGAAATATCTTCATGATGCGAGGCGGTAACCGCGAAATGCGAAGAATGATGGATAAGATGGGTCTTGATATGAAGGAGATCCCAAATGTTCAGGAAGTAATAATTAAGACAGATAAAAAGGAAATCATTATTTCAAAACCGTCAGTAACTGAAATGAAAGCACAAGACAATTCAATTTTTACAGTTACTGCAGATAGCTATGAAGAAATGGAGCTTGAGGTTCCGGTATTCTCTGATGATGATATCCAACTAGTTAGTCAGCAAGCTGGCGTTGATGAAGGAAAAGCGAAAAATGCATTAGAGGAAGCAAAAGGTGATCTCGCAAGAGCAATTCTACTACTAACCAGTGGATAATTTAATGTCTAGATTTGTTTCCAAAAATTCAAAAAATGAATGATTTAAGTAAAGGATTGAAGGAATTTTAGGTACAATGAGCACAATGGCTGAATCAAAGGTCGCAGGAATTATCAAATCTTTGAGTGGTCTAGAGGATGATTTAGATTCTCTTAATAACAAAGTTGATGATATGAAAAAACAACTTTCATTAAAAGCACAAACCAAGATTAATAATATTTTAGAAAAAACAAGAGAAATGGCAACAAAAGAAGCCGAAGTAATAATTAATGCTTCTAAAGAAAAAGCTAATGCAGAATCAGCAAAAATTGCTCAAAAAGGGGAAGCAAAACTTTCTGAAATTAAATCAAGTATTGATGCTGGCTTTGATGAGGCAGTACGACATGTTGTGTCAACTGTTTTGAAGGCATAAAACTAAATTAAAGAATTATTTTCTTAAATTATCGATCCCTTACTTAATACTCGTATAGGAATTGCCACCACATACGGTAAATCATATTATGGATTTTCGAATTTATTGAAGGTTCTCGATTTACCTTTTGATTCTATATTACCAGAAGAAATATTAAATTATGATGGAGATTTAATCCTTACAACTAGAAAAGAATCTCCCCTTAAATGTAAAAAACCTATTTTACATGAGGATGTATTAGAGCAGGATTTTACAGTAATTAGAGGTCTGATGATCCAAAAATTAAATTGGGATTACGAGGAAAAGGATCTAGTTATAGGAATTGATCCTGGTCAACAAATTGGCCTGTCAGTTTTTTACCTTGGAAAAGAGATTGAAAGCTCCTTTTATTCATCTATTGAAGAATTGATTTTCCATATTATTGGAATCTTAGGAAACTTAAGAGCTAAACGAAAAATTATCAAAATTGGAAACGGAAATATGGATATAGCTAAAAAAATAGAAAAGTTGCTTAACCTAAGATTTTGTTCTTCATTTGATTTGGAATATGTAGATGAAAGCAAAACTAGTCTAAAAATTAAAAATTTTAATCAAAGAGGAAAACGAGATATGCTTTCTGCTAAATTTATTTCACAAAGAGAAGGTTATCGTTATTCTATCCTACCACTTTCGTTGACAGGATAAAATCACAATGAAATAATTGAAAATTTCCTAAATTATTTAAAGAAAATATTTAATTTATTCAGGTTTTCCTTACTGGCTTGAGAATCCATTATTTCATTCACTTATTATGAAATTCCTAATAATCCGTCAAACTATTTCATTCCAATAATAGATTTAGCAATTTTTTAAGCTAAAATTTATCTAAAATTAATGAAAATTTTATACTTTCTACAAATTTTTAGTTAAAAAATGAAAATATTTCTCAAACATCTATATGGATCGACATTTAAATTTTAAAGAAAATAACATTAATTAAAGCATACATATTTATTGAAGTTTTTTACGTTTTTTCACAAACTAATAACCTTGATCGCAATAAAAGACCAAATTTCTATATCATTTTGAAGTAATTTCACTAAAATTTATCGATCTATCCTTATATAGTTATAAATTCTACAATTAATTATAAGATGACTTGTAAAGGAATTTGCGTAAGATATAAGGCTCAAAAGCCAGTAGGCACCGGAAGATATGCCTCTGGACAAAGAAGATGCCAAATATGTGAAATATTCATCAAATGGGAAGGTCTGTGGTGTCCATGTTGTGGATATAGACTAAGAACAAAACCACGAAATCTCAAGTACAAGGCTAAACTTCGTGCAAGAGTTGAAGCTGACTCAATTGAGGCTAAAGCAATTGCTCAAGAAAAGCAAGAAGAGATTGTTGAGGAAGTTATAGCAGTAAAGGCAAAGCCTAAAACTGCTAAAACTAAAGTAAAAGCAAAAACTGCTATAACTAAAGTTAAAGCAAAAACTGCTAAAACTAGAAAAACCAAAGCAAAAGATCTGCCAAAAACTGAATCAATAGCAATAAAAGCATAAGATTTGTTCAAAAATTATTGAACTCTCCAAATGGGTTTTCAAAGAAAACCATAGATTTTGGAGGCCGTAATTTTTTTTTACAGATACTAAAGTTTGAGAATGGATACTTTGTTTCTGTAACTGAGGGAAGCTCTAAACTGGGATCTATGGTTGTTTCATTGGCTACTGGACAAAATCCAATCACTACAACAGTTATTCCATCAAAATCTGAATCTCTTTTTTTAAAACTAATTGCTGAACGAATTAGTACTAGAATGCATGGCATCGCAATTGTATCGACCTTTGTTCAAAAAGAACTAGATCCAACCACTGCAAAAGTCTTAATGACAGAAATTATGGATATTGTTCAAAATTGACTGATTTACGTAATTATATTTCATTAATTAAAAAAAGTGGAGACCTAAAAACTATCAAATCACCGGTTTCAATAAAATATGAAATTGCAGGAATTACTGCAAAAGTTGATGGCTCTTTTGCGGTATTGTTTGAAAATATAATAGAAAGTGACTTTAACCTAATTGCAAATCTTGTGGGTACTAGGAAGAGATTTTCCCAAGCAGTTGGAAGCAATGAAACAAAAATTCATGAAAAGGTAATTTCAGCCATTAAAAAAGCAAAAAAACCAAAGGTTGTCTCTTCTGGAAAATTTATGGAAAATAAATCAAGGCAGTTATCAATAATGCCCATTGTAACTCACTTTGAGAAAGAATCAGGCCCGTTCATTACTTCTTCAATTGTATATGTCAAAAATTCCGAAACAGGTAAACAAAATTCTTCATTTCATCGATTGATGCCCATTGATGATACCCATTTTTCCATCAGGATGGTTGAGGGAAGACATCTACATCGATGTTTTATTGATGCAAAAGAACATGGAGAAGATCTTAAAATTGCCATAACTGTAGGTGTACATCCCGCAGTATCAATTGCAAGTGCGTATCAGGCTGAATGGGGAAAAGATGAAATTGATATTGCAAATTCTCTCTTGGAAGGAAAACTGAGTCTAACCAAACTCCCTTTTACTGGTTTAAAAGTTCCCTCAGGAACTGAAATTGTTATTGAAGGAAAAGTCCTCCAAGATAAAACACATCCAGAATGGATGGTAGAAATGCTTCAAACCTACGATCAAAAGCGAGAACAACCCATTTTTGAATTAGAACATCTCTATTTTAGAAATAATCCTATCTTTCATGATGTTTTGTCTGGTTTCTCTGAACATCGACTATTAATGGGAATGCCCATGGAATCCAAACTCAATGGAGAACTAAAAAAAGCATATCCTCAAACAAAACAAGTTTCTATAACTAACGGTGGATGCAATTGGTTACATGTAGTAGTGCAGATAAAAAAGAAGAATAAATTAGATCCAAAAAAAATAATCAAAAAAACATTCGAATTACATCGTTCCCTAAAACAGGTAATAGTGGTAGATGAAGATATAGATCCCAATAATGCTGAAGCCGTTGAATATGCTATGGCTACACGGTTTCAAGCTGATAAGGATCTTATTATTCTAACCAAAGTACGTGGCTCTAGCCTTGATCCCTCAAGTGACCAAAAGAAATTACGGACAGCAAAAATGGGTATTGATGCAACAAGACCATTATCAAAGCGACCTGGGGGATTTGAGATAGCTAAAATTCCAAAAATTGATAAAATTAAACTAGAGAATTATTTCAAATAATAAAAATCATACCAAAACTAATTAGATCAGATTATATCTAAAACAGACGTTTGCAAAAAAAAAATCAGATTAAATTTTAGAGATCAATTTAAGAGTGTGTATGTTTTCTAGGTATTAATGTCCACAGAAGAAAAATCAAATGAATGGGATTCACTTTGGCAAGAATATACAAAATCTCTTGAAAATTGGAAAACACTTTTTGAAAAAATTCAAATTGCTAATAATGACATGCAGGCAAAATTTAATGAAGTATGGGAGAAAGCTACCAAAGAATCTAGTCTTGATACTATGAAGTTATTTGGAGAAAACTGGCAAAAAGCCTTGAGCGATG